>CXWJ01003478.1_pt1 | contig 10925 bp, 10 predicted proteins | sample 590841 | NCBI WGS metagenome assembly CXWJ01 (sample SAMEA3498367, study PRJEB10139) | wastewater metagenome | biome: wastewater treatment plant; material: activated sludge | place: Austria | collected 2015-01-21 | reverse complement strand
CAGGCGCTGGGCATCGCCGCCTTCCCCACGCTGGCCGCGCTGGCGGCGCGCGCCGCCCACGGCGAGATGCGGGCCATCCTGGGCAGTTCGCTGCGGCTCATCCTCTTTTTGGGGCTGCCGGCCACGGCCCTGCTGATGCTGCTGGCCGAGCCTTACGTGGTCATCCTGTTCGAGCGCGGCCTGTTCGACGCCGAGGCCACGCTGCTGGTGGCCGCCGCGCTGCGCTTCTACGCCGTCGGCCTCATCGCTCTGACGGCCATCGAGGTCATCGCCCGCGCCTTCTACGCCCTGAGTGACACACTGACGCCGGTGCTGGCCGGCGGGGCGCAAATTGTGCTCATGTGGCTGCTCAGCCTGTGGTTTCGCGACGTGGTGTTCCCGGCGCTGGGTCTGCTGCCGCTGGGCGGGCTGGCGCTGGGCTTCAGTCTGTCGAATGTGATCGAGGTGGGGCTGCTGCTGTGGCTGATGCGGGGCCGGCTGGGCGGGTTGGAAGGCCGGGCGCTGCTGTCGGGCGGGTTGCGCATGGGCGCGGCCACGCTGGCGATGGCCGCCGCTATCCTGGCGCTGTTACAGGTGCTCCCGGCCGGGGCGGTGTGGGCGCGGGCCGTGGGCGGCACACTGGTCGGCGGCCTTGTCTACCTGTTGGCGGCGTGGGTGCTGCGGGTGGAGGAACTGCGGCAGATTGTGGGGCTGGCGCGCCGTCGCCTGGGACGCTGAACGGGCCAATCAGGCAACAAAAAAGGCCCGGCGGGCCTGTTTCGTGGGTTTCGATGGGGCGGGCGAAGCGGTTAGTTGCCCGCCGCCGCCGCCGCGTCGTTCATGGTGGCCGACGCCTGGCCCATCAGTTGGTCGTTGACCCATATCTCCAGCGTGTATGTCCCCTCGCCGAAGCCTTCTTCGGGGCTGAGGTAGATGTAGCCGGGGCCATCGTCGCCATAGGCCCATAGCTCGTTGCCGCCGTCGATCACCTGACCGTCCTGCCGCCAGATCCACGACCAGACCATGCCGTCGGCCATATCCTTATAATCGAACGTGGCGTAGAGGGTGAAGAACCCTTCGCCAAAGACGTTGGCCGGATTGACGGCCTTGTATTCTTTGGTGACGGTGCTGGAGAGCACGACCGTGCCGAGGTCGGTGGTCGTCTTTAGCTCAACTTTCGGTTCGATTTGGTCGTAGGCGGCGGGGAGTTCGGGGGCCAGGGTGGAGAGGCCATCGGCATTGAGCAGCACGTTGGCGATGCCGCCGCCACGGGTGACGGTTTCGGCTTCGGCCGCCTCGCGCTCGGCGATGGACGGCTGGTCCATCATCTCCTGGATTTCGGCCGTGGCCGGCTTGGCGCGGGTGATGAGGGCCATGCGGATCGTCGTATCGGCCGGCGACCGCCAACCGTAGACGCCGATACCGCCAGCCAGCAACGTCAGCACGGCAAAAACCGTCAAGTAGGATTGCATCCTCTTGGCGGCCTGCTGGCGCATGAAAAAATAGGGCGACCGCTTGGTATCGCGCCAAAGCTTCATGGACACCAGTAGCGCCACGACGGCCAACACCAGCAGCAACCCTAATAGCCAGGGTAATATAGTTCCGGACAGCAACAGACTAAGGCTACTCAAACAGTTCCTCTTCCAGATTCGTTTTGAATTATAGGTAATCGGCGACCGCTTCGCAAGTAGTAAGGCCGGCGGCGGCCCTTACTAAAGGCTAAATGCCCCTAAAGTGCCGCTATTTTGCCTCTAATAGTGCGTTTTATGAGCGCCGGGTTAGAAAGCGCGCTTAAGCGACGACAGGCCGGCGGCGGCGGCGCGGCGCGACGGGCGGAACTCCTCGCGGTCGAGCCATTCATCCACGGCCTGGGCCAGGGTCAGGTCACCTTTCAGGATACGCTCACGATAGACGGCCGCCCAGCGCGTGCGCACGTCGCGCGCCAGCCGGAATTGCACCAGCGACAACTCTGCCTCCGGCCCGGCCTCGTCCATAAAGCCCGACGTAAAGTAATCGCGCTCGGCCGCCGCCCGGTCGTAGGCCACGCGCTCAATTGTTGCGTGCCAGCCGCCGGCCCGCGTCCAGGTCAGACGGCCATAGGCGGCGCGGCCGTCGCCGTCGCCGGGGATGCCGACGGAGCCGGTATTGACGATGAGCGCGCCATCCAGCGGGCGCAGGTGGGGCACGTGGGTGTGGGCGGTCAGAAAGACGGCCGCTCCGGCCACCACGCGCCGCCGCGCTTCCTCGTCGCTGGTGAAAGGGTAGATGCCGGCCCGGTTGCCCAGCAGCGTGCCGTGCATGGCCGCCAGCCGCGAACCATCGGGGGCGACGAAATCCCAGCGGTCGGGCAGATCGACTAGTTCATCGACCCGGCCGCCCAACTGCTCATACGCCCAGCGGCTGAGGCGAATGAGGTCATAGGCCGGGCCGCGGCGCGGTAGGGCCGGGTCGCGCCATTCGCTGACGTACTCCTCGTGATTGCCGCGCAGGATGAGCCAGCCGTCATGCTGCCGCCGCTGGGCCACGTAATCCCAACAGGCGGGATTACGGGGGCCATCGTTGACCACGTCGCCATTGACCAGCACCACATCGGGCCGCCAGGCGTCAATATCGGCCGCCGTAGCCGCCAGCGCGGGCCAGTTGCCGTGGATGTCGGAGAGGACAGCGAGTTTCATACAGAGAATTGGCTACGGATGATCACGGACAAAACGGATTTATCCGTTTTTATCCGTCATGTCCGTCTGAATCCGTAGGCTATTCCGGCTCTTGCCAGCGCGGCTTGCGCTTCTCCAGGAAGGCGCTCATGCCCTCGCGCCCTTCGGCGGCGGCGCGGCGGCGGGCGATGGTCTCGGCCGTGTAGTCGCGCACGCTCTCCGTGGGGCGGAAGGCGACGGTGTGGATCAGTTGCTTGATCGTCGCCTGGGCTTCGGGCGCGGCCTGCAATAGCTGGGCCACGCGCTCGGCCACGACGGCATCGAGATCGCTCTCGGCCACGACGTGATGGGCCAGCCCGATGGCCTGGGCGCGGCGGGCGTCAAAGCGCTCGCCGGTCAGGAATAGCTCGCGGGCCGGGCCGGGGCCAATGCGGGCCAGCACAAAGGGGGAAATGACCGCCGGAACAATGCCCAGCCGCGCCTCGCTGAAGGCGAAGGTAGCCCGCTCCACGGCGACGACGATGTCGCAACAACTGACCAACCCCACCCCGCCGCCGATGGCCGCGCCGTTGACGCGCCCCACGACCGGCCGCGGGCAATGATCGATCGCCAGCATCAGATCGAAGATGGCCTGGCCGTCGGCCACGTTCTCGTCGAAGGAGTAGTCGGCCGCGGCGCGCATGAAGGTCAGGTCGGCCCCGGCGCAAAAGGAGCGGCCGGCCCCGGTCAGCACCACGACGCGCACGTCGTTGCGAGCGGGCAGAGAGCGAAAGACGGCCGTCAATTCGGCCATGAGGGTCGGGTTCAGGGCGTTGTGCTGGTCGGGGCGGTTGAGGGTGACGGTCAGCACCCCGGCCGTTTGTGAAGTGGTGATGGTTTGGTACGGTTGGGTCATGGCATCTTTCATGGCTATTGAAATAAAAAGGGGGCAGGTTGGAACCTGCCCCCTACGATAGCACCGGTTGGGCTGTTGGGCTAGATCGCTTCGACCGGCTGGGGCGGGTTGGCCGGCTGCCCGGCGGGGATGGGCGCGGGCGCGGGATCGGGCACGACGCCATTGCCGGGCATCGGCTCGTTCATCAGCTTCTCGAAGGCCGGCCGGTCGAGCGTTTCCACGTCCATCAGCGTCGTCGCCAACTGCACCATGCGATCGTGGTTTTGTTCGATGACATCCAGCGCCCGGCCGTAGTTCTCTTCCAGGATGCGCTTGACCTCGGCGTCGATGGACTGGGCCGCTTCCTCGCTGTAATCCCGGCTGCTGCCGAAGAAACTCATCTCGCGGCCGACGAATGGATTGGCCGAACCGCCACCATAGGTGGGCAGGCCCAGCTTGTCCGACATGCCGTACTCCATGACCATGGCCCGCGCCAGGCGGGTGGCATTTTGCAGGTCGTTCGACGCGCCGGTGGTGACGCGGCCGAAGAAGTGCTCCTCCGACGCCCGGCCGCCCAGGGCCATGGCGATCTGATCATCGAAGAATTCGCGGCTATAGAGGGCGCGGTCTTCGGGCAATGACATGACGTAGCCGCCGGCCCGGCCGCGGGGCACGATGGTGATCTTCTGCACCGGGTCGGTGTGGCTCAGGAAGAAGCTGACAATGGCGTGGCCCGCCTCGTGATAGGCCACAGTCATCTTGTCGTCCTCGCTCATCACCCGGCTCTGGCGCTCCGGCCCCATCACCACACGGTCGAAGGCGTCCTGGAACTCCAGCAGGCCGATGGTGCGCTTGTCGCGGCGGGCGGCGAAGATGGCCGCCTCGTTGATCAGGTTCTCCAGGTCGGCCCCGGAGAAGCCGGCCGTCAGGCGGGCCGTATCCTTGAAGCTGACCTCGCTGGCAATGGGCTTGCCGCGGGCATGGACCTGCAAGATCTTCTCGCGCCCGGCGATGTCCGGCAAATCGACGAAAACCTTGCGGTCGAAGCGGCCGGGGCGCAGCAGGGCCGGGTCGAGGATGTCGGCCCGGTTGGTGGCGGCGATGACGATGACGTTGGTCTCGTTATCNNAAGCCGTCCATCTCCACCAGGATCTGATTGAGGGTCTGCTCGCGCTCGTCGTGGCCGCCGCCCAGGCCCGCGCCGCGCTGCCGGCCCACGGCGTCGATCTCGTCCACGAAGACGATCGACGGCGCGGCGGTTTTGGCCTTCTCGAACAGGTCGCGCACGCGGCTGGCACCCACGCCGACAAACATCTCGACAAATTCAGAGCCGGAGATGTGGAAGAAGGGCACGCCCGCCTCGCCGGCCACGGCCCGCGCCAGCAGGGTCTTGCCCGTGCCCGGTGGGCCAACCATCAACACGCCCTTGGGGATGCGCGCGCCCACCTGCACGAACTTCTCCGGCTCGCGCAGGAATTGCACGACCTCAGCCAGCTCCTGCTTGGCTTCTTCCACGCCGGCCACGTCGTCGAAGTTGACCGTCGGCCGATTGGCATCGGTCAGATTGCGGGCACGGCTGCGGCCGAAGCCGAAGATGTTGTTGCCGCCGCCGCCCTGCATCTGGCGAAAGCCGCGCATGAAGATCCAGATGAGCAGCAACACCGGGCCAACACCCAGCAAAATGCTGGTGAGCGTGTTCCAGGTTGATTGGTCACGCACGAGCATGTTGTTGTTGAGGTCGGCGGCGGAGATGCCGAAGAATTCGAATGTCTCGAAGAGGCTATCGGACGGAGATTTCACCGTGCCAAAGGTACGGTTGTCGTCGAGCAGGATCTGCAGCCGGTCGCCGGAAACAGTTAGCTGCTTCACTTCGCCGGCACGGATATAGTCGGCCATCTCTTGCAGCGTGATTTGCTCCGGCCCACTGAAGCGACCGCTCAGAAAAAGCTGTAGCCCCAGGATCACCGCGAAGATGGTGATGATCCATACCCAGGTCGGGATGCTGGGGCGGTTATCGTTCTGTTGATCATCCATAGCAACGCAAACTCCAGTTCGTCAATAAAGCGTCTCGCGCTCCGGTGGTCGAGTGTTAAGGTCGGCCGTTGGGGTCACCATAGCACGGTAACGATCCGCCCCTTACCATAAGCTTATCAAATAATGCCACTGTCGCCTAAAGTCAATACGAGACATTCATCATTAATTTAATGTCTCAGCGTTAATGCGCCGGAATTGTTATCTTGGTGGTCGATCGTTTTTCGCCCAGAAACAATATTCACATATGTGAACATCTAACACAAATGTGAACAGCGGCTGAAACCTGTGCTATACTGCTTGGGAGAGTAAGCAACCGGAACAACGCCACCTCATTGAGCCAAGGGAACAAATCAGATGGTATCCTACGAGCGCCTTGAACTATTAGCTACAGTGGCCGATCTGTACTACATTGAGCGCTGCAGTCAGGCAGAGATCGCCAACCGGCTGGGTTATTCGCGCTCGGCCGTGTCCCGCCTGCTGTCTGAAGCCCACGATCGACAACTAATCGAAATACGGGTCAACCATCCGATGCAGCGCGATAGCCAACTGGAGTACGCGCTACGCTCCCGATTCAATCTGGAGGCCGTCTACGTGGCCCAGCGTAGTTTCTTGGCCTACGACCGGATGTTGATGCAACTGGGGAAGCTGGCGTCCGGTTACCTGGATGAAGTCATCACCGAGTCAGCTATCATCGGCATCTCCTGGGGCACGGCCGTCTATGAAGTCGTCAGCGCGCTGGCCCCGCGCCGCCTGCGGGCGGTCGAGGTGGTGCAGATCATCGGTGGGCTGGGCAAGGGCGATCCGCAGATCGACGGCCCCGGCGTAGCCATGCGGCTGGCCGAGCGGCTGGGCGGCCGATATTACACGCTCAACGCGCCGCTCCTCGTGGGGGACAATGCCACCCGCCAGTCGCTCATGTCGTCGCGGGTCATCCAGGAAACCATGCAACTGGCCCAACGCGCCGATCTGGCCATCGTTGGTATCGGCAGCATGGACTCCAGCCGTTCCAGCCTGTTGCGTACCGGCTACCTGACGGCCGAGGAGCTGGACGAAATCGGCCGCACCGGCGCCGTAGGCGACATCTGCGGCACTCATTTCGACGCCCACGGCCACATCCTGGACATCGACGTGAACCGGCGCGTGGTGGGCATCAATCTGCGCGAGCTGCGCGGCGGGCGCTGCCGAGTCATCGCTGTCGGCGGTGGTCGCTTGAAGGCGCCCGCCATCGCCGGCGCGTTGCGCGGCAATTTGATCGACGTCCTCGTCACCGACAGCAACGCCGCCGAGCAAGTTTTGTCCATGATGAGCTGAAGAAGAGGGGAGTAACCACAATGTCCGTAGTAACCGTTACCATCCACCACGATGCCGGACTCCATGCCCGGCCGTTGGCAAAATTCGTCAAGCTCGCCAAGCAGTTCGACGCCGCCATCGAAGTGACCAACCTGACCCGCGGCAAGGGGCCGGTGAGTGGCACCAGCCCGGTGAAGCTGCTGCTACTGGCGGCATTGCAGGGGCACGAGTTGCAGCTAGTCGCTACCGGCCCGCAGGCCGACGAGGCGCTGCGGGCGCTGCAAACGCTGGTCATAAACAATTTTGAGGGTGAAGAGTAAGGGCGGTTAGCGCGCTCCGCAACCGGAGGCGTCCCGTGGGGCTGAGAACTGCCCAAATCATTTGAATGATGATGATGCCCATGAATGAAATAACAGCCAATGGAACCAGTACGATCCCGATCGATGCGGCCGGCGTTTTGGCCCGCATCGGGCCGGAAAAAGCCCGCGAGATGCTCTACCGCATGATGCTGACCCGCGCCTTCGAGGAGAAAGCGCTGGAACTCTATTCGCTGGGCCAGGTGCACGGCACGATGCACCTGTCGATTGGGCAGGAAGCGACGGCCGCCGGGGCCAATTTCGCCCTCACCAACAACGACTATCTGATCAATACCCATCGCGGCCACGGCCACATGTTATGCTGGGGCAGCGACGTAGACCGGATGATGGCCGAGTTTCTGGGGCGCGAGGCGGGTTTCTGCCGCGGCCGAGGCGGTTCGATGCACATCGCCGACGTGGAGCGCAACAATCTGGGGGCCAACGGTATCGTCGGCGGCGGGCTGCCCATCTCCGTCGGCGTCGGCCTGAGCATCAAGTTTCGCCGCACCGACCAGGTGTGCCTGACCATCTTCGGCGACGGCGCTTCCAACGAGGGCGCGTTCCACGAGGCGCTCAATATGGCCTCCATCTGGGACTTGCCCATCATCTATCTGTGCGAAAATAATCAATACGCCATGTCGATGTCGGTCAAGCGCGCCTTCAACATCGAGCGCATCAGCCGACGCGCCTGTGCCTATGGCATTGTCGGCGTCACCGTGGACGGCAACGACCCGCTGGCCGTCTACCAGGCCGTCAGCGAGGCCAAGGCCCGCGCCCAGGCCGGCGACGGCCCGACGCTCATCGAGAGCCTCACCTACCGCTGGAAGGGGCACTCCAAGAGCGACCGCGAGGCGTACCGCACCCGCGAGGAAGTGAAAGAGTGGCAGCGGCGCGATCCCATCCCTCGCTTTGCCGCCGTCTTGAGATTGCCGCAAGCGGAAATCGACGCCCTGCAAGCCCAGGCGCTGGCCCGTATCGAGGCGGCCGTCGCCTTCGCCCAGAACAGCCCGGAGCCGGAACTGAGCACCATTATGGAGGGCGTCTATGCGTGAGTTAACCTATGCCGAGGCGTTGCGCGAGGCGCTGCGCCAGAAAATGACCGCCGACGAGCGGGTGTTCATCCTGGGCGAGGACGTGGGCGTCTATGGCGGCGCGTTCGCCGTCACCGCCGGGCTGTTCAACGAATTCGGCGAGAACCGGGTCATCGACACGCCCATCTCCGAGGCGGCCATCGCCGGGGCCTGCGTCGGCGCGGCCCTGACCGGCATGTTGCCCGTGGGCGAGATCCAGTTCATGGATTTCGTCACTCTCAGCATGGAGCAACTGGTGTTGCAGGCGGCCAAGATTCGCTTCATGTTCGGCGGCAAGGCCACCGTGCCGATGGTGCTGCGTATGCCCGGCGGTTCAGGCACGGGCGCGGCGGCCCAGCACTCCGAAAGCCTGGAGAACTGGTTCGTCCACGTGCCGGGCCTGAAGGTCGTCATGCCCAGCACGCCCTACGATGCCAAGGGGCTGCTCATCGCTGCCATCGAGGACGAGAACCCGGTCATCTTTGTGGAGCACAAGCTACTCTATCGCACCAAAGGCCACGTGCCGGAGGAGATGTACCGCGTGCCGCTGAGCCGGAGTAACGTCGTGCGGCCGGGGCGCGATTTGACCGTGATCGCCACGTCGATCATGGTGCCGCGGGCAGTGGAGGCGGCCGAGAAGCTGGCCGCCGAGGGCATCGAACTGGAAATCATCGANNGTGGCGCGCATCGCCGCCAGCGAGGCGTTCGACTATCTCGACGCGCCCGTGCGCCGGCTGGCCGGCCTGGACATGCCCATTCCCTACAATCGCACTCTGGAGTACCACACCGTGCCCCAGGTGGAGGCCATCGTCGCCGAAGCGTGCCGGCTGGCGCGGGGCGAGTATTAGGCATCAGGGGGACGCGGCGGCGCGATCCGTTTGCCGAGCGGGGTCGGAACTATGGCCAAAGAAGTCATCATGCCCAAGTTTGGGTTCACCCAGGAAGAGTCACAGGTCGTCGAATGGCTGGTGAAAGAGGGCGACAAGGTGGATGCGGGCGATCCACTTCTGGAAGTGACCACCGATAAAGTCAACATGGAAGTCGAAGCGCCGGCGGCGGGCATCGTCGCCGGCATCAGCGCCGCCGCCGGCGACATTGTGCCGGTGACGCGGGTCATCGCCTATATCCTGGCCCCTGGTGAGGTGTTGCCGCGGGGAGCAGGGAAGACAGCAGTGGCGACCGCCCCGTCGTCCTCGACGGCCCCGTCGTCCTCAACGGCTCCGTTGTCCTCAACGGCTACGCCCATCGCCGCGCGGGTGGCTGCCGCGTCCGGCGTCGAATTGAGCCGGGTGGCGGGCACGGGGCCAGGCGGTCGGGTGACGCGCCAGGACGTGGAAAGCTTCCTGGCCGCTCCGCCCGCCGCCGACGGCAAAGCGCGGGTCACGCCGGCCGCGCGGCGTCTGGCGCGGGAATCAGGGATCGATCTGGCCGCCGTCACCGGGACGGGGCCGCGCCGGCGCATCCAGGCGGACGACGTGGGGGCCGCGGCGAAAGCCGCCGCGACGACAACAGCCGCGCCGCCGGCAATTGCCCAGCCACCAACCGCCCCAGCCGCGGCCGGGGAACCGCGCCGCGAACCATTCAGCACCATGCGCCGCACCATCGCCCGCACCATGCAGCGCAGTATGCAGGAAGCCCCTCATATCACCTTCCAGGCCGACATCGACATGACCGCCATCCAAAATCTGGTGGCCCGCGCCAACGAGCGCCGGGCGGAGGGCAGCGACAAAGTGACGCTGACGGCGGCGCTGGCCCGCGCCGTGGCCTGGGCGCTGGGGCGCAATCCGGTCCTCAATAGCCACCTGGGCGACGATGAATTGCTCGTGTGGCCGGTGGTCAATGTCGGCATCGCCGTGGCCCTCGACGACGGGCTGATCGTGCCGGTGGTCAAGGATGTGGCCGTTAAGGGCATCGGCCGCCTGTCGGACGAAATCCGCGACCTGGGCCGGCGGGCCAGGGCCGGCAAGCTGCGGCCGGAAGAACTGGCCGACGCTACCTTCACCATCTCCAATCTGGGCATGTTCGGCGTCGATCGCTTCACGGCCATCATCAACCCGCCCCAGGTCGCCATCCTGGCCGTCGGCCGCGCCAACCGCGTGTTCGTGCCCGGCCCGGATGACCAGCCGACCGTGCGTCCCATTTGCACCATGACCCTGTCAGCCGACCACCGGGCCATCGACGGGGCCACGGCGGCGCGCTTCATGGGCGATCTGCGCGAGGTCGTGGAGAACCCCGCAATGCTATGGTACTGATGGTCGCCGTCCTGTCAGGTCTATCGTATGATTGCAGAATAAACTATGCATAATCGACAACAAACACTTGATACGGCTGTCGCCATCGCCCGCGAGGCGGGTGCACTGCTCATGGACGGCTTCGGCCGCGAGAAAGAGATCCAGACCAAAAGCTCGTCGGTCGATTTCGTCACCCAGTTCGACCTGGCGGCCGAGGCGCTCATCCTGGAGCGGCTGCGGGGCGCCTTCCCCGATCACGGCTTCGTGGGCGAAGAGGGCACCGACGAGACCGGCGCGCAGGATTACGTCTGGTACATCGACCCGCTGGACGGCACTAACAACTACGCCCACGGCTTCCCCGTTTTTTGCGTCTCGCTGGCCCTCTATGACGGGCAACAGCCGCTGGTGGCCGTGGTCTATGACCCGACTCGCGACGA
>CXWJ01023641.1_pt1 | contig 10929 bp, 12 predicted proteins | sample 590841 | NCBI WGS metagenome assembly CXWJ01 (sample SAMEA3498367, study PRJEB10139) | wastewater metagenome | biome: wastewater treatment plant; material: activated sludge | place: Austria | collected 2015-01-21 | reverse complement strand
GGCCAGCAGCGTTGACTGCGGGATCCCGATCTTGGGCCGGGCCTGGTAGTAGACCGGGTCGCCGTACGGCGCCACGAGGGACATCCCGTCGGCGGCGCCGCGCAGCGAGAGCACGACGAGCACCGACGGCGCGGGCGCGATCCCGGCCGCGGCGGTCTGGAGGACGGCATCGCCGATCACGGTCGTGGTGCCGGCCAGGGCGGCGGCGCCGAACAGTCCACGACGCGACAGCCGGGGACCGCCGGAGGCCAGCTCGGCGCAGCAGGAGGAGGAGGCGTGGCTCTGGGTCATGGGGGTCACCGGCTCAGATGGGTGGGGGAGTCGAGGATGGTGGCCAGCACGTAGGGCAGGTCCCACTTGAGCAGCCGATGGCCCTTCACGATCCGTTCGGAAGGCACGTAGTCGACCACCTCGCAGCAGGCTTGGAGCAGGGTGGCGGTCGAACGACGGCCCAGCAGTCGCAGGGACAGGTAGTCGACCAGCTCGTCGAAGCGGATGGGGTAGCGAGGCACCCAGGACGACCGCCGCTTGTAGCGCAGACCCTTGGTCGGGTACCACCCGCCGGCCAGCGTGTAGTGCACCTGGAACGAGGCCATCACCCGCGAAGGGGAGGCCCACGCGGCGTTAGTCATCGGCGTACCGTCGGGTCGTGGCCAGGTGAAGGGAGTGAGCCCGACCTGACCGGCCTGCCAGAGCATCGCGTTGGCGGCGTGCTGGTCAGCGGCCGTGCTCGGCGGGTCCAGGACGGTGATGCCCAGAGCGCGGTACGTCGCGACCACGTCCTCGCCAGGGTCGCGCACCTTCAGGTCCGCCGACGCTGCGAACTCGGGGGAGTCGATCAGGGCGCGCAGCACCGGCTTGATCGCGGTGCCGTTGTCGAGGAAGACCTGCGCCAGCCGGTCGACCAGTGCCTGGGCCGGGTCGTCCGAGACGAACTTGACGGCGAGCTTGCGGGCGATCCGCTGCGCGGTGGCGGGGTGGTGGGCCAGGTAGGACAGATAGCGACGGGTGACGTCGCGTCCGTCCCGCGCGCCGTTCGGGTCGGAGAAGCCGAGCACGGAGACCGGGCCGGTGGCGTGGTCCGCGGGCCGGTACGACGTGTCCCAGGTCTTGGCGACGTCCACCCGGTAGCCGGTGAGGATGCGGGCCGAGGCCTTCACCTCGGCCTCGGTGTAGCCGGCGCCCAACCCGACGGTGTGGAGCTCGAGCAGCTCCCGACCGAGGTTCTCGTTCAGCGCGGTGGCGGTCGAGATGGCGTTGTCGAGGTAGACCAGCATCGCCGGGTGGGTGATGGCGCCCTGCAGCAGGTCCTCGAACCGGCCCAGCGCGTGCTGACGCAGGAAATCGCCGTAGGGCTTGCGGAAGATGAAGTGGTTCATGCCGGTCGCAGGCACGTAGAAGTGGTTCTCCCAGAACTCGGTCATCACCTCGAGCACTTGCCGGCGGGTGCGGATCCGCCGGTTCAGGAGCCACCGCTGGTAGTGCAGCACCCACGCCCAGCCGTCCTCGGTGCCGCTTCGGTCGCGGTTCCACAAGGTGATCGCCCCGAGGTCGAGCGAGGGCCACCAGGAGTTCACGGCCTGGGCCTTGGTGTCGCTGATGCCGGCGGGGCTCAGCTGCGCGTCGAACCAGTCCCGTGCGCCCCCCGCGCGGCGCACCTCCGTGACCAGGCCACGGTTCAACCCGTAGGAGAACCGGGTGACTAGGTGCCTCTCCGGCGCCGGCAGGAACGGCTCTCCCCGGTAGGGGCGGGGAGTGTAGGTCGCGGCGTGGCTGGGGGTGGCCAGCACGGAGACCGAGACGCCGGCGGCGGCGGCGCCGCCGAGCACGGCACGGCGCGACGGGGCCGGAATCGAACTCGCGTTCATGGTGTCTCCGGGTGGGGGAAGCGGGCACCCCCGGGCCGCGACCGACCACCGCTGGGGGTGGCCGACACCGGACCGGGGACCTGGGCACGGTAGGAGCGCGCCGGCGCCCCTGTTCGGCGAATGGTAGAACCGGTCTAGTGGTCTAGACCAGTCCTCGACGGCGGGCCCACGATCCGGCTCGCTAGAGTGGTCGCTCCGACTCCCGCCCGAAGGACTACCCGCACCGCCCATGGATGGCCCCAGAAGTTGCGCGTCCGGTGCGCCCGGATCCGGTGGCCCGCCAGGAGGAAGTCGGTGACCGCGACGCTCCTGCTGGTGGCCTCCCTGGCGTTGATCGCCGCCTCGGGCGTCTTCGTGGCTGCGGAGTTCGCGTTCGTGACGGTCGATCGTGGCGCGGTCGACCGCGACGCCGAGTCCGGTGACCCCACCGCCCGTGGCCTCCAGAAGGCATTGCGCTCGCTGTCGACCCAGCTGTCGGGAGCCCAGGTCGGCATCACCGTCACCAACCTGGCGATCGGCTTCCTGGCCGAGCCGGCGATCGCGCAGCTGTTGCAGGGCCCGCTCACGTCACTGGGCGTGCCCGAGGGCGCGGTGCGACCGGTTTCGCTCGCCGCTGGACTGTCGATCAGCACGTTGCTGACGATCCTGTTCGGCGAGCTGGTCCCCAAGAACCTCGCCATCGCGCGTCCGATGCAGACGGCGCGGGCCACCCAATGGGCCCAGCGCGGCTTCACGGCGGCGATGGGCTGGCCGATCCGAGTGCTCAACGGCTCCGCGAACGCCGTCGTCCGCCGTCTGGGGCTGGAGCCGCAGGAGGAGCTGCGGTCCGCCCGCAGCTCGACCGAGCTGGCCAGCCTGATCCAACGTTCCGCCGACCAGGGAACCCTCGACTCGGACACGGCGGAGCTGATGGAGCGCTCGGTGGAGTTCGGCTCGCGCACCGCCGGCGAGATCATGACCCCGCGGGTGCGGACGGTCAGCCTGGAGGACTCCGACCGGGCCAGCGCGGTGATCGACCTCGCCCGCTCGACCGGTCACTCACGATTCCCGGTGCTCGGCGAGGAGGACGCCGTCGTCGGCACCGTGCACGTGAAGCATGCGGTGGCGCTTCCGGTGCCCGAGCGGGCCACGACGCGCGTCAAGCACATCATGGTGCGCCCGATCGTGGTCCCGGACTCGTTGCGACTGGACCCGCTGCTCACCCTGCTGCGTGCCGACGGCTTCCAGATGGCGGTGGTGCTCGACGAGTACGGCGGCCACGCCGGCATCGTCACGCTCGAGGACGTGGTGGAGGAGATCGTCGGCGACATCGCCGACGAGCACGACCCCCGCAGCGCTGCCGCGCGCCAGCGGCGCGACGGAGGGTGGCTCGTCTCGGGACTGCTGCGCCCCGACGAGCTCGAGGACCTGACGGGGATCGCGCTTCCCGAGCACGAGGACTACGACACGGTGGCGGGACTCGTCCTCCAGGCACTGGGTAGGATCCCGTCCGTCGGTGACGTCGCCGAGGTCGCACTGCTCGGGGAACCCCGCGACGAGGGCGGTCCTGCCCAGCGGCGTACCGCGTTGCTCGGGGTCGAGCACATGGACGGGCTGCGGATCGACCGGTTGATCCTCACCGTGCGTGTGGAGGCGGCCGGAGAGGAACCGGCACCGTGAGCGCCGGCACCGCGGTGGCGCTCTCGCTGGTACTGCTCCTCGGCAACGCCTTCTTCGTCGGAGCCGAGTTCGCCTTGATCTCCGCGCGCCGGAGCCAGATCGAGCCTCTCGCCCGGGGGGGCTCCAGGCTGGCCAGGACCACCCTCACCGCGATGGAGAACATCGCCCTCGTCATCGGCGTCAACCAGATCGGCATCACCGTGTGCAGCCTGGTGCTCGGGGCGGTGGGCGAGCCGGCCGTGGCCCACCTGGTGGAGCCGGTGCTGCACCTGGTCGGCATCCCCGACGACTGGCTGCACCTGATCTCCTTCCCGATCGCGCTGCTCGTGGTGGTCTTCCTGCACGTGGTCCTGGGGGAGATGGTCCCCAAGAACATCGCCCTGGCCGGTCCCGAGCGTGCGGCGCTGGTCCTCGGGCCGCTGGTCTGGGGGATCGCGACGGTCCTGCGGCCGCTGGTGGTCGTGATCAACGGCATCGCGCGGTGGCTGCTGCGTCGGGTGGGCGTCGACCTTCAGGACGAGGTCAGCTCCACCTACACCCGCGAGGAGGTCGCGGCGCTGGTCGAGGAGTCCCGGGGATCGGGCCTGCTGGCCGATCACGAGTACGACCGCCTGTCCGGGGCGCTCGGCTTCTCGGAGAAGACGGTGCACTCCGTGATCATGAGGCCCGGCTCGCTGGCCACCGTGCGGCGAGGGTCGACCGCCGCCGAGGTCGAGGACCTGTGCGCCCAGACCGGCTACAGCAGGTTCCCCGTCGCCGTGGCGGACGGCGAGCTGATCGGCTATCTCCACATCAAGGACGTGCTGGAGTACGACGAGGGCGGTCGCGACCTTCCGGTCGACGACAAGTGGATCCGTCCGCTCGCGCTGGTCAGCGAGGAGGACCTGCTCAACGACGCCCTGGAGACGCTCCAACGTCGGGGCGCACACATGGCACGAGTGGTGTCGGCGCAGGGAGAGGTCCGTGGCCTGGTCACCCTCGAGGACGTCATCGAGGAGCTGGTGGGGGAGATCCGCGATGCCGCCCACCTCGAGGACGCGCGGGACGCCTGAACGGGTGCGAGGCCGCTGTCGCGGCGCTCGCTAAGGTGTGAGGGCCGGTGCAGACCGGACTCCCCGACGATCGATTGACGGTAGGTGACCGTGTCCGACGCATCCGCACGCAGCACCCGCGTGTGGACGGTTCCGAACCTGCTGAGCATGGCTCGCCTGCTCGGGGTCCCCGTCTTCCTGTGGCTGGTGCTCGGCCCCGAGTGGGACGGATGGGCCCTCGTGCTGCTCGCGGTGTCGGGGGTCACCGACTTCCTCGACGGCTACCTCGCCCGCCGGCTCGGGCAGTTCAGCCAACTGGGACAGATCCTGGATCCGGTGGCCGACCGGCTCTACATCCTCGCGGTCGTGGTCGGGCTGGCGATGCGCGACATCATCCCCTGGTGGGTGGCCGTGGTGCTGCCGCTGCGCGACCTGCTGCTGTGGGTGCTCGTGCCGTTCCTTCGCACGCGCGGCTACAGCGCCCTTCCCGTCCACTTCCTCGGCAAGGCCGCGACCTTCAACCTGCTCTATGCCTTTCCCCTGCTGCTGCTCGGTGACGGCACGGGCACCGTCGCCACGCTGGCCAAGGTCTTCGGCTGGGCCTTCGCGTTCTGGGGGATCGGGCTCTACTGGTGGGCCGGGGTGCTCTACGCCTACCAGGTCTACAAGCTGCTGACCGACGTCGATCGGCGGATGGCGGATTCCGGTGGTTGACCGACCGCGTGCTGATCGGCCGCATGGTGCTCGGCCGCGTGGTCATCGACCGCCTCCCGGGCAGCCGACGGCGGGGCTGCCCCGACACGTGACGGCGCCGCTTCTCGAGCTGATCACCGAGCAGTCGCTGGACCAGGACTATGCCCACGTGGCCCGCCGGCGCGCGGCGGCCGGCGACGACGGCTCCTCGTCGCGATCGCATGCCGGGTGGGCGACCCTGGGTGTGCTGGCGGTGCTGGGACTGCTCATCGCGACCGCCGCGGTGCAGGAGCGGCGGGCCGCCCCGGTCGACGCCACCAACCGTCTCCAGCTCATCGATCAGCTCGATCAACGCCGTGAGTCGCTCGCCCGGACCCAGGACCGGATCGGGCACAAGCGCGCGCGGATCGATGGGCTCGAGCTCGAGGCCGCGGAGCTATCGGCCCAGCAGGCCGCGGCGGACACCCGCCTCGAGCGTTTGCAGGCCCGCGCCGGCTTCGGCGCGGTGCAGGGCCCCGGGGTGCGAATCCAGGTGAACGACTCGCCCAGCGGCGTCCCCGAGGAGGCCGTGCGCGACTCCGACCTCACCGATCTGGTGAACGCCCTGTGGGCCGTGGACGCGGAGGCCATCGCGATCAACGGCGAACGGGTCACGGTGCTCACGGGAATCCGCAACGTCGACGTCGCCATCCACGTGAACGGCAGACCGCTGTCGCCGCCGTACGTCGTCGAGGCCATCGGCGATCCACGCACCCTCCAGTCCGACCTGGTGAACAGTCCGCGGGGCCAGCACTTCTTCGCCTTGGCCGATGCGCTCGGGCTGGAGTACGAGATGAGCAACCAGGGCTCGATGCTCCTGCCCGGAGCCTCGGCGCGTCCGCTCCGGGCGGCACAGCCGGTGCCGCCGGCGGGGACGCCCGTGGACAATGAGAGCAAGGGTTCGTCGAAGGGGGAGCAACCGTGATTGCCGTCCTGGGTCTGGTGGTGGGCATCGTGCTCGGCCTGATCTTCCAACCCGACGTCCCCGTGGCACTCCAGCCGTACCTGCCGATCGCGGTGGTCGCCGCGCTGGATGCCGTGTTCGGCGCGCTGCGGGCGCTGCTCGACGGCATCTTCGACGACAAGGTGTTCGTGGTGTCGTTCGTGAGCAACGTGGTCGTCGCTGCGGCGATCGTCTACCTGGGCGACAAGCTGGGTGTCGGCGCGCAGCTCTCGACCGGGGTGATCGTGGTCCTCGGGATCCGCATCTTCTCGAATGTCGCGGCGATCCGGAGGCACCTGCTCCATGCCTGAGGACCAGACACCGTCGAGGCCCGACCGGGCCCGCGCAGCGCGCCACCGGCTCTGGCAGTCCAGCCTGAAGCCGTCCCGAAGCCAGGTCGTGGTGGGGCTGCTGCTGGCAGCGCTCGGCTTCGCGGCCGTCACCCAGGTGCGGTCCAACGAGCTCGACGACACCTATGCGAACTATCGGGAACAGGATCTGGTGGACGTCCTGAGCACCCTCACCGAGGCGTCGCAGCGCGCTCAGAGCGAGCTCGCGCGGCTCGAGAGCACCCGCCGCGACCTCCTCAACGACAACGACCGGCGCAAGGCCGCCCTCGCCCAGGCCGAACAGGCGGTCGACAACCTGGAGATCCTCGCCGGCCAGGTCCCGGTGACGGGGCCAGGCCTGCGGATCGTGGTCACCGAGACCACGGGCAGCATCGAGATCGACTCCCTGCTCGACACGATCCAGGAGCTCCGCACCGCCGGCGCGGAGGCGATCGAGTTCAACGACGAGGTGCGCATCGTGGCGCAGTCGTCGTTCACCGACGCCGTCGGCGGGATCCTCGTCGACGACACCCTGGTGAGCTCACCCCTGGTGATCGACGTCATCGGCGACCCACGGACGCTGGCAGGTGCGCTGTCCTTCGTCCAGGGTCCGACCGACCAGCTCGAGAAGGACGGGGCCACGGTCGAGGTGACCCCGCTCGACGTGGTCCAGATCGACGCCGTACGGCCCGTCGCGCGGGCCGAGTACGCACAGCCCGCGACCGCGCAGTAGCCTCGAGGCGACGCCGTCCGGCGCGTCGCCGCTTGCGAGCAGGAGGTCCCGTGTACCCCGATGATCTGATGTACACCAGCGAGCACGAGTGGGTCCGTCGCCCGGGCGAGTCCGAGGGTGCGGTCCGGATCGGCATCACCCACTTCGCCCAGGACGCGCTGGGCGACATCGTCTACGTGTCGCTGCCGGGGGTGGGCGACACGGTGTCCTCCGGCGCCGCGTGCGGAGAGCTGGAGTCCACGAAGTCGGTGAGCGACATCTATGCTCCGGTCTCTGGTGAGGTGGTGGCTCGCAACGAGTCCCTCGACGCCACCCCGGAGCTGGTCAACAACGACCCCTACGGCGGGGGCTGGCTCTTCGAGATCGTCCCCTCGCAGGCTGCCGAGCTGGACGGACTGATGGACGCCGCGACCTACCAAGCCTCGATCGAGGGTTGAGGTCCGCGCCGCACACGTCCCCCCGCCTGCGGGCTGATAGGTTCGGAGTCGACCCGTCACCCTCAGGGTGCGGCTGAGAGTTCGGCGGTGCTGTGGGGTGGCGCCGACGTGGTGTGAGGAGACCCGATGCCCTTCTGCACGGCGTGCGGGCGACAGAGCCCAGACGATGCCCGCTTCTGCTCGCAGTGCGGCACTGCGCTGATGACCGAGGCAGCGGCCGGACAGCCGGCGACGCCCCCGGAGCCTCCCACCGACGCGCCCACCGACGTCACCGCGACCATCACCTTCGGGGGCTCCGGTGAGAAGGTCGAGACCTCGGACCGCCAGCTGAGCCCGGTCGACGCGGCAGCGGTCGACGCGCTTCCGGCGGGCCACGCCCTGCTCGTCGTCCAGCGCGGCCCGGGGGCCGGCAACCGCTTCCTGCTCGACCTGGACCTGGTGACCGCCGGACGTCACCCCGAGAGCGAGATCTTCCTCGACGACGTGACGGTCTCCCGGCGTCACGCGGAGTTCCACCGGCTCGGCACCGACTTCTCCGTCCGCGACGTCGGCAGCCTCAACGGCACCTACGTGAACCGCGATCGCATCGACGAGGTGTCCTTGACGGACGGCGACGAGGTCCAGATCGGCAAGTACCGCCTGGTGTTCTACTCCGGTCACACGGGGGGCTGAACCGGTGGCGTCGTCCGCGGCTGCGTCCGCACGGGGGAGGATGAACATCGGGCAGGTGCTCGAGCAGCTTCGCACCGACCATCCCGGGGTCACGATTCCCAAGATCCGGTTCCTCGAGGACAAGGGCCTGATCAAGCCGGAGCGCACCGCCGCGGGGTATCGGAAGTTCTCGAGCGACGATGTCGACCGGCTTCGCTACATCTTGCGCATGCAGCGCGACCACTACCTTCCGCTGCGCGTGATCGGGGAGCACCTCGACGCCATCGACCGCGGTCTCGAGCCGCCGCCCATCGATCCGGTGGTGCCGACCGTTCCGACCGTCGCGCTGGCGGCGGACGGAAGCCCGAGCCCGGAGTCCTTCGCTCGTCGTGACCGGCTGCGGATCTCGCGCCGCGAGCTGCTCAAGGTCGCCGAGGTCGACGAGGAGCTGCTTTCCCAGCTCGAACAGTTCGGACTGGTGACACCGCTGCCCGGGACGGGTCACTACGACAGTGATGCGCTGGTGGTCGCCCGCACCGCGCGCGACCTCGCGGCGTTCGGGTTCGAACCTCGCCACCTGCGAGCGTTCAAGACCGCGGCGGACCGCGAGATCGGGTTGGTCGAGCAGGTGGTCGAGCCGCTCAAGAGGGGTCGCGACGCGGCCGCAGCGGCGCGCGCCGAGGAAGCGGTCAACGAGATCGCCGCCCTGTCGGTGCGGCTGCACGCGAGCTTGGTGAAGGCCGGGCTGCGCCGCGGCTGAGCACCCTGAGCGCGGGGGTAGGGTGGGGAACGTGCGCGAAGTCGATGTCGTCGGGGTCCGGGTGGAGATGCCCTCGAACCAGCCGATCGTGCTGCTGCGCGAGGTCGCCGGCGATCGCTATCTGCCGATCTGGATCGGTGCCGTCGAGGCGACGGCGATCGCGTTCGCCCAGCAGGGCGTGGTGCCGCCACGACCGCTGACCCACGACCTGCTCAAGGACGTCGTCGAGGCCACGGGGAACACCCTGTCCGAGGTGCGGATCACCGACGTCAAGGACGGTGTGTTCTATGCCCGCCTCGTCTTCGGGTCGGGGATCGAGGTCGGTGCGCGACCTTCGGACTCGATCGCGCTCGCGCTGCGCACCGGTAGCCGTATCGTCTGCGCCGACGACGTGCTCGAGGAGGCGGGGCTGGCGGTGCCGGACGACCAGGAGGACGAGGTCGAGAAGTTCCGCGAGTTCCTCGACCAGGTGACCCCCGAGGACTTCGACGCCCAGTAGTCGCTCAACTCTCACCTTCTAGTTGAGGGTTAGGGTCGCGACACGCCCGGCCGGTGCGTTGACCGACGGCGTAGTGCGGCCTACCTTGAACTGTCTCTGTTGTAACTCCACTGATGTGGTTGTGGTCGCCCTCGAGCTGCCCGCCGCTCTTTCCCCCGGGAGCTACGCACAACGGAGTAGATCGACGGAGGGTCGATACGCGTGAACGAGAACGAGCCGCAAGCTGACGCTTCTGCTGGTGCCGAGGCCACGGAGCGGGCCGAGGAGCAGGGTCTCCTCTTCACCGACGACGTGTCGCCACTGCCCAGCGACACCGGCTATCGCGGCCCCACCGCGTGCAGCGCGGCCGGCATCACCTACCGCCAGCTCGACTACTGGGCCCGCACCGGCCTGGTCGAGCCGTCGGTCCGCGGGGCCAAGGGCTCCGGGTCGCAGCGCCTCTACTCCTTCCGCGACATCTTGATCCTCAAGGTCATCAAGCGCCTGCTGGACGCCGGCATCTCCTTGCAGCAGATCCGCAGCGCGGTGCAGTTCCTGCGCGACCGCGGCACCGACGACCTGACCCGGGTCACGCTGATGAGCGACGGCGCCTCGGTCTACGAGTGCACCAGCAACGACGAGGTCATCGACCTGCTCCAGGGTGGGCAGGGCGTGTTCGGCATCGCGATCGGTGGCGTCTGGCGCGAGATCGAAGGCACGCTGGCCGAGCTGCCGTCGGAGCGCACGGCCGAGGACGAGCAGGCCGCCGTCCCCGGCGACGAGCTCGCCGCACGTCGCGCCGCCCGCCACACCGGCTGATCCCCGGCGGCGGTGGTAGCCTGCGAGCAGCTGACAATCCCACGCGGGAGAGTCTTCGACAGTCGCTCGGCGGGCATGCTGACGAGCGCGACGAAGCGCCGAAGGGGCAATTCCTCCCCGGAACCTCTCAGGCGCCCGGACCGCGTGGAGAAGGCGACTCTGGAGGCGCCCGCCGACAGAGGGGGAGGGGACCGACCACCAGCGCGATGACTCGCGCGAGGGGAGCCCCCATGACCGACCGATCCGCCCCGTTCGTGCGCCGCCACGTCGGACTCACCGCCGACGACCAGGAGCAGATGCTGCGCCTGCTGGGCCTCGGCTCCCTCGAGGAGCTGATGACCGCAGCAGTGCCCGCCGGGATCCGCAGCCACGAGGAGATGGACCTCCCGCCGGCACTCTCCGAGCCGGCCGTCGCCGCCGAGCTGCGCGCGCTGGCAGCGCTCAACACCCCCGCCGAGCCGATGATCGGGCTCGGCTACCACGGCACCG
>CXWJ01017775.1_pt1 | contig 10935 bp, 10 predicted proteins | sample 590841 | NCBI WGS metagenome assembly CXWJ01 (sample SAMEA3498367, study PRJEB10139) | wastewater metagenome | biome: wastewater treatment plant; material: activated sludge | place: Austria | collected 2015-01-21 | reverse complement strand
AGCGTCTCGCGTTCGCCGGCGAGCAGCGCCTCATCCGCGGCGGGGAGTCGGGCGGCCGGGGGCTCCGGCGCGGCAGCGGCCGCCTGCTGCTCCTGTCGCCGGCTTTGAGCGGCACGTGGCTTGCGCGGCTTGCGAGGCTCCGGCCCCTGCCCCTCCTCGGCCTCCTCGACCGGCCGCGGTTTGCGGGCCGACTTCGGGCGCAGGTCGGGCAACTGCAGACCGTTGCGGCGCACCTCCTCGACCGCCCGCCGGGCGGCCTGGTGGACGCTGCGCTGCTGCATCCGGACGTTGACGAAGAACCCGATCGCGAGCGCCAGCATGGCCACGCCGAGCACGACGATGGCGATCACCAGAACCTGCATGGCGTCCATGGCGTCCTCCTCGTACCGGGTCGTGGCCCGTCGCGAGGCACCAGCGCTGGTGATTCCGCGGTCAGCGCGGCCTAGGCGTCCCGGAGAAGCTCCGAGACGCCTTGCAGTGGGGTTATCAGTCCCCGGTTCAGATCACTCAGCAATGGTGTCGTCATGACGCACCTTGCTGGCAGGTTAAGCCTGGTCGTAACGGTTCCGCAAGCGACTCAGGTCTCGTCCTCCAGCCAAGGTTGATCCTCCGCCTCGTCAAGCACCTCGCGGGTCACCTGGGCGATCACCCCCCAGCCGAAGCCGCGACGCTGCAGCAGGCCGCACAGCCGCCGGTAGCGCCCCTGCCGGTCGAGCCGGGCAAGCCCGGGCAGCCGCCGCCGGGCCAGATCGCGCGCGGCGTCGAGGTCGGCGTCGTCCGACCGCTCGGCCAGCGCCTGCTCGATCAGGTCGTCGGTGACGCCCTTGCCGGCCAGCTCCGAGGCCAGCACCCGGCCCCCGCGCAGCCGGCGTTCCCCGGCAGCCACCCAGTCGCGGGCGAAGGCCGCGTCGTCCAGCAGGCCGACCTCGGTGAACCGGTCGAGCACCTGCCGGGCAGCCGCCTCGGGGACGTTGCGGCGGGTCATCGCCTGCGCCAGCTCGGCCCGCGTCCGCTGCCGGACGGTGAGCTGACGCAGCGCGATCTCCCGGGCGACCGCCACCGGGTCGCCCGGAGCGTCCACCGGCTCGTCCGCCTCGGCCACGGTCAGAACGCGACCTCGCCGGTCTCCGGATCGATGCCCTCGGGCACCTTCTCGGCGCCGATCCCCAGCTGGCTGAGGATGCGCCGCTCGATCTCGTCGGCGACGTCGGGGTTGTTCTTGAGGTAGTTGCGGGCGTTCTCCTTGCCCTGGCCCAGCTGCTCGCCGTCGTAGGTGAACCAGGCGCCGGCCTTGCGAATGATGCCGCATTCCACACCCAGGTCGATCAGGCCGCCCTCGCGGCTGATGCCCTGGCCGTAGAGGATGTCGAACTCGGCCTGCTTGAAGGGCGGCGCGACCTTGTTCTTCACGACCTTGACCCGGGTGCGGTTGCCGACCATGTCGGAGCCGTCCTTCAAGGTCTCGATGCGGCGGACGTCGAGCCGCACCGAGGAGTAGAACTTCAGCGCCCGGCCGCCGGTGGTGGTCTCGGGCGAGCCGAACATGACGCCGATCTTCTCGCGCAGCTGGTTGATGAAGATCGCGGTGGTGCCCGCGGTCGACAGGGCGCCGGTCATCTTGCGCAGCGCCTGGCTCATCAGCCGGGCCTGCAGGCCGACGTGGCTGTCGCCCATCTCGCCCTCGATCTCGGCCCGCGGGGTGAGCGCGGCCACCGAGTCGATCACGATCAGCGACAGCGCGCCGGAACGGACCAGGGTGTCGGCGATCTCGAGCGCCTGCTCGCCGTTGTCGGGCTGGCTGACCAGCAATTCGTCGGTGTTCACGCCGAGCTTGGCGGCGTAGTCGGGGTCGAGCGCGTGCTCGGCGTCGATGAACGCGCAGATGCCGCCCGCGGCCTGGGCGTTCGCGATGACGTGCAACGCCACCGTCGTCTTGCCGCTGGATTCGGGGCCGTAGATCTCGACCACCCGGCCCCGCGGCAGCCCGCCGATGCCGAGCGCCACGTCGAGCGCCACCGACCCGGTGGGAATCACCTCGATCGGCTGCCGGGTCTCCTCCCCCAGCCGCATCACCGAGCCCCTGCCGTGCTGCTTCTCGATCTGGGCCAGCGCCGCCTCGAGCGCCTTGGCGCGATCCGCTACCGCCATCATCTGTTCCTTTCCTCGAACGCTGCCCACACCATAGGAACCGGCACTGACAGTTCTGCCAACGACTTCCGAACCCTGTGGATAACCGGCTTCACCGGCCTCGACGTCATCCACAGGCTAGCCGAACGCCTGTTCGAAATCGACAGAAGGCTCTCGGCGTGTCGGAGATTCCCGCCTTCGCGGGAATGACGGAGAAGGTGGATGCCAGACCGCGGCGTGTCGCGCCTACTGCAGCAGGGTGGAATCCGAGAGCTCGGCGTCCTTGATCTTCTGGAACTCGGCCATCAGGTCGCCGGGCTCCATGCCAGCTTTGACGTCGTCGCGGACGTCGAGGACGATCCGGCCGGCGTGCATCATGATCAGCCGGTTGCCCAGCTGCAGGGCCTGCTTCATGTTGTGGGTGACCATCAGCGTGGTCAGGTGATGCTCCTCCACGAGCTCCTTGGTGAGCCGGGTCACCAGAGCCGCCCGCTGCGGGTCCAGCGCGGCGGTGTGCTCGTCCAGCAGCAGGATCTGCGGCTGCGAGAAGGTGGCCATCAGCAGCGACAGCGACTGCCGCTGACCGCCTGACAGCAGGCCGACCCAGTCGTGCAGCCGGTTCTCCAGGCCCTGCTCCAGCACGGTGAGCTCCTGCCGGAAGCGCTCCCGCTTGGCCTTGGTGACGCCCAGGCGCAGCATCCGGCGCTTGCCGCGCTCCAGCGCCATGGCGAGGTTCTCCTCGATGGTCATGTGCGGGGCGGTGCCGGCCGACGGGTTCTGGAAGACCCGTCCGATGTAGGCGGCCCGCTGGAAGTCGGTCAGCCGGGTGACGTCGCGTCCGTCAATGGCCACCTTGCCGGAGTCGGAGCGGATCGACCCGGAGACCACGTTCAGCAGAGTCGATTTGCCGGCCCCGTTGGAGCCGATCACGGTGGCGAAGTCCCGCGGCTCCAGGTGCAGGTCGACGTCGACCAGCGCCAGCCGCTCGTTGACGGTGCCGGGGAAGAAGGTCTTGTGGATCGCCTCGAGTCGCAACATCAGCGTTCCTCTCCCTTGGCCGGCACAAGCTCGGATTCCGCGGACGGTTCGGACGGTCCGGATGCCCCGGAGCGCCGCCGGAAGGCCGCCGGCACCTTGTGGAAGACCTTCCACTGCGGCAGGACGAGGGCCATGATCACCAGGATCGCCGAGATCAGCTTCATGTCGTTCGGGTTCAGGCCGGCCGACAGCGCGAGCTGGATCACCAGCCGGTACAGCACGGAGCCGATCACCACCGCCGCAGCCGCCCGCAGCACGGTCAGCCGCCCGATCAGCGCCTGGCCGATGATCACCGAGGCCAGGCCGGCAACGATCATGCCGATGCCCATCCCGACGTCGGCGAAGCCCTGGTACTGGGCGATCAGCGAGCCCGCGATCGCCACCAGTCCGTTGGAGAGCGCCAGCCCGAGCACCTTCTGGGCGTCGGTGGAGACGCCGAAGGAGCGGATCATCTCCGGGCTGTCGCCGGTGCCGCGCATCGCCAGCCCGAGATCGGTGTGCAGGAACCAGATGATCAGCGCCAGCACGGCCAGGGCGACCACGGAGAGGATCGCCGGGCCCACCCACGTCCCGAGCAGCTTCTGCGCCCGCAGCCCCGAGAAGAAGGTGTCGGCGCGCAGCAGCGAGACGTTCGCCGACCCCATGATCCGCAGATTGATGGAGTACAGCCCGATCATGGTGAGGATGCCCGCCAGCAGCCCGTCGATGTTGCCCTTGGTGTGCAGCAGGCCGGTGATCGTCCCGGCTGCCAGGCCGCCGAGGCAGGCCAGCAGGGTGGCCGTCCACGGGTCCAGCCCGTTGACGATCGAGATCGCCGCGATGGCGCCGCCGGTGGTGAAGCTGCCGTCGACGGTCAGGTCGGGGAAGTCCAGGATGCGGAAGGTCAGGTACACCCCGAGCGCCATGATCGCGTAGATCAGGCCCAGATCGATGGCGGTGATCATGGACGTCTCCCCTTGTCGGACGGCGCGGGCGGAGTCTCCCCCGCCCGCGCGGCGGGATTACTGGGTGATGTTCTCCGGCTTGGCCCGGTCGATCAGCTCCTGCGGAATGGTGACGCCCATCCGCTGTGCGGCGCCCAGGTTGAGGTAGACCTCGAGGTTGGTCTGGGTCTCGACCGGCATGGTCGCCGGGTCGGCGCCTTCGGTGAGGATCCGGACGGCCTGCTCGCCGGTCTGCCGGCCCAGTTCGGTGTAGGAGATGCCGTAGGTCGCGATCGCGCCGCCGGCCACCGTGCTCGCCTCGGCGCCGAAGACCGGGATCTGCTTGGTCTCGGCGACGCCGATCAGCCCGTCCAGCGACGAGACGACGGTGTTGTCGGTGGGGACGTAGATCGCGTCCACGTCGCCCAGCGACTCGGTGGCCTGCTGCACGTCGGCGGAGGTCGGCGCGGCGGCCTCCTTGATCTCCAGCCCGAGGGTGGGGGCGATCTCCTTCAGCCAGTTGATCTGGGTGACCGAGTTGGCCTCGCCGCTGTTGTAGACCACGCCGACGGTCTTCGCGTCCGGCACGACCTGCTTCACCAGCTCGAGCTGCTCCTTGACCGGGTTGGCGTCGGAGGTGCCGGTGACATTGGCGCCCGGGGCCTCGAGTGAGGCGACCAGCTCGGCGCCGACCGGGTCGGTGACGGCGGTGAACAGCACCGGGACGTCGGCGATCTTCTGCGCCACGGCCTGGGGCGTCGGGGTGGCGATCGCCAGGATCAGGTCGTAGCCGCCGTCGGCGAAGGTGCCCGCGATGCTCGCGGCGACCGAGGCGTCACCCTGGGCGTTCTGCTCGTCGTAGGTCACCTCCAGGCCGGCCTCGGCCAGGGCCGCCTTGAAGCCCTCGCGGGCGGCGTCCAGCGCCTCGTGGGTGACGATCTGGGTGATGCCGATCTTGTAGGCCTTGGCGGGCTGGCTGGCGTCCGGGGAGGCGGACGGCGACTCCGACGGCGACGTGCTGGCGGCAGGCGCGCCCGCGCAGGCGGTGAGAGTGAGGCCGGCCAGCGCGGCGACGGCGGCCAGCCTGGAAGTCTTGAACACGACGGATCCTTTCGAGTTGCTCAAGCCGCCCCGCGCGCGGCGCTGGGGCGGTCGAGTATGAAGCCTAGGGGGTGCCGGCGGCCGTTGCCGACATTTCCCACGTCACAGCTCAGCTTCAGCGCTGAGCCTCGGGGACGTCCAGCATCGCGCAGGCCGCCAGCCAGATCCGCCGCACGGCGATGCCGTCGGCGAGAGCCTGGACGACGGTGCGTCCGCCGAGCTGGGCATGCACCACGGAGTCGGCCCAGACCGAGGCGTAGCCGTCGCCGAGCAGGGCGCGCAGCCGCGCCCACAGTTCGGTTTCGCGCACCCCCGAGACTCAGGCGGCGGCGACGGTCTGGCGGCGCACCGGCAGCGTGGTGACGCTGGCGCGGGCGTCGATCTGGTCGCCGACCTGCCGCAGCACGCTGGAGAGCGGGACGTCCAGGGCCCCGCAGATGGCATTCAGCAGCTCGCTGGAGGCTTCCTTCTGGCCGCGCTCGATCTCGGAGAGGTAGCCGAGGCTGACCCGGGCCTTCGCCGACACCTCGCGCAGGGTGAGGTTCTCGGTGCGGCGCAGCTCGCGCAACGTCTCGCCGAGCGCTTCGCGCATCAGCACCGGGCGTTCGCCGAGCGTGGTCACCATGAGTCGAACTCTACCTGTCGTTCCGGAAAGGGTCTGGACGCTGATACAACACCGCGCCGGTGTCGTCTTGTTCCCTCACCTGGGGCCCTGCTCGGTCAGCGCCTTGGCGCGCAGCCGCATCGCCTCCAGCACGTACTGGGCGCCGGTCACCACGGTGAGCACCACCGCGGCGCCCATCACCAGCCAGGCCAGCCAGAACCAGAACGGCAGGGTCTGCTGGGTGGCCCAGATCGGGTAGGGCAGGAACATGAGCAGCGCGATCGACTGCAGCACCGTCTTGAGCTTGCCGCCCGGCGCCGCGGCCATCACCGCGTACTTGAGCATGCGCACCCGCATCCAGGTGATGCCCCACTCTCGCACCAGGATCAGGACGGTCACCCACCAGGGAAGCTCGCCCAGGATGCTCAGCCCGATGAAGGCGGCGCCGGTGAGCGCCTTGTCGGCGATCGGGTCCCAGATCTTGCCGAAGTCGCTGACCAGGCCGTAGCGGCGGGCCAGCCGCCCGTCGAAGGTGTCGGTCAGGATCGCGACCCCGAAGGCCACGGTCGCAGCCATCCGCCAGCCGAAGCTGGTCGGGTTGACGAACATCAGCCAGACGAAGACCGGGACGAGGATCAGCCGCAGGATGGTCAGGGCGTTCGGCAGCCAGGGGGGAATCCCCCGCTCTCCGTCCGGCTGCTGCGTCATCGCCGTCCCTCCACCACGAGATCCACCCCGTCCGTGCTGGCGACCCTACCCCAACCCAGCGTCCCAGGTAACGTTTTGGTATCGAGCCCGAGAATCGTGGCGGCGCCGTCGGTCTCCGGGCCCTGTTGCGCGATCCGTCCGCCGAATCCGGCGTCGGCGCGCTCCTCGACCAGGAAGCGCACCTCGTCACCCACTCGCTCGGCGGCCCGTTCGGTCAGCAGTTCGTCCACCAGGGCGGTCACCTGCTCGACCCGGTCGGCGATCTCGGCCTCGGAGACCTTCCCGGGCAGGGTGGCGCCCTCGGTGCCCTCCTCGTCGGAGTAGCCGAAGACGCCCACAGCGTCCAGCCGCGCCGCGGCGAGGAACTCGGTCAGCACGGCGACGTCCGCCTCGGTCTCGCCCGGGAAGCCGACGATCACGTTGCTGCGCACCCCGGCCTGCGGCTCGCGGGCGCGGATGACGTTCAGCAGGCCGAGGAAGGAGTCGGCGTCGCCGAACCGGCGCATCCGGCGCAGCACCGGCCCGGAGGCGTGCTGGAAGGGCAGGTCGAAGTAGGGAACCACCCGCTCCAGGTCGCAGACCGCCGCCACCAGGTCGGGACGGACCTCGGCCGGCTGCAGGTAGGAGATCCGGATCCACTCCAGGCCGTCCACCTCGTCCAGCGCACGCAACAGCCCGACCAGGTCGGCGCCCGGCAGGTCCTTGCCGTAGGAGGAGGAGTTCTCCGAGACCAGGACGACCTCCTTGACCCCGTCGGCGGCCAGCCAGCGGGCCTCGGCGACGATCTCGTCGATCGCACGGGAGAGGTAGGAGCCACGGAAGCTCGGGATCGCGCAGAACNNCGCGCAGAAGGCGCACCGCCGGTCGCAGCCCGAGGCGATCTTCAGCGGCGCGGTCGGGCCGCCGTCCAGCCGTCGCCGGGGCACGGGCGGGCCGCTGGCCGGAGCCGCGACCGCATGGCCGGGGACGGCCACCCGCGCGGCCGCCGCCGGACGGGCGACCGGGCTGATCGGCAGCAGGGCTCGCCGGTCGCGCGGCGCGTGCGGGGTATGGGCGTGGCCGTCCAGGATGGAGCGCAGCCGTCCGGCGATGTCGGCGTAGTCGTCGAAGCCGAGCACGGCGTCGGCCTCGGGCAGCTCCCGGGCCAGGTCGGCGCCGTAGCGCTCCGCCAGGCAGCCGACCGCGACCACGGAGGCGACCGTGCCGGCGTCCTTGAGGTCGGCGGCGGCCAGCAGGGTGTCGATGGAGTCCTTCTTGGCGGCGTCGATGAAACCGCAGGTGTTCACGACGACGACGTTCGCGGCCTCGGGCTCGGTCACCAGGGTGAACCCGCCGGCGGCCAGCCTGCCGGCCAGATCCTCGGAGTCGACCTCGTTGCGGGCGCAGCCCAGCGAGGCGATGTGGACTGCCGGTTGCGCCGTCATGGTGCGGTCAGCATAAACCTTCGAACTGTCAGCCTTCGCGGAGGTTGGCGAGCACCTCGTCCAGGTCGTCGGGCTTGACCAGCACCTCGCGCGGCTTGGAGCCCTCGGAGGGGCCGACGATGCCGCGGGTCTCCAGGATGTCCATCAGCCGGCCGGCCTTGGCGAAGCCGACTCGCAGCTTGCGCTGCAGCATCGAGGTGGAGCCCAGTTGCAGGTTCACCACCAGCTGGGCGGCCTCCAGGACGAGCTCCAGGTCGTCGCCGATGTCCTCGGCGACCGCCCGTCCGGAGTCGGCCGGTGCGGTCACGTCCTCGCGGTAGGCGGGGGCCTGTTGCTCGGCGACGTGCTTGACCACCGCGCGGATCTCGGCCTCGGTCACCCAGGCGCCCTGGACGCGCAGCGCCTTGGACTGGCCCATCGGCAGGAACAGCCCGTCACCCTGGCCCACCAGCTTCTCGGCGCCGGGGGTGTCCAGGATGACCCGGGAGTCGACCTGCGAGCTGGTCGCGAAGGCCAGCCGGGAGGGGACGTTCGCCTTGATCAGGCCGGTCACTACATCCGTAGAGGGACGCTGGGTGGCCAGCACCAGGTGGATGCCCGCGGCTCGCGCCAGCTGCGTGATCCGGACGATGGAGTCCTCCACGTCGCGCGGGGCGACCAGCATCAGGTCGGCCAGCTCGTCGACGATCACCACCAGGTACGGGTAGGGCGCGAGCACCCGCTCCGAGCCGGGCAGCGGCTGGGCCTGGCCCGAGAGCACCGCCTTGTTGAAGTCGTCGACGTGGCGGAAGCCGAAGGCGGCCAGGTCGTCGTAGCGGGCGTCCATCTCCCGCACCACCCACTGCAGCGCCTCCGCGGCCTTCTTCGGCGAGGTGATGATCGGGGTGACCAGGTGCGGGATGCCCTCGTAGTTGGTCAACTCCACCCGCTTGGGGTCGACCATGATCATCCGCACCTCGTCCGGGGTGGAACGCATCAGGATCGAGGTGACCAGCGAGTTCACGAAGCTCGACTTGCCCGAGCCGGTCGCGCCGGCCACCAGCAGGTGCGGCATCTTGGCCAGATTCGTCACCACGTAGCCGCCCTCGACGTCCTTGCCCAAGCCGATGGTGAGCGGGTGGTGGTCGTTGCGGGCGCGGTTGGAGCGCAGCACGTCGCCGAGCGAGACGATCTCCTTGTCGGCGTTGGGGATCTCGATGCCGATCGCGGACTTGCCGGGAATCGGCGACAGGATGCGGACGTCGGCCGAGGCCACCGCGTAGGCGATGTTCTTCTCCAGCCGGGTGACCGATTCGACCTTCACCGCCTGACCGAGCTCGACCTCGTAGCGGGTGACGGTCGGGCCGCGGGTGTAGCCGGTGACGGTGGCGTCGATCTCGAATTGGCGCAGCACCTCGCTGAGCCGGGCGACCACCTGGTCGTTGACCTGGCTGCGCGCCTTGGGCAGCGAGCCGGGCTTCAGCACGGCCTGGTCGGGCAGCGTGTAGACGATGTCGCCGGAGAGCGGCGGCTGGGCGGCGCGCAGCGGGGCGTCCGACATGACCGGGGCCTCGGGCTCGATCCGCTTCGGCTTGCCGGCGGTGATCGNNTCGTGGACGGGGATGCCGAGCACCACCAGCAGGCCGAAGCCGGCCAGGATCACCAGGATCGGCACGGCCAGCCAGACCGACACCAGGTCGACCAGGAAGGAGGACGAGAAGAAGCCCAGGAAGCCGCCGGCCTCGCGGACCAGGTCGGGCTCGGAGCCGCGCGGCACGCCGTGGGCGACGTGGATCAGGCCGAGCACGCCCAGCAGGGTGACCGTCCAGCCGATCGCCTGCCGCCCGCCGGGGCCGTTGCGGTCGGGGTGCCGCAGCGTCCGCCAGGCCATCGCGGCGGCGATCACCGGGACGGCGTAGCCGAAGCTGCCCACCAGCGTGGTGACCCCCAGCCGGATCCAGCTGCCGGCGGCGCCGGGCAGGCCGAACCAGAACTCGCCGGCCACCAGAATGGCGACGATCAGCAGCGCCAGGCCGGCGCCGTCGCGGCGCAGCGCCGGGTCGAGGTCGCGGGCGGAGCGTCCGATCGCCCGGGCGAGCTGTCCGGTGACCAGCGCGAGGCCGCGCCAGAAGCTCGCGATGCCGTGTCCGATCGCACGCAGGAAGCGGCTCAGGCCGGAGGGTGGCGGAGTGCTCCCGCGCGCCGAACTGCTGCGGGCTGGTGTCTTCTTGCTTCCGGACGCTCGGGAGGCCGTCGCTGGACGCGTGGACGCGTTGCTACGGCTCCGCGAGGGGGAAGACGCGCGGGTCGCCATGGGACGCAGCCTAAACCACAGCCACCCCATAGCGGCAGTGACCACGCCGGGAATCCGCCCGGCCAGGCGCCCCTCCCAGCCGACGCTAGGCGCCGCGTCTCGGAGCAGTCCTGCTCGCGCGTCTGCGAACCGGCGGCTCCTCCGGCGCCTCGCGCTCCCCCGCGTCCTTCCTGACGAGGCCCTCTCGCACGGCAGAGAGGAACATCCACCCTGCGTAGAGCAGCAGGGCGCCCACGAGCACCGACACCGCTGTCGCGCGCAGGTCGCCGGTGAGCAGAGTGGCCACCCAGCCGAGGTAAGGGATCGCGTACCAGACGGTTCCCCTGACTTGCACCGGCTTCACCGGGTCCAGGTCGGCTTGCGGGTTGGCGTCGCCCTTGGTGATGAACACCGGCGTGCTGTCGGCGAGCAGCATCCGCTGGACGACGCGGTGGGTCACCAGCGTCGGCTCGCCGCTCTTCAGCTGATAGGTGAGCACCTTGCCGGGGACGACGTCGTCCAGTTCCGTCGGCCGCACCACGATCAGGGTGCCGGCCGGCAGCGTCGGCTCCATCGACGAGCTGAGCACGGTGAGCGTCATCGAACCGGTCACGGCGGGCACCACGCTGACGGCCAGGCCGACGCCGACGAGCAGCACCAGCAGCGCCGCCATCAGCCCCGAGCCGAGGGCGCTGAACACGGCGCGCGGCCCGGAGGTCCGTTTCGCCACGACCTGCT
>CXWJ01011652.1_pt1 | contig 10948 bp, 10 predicted proteins | sample 590841 | NCBI WGS metagenome assembly CXWJ01 (sample SAMEA3498367, study PRJEB10139) | wastewater metagenome | biome: wastewater treatment plant; material: activated sludge | place: Austria | collected 2015-01-21 | reverse complement strand
GGCATCGACACGGTCCAGCCCGAAGGCCACCACCTCGCGCGTCGTGCGGTGCAGCTCGGCCGCCAGCTCGACGCCGGTGGCGCCGGCACCGATGATGGCCACGTGCAACTGCTCCGGCCGCACCGGCGTGTCCTGCGCATGGGCCCGAATGCAGGCGTTGACCATGCGCGCATGAAAGAGCAGTGCGTCGGCCGACGTCTCCAGCCGCATCGCGTGCTCGCGCACACCCGGCGTGCCGAAATCGTTGCTCAGGCTGCCGACCGCGATCACCAGCGTGTCGTAGCCGAAGACACGCTGCGGTGTGACCTGCCTGCCTTCGTGATCGACGTAGGGCGCGACCAGCACCTCGCGGCGCNNGCACTCGATCAGCGTCACCTCGGCCTGCTTGCGGCGGCCCAGCGTATCGCCCAGCCGCGTGGCCAGTTCGAGCCCGGCCGCCCCGCCGCCGACGATGACGATGCGGTGGCGTGGGGAGGCGTCGTGCGGCGTAGCGTCCATGCGGTGGGCCACCAGTGCAAGCTCAGCGCTGGGCCGGCACGGGCATGTGCACCTCGACCTCGTCGAGCACCGCTTCGGGTTCCTCGGCCTCGGCGTCGGTCTCGTTGTTGAGTTGGCTCTGCATGCGCTTCACGTCGAGGTCGCCTGTCCACTTGCCGACCACCACCGTGGCGACAGCGTTGCCGATCAGGTTGGTCAGTGCGCGCGCTTCGCTCATGAAGCGGTCGATGCCCAGGATCAGCGCCAGCCCGGCCACCGGTATGCCGCCCACCGCGCTGAGCGTGGCGGCCAGCACGATGAAGCCGCTGCCGGTGACGCCCGCCGCGCCCTTGGAGGTGAGCAGCAGCACGGCCAGCAAGGTGACCTGCTGCGTCAGCGTCAACGGCGTGTTGGTGGCCTGCGCAATGAACACCGCCGCCATGGTCAGGTAGATGGCGGTGCCGTCGAGGTTGAACGAATAACCGGTGGGCACCACCAGGCCGACGGTCGACTTGCGCACGCCCAGGTTCTCGAGCTTGGCCATCATGCGCGGCAGCACCGACTCGGACGACGAGGTGCCGAGCACGATCAGCAGTTCTTCCTTGATGTACTTGATGAGCTTCAAGACCGAAAAGCCGTGCGCCCGAGCGATGCTGCCGAGCACGACGAAGATGAAGATCAGGCAGGTGGCGTAGAAGGTCGCCATCAGCTTGGCCAGCGGGATCAGCGAGGCCAGGCCGTACTTGCCGATGGTGAAGGCCATCGCGCCGAAGGCGCCGATCGGGGCCACCTTCATGATGAAGCCGACGATCGCGAACAGCACGTGCGAGCTCTTCTCGATCAAGTCGAAGACCAGCGTGCCGCGGCCGCCGAAGCGGTGCAGCGCGAAGCCGAACAGCATCGAGAACATCAGCACCTGCAGCATCTCGCCCTTGGCGAATGCATCGACGACCGTGGTCGGGATCACCGCCAGCAGGAATTCTTNNGGCGGCGATGGACTTGCTGTCCAGCGACGCCGGGTCGACGTTCATGCCCGCGCCCGGCTGCACCAGGTTGACGATCACCAGGCCGACGATCAGGGCGATGGTGCTGACGACCTCGAAATACAGCAGCGCATACCCCCCGGTCTTGCCGACCTTCTTCATGTCCTCCATGCCGGCAATGCCGACCACCACGGTGCAGAAGATGATCGGCGCGATGATCATCTTGATCAGCTTGATGAAGCCGTCGCCGAGCGGCTTCATCGCCGTGCCCATCTCGGGGTAGAAGTGACCCAGCAGCACGCCGATGACGATCGCCGTGATGACCTGAAAGTACAGCGACTTGTAGAACGGCTTGTGGATCGGGTCGTTGTCCATGAAGGTCTCCGTCAATGGTTCGAGGTCGATGACAGCGGCAGCGCCGCCGCCTGGCTCAGTCGATCTTCCACGCTTCGGCGCGCTGCGAGCCGGCATCCACCGTCGCCAGTGCCGTCATGTTGACGATGCGGCGCACGGTGGACGAGGGCGTGAGGATGTGCACCGGCCGCGCGGCGCCCAACAGGATGCCGCCCACCGTCAGGCCGCCGCCGGCGGCGATGCGCAGAAGGTTGTAGGAGATGTTGGCGGCGTCCACGTTCGGCATCACCAGCACGTTGGCCTGGTCAGCCAGACCCGAGTCGGGAAACTCGCGGTCGAGAATCTCCTTCGACAACGCCGCATCGCCGCGCATCTCGCCGTCGATGGCGAGCTTGGGGTCGCGCGAACGCACGATGGCCAGCGCGTCGCGCATCTTCCGCGCCGCCGGTGCATCCGAGCCGCCGAAATTGGAATGCGACAGCAGGGCCACGCTCGGCGTAACGCCGAAGCGGCGCACCTCTTCGGCCGCCAGCAGCGCGATCTCGGCCACCTGCTCGGCGCTAGGGTCGGCATTCACGTGCGTGTCGCAGATGAACAGTTGCCGTCCGGGCAGCAGCAGCATCTGCATCGCGGCGAAGGTCTGCGTGCCGGGCCGCAGGCCGATCACGTCGCGAACGTAGCCCATGTGGTCGGCGTAGCGGCCGATGGTGCCGCAGAGCATTGCGTCGGCCTTGCCCTGGCGCACCAGCATCGCACCGAGCAAGGTGCCACGGCTGCGCATCTCGGTGCGTGCCAGGGTGGGCGAAACGCCTCGCCGCCGTGCCAGTTGGTAGTAGGCCTGGCTGGCATCGCCGTACACCGCAGGGTCGAGCGGGTTGACGCATTCGCAATCGCCATCCAGTGTCAGCCGCAGGCCGTATTGCGCGATGCGCTCGGCAATGACCGTCGGCCGCCCGACCAGCATGGGCCTGCCGATGCCCTCATCGACCACCACTTGCGCCGCACGCAGCACGCGCTCGTCTTCGCCTTCGGCATAGACGACGCGCTTGGGCGCGCGCTTGGCGGCGGCAAACACCGGCTGCATTGCGCCGCCAGACTGGTAGACGAACTGGCTCAGGCGCTGCCGATAAGTCTCCAGGTTGGCGATCGGACGCGTCGCCACGCCGCTGTCCATGGCCGCCTTGGCCACGGCCGGCGCCACCATCTCGATCAGGCGCGGGTCGAAGGGCTTCGGGATCAGGTACTCGGCGCCGAAGCGCAGGCCGGCGGCACCGTAGGCCTGCGCCACGACTTCGGGGATCTCGGCATGCGCCAGCTCGGCGATGGCGCGCACCGCGGCGAGCTTCATCGCCTCGTTGATCGTCGTCGCGCCGACATCGAGTGCGCCGCGGAAGATGAACGGGAAACACAGCACGTTGTTGACCTGGTTCGGATAGTCCGAACGGCCGGTGCCGAGGATCGCGTCGGGTCGCACCGCCAGCGCCTCTTCCGGCAGGATCTCCGGCGTCGGGTTGGCCATCGCCAGGATGATCGGCGCGCGCGCCATCAGCGTCACCATCTCGGGCTTGAGCACGCCGCCGGCCGACAGGCCGAGAAACACGTCCGCGCCGCCGATGATCTCGGCCAGCTTGCGCGCCGGCGTCTGCTGCGCGTAGCGGGCCTTGTTCGGGTCCATCTGCTCCTTGCGGCCCACATAGACCACGCCCGCGCTGTCGGAGACGAAGATGTTGCGCATCGGCAGCCCGAGGCTGACGATCAGGTCCAGGCAGGCCAGTGCCGCCGCACCCGCGCCGGAGGCGACGAGCTTGATTTCGCCGATGTCCTTGCCGACATGCTTCAGCGCGTTCAGGATCGCCGCGGCGGCGACGATGGCGGTGCCGTGCTGGTCGTCGTGGAAGACCGGGATCTTCATGCGCTCGCGCAGCTTGGTCTCGATGTAGAAGCACTCGGGCGCCTTGATGTCCTCGAGGTTGATGCCGCCGAAGGTCGGCTCCATGCGCGCGATGGTGTCGATCAGCGCGTCGGGGTCGTTCTCGGCGAGCTCGATGTCGAACACGTCGATGCCGGCGAACTTCTTGAACAGGCAGGCCTTGCCTTCCATCACCGGCTTGCCGGCCAGCGGGCCGATGTTGCCCAGGCCCAGCACGGCGGTGCCGTTGGTGATCACGGCCACCAGGTTGGCGCGGGACGTGAGGTTCATCGCCTCGGCCGGATCACGCGCGATCTCCATGCAGGCGTCGGCCACGCCGGGCGAATAGGCCAGCGCCAGGTCGCGCTGGGTGGCCATCGCCTTGGTGGGAGTGACCGAGATCTTGCCCGGCGTCGGGACGCGGTGGTATTCGAGTGCGGCTTCGCGCAGGTTGTCTGCCATGCTTGTCTCCGGTGGTCGGTCAGGCCGCATCGGCGGCAGGGATGTCGCGTCCGGTCTCGAAGCCGAGCGCGCTCCGGGCCAGCATCAGGAAGCGCTGCGGCGCGTCGGCATGCACCCAGTGGCCGGCTTCTTCGATGACATCGATCCGCGGCGCGGCGAACATCGGCCGGTAGTCCGCGCCGTCGCGCTGCGCCACGTAGTCCGAGCGGCCGCCCGCGATCACGTGCAGCGGCCCGCCAAAGCGCAGGCCGCGCAACTCGAGTGGGAAGTCACTCAAGGTCCCGATCGAGGCCGCAATGCCGGCCAGATTGATGCGCCAGTCGAGATGCGCATTGCGCATCACGAGGTTCTGCATCAGGAATGGCACCACGCCCGCATCCGGCACGGTCTCGGCCAGACGCTGCTGTACTTCGGAACGGCTCGCCGCGCTCAGCATGTCGATACCGCGCATGGCCTCTGCGAAGGGCGACAGGCGATCCGCGTACCCCACCGGAGCGATGTCCACCACAAGCAGCCGGCCGACGCATTGCGGGTGCAGCAGCGCCAGCGCCATCGCCGTCTTGCCGCCCATGCTGTGGCCCATCACGGCCGGCTGGCGCAGGCCTTCGCGTTCGATCAGGCGCTGCACATCGCCGGCCATATCGAAGTAGCTCATCGAGTCGGCCCAGGGCGACGCGCCGTGGTTGCGCAGGTCCACCGTCAGCACGCGGTGCGTGGCGCCGAGTTCGCGTGCGATGCCGCGCCAGTTTCGACCCGAGCCGAAAAGCCCGTGCAGGATCACGAGCGGCGGACCACTGCCGGTCGATTCGAACGCCAGATCGACTGGCATCGACTACCTCTTCTTCACCGGCGGCAGGTCGGTGCAATGACCTTCGAAGACTTCGGCGGCCATGCCGATCGATTCGCCCAGGGTCGGGTGCGGGTGGATGGTCTTGCCGATGTCGGCCGGCTCGCAGCCCATCTCGATGGCCAGGCAGACCTCGCCGATCAGGTCGCCGGCATGCGTGCCGACGATGCCGCCGCCGATCACGCGGCGCGTGGCCTCGTCGAAGATCAGCTTGGTGAAACCCTCGTCGCGGCCGTTGGCGATGGCGCGGCCCGATGCGGCCCAGGGGAACACGGCCTTGCCGAACTTGATGCCCTGGGCCTTGCACTCTTCCTCGGTTTTGCCGGCCCAGGCCACCTCGGGGTCGGTGTAGGCCACCGACGGAATCTGGCGGGCGTCGAAGAAGCTGGCTTCGCCGTGCGCGGCTTCCGCCGCCACGTGCGCTTCGTGCACCGCCTTGTGCGCCAGCATCGGCTGGCCGACGATGTCGCCGATGGCGAAGATGTGCGGCACGTTGGTGCGCATCTGCTTGTCGACATCGATGAAGCCGCGGTCGGTGACGGCAACGCCGGCCTTGTCGGCGCCTATCTTCTTGCCGTTGGGGCTGCGGCCTACGGCCACCAGCACCAGGTCGTAGAGCTGCGGTTCCTTGGGGGCCTTTTCGCCTTCGAAGGCCACCTCGATGCCGGCCGCCGTCGCCTTCGCACCGACGGTCTTGGTCTTCAGCATGATGTGGCCGAAGCGGTGCCCGTTCATCTTCTCCCACACCTTGACGAGGTCGCGGTCCGGGCCCTGCATCAGGCCATCGAGCATTTCGACGACGTCGATGCGCGTGCCCAGCGTCGAATAGACGGTGGCCATCTCCAGACCGATGATGCCGCCGCCGACGACGAGCATGCGCTTCGGAATGTTTTTGAGCAACAGCGCGCCGGTGGAATCGACGACCCGCTCGTCATCGGGCATGAAGGGCAGTTTCACCGCCTGGCTGCCGGCGGCGATGATGGCCTTGGCGAACTTGACGACTCGTCTGCCGCCGTCGGCCGCGAGCACCTCGACATGATGCGGATCGAGAAAGCTGCCCACGCCCGTCAGCACCTCGACCTTGCGCGCCTTGGCCATGCCCGCCAGGCCGCCGGTGAGCTTCTTGACCACGCCGTCCTTGAAGCCGCGCAGCTTGTCGAGGTCGATCTCCGGCGCGCCGAACTTGATGCCGTGGTCGGGCAGGTGCCTGACCTCGTCCATCACCGAAGCCGTGTGCAGCAAGGCCTTCGACGGGATGCAGCCGACGTTCAGGCACACGCCGCCGAGCGTCGAATAACGCTCGACGAGCACGGTCTTCATGCCGAGGTCGGCGCTGCGGAAGGCCGCCGAGTAGCCGCCCGGGCCGGCCCCGAGCACCAGCACGTCGCAGTCGATGTCGGCCTTGACGGTGTACGTCGCGGCATTGGGGATCGGCACGCCCTCACTTGCAGTGCGCGTTCCGGCTTGCAAGCCGGAACCGCTCAGCGGGCTCGCCGCATNNTGCCACCGCCTCGACCACCAGGATCACCGAGCCCTCGCTCACCTTGTCATTCACCTTGACCTTGATCTCCTTGACCACACCCGCATGCGTTGACGGAATCTCCATCGAAGCCTTGTCCGACTCGACCATCATCAGCCCGGTGTCGACGGCGATGATTTCGCCAACCTGGACCATCAGCTCGATCACCGCAACTTCCTTGAAGTCGCCGATGTCCGGAACCTTCACTTCCACCAGTTGTGCCATGGCTGCGGCCTCTTAGAACATGATGCGCCGCATGTCGGCGAGCAGATTGGCGAAGTGCACATTGAAGCGCGCCGCGGCCGCACCGTCGATGACGCGGTGGTCCCACGACAGCGACAGTGGCAGCGTCAGTCGCCATGCCGACGTCTTGCCGTCGCTGGAGTGCTGCTTCCAGTAGCTCTTGCACACGCCCATGATCGCCACCTCAGGGGCGTTGATGATGGGAGTGAAGTAGATGCCACCGATGCCGCCCAGCGAGCTGATCGTGAAGGTGCCGCCCTGCATCTGGTCGGGCTTGAGCTTGCCGTCGCGCGCCAGCTTGGCCAGCTCGCCCATCTCCTTGGTGATCTCGGGAATCGTCTTCTTGTCGCAGTCGCGGATCACCGGCACCATCAGGCCGTTCGGCGTGTCGGCCGCGAAGCCGATGTGCCAGTAGTTCTTCAGCACCAGCGCGTCGCCTTCGAGGCTGGCGTTGAACTCGGGGAACTTCTTCAGTGTCGCGACGGCCGCCTTCATCATGAAGGGCAGCATGCTGACCTTGACGCCGCTCTTTTCCAGCTCCTTGTTCATCTGCACGCGGAAGGCTTCGAGCTCGGTGATGTCGGCCTCGTCGTGGGTGGTGACGTGCGGGATGACGACCCAGTTGCGGTGCAGGTTGGCGGCCGAGATCTTTTTGATGCGCGACAGATCCTTGCGCTCGATGGGGCCGAACTTCGCGAAGTCCACCTTCGGCCAGGGCAGCAGGTCCAGCCCTGAGCCAACGGCGGACGGTGCCGCGGCGGCCTTGCCGGCCGAGGCCGCAGCTGAGGCGGCACCGCCGCCCTTGGCGAACGCTTCGACATCGGCGCGCACGATCCGGCCATGCGCGGCGCTGCCCTTGACCTTGCCCAGGTCGACGCGCAGTTCGCGCGCCAGCTTGCGCACCGCCGGGCCGGCGTAGGCCAGCGCGAAGGCCGCTTCATCGACCCCGGCACTCCCGGTGACCGTCGGCTTGGCGCCCTCTCCCATGGCGGGAGAGGGTTGGGGTGAGGGTGCGGCCGACCCGGTTGACGTCGCGGCGCTGGCAGGCGCGTCCCCTGTCAACAGCGCCATGATGATGCTGCCTTCGCTGACCTTGTCACCGACCTTGACGCGCAGCTCCTTCACCACGCCGGAAAGTGGCGCCGGCACGTCCATCGTCGCTTTGTCGGATTCGAGCGAGACCAGCGCGTCCTCGGCCTTCACCGTGTCGCCGACCTTGACGAAGATCTCGATCACCGGCACGTCCGTGAAGTCGCCGATGTCGGGCACGCGCACCTCGGCCAGGCCGGCCGGCGCACTCACCGGCGAAGGCGGCGCGCTGACGCTGGGCTTGGCCGCTGCGGCGGATTCAGCGGGTACGGCAGCCGCAGCGCCGTCGCCTTCGAACTGCATGAACACGCTGCCTTCGCTGAGCTTGTCGCCGACCTTGACGGTGATGGCCTTGACCACACCCCCTTGAGGCGACGGCACGTCCATCGTCGCCTTGTCGGATTCGAGCGAGATCAACGGGTCTTCGGCCTTCACCGTGTCGCCCACGTTGACGAAGATCTCGATCACCGGCACGTCCGTGAAGTCGCCGATGTCGGGCACCTTGATGTCGATGGCCTGGCTCATGTTGTGATCCTCGCGCGTTCGAGCATTCAAACCGTCCACGGCGCGGCGCGCTCGGTGTCCAGCCCGTACTTGGCGATGGCCTCGGCCACCAGCGCCGGCTTGATCGCGCCGTCGTCGGCCAAGGCCTTCAGCGCGGCCACCGCCACGTAGTAGCGATCGACCTCGAAGAAGCGGCGCAGCTTGGCGCGGTAGTCGCTACGGCCGAAGCCGTCGGTGCCGAGCACCACGTAGCGCCGTCCGGCGGCCTGCACGTATTCGCGCACCTGGTCGGCGTAGTTGCGCATGTAGTCGGTGGAGGCGATGACCGGACCTTCGTGGCCTTCGAGGCAGGCTTCGACCCAGCTCTTGCGCCGCGTGTCGGTCGGGTGCAGCAGGTTCCAGCGTTCGGTGGCCATTCCGTCGCGGCGCAGTTCGTTGTAGCTGGTCGCGCTCCAGAGGTCGGCCGTGACGTTGAAGTCGGCCTTCAGCAGCTCGGCCGCGGCCATCACTTCGCGCAGGATGGTGCCGCTGCCCATCAGTTGCACGCGCAGACCCTTGCCTTTGCCCGATGCGGCTGCCTTGCCGCCGTCCTTGAGCTTGTACAGGCCCTTCAGGATGCCGGCTTCGGCGCCCTCGCCGGCCTCTGCCAAGCCCGGCTGCGGGTAGTTCTCGTTCATCAGGGTGACGTAGTAGTACACGTCTTCCTGGTCCTCGTACATGCGGCGCATGCCGTCGCGCACGATCGTCACCACTTCGTAGGCGAAGGTCGGGTCGTAGGACACGCAGTTCGGGATCGTGCCGGCCATGATGTGGCTGTGGCCGTCCTCGTGCTGCAGGCCTTNNGTCCTGCGGCTTGTAGAGCTGGCCGACCGACGAATAGATGCCGAGCTGGCGGAACATGCCTTCCATGCCGAAGGTGCGCGATTCGTCGGGCACGATGGGCACGATGTGCTTGCCGATGGTCTTGTCACGCACTAGCGTGCCGAGCATCTGCACGAAGGCCATCGTGGTCGAGATCTCGCGTTCGCCGCTGCTGTCGAGCAGGCGCTGGAAGCTCGACAACGGCGGAATCGCGAGCGACGCCGACTTGCGCCGGCGTTGCGGCAGGTAGCCGCCGAGCGCTTCGCGGCGCGCGCGCAGGTACTTCATTTCCACGCTGTCTTCGGCCGGCTTGACGAAGGGCATGTCGGCCAGTTGCTCGTCGGACACCGGGATCTGGAAGCGGTCGCGAAAGCCGCGCAGCGCGTCCTGCGTCATCTTCTTGGCCTGGTGGGCAATCATCTGGCCTTCGCCCGATTCGCCCATGCCGTAGCCCTTCACCGTCTTCGGCAGGATCAGCGTCGGCTGGCCGGTGTGCTTGACCGCCGCGGCGTAGGCGGCGAAGACCTTCTCGGGGTCGTGCCCGCCGCGCGTGAGGCTCCAGATCTCGTCGTCGCTCATGTCGGCGACCAGCGCCTTCAGCTCCTCGTACTTGCCGAAGAAGTGCTCGCGCACGTAGGCGCCGCTCTTGCTTTTGAAGTCCTGGTACTCACCGTCGACGCACTCTTCCATGCGCTGCAGCAGCAAGCCGCTCTTGTCCTTGGCGAGCAGCTTGTCCCAGCCGCTGCCCCACAGNNCACGATCTTGCCGTTGCCGCGCACCGGGCCGTCCAGGCGCTGCAGGTTGCAGTTGATGACGAAGATCAGGTTGTCGAGCTTCTCGCGGCCGGCGAGCGAGATCGCACCCAGGCTTTCGGGCTCGTCCATTTCGCCGTCGCCCATGAAGGCCCAGACCTTGCGCGGCCCGGTCTCGGCCAGGCCGCGGCCTTGCAGGTACTTGAGGAAGCGCGCCTGGTAGATCGCCATCAGCGGGCCCAGGCCCATCGACACGGTGGGGAACTGCCAGAAGTCGGGCATCAGCCACGGGTGCGGGTACGACGAGATGCCCAAGCCGGCCGTCTCTTGCCGGTAGTTCAGCAACTGGTCTTCGCTGAGCCGGCCTTCGAGGAAAGCGCGCGCGTAGATGCCCGGCGAGCTGTGCCCCTGGATGAACAGCAGGTCGCCGCCGTGCTGGTCAGTCGGCGCGTGCCAGAAGTGGCCGAAGCCGATGTCGTACAGCGTGGCGGCCGACTGGAAGCTCGCAATGTGGCCGCCGAGCTCCGAGCTTTCCTTGTTCGCACGCAGGATGATCGCGAGCGCGTTCCAGCGAATGATCGAGCGCAAACGGTGCTCGATGGCGCGGTCACCGGGCGACCTGGCTTCCTGCTCCGGAGGAATCGTGTTCTTGTACGCCGTGGTCAGCGACCGCGGGATATACAGGCCGTCCCGACGCGCCTGATCGACCAGGCGATTGACCAGCAAGTTCGCGCGCTCCTGCCCTCGGTGCAGTTCCACTGCCTTGAGTGCGTCGAGCCATTCGCCGGTCTCCGCGGGATCGGCATCGTCGTTCATGTTCATGGAGTCTCCTGGCGCCGGCGCCGTTCGGTCTGAACGCTCTCGGCAGGTCACTGCGAGGCGTGCGGATCAACTGCCGCGGTTTTTGGTTTCATCGAAAACGGGCAGATCGGCTGTGGCACCTTAGGC
>CXWJ01005200.1_pt1 | contig 10949 bp, 12 predicted proteins | sample 590841 | NCBI WGS metagenome assembly CXWJ01 (sample SAMEA3498367, study PRJEB10139) | wastewater metagenome | biome: wastewater treatment plant; material: activated sludge | place: Austria | collected 2015-01-21 | reverse complement strand
GCGCCGGGGTCGCGCCGTAGGACAGGCTGACCTCGCGCGCCTCAAGCATCGTCACCGCCCTGCCTCCAAGTCGCGTCGTGACCGGTCATGGCGTTCAGTCGCGCAGCGGACTGCTCGATCCAGCGCAGATCCGCGTCGAGGTGGGCGAGCTCGTAGGTCACCGCGAGCAGGTCCGGCCACTCAGCTGCTCGGCGCGTGGTCTGCAGCAGGCGCATCCGCTCCAGGTGCAGCTCACGCTGCCCTGCCAGGACCTGGGCGGCGTCGCGTCCCGACAACAGAGCCACGGTCAGGCGTGAGTACAGCGAGCTGATCGCGAACAGATCGGGCGACTGCGGCGTCGAGACCCAGACATCGATCGCGGAGACTCCGTCGTCGGTGATCTCGTACAGCCGGCGCTCGGGTCCTTGGCCGGACTCGACCTGGGCCTCGACGACGAGGCCATGGCGCTCAAGCCGGGACAGCGTCGCGTACACCTGACCGAAGGCCAAGGGTCGCTTGCGCCCGAACCAGCGGTCGTACTGCTGTTTGAGGTTGTACCCGTGCGCGGGCGCCTGTTCGACAAGCGCCAACAACGGCTCAGTCGTGCTCATCAACGGCACTATACACGTTACGTATACGCGCTGCGATTAATGATGCCCTGTGACTCGTCGCACAGCCGTCGCCCAGGCCACTGCGCACGTGTCCCGCAGGTCGAACCTCGCACGGGAACGCCGCTGATCAACGGCTGTGTCGGTGCGATCGTGTCCCGCAAGCCCTGTCCGGAGCTCTGTCCCGGGACGGGAGGGCGTCATGGGGGCGCTAGCTCCGACCGACAGGCTCGAATCTCCGCCGCGGGAAGGCGCTCAGCGGGGCCGCGACGTGGCTCNNGCGAGGGCATCGCGTGCGCGCTGCGACGCCGGCGTTGGTGGCGTCACGCTGGCCGCGGCGTGCCCCAGGCGTTCGGTGACGACAACGAGCGAGGCACCCGACGGCTCCCGGCCCGCAGCTTGTGCCGTCTCGGCCTCGGCGAGCCGGCCGGCAGCCGCTGCGATGGCTTCGGCCTCCTGGGTGTCACGGACCAGCGGCGAGCTGACGCGGATCGGCCCCACCCATTCGAGGCCGATGGCGACCGCGTCGAGGTCCTGGCAGAACTCCTCGAGGAGCCGCTTGTCACCGCAGCCGAGCGTGACCACGGATCCCTCTTCATCGCCCAGCGACTCGTAGCGCACCCCTACGTCGGAGGCGACGCCAGAGACGGCAGCCATCACCGCCAGGCCGTGCCTGTTGCTGGTCGGCATCGAGCCAACCCGCTCGTACCACTGTTCACGGCCGAGGAGTCGTCCCAGCGTTGCCGCGGCGCGTGCGCTCTTCACTGCGTGAGCACCTGGGCCTCGCCTATCCGGAGGTCGACGGACTGCTCGAGAGGATCGAGACTGATGGTTCCGGACTGGCCTCCGCCGGACCAGGTGACGACCCAGTAGGAACTGGCCGCCACCGTGAAGGTGTGGTCGGGCTGGTCCCAGCTCGTTTTCTCGTAGCGGTGGCCGCACGTGGGCGAGTCCTGCTTGCCATAGTGATCGACGTACGCGGTGCCCGCGGTCGTGCAGACCACCGGCGCGGTGCCGTCGCCCATGCTCCACTCGATCTTCTGGACCTGACCTGTCGCGGTCACGGTGATGCCGCCGGCACTCACGGACTCAGAGATCGGGCCGAAGGTGTTCCCAGCGGGGTTGTCGACCCACATCCAGGTCGGCATCCCGACGATGCCGAGCGAGTTCGGCCCCGGCTTCGGCACGATGCCGATGGTGATCGGCTCGAGGTTCATGTTGGCGATCGCCTGCTCGGCCAGGTCCCGCGGGTTGACCCCTGGGCCGCCGTACCCGGGTGGGTCGGCGGGCAGCCACGTGTACTCCCAGCCACCGGGGGCACCTGGCAGGCAGTAGTAGTGATAGACCGCACCCTCGGGCTTCTTGTCCTCGAAGACCTCCGGCGGCCATGGGTCAGCTCGGTGGAAGTAGCAGCCGCCGCTGTACCACCAGGTCAGCCCGTTGTACTGCGTTGTGCACGGGACATCCTTTCCGTTGAACATGCACACAGGTGTCCCAGGGTCGCCGGGGTCACCAGGGTCACCAGGGTCACCAGGGTCGGTGTCCTCACAGACGAGCTTCTGTTCGCAGTTTCCTTGGTCGTCACAGACGAGCTCGTAGTGGCAGTTCTCTCCTTCGGCGGCCGCGGGCGCGGCGACGGCCGCCAGGGCGAACATCAGCCCCGCGGCCAGCAGGCGAACGGTCCCGGTCAGCACTGTTCCCTCCAACGGACGTCGGCCTCCTCGACCACCCACTCGCCCTTAGCTCGCTTCACGACGGTGTAGTCGACCTTCACCCTGTCGGGCATCGGGTTGCCGTCGGGATCCGTGAACGGCACTTTGTTGCCCGAGGCGAGGACGACAACCTTGGACTTCGCGCGGTCTTCGCAGTCCGAAATCACGAAGGTTCCGCTATCCACGGTGACCACGTCGCCGAGCTCGTGCTGGACTGTCCCGCGGAGCCTGACCCCGTTGGCGTTGTAGTCCATGACCTTAGTGCGCTCGTTGAAGTACGCATCACCCGTGGCGACCTCCGAGAGCTTCACCAGGTCCTTGAGCTTGCCGCTCTTCTCGGCCTTCTCGGTGATCGTGAAGTAGCTCACCAGCGCAACCGCAGCGAGGTCCTCCGGCGTCTGCGGCGTCGGAGTAGCGGACGTGGGAGCGGTCGTCGACGGCGTCGCGGTGGGGGTGTCCTGGGCGTCGGGGTCGGTGCCGTCGTCCGAGCAGGCCGTCAGTGTCAGGGCCAGGGCGAGGGCCACTCCCCCGAGTACGGAGTTGGGCTTCCTCATGCGGTGTCTCCTCTGCTGGTGGGCGGCGTTACGACTGATCTCTGGCTGACGTCGTGGCTGATGTGCTCGAGGTGCTCTTCGGCGGCGTCGACGAGCTCGGCGAGACTGCCGAGGCCGGCGCGTTGGTCATCGANNCCTGGTTGGACGTGGTCATTGGTCTGGTGCTCCCTTCCCGAGATCAGCTCGCGAGCCAGCCGTGCGTACTGATGATGGTCTTCGTACGCTCCGACAGTTCCATGGGCGCCTCGCCGTCGTCGGAGCGGTTGCAGACCTCTTCGCGCAGGATCCGCTCGGCCTCGAACTGGTCGCCCTCGGCCTTGGTGACTTGGGCCAGGCACAACCGTGTGCTCTCGCCGTCGGGGTCGGCCTTGTTGGCAACGTAGGCAGCCGAGCGGGCCTTGATCAGGTCCCCGGTGGCGAGGGCCTCGGTGACGACGATCAGTGCGACGTCGGAGATCCAGCCGGGTGTCATGAGGTCGAACCGCTCACCGTCGGCGAGCCAGGACCATCCGTCGTCGCGCTTGTTGCTGAACGGGGGGCCGGTAACGAGCTCGAGGGCTGTGCTCAGGTCGGCACGTCCGTCGGCGCCGCCGCGGGCCTGCCCACGGGCACGAAGTCGCAGGAAGAGGTCGAGGTCGATGAGGAGGCCGTCGTCGACCTGGTAGACGTTGACCCCGTTGACCTTGGTGGCCGGGGCCTGGTCGGCGTGGGGCAGGTGGGGCTCGCCTGTACGTGGGTTGGTGCCGAGCCAGTCGCGCACGGTGTTGGTGTAGTCGCGTGCCTTGCCGGCCGAGATGCCGAACGCAGCACTGATCGCCTCCCTGGTGGCGCCGTGCTGGCGGCGCAGCGCGACGAACGCCAGGAGTTCGGTGAAGTAGGGCTTGCGCCTGTCCAGCGCCTGGCCGTGGGCACGCACGGCCACCTGCCCCAGCAGGCTGAGACGGGGGCGGTCGCAGTCAGGCGAGAACCAATCGGCGATGTCCTGGTCGAGAGCCGGGTCGGAGCTCTCAACTTCTGTGCGGACGTGCGCAGGCACCTTCGGAGCCAGCGCATCGAGGTCCTCCTGCACGATCGCGCTCTCGCGGATGTAGTCCTCGTCGTTGCCCTCGAGGAGGGACGTGAGCGGTTCGTCGACGGCGTCCTCGGGGGTGTTGCGGGGCAGGGTGTGCTCGCGACGCAGTGCGCCTGAGCGGTCCGTGTAGGCCCCCCAGCCTTCCGTGGCGGTCTCGTCGACGGGAACCGGAACGTCCTTGAGCGTGTCGCTCTGCGCGTAGACCAGGGCGCAGCCGCGAGCCTCATCACTGGTGAGGCCGACGGCAATGAGGTTGAGGCCGGCGTGCTCGAGGACGACGCGGCCGGTGTTCGTCATGTGCAGGACGGCGCCCGGGGTGTTGGGACGTTCGCCGGCGACGACAATCGAGGTTGCGGACTGACCGACGTGGTCGGTGACAAGCTGCAGCAGCTGCTCCAGCTCGGCCGGGTCGCCGGCCGCGGCGTCGAGCAGGAGCATCCGTGCCGGCCAGACGTCGTCGTCGACGCTGCCGGTGCGGGCGGATGAGACGTCGGTGTCGTATCGGGTAGCTCGGTCGACGGTGGTGACGGCGGCCGCGAGGATCTCCGCGGTTGCGGGCGTTCCGTCCGCTCCCGTGGGGTAGTAGGTGATCCGCTCGTCCATGGCGACGGTTTCCTCCGCGACACCGATGCAGTCGAGCTGCACTCGACGTGACCACGGGTTGACGGCCAGCTGGGCGGCGAGGTGGCGGGCGAAGTCGCGGCCGTAGGTGGGGTCGCCGCTGATGGTGAGGGTGGAGAGCTCCTCGCAGTTGAGGAGCCAGGTCTCGCCGGTGTCGCTGGCGCCGATGGTCACCAGGAGCGGGTACGGCGGCTCGACGTACCCGGGGTCAGGGCCGAGGTCCTTGGCCTCGACGTCGGTGCCGACGTGCCAGTGGGTCTGGTCGGGGCTGCCGACCCAGGGTGCGGGGAGTTCGGCTGGTGCGCTGAGGTGCAGGGTCAGCTCGCCGTGGCCGAGCTCCACGGCCGCCAGGGGCGGCATCGTCCCACCGACGGCTCCAATTGCTGCAGCGAGGCGACGGAGGGCCTCGTGGGTGAACTCCACGGTGGCGGCGGCCGCGGCGCCGGTGGCGTTGAGGGTCATCTCGACCGGGGCGAGTTCCGGTGGCGGGGCGGCGATCGCGCGGCCCGGCGGGCGGTTGCGGAAGCCGCCACGTCGACGCGTCTTGAGGGCCATTATCAGTGCGCCGGAGAAGAGGACTCCGCCGCCGGTGAGACCGGCGAGGATCCACGGGGCGTCGAGGATGGAGTCGTCGGCCTCGTCGGCCTCGTCGACATGGTCGACGTCGGCCGCGGGCGCCGTGGGCTCTTCGGCCTGCGGCTGCTGGACCTCGGGCGCTGCGGTCTCCGGTGCTTCGGTCTCCGGGATGACCGGCGTCTCGTTCTCGGCCGGCGGGTCGACCGGCTCGTCCCTCGGGTCCGCGGGCCTGTCGGGCTTGTCCTTGCGCGGCAGCTGCGTGTCGGGCTGTCCGGTGGGCTCTGCGTGGGCGCCGGGGATGTTGAGGGTCCAGCCGACGTCGATGACGTCGGGGTCGGTGAGGTGGGCGCCGCCAGGCTGGGTGACGGCGGTGGAGGCGTCGTAGATCTCCATGTAGCGGTCGGCGTCGCCGAGCTGCTCCTGGGCGATGTCGGTGAGGGTGTCGGTGGGCTTCACGGTGTACGGGTGGGCCTGGGCGTTGGCCCCGGCCGGCGCCGGGAGCTCGAGGACCCAGCCGGGCTCGAGGAAGCTCGGGCGGGCGCCGAGCAGGTCGTGGTTGAGCTCGACGATCTCCTTGTAGCGCGACCCGTCGCCGAGGTGCTGGTCGGCGATCGCCCACAGGCTCTCCCCCGGCTTGACGGTGTGACTGATCGTCTTCTGCCGCTTGGTGTCCTGCTTCGTGACGTCCGTAGCCGTGCGCTTGGTCGGGGCGGCGTGGTAGGTGACGCCGGCGTCGAGGTGCCCAACGACCGCATGCGCGGGCGCGGCGTCTGCTGCCGCTGTGGTGGCCTGCACGGTGAGGGGTGCGGCAACGAAGAGGAGGGCCGCCAGCCCGATGAGGCCTCGGGCGCCGGCCTGCGGGAGGCGCAGGCCGGGGAGCTTGGGCGCCTCGACGCTGCGGAGCCGGGCAATGGCCTCCAGGGCGAGGCTCAGCACCATGAAGGCCCAGCCGAGCCAGCCGACGACCTTGAACAGCCCCAGGACGAGCGTGCCGTCGTCGGGGGCCAGGAGCGCGTCCTTGATCCCGTCGAGGGTGGGAGGCTGGTCGGGGATCGGGTTGGCGCCGATCGCGAGGAACGCGGCGGGCAGGCCGATGACGATGCCGAGCACGGCCACCGTGGCGAGGAGCCCGGTGAGGCGCTGGCGAAGCGTGGGGGTGTTCATCGCTCGATGCCTCCTTCGGCGCGGATGAGCCGCGCGGATGCCTCCCCGGTCACGGGCATCGAGTTCAGACCGATGATCCCGAGGAACTTGCTGTCGTAGGTGTCGGTAGTGCGGACCACCAGGGTGTCGCCGCCGGTGACGGAGACGGTGCCCTCCACGCCGGCGGCTCGGAGGTAGTCCTGGGCGGCGGATTTCGCGGCGAAGATGTCGACCCGGAGGTCCTCGCCGCGCACCGCTGTCGAGCCCTGGACCTCCTGGGCGCCGGTGCGGGCGGCCTGGGCGGCCACACTGCGGGCGTGCTGCTGGGTGTGGACCTTGCCGCCGAGGTCGACGGCCATGCCGACGAGGATGATCATCACCAGTGACGCGGTGGCGAACCACACGCTGATCGCGCCACGCTCGTCACGCGGCCGCCGGCAGAGCAGATGGCGGTTCATCGGCGCTCCCGGTAGGCGTCGACGGGGCTGGAGGCCGTAGCGGTGATGACCCGGTGTCCTGGCACGCCGGGCAGGGCCAGGTCCGACAGATCGACGCGGCAGGTCACCGTGGCGGTGACCTGGGCGGTGGTGCCCAGCGGGGCGTTGAACGCCGCGGCGTTGACCGTGATGTCGGTGCTCGTGCAGTGCACGTTCTGGTCGTGCAGGCTGCTGGTGGCCGCGGTCTTCCCGGCGGCGATCGCCTCGCCCTGGGTCCGNNATCTCGACGCGGCCACCCATGATGATCATCGCCACGAAGAGCCCGAACGCCGGGATGCCGATCGCGGCCTCGATGGCCGCCGACCCTCGCTCGTCCCGGCGCCGTCGTCGGGAATCGTGAATCCGCCGGATCATTCCGTCAGCCTCTCGACGGGGACGCTGGCGCTCTGGGTGACCGTGACGTGCCAGCCGGGGATCACGCTGAGGCTCGTGCCCGTGACCGTGACGGTCGCGGTGTTGGCCGTTCGGGATGCCGAAACGCTGGTCGAGGTCATCACGTCGGAGCCTCCGGCGTCCTGGAGGAAGGTGTTGGCTGTCGCCACCCCTGAGTCGCGGGTGCCGGTCTCGCTGCCCGCCTCGCGTGCGCCCTCCTGTGCGGCCGCGAGCGCAACTTCGCGCGCGTGGTAGTACAGGGTGCCCTGGAGGCCAAGGAACATCACCAGGAAGAGCGCCGGCATCAGGAAGACCATCTGGATGGTCACTGAGCCGCGCTCGTTGCGGCGGCGAGAGCTGGCGATCATCGGGGCCTACTTGATCTTCGCGGACTCGCTGGTCACGAAGAACTTTATGGCGGCCACGACGATGCCGACGATGACGATCACGGCGCCGGCCCAGATGACCTGCTCGATGGTGACCGAGCCGCGCTCGTCGCGGTGCTTGACGATGCGGTCTTCCAGGCCGGTGAGCACGATGAGTGCCGCCACCTGGAGGGTGATGAAGAGCTTGAGCATCGGGTTGGTTCCTTTCTTGGTGGTTGGGTTCCGGTGACCCGGTTGTTTGAGGTCGGTGTTAGGTCGTCAATCGGAGCATCGAGGGGGCGATGAGGATCGCCATGAAGACGACGCCGAGCAGGCTGGCGGGGATGTACATGCGCTCGGAGGCGGCGTTGGCCTTGCCGACCTCCGCGCTGAGCATCGCCGAGCGGAGTGCTGCGGCGCGGGCGCGGAGGTTGGTGTAGATCTGGGATCCGTCTTGCCCGGATTGCTGCATGATGTCGGCGAGGTCGTCGAGCTCGGTGACCCCGAGTTCGTCGGCGAGGTCGTGGAGGGAGTCCCAAGGCGCGCGGGTCATGTAGCGGGCGCGCCGCAACTCGCTCTCGATCCGCTTGAACACCCACTTGTCGCCGACCTCGGCCGCGGCGCGCAGGGCCTGCTGGCCACTGGCACCGTCTCGGACGCCGGTGGCGACCATGTCGATATAGGCGCCGAGCGCGCGGTTGAACTCGATGCGGGCCCTCTTCGCATCGTCTGTGGCGTTGTAATTCGGCATGAACCAGAACAGCGCCGCCAGGGCCAGTGACCCGAAGGTGGGGACGACGAACGGGGNNAACGAACGGGAGCGGCAGACCGATCAGGCCGAAGAACGACGCAAGCAGCGGCGGCATGACCAGGCCGAGCAGCGCCCAGACCACCTTCTCCCCGTAGAACCGGGTCTCGCTGATCTGCAAGATGGCGAGGTCCTTGCGCGGAGTGTGTGCCCAGGCACCGCCGGGCAAGGTCTTCAGCGCCCACACGCCGATCCGATCGACCAGGGAGCCCGCCTCAGTCTCCTCGGCGTCCCGGGCGCCGGCGCCGTGGCGGGGGACGACGCGGTCGGGTGAGAGACGGTCCAGTGCGTCGACCAGGTCCGGGTCGGAGGGCGCCAGTCTCCAGACGAGGAGGGCGAAGGCCAGGCCGATCAGCGTGCCGCTGGCCAGCGCGAGCTGGAGGCCGGTCATGCCGCTGCTCCTTCGTTCTGACGCTGCGCGTTGCGCGCCTGGAGGTCGAGGAACCGCGGGAGCGGCTTGGCGACCGCCATCCGCCGCATCATCAGCAGCGTCGCTACGTAGGCGCTGAGGAGGACCGCGAGGATGACCTGCCCCAGCGGGCTGCCGTAGGGCTCGATGTAGTCACCGGTGAAGGCGAGCAGGCCGAGGACGCCGAGGGTGATCACTGTGACGGTGCGCGCGGTGGTGCGCGGCTTGGCTTGGTCAGCTTCGATCTGGCGGCGGGCTCGCACGTCGGAGGCCACGGTCTCGGCGAGCGCATCGAGGGCCTTGGCGAGGCCGGCCTGTCCGCGACCGCTGGCGGCCAGGATGAGCTGGCTGGCGACGACGTCGCCGGTGGAGTCGTTGAGGTCCTCGGCGAACGCGCGCAGCACATCCTCGGTGGTGCCGGTGCCGTTCCACAGCCGCGACACCATCAGCCCGACCTCGTCCTGGATCGGCGCGGGCACCGACTGCAGCGACTTGATGAGCGCCGAGCGCAGCGACTGGCCAGCCGTGAGCTTGCCCGCCAGCGACCGCGTCCACTCCTCGAGCGCTTCGAGCTTCTCGATGCTCGCGGCCGCCGGCGGCGGCGAGAGCAGCAGCGGGATGCCGATGATGGCTGCAGGGACGAGCACGATCGCGATCACCCAGCCGCTCACCATCGCGACCAGCAGGCCGGTAACGGCGCCGGCGACGATGAGCTTGCGGGTGCGTGGGCTGAGCTGGTTGATGCGGCTGCCCAGCCGCCCGAACGGGGTGACTGTGCGCGCGGGCCGGGGCGGCTTGGGTGGTGCCGGCCGGAGCGCGTAGACCATGCCGATCAGGCCGGCGACGACCAGAGCGCCGCAGACCGCGGGCACGAGCGGGGTCATGTCGTGGCCACGCCCTCGTAGGCCTTGGCCTCAGTGGTGTATGCCTCGAGGTCGAATCCGTGGCGGGCCAGCTCTTGGGCGAGGTGGTTGTCCAGCTTGCCGGTCGCGGTGGCCGGCCCGAGCCGGTTGGGGGCGAAGACCGGCGCGGTCGCGTAGCCCCTGACGGCGTCGGCGCTGGGATCGACAACCAGGACCTCCTCGACCCAGCGCCGCTTCCGGGAGGTTCCGTCACCGTTGTCGGTGACGTCGGCGCGCAGGTACACCACGACGTCGACGGCGGCAGCGAGCTTGCTGATCGCGAGCTCGCGGGTGACCTGGGGGCCCTTCTCCATGGCGCAGGAGACGAGCTTCTCGATGGTGTGGTCGGCGCTGCGGGCGTGGGTGGTGCAGATCGAGCCCGGGCCGGACTCCATGGCCTTGAGCATGTCCCACACCTCGGGGCCGCGGACCTCGCCGACGATCTGGCGGGCGAGGGTGAACCGGAAGGAGTCGTGAAGGGCCTCTTGGAGTGTGAATTCGCCGGCCCTGCGGCCGTCGACGCCAATCTCGCCGGAGCCGGGCCGGTGCTCCCAGGCGTGGACGATGCGGTGCCGGTCGCGGAGCTCGTGCAGGTACAGCTCGAACTCGGTCTCGAAGGTGCCGATCATCTCCCAGGGGGGGATACACGAGCACAGCGCTCGGACCCAGGTGGTCTTGCCGCTGCCCTGGACCCCGGAGACGACAATGCTCTTGCCGGCCCGGACGCAGGCGGCAAGGAAGTCGGCCAGCACGGGTCCGCACNNTTCTCCAGCCACACCGAGCAGTCAGGCCCCGAGGCGATGATGATGATGTTCTCGACGTCGGACTCATCGACCAGTGGCTGGAGCCGGCCCAGGCCGAACAGGGCGGCCTCGAGGGCCCTCTTGAGAGCCTTCTCCTCGTCTGTTGTCCACGGGCGGCGGCCGGTGGAGACGAGGCTCTCGGCCTCGGCCTTGACCAGCTCCTCGATGACCTCGATGCCCTTCTGCCGGCGGTCCTCCTCGGTGATCCGGCCGCCTTCCTTGTCCAGTCGGGCAGTCAGGCGGGTGGAAATCTCGGCGCGGTACTGGGCGATCAGATCCCAGTCCAGGACGGCGTCGCGGGTCTGGTCGGGGTTGGCGTGGTCGACGTACGACTCGTTGACGGGGTCGCTGGGGACCAGCGGGCGCAGGGAGAACTCGGATCGGGTCCGCCCCGGCCGGGCGTCGTCGCTGGCCCAGGCGCCGCCGAACATGGGCAGAGAGCTCGGGTCGTCGTCCTCTGCGATCGGGTTGGCGGGCGGCGCGGCGGGGGCGCCGTTGCTGGTGGCGCGGCCGCGCGCGAAGGGGGAG
>CXWJ01026271.1_pt1 | contig 10955 bp, 9 predicted proteins | sample 590841 | NCBI WGS metagenome assembly CXWJ01 (sample SAMEA3498367, study PRJEB10139) | wastewater metagenome | biome: wastewater treatment plant; material: activated sludge | place: Austria | collected 2015-01-21 | reverse complement strand
TGCTGGGCGAGGTGGGCACGACCGGCCTCTCCACCGGCAACCACCTGCATTGGGACTTGCTCAGCAACGGCATCTGGGTGGACGCGGCGGCCTGGCAAGCGCAGGACCTGGCCTGCTGGCTGTTGGCCGGGCTGGGCGCGGAATGCTCGCCGACGGCATCAACAGAAGAACCTCGCCCGTGATATAACAAAAGGCAGTAAACCGAAACATATGATAGCAGCCTGGTATGAAAAACAAGGCCCGGCCCACGAGGTATTGACCATTGGCGAAATGCCTGAGCCACAGCCTCTGGCGGGTGAGGTGCGGATTCGTCTGGCGGCGTCGGGCATCAATGCCGGCGACGTGAAGAAGCGACAGGACGCCTATAGTTACGGGATGCCCTATCCGCGGATCATTCCTCATAGCGATGGCGCCGGGACGGTTGATGCCGTGGGCGAAGGCGTGGATCGGCAATGGATTGGCCGGCGCGTGTGGTGTTTTGCCGCTCAAACCTATCGCCCATTCGGCACGGCGGCCGAATACACGGCGGTTCCCCTGGAGCGGGTGGCCCTGTTGCCCGACGGTGTGTCCTTTGAGCAGGGGGCGTGTCTCGGCATTCCCGGCATCACCGCCCATCGGGCGGTTCACGTGGCCGGGCCGGTCGAAGGGAGCACCATTCTGGTGCAGGGCGGCGCGGGCGCGGTGGGCGCTTGCGCCGTTCAACTCGCCCAGCGCGCGGGCGCGCGCGTCATTGCCACTTGCCGCTCTGATGACGATAGGGCCATCGCGCTACGCGCCGGCGCGGACGTGGCTGTATTGACCGGCGAGGGGTTGACGGAACGCATCCGGGAAGTCGCTCCCAATGGGGTTGACCACATCATCGAAGTCGCCTTGGGCGCAAATATCGAGACCGACGTGGCCGTATTGGCGCAAGGCGGTTCCATCGCCACGTATGCCAGCGACGTATTTCGGCCGGAAATTCCATACTGGCCGCTCGTCTTTAGTAACGCCCGGATTTTTTTCATCGGCAGCGACGATGTGCCGCCGGCCGCCAAGAAGGCAGCCGCCCTGGCCGTCAACGAGGCGCTTGCGGCGGGCTGGCCGGGGCTTGACATTGCCGCAACGTTTCCGCTGGAAGAGATTGCCCAGGCGCACGAATTCGTCGAACGCCCCACGCAACCCGGCCGGGTGATTGTAACGATTTGAGATAAGGTCATTGACCGCGTTAATCTTCCATCTCGGAGCGGTCGCCGAAATCGAACAACTCACCAATGGAGCGATGGAGATAGTTCTGCCGGATCGCCCCGGCAAAGATTGGGGCGGTGGAGAGCACCTTCAGTTTAGAATCCGGGCCTGGCGTCTGGGGCACGGTGTCGGTGGTGATGATCTCCACGATCTCCGGGATGGCCTCCAGCCGCTCCAGCGCGTCGCGCAGAAAGACGCCGTGGGTGCAGATCACGATGACCTCCTCCAACCCATTTTCGCGCAACAGGCGCGACAACTCGATGATCGTTCCGCCGGTGGCGATCTCGTCATCGTGCACGAGAGCGCGGCGATAACCGCTCACCTGGCGGCCGATTAAGCCGCTGTATTGCACCCGCCTGTCGTCCAGGCGGGTCTTGTTGGCCGTGGCCACGCCCAGGCCCATCATCTCGGCGAAACGGGCCGCCGATTTGGCGCTGCCCACGTCGGGCGAAACAACGACGGTATCCTCGGCGCTGTACTGGCGCGGTAGCAGGTAATCAGCGATGAGGCCGCGCGCCGTTAGCGGGTCGGCGGGCACGCTGAAGAAGCCATGCACCTGGGGCGAATGGAGGGTCATGGTCATAATGTGGGTGGCCCCGGCGGTGTGGAGCAAATCGGCCACCAGCCGCGCGGTGATGGAGATACGCGGCGCGTCCTTCTTGTCCGACCGCGCGTAGGAGAAGTAGGGAATAATGGCGTGGATTTCCTTGGCCGCCGCGCTCTTGGCGATGTCGAGCATCATCAGCAGTTCCATCAGGTTATCGCTGACGGGCGGGACGAGCGATTGGACGATGTAGACCAACCGGCCGCGCACGCTGGCCCCTAACTGCACAAAGAGATTATCGTTGCTGAAGCGCGAAAAGTGGGTCGGTTCCAGGCGGACGCCCAGGTTTTCGGCAATCGACGACGCCAGCGCCGGGTTTGAACGGCCGCTGAACAGCCGCACGTTGCTCTGAGGGAATGAAGAGAAATGTTGGCTCATAACAGTACTCCTTACTACCTTCCAATCCATCACATTGGAGCGGAAATGGCTCCACACCCTATGGCTGGATTATCACCGTGAGGCGGCCAACGATCAACTAATCGCGGCTGGACTTTGGAAATGCCCGGCTAATCGAAGCGCGTGTCGATAACCAGGGCCTCTGCCAACAGGCGGCGATAGCGCCAGGCGGGAACCTCGATAGCCCCCAGCCGTTGAAGATGAGGCGTCTGGTATTGAACGTCAAGCAGCCTGAATCCCCGCTCCCGCAAGCGCTGAACCAGATAGTAGAGGGCGACTTTGCTGGCATCGGTCTGCACGCTAAACATACTCTCTCCGGCGAAAAGCCCGCGCAGGCTGACCCCGTACAGGCCGCCCACCAACGCATCATCCAGCCACGTTTCGACGCTATGGGCAAAACCGAGGTCGTGCAGCCGGAGGTAGGCTTCGATAATCTCGTCGTTGATCCACGTCAAAGGGCGATCGGAGGCGGGCGCGGCACAGGCGACCATGACCTCGGCAAAGGCTGAATTGAAGCGCACGCTATAACGCCCGGCGCTGAGCCGCCGTTGCAACGAGCGCGAGACGTGGAGCCGGTCGAGCGGCAGGATGGCCCGCGGATCGGGCGAGTACCAGTCGATCCGGTCATCGTCATGGGCCATGGGAAACATGCCCTGGGCATAGGCCGACAACAGCAATTCAGGGGTCAGGTTCATATGGATATATTATAATTGCGGCAAATCATCTGATCCCCGACAAGAGCCACTATGTACGACATCGAATCCCTCCGCCGCGAAGAATTCCCCCAGGCCGCCGAACAGATCTATTTCAATCACGCCGCCATTGCTCCCCTGCCACAGCGCAGCAAACGGGCCATCCAGGCCGCCGTTGACGCATTGAGCCGCGATCCCAGCGGCTACTTCGCCAACCAGGCCACCCCCGCGTTCGAGGAGATCGGCCGCAAGATCGCCCGCCATATCAACGCCGCTTCGCCGGCCGAGATCGTGACCACTACTTCCACCAGCGCCGCGCTCAACGCCGTCGCCCAGGCCATCGTCTGGCGGCCGGGCGACAACATCCTATTCTGCGACGTGGAGTTTCCGGCCAATGCCTACCCGTGGATGAGCCTGGCCCGCGACGGCGTGNNGACCGATTTCTGCGACGAGCACACCCGCGCCGTGGCCGTCAGCGCCGTGCAATTCCTGACCGGCCACCGCGCCGACCTGATGGCCATCGGCCAATTCTGCCGGGCTAACGGCATCCTGTTCATCGTCGATGCTATCCAGGCCATCGGCCACATGCGGTTCGACGTACAGGCCATGCATATCGACGTGCTGGCGACCGGCGGCCAGAAGTCGCTGCTGGCCTTGCCCGGCACCGGCTTTCTCTACGTGCGGAATGACGTGGCCGAGGCCATGCGGCCGCGCCTGATCCACTCCAATGCCACGGTCGATTATATCCACTGGCTGGCCTATGACCTGACGCCGGCCACGGCCGCGGCCCGCCTGAACGTCGGCACGCCCAATGTACCCGGGATCATGGGAATCGGCGCCAGCCTCGACCTTTTGGCCGAACTGGGCCTTGACAACATTGACACCCATACAACCGCACTGACGCGCTATGGCGGCGCGGCATTGGCTCGGGCGGGCTATGAGGTGCTTACGCCGCTCGATGCCGCCGGGCCGATCCTCTCTTTTCGATCGCCGTTCGATAGCCCGACAACCGACCGTCTGATCCAGTTCCTCAATGAACGGCGCATCGTGGCCGGCAAGCATCTGGACGCCGAGGGCGCGCCTTACGTGCGCTTCTCGTTCCATGCCTACAACACAGTTGAGGAGATCGACCGTTGCCTGGCGACGATGGGCCTCTTTGTCAATTGAATTCCACCCGCGGCTCCTGGTCCTGGTTGCTTTCCCACCATTGGCGGATACGGCCGCCGATGGGCCGGCCAATGGCCCGTTCCAGTTCGAGAACCACCTCCCACAGGCGGGCNNAGGCGGGCAAAGTCGACGCCCGTGCCCAACCCGACTTTGTGGGCCAAAAAGGCCAGGTCTTCGGTCGCCAGATTGCCGGCCGCGCCGGGGGCGAAGGGGCAGCCGCCCAGCCCGCCGACGCTGGAGTCGAAGGTGCGGATGCCGGCCTGCATGGCCGCGGTGGCATTGGCCAGACCCAGGGCCTGCGTGTCGTGGAGATGGACGGCCAGGCGCTCGATGTCGATACGCCGGGCGATGCTGTCGATGAGGCGGCCGACCGACAACGGATCGGCATAGCCCACGGTGTCGGCGATAGCGATCTCGTCCACGCCCCAATCGGCGATCTCCTGCACCACGGCCAGCGTCTTCTGCGGCGGAACGACCCCCTCGAAGGGACAGATCCAGGCCGTCATCACGTAGAATCGGGTGCGCGCGCCGTCCTGCCGCGCCCGTTCCACCAGGGCGCGGGCCGTGTCCAGCGCCTGGCGCGGCGTGTTGCGTGTATTGCGGCGGCTGAAGGTTTCGCTGACGGCCGCGCCAAAGGCCAATGAGCGGCAGCCCCCGGCCCAGGCGCGATCATAGCCGCGCTCGTTGAAGACCAGCCCGACCAATTCCACGCCGTCGGCCGCGTGGCGGGTCTCGGTCGCGGCCATCACCTCGTCGGCGTCGGCCAATTGGGGGATGGCCTGGGGGTGGACGAAACTGGTGACCTCGATGTGGCGCAGACCGGCCGCGACCAGCCCGTCGATGAGGCGCAATTTCTGCTCGGCCGACAGGCGGGCGGCTTCATTCTGCAAGCCGTCACGCGGGCCGACCTCATAGATCTTCAGCAGATCGTTCATGCAGCGGGCGGCGGCAGATGCTTGCTGAAGAAATCGGTGATCGCGCCGTAGCAGACCACCCGATTCTCATACTTCAGCACGTCGTGGCCTTCGTCGGGAAACATCAGGTATTCGACCTCCTTGCCCCGCTGCCGCAGATGCTCCACCACATCGCGCGATTCCTGTTCGATGACGCGCGGGTCGTTGTTGCCCTGGATGACCAGCAGGGGACAGGTGATGTCGTCGATATAGTGGCGCGGCGAGCGTTCGATCAGGAACTCCCTGTCCTTGTCGGGGTCGCCCACGGCGATTGCGAAATACGGCTTCCACGTGGGCGGCACGCGGTCGATGAACGTCAGCAGGTCATACGGCCCGAACAAATCCACCGCCGCCGACCACAACTCGGGGTGGCGCGTCGCCAGGGTCAGGGTCATGTAGCCGCCGTAGGAGCGGCCGACCACCCCCGCCCGCCCGGCATCGATACGCGGATCAGCGGCCAGCAGCTTCATGGCGTGGACGTGATCCAGCCGGTCTTGCCCGCCCCAGTCGTGGTCGACGTGCTTCATGTAGCTCAGGCCGTAGCCCGTGCTGCCGCGCACGTTGGGTACGAAGACGGCAAACCCGCTCAGCGTCAGGAACTGGATGAGCGGCATCGAAAACCAGGCGAAATCGGGCCGTTCCTGCCCCTGGGGGCCGCCGTGGATGTAGTAGACCAACGGCCGGCGGCCCTGATAGCCGAGTTCGGGCGACGGCAAGTAAAGTCGGGCCGAGACGCGCAAGCCATCATGCGACGTAAAGGACGCATCTTCGCCCGCCGACAGCAAGCCGTCGGCCAGGCCCAGGACGCGCTCGCGGGTATGGCGGCGCACGGTGGCGTGGTCGTGGCCCTCGACGGTGTAAAGTTGCGTCGGCGAGGTGGCCGTGCAGAAGGACAGCGCGAAGCGGTCGCCCGCCTCGTCGTAGTGAAAGCTGTCCATGACCCCACCGGCCAACGGCTCCCGGCCGCAGATGACGTGGTTTAGGCGCATCTCCAGCGCGTCCTCGTCGAACGTGCCTTCGTAGAGCCAGGTGCAGCCGTCGATGTTATATTGCAGCGCGTAGCGGTTATCGCGCAAGCGCTCGAGCTGTTCCATCTCGCCCGCGCCGCTATGGACGACACCGCGCACCTCGACGCGGGCCACCGTCTCCGGCGCGGCCAGATCGAGGTAACCCAGGCCAAAGGTATCCTCGAACAGGCTGGTCAGGAAGAGCAGCCCACGCTCCGAGGCGGTGAAATCGGCCGCGCCGAAGCTGGTCAGTGGAACTTCTTCGCCCGGCGCGCGTTCGGCCAACGGGCGGCCATAGAGCAGCCGCGCCTGTCCGGTCGCTTCTTCCCACAGGTAGAGGACGTTATCGCCGGGTGTATACCCCTCGATGATCGGCGCGCGGCAATGATCGGCGCTGTAACCCGAGGCCACACCGCCGTACAGTCCGCGATAGAGTTCGGTCAATTCGCCCGTCCGCAGATTGCCACGGAAAGTGACGTTGACCGGCTCATCCCTGGATTCGGCGAAGAAGTAAGCCATGTCCATCGCTTCGTCGTGGCCCACCAAATGGCAACGATAGGCGGCTAACGCCTCGCCGAAGGCCGGTTCGGGGTAGCCGCCGGCCAGCGGGATGAGCATCGGCTGGTAATTCTCATCGCCGTTATCATCGAGCATGAGCAGGATTTGCCCTAGTTGCGGATAGACCTGGTAAAGCTGATCCAGCAGGTGGGGGTTTTGCAGCGCGATGTTGGGCGGCAGCAACGGTTCGGGCACGCTGCCGCCGTCGTCCATGACGTAGAGGCTCATCGCGCCGCTCATATTGCTGACGAAATAGAGACGGCCGCCGGACGATTGCGCCGCCAGGAACAAGCGCGCCGATAATAGAGATTCGATTCGTGGTTTATTCATCCTCACCGCTCCAGCGTCGAGGTGTCGCCCTCGTCCTGGCCCAGCGCCCGCGCCTTCAACACGCGGCGCATGATCTTGCCCGAGCGCGTCTTGGGCAGCGCCTCGACGATCTCCACCGACGACGGCTTGGCGATTGGCCCCATCTCGTGGGCCACGTGGTCGATGAGCGCCCGGCTGAGCTGCTCCGATGGTTCGTACCCCTGGCGCAGGATGCAATACGCTTTAATGACGTTGCCGCGCAACTGGTCGGGCACGCCGATGACCGCCGCCTCGGCCACGGCCGGGTGGCTGACCAGCGCGCTCTCGATCTCGGCCGTGCCCAGCCGGTAGCCGGAGACCTTGATCACGTCGTCGATGCGGCCGATGATCCAGATGTAGCCGTCCTCATCCTTGCGGGCGCTGTCGCCGGGCAGATACCAACCCTGCTCGCCGTAGCGGCTCCAGTATTGCTGCACGTAGCGGTCGGCGTCGCCGAAGATAGTGCGCAGCATGGCCGGCCACGGGGTCTGGATGACCAGGTAGCCCTCTTCGTTGGCCGCCACCGGCTCGCCTTCCTCGTTCACCACGTCGACCTTGACCCCCGGAAACGCCCGCGTGCCGGAACCGGGCTTCAGCGGCGAGACGGGCAGCGGGGTGATCATGAACATGCCCGTCTCCGTCTGCCACCACGTATCCATGATTGGGCAGCGCTCCTTGCCGATGACGCGATGATACCAGCGCCACGCCTCGGGGTTGATCGGCTCGCCGACCGTGCCCAGCAGCCGCAGCGTGGACAGGTCGTGGAGGTTGGGCCAGCTTTCGCCAAAGCGCATCAGGCCGCGGATGGCCGTGGGCGCGGTGTAGAAGATGGTGACGCCGTACTTCTCGATCATCGCCCACCAGCGGTCGGGGTTGGGGTGGGTCGGCGCGCCCTCATACATGAAGCTCGTCGCCCCGAGCACCAGCGGGGCGTAGACGATGTAGCTATGGCCGGTGATCCAGCCCGGATCGGCCGCACACCAGTAGATGTCGTGGGGCTTGATGTCGAACACCCATTTGAGCGTGGTGGCCGTGCCGACCATGTAGCCGCCGTGGGTGTGGAGGATGGCCTTCGGCCGCCCGGTCGTGCCCGAAGTGTAGAGGATGAAGAGCGGGTCTTCGGCGTTCACGTGCTCGGTCGGCGTCTTGGGGTCGGCCACCGGCAGGGCCATCAGGTCGTGGTACCAGTGGTCGCGGTCGGCCTTCATCTCCACCGGCCGGCCCACGCGCTGGACGACGATGACGCTCTGCACCGGATTGGCCTTTTCCAGCGCCTCGTTGACGATCTTCTTGAGTTCCACCACTTCGCCGCGCAGCCAGGCGCCATCGCAGGTGACCAGAACTTTGGAGTTGCTGTCGAGGATGCGGTCATAGAGAGCCTCGGTGGAGAAGCCGCCATAGACCACGGAATGAATGGCCCCGATCTTGGCGCAGGCCAGCATGGCAATCGCCAGCTCCGGGATGCGGCCCATGTAGATCGTCACCCGGTCGCCGCGCTCGATGCCCTGGGAATGGAGCACCCCGGCGAACTTCGAGACCTCGTAGCTAAGCTGCTGGTAAGTATAGGTGCGCGAATCGCCCGGCTCGCCCTCGAAGATGAGCGCTGCCTTGTTGCGATTGGCCGTGCGCAGGTGGCGATCCAGCGCATTGTGGACGATATTCACTTGCGCGCCGTCAAACCATTTGTAGAAAGGCGCGTTGCTGTCATCCAGAACGGTCGTCCACGGCCGGTACCATTCAAAGTTCTCGGCCGCGATGCGACCCCAAAAGCCCGCCAGGTCCTTTTCGGCTTCGGCGTAGACTTTATCGTAGTCCTGGATGTGCGCATGGGCGATGACTTCCGGAGCGGGGTAGTACACCTCTCCGGTCATGCTATTCTCGGTCGACATGATGCCTCCGTTACTCGGTAGATTGGGATGCTTGCTGTAAATGTTAAGCGTTACTCGGCAGCCTAAGTATAATTGGCTCATTCGATTTCGTAAAATGGATTAATCCCCCTATGACTTCCCGAAAAATCGTGATCATCGGCGTGGGCAGCGCTACCTTCGGCCCCACCACCCTGGCGACCATCGTGCGCAATGAGACGTTGCGCGGCAGCGAACTGGCCCTGGTCGATCTGGATGAGGCCGCGGCCGAAAACGCGGCCCGCGTCGCCCGGCGGATGAGCGACGCCTGGGGCGCGGACATGACCATCAGCGCCACGACCGACCGGCGCGATGCCCTGCCCGGCGCGTCCCACGTTGTCGTCTCCATCGAGGTCGCCCCGCGCGAGGAGCTATGGCGGCTCGATTGGGAAATCCCGCGCCGCCACGGCCTGCGGCAGCCTTACGCCGAAAACGGCGGGCCGGGCGGCCTGATGCACACCTGCCGCCAGATGCCGGCTCATCTGGCGATCGCCCGCGACATGGAGGCGCTGTGCCCCGACGCCTGGCTCGTCCTGTTCAGCAACCCGCTGCCCCGCCTCACCCGCGCCATCAACAAGTACACGCGCATCAAGACCGTCGGCAAGTGCCACCAGATCAACGTCGGCTACGCGCTGGCGGCGGCGCTGCTGGCCGAACGCTACGGCATCCCCGTGGCCGGCGACGTGGTGCTCCACTCCGACCCCGGCAACTTCCCCACCGTCCACACCCTGGCCCAGGCCGGGCGGCGGCACTTCACCATCACCTCGGCCGGGCTGAACCACTTCATCTGGCTGCTCGACATCCGCGACCGGGCGACGGGCGAGGATTTGTATCCGGCGCTGCGGGCGGCCGTGGGGCCGTCGGCCGCGGCGAGCCACGCCCCGCCGTCGCTCGAACCGCTGTCACTGGAGCTATTCCGTCTGTTCGGCCGCCTGCCCATCGCCGGCGACACCCATCTGGCCGAATATCTGCCCTGGCTCCACGATCCGCAAGCCGAACCGTGGCAGACGTTCGCCCTGCCGCTCTATGACTGGAGTGGCAACGAAGACGTGCGCGAGGTATTGCGGGTGATGATGGCGGCCATGGCTTCCGGCGAGTTGCCCGTGGATGGTATGCGCGAATCGCTGAGCGAGGGGGCGACCGAACTCATTGCCGCGCTGGGCGACGGCGAGAGCTACGTCGATGAAACAGTCAACGTGCCCAACCGGGGGGCGATCACTAACCTGCCGGCCGATACCATCGTCGAGGTTCCGGCCGTCGTCGGGCCGTTCGGCATCCGCCCGGCGCAGATTGGGCCGCTGCCGGAGCCAATCGCCGAGCTATGTCGCCGCGAGGCGGCGCTGGTCGAACTGGTGGTGGGCGCGGCTGTCCACGGCGACCGGACGCTGGCCCTGCAAGCCCTGTTGCTCGATCCGATGGTCGGCGACATCGGCCGGGCGCGGGCCATCCTCGATGATTACCTGACGACCTTTGCGCCTTACTTGCCGCAGTTCAAATAGGTAGAGTTCACCAGGTTGAAGACACACAACAAGGATTAAGACCTTCTTATCCGTGTTGATCCGCATCATCCGCGTCATCCGCGTTCCATTTCTTCAGCCTCAGCAGCTTGTTCTTCCGGCTCGGCCGCCGCAAAGAGGTAGCCGCAATAGGGGCAAATGTCCCAGTGCAGTTCCAGCGGCGAATTGCAATTGGGGCACGGCTGGCGCAGGTGGGTGTGGCAGGCCGGGCAGAGATACCAGTTGGCTTGCGTCGGCCGCGAACAGGTGGGGCAGACCGGCCGCTCCTCGATCTGCTGCAACAGCGCCTCTTGTTCCAACGCCCGGTCGTAGGCGGCCACCAGCGTCTCGCGCGGCCGTAGCAGCAGGTAAATCACCAGGCCGATGACCGGCAACAAAGCCACCAGCAGCACGGTCAACACGACGGCCCAGGCCGAACGGGAGCGCGAGCGAATATCCCGCCCCGCCCAGACCACCACCGCCAACCAGATGACCAGCAGGAGCGCGCCGGCCACGATGAGGATAACGCCTAAAGAGGCGCGTAGGGAATCGATCAGGGTCATAGACGAATCATCCGCGCGTTATAGTAGCACAACGATCAAAAAA
>CXWJ01011314.1_pt1 | contig 10962 bp, 12 predicted proteins | sample 590841 | NCBI WGS metagenome assembly CXWJ01 (sample SAMEA3498367, study PRJEB10139) | wastewater metagenome | biome: wastewater treatment plant; material: activated sludge | place: Austria | collected 2015-01-21 | reverse complement strand
TCGACCATGGCCTGCGCCATCGCCGCGCAGAAGCTGCGCGTGCCGGTGGCGCACGTCGAAGGCGGCATCCGCTCGGGCGACTGGGGCATGCCCGAGGAGATCAACCGGCTGGTGACCGACGCCATCACCAACTGGTTCTTCACCACCAGCGAGGTGGCCAACGCCAACCTGCGCAAGGCGGGGGTAGGCGACGAGCGCATCTTCTTCGTCGGCAACACGATGATCGACACGCTGCTGGCCAACATGCAGCAGTTCCGCGCGCCGGCCTTCTTCGCCGAGGCGGGGCTGAAGGCAGGCGAATACTTCGTGATGACATTGCACCGCCCGGCCAATGTCGACGATGCCGATGGCTTCGCCAGGCTGCTGCGCGCGGTGGGCGAAGCGGTGCGCGGCCTGCCGGTGGTGTTTCCGGTGCACCCGCGCACGGCGAAGACGCTGGCCGCGCTGCCCGACGTGCCGCAGTGCCTGCTGCGCGTCGACCCGCAGCCGTACCTGGAATTCAACTACCTGGTGCAGCACGCGCGCGGCGTGATCACCGACTCCGGCGGCGTCACCGAAGAAACCACGGTGATGGGCGTGCCCTGCGTGACGCTGCGCGACACCACCGAGCGGCCCGAGACGGTGAGCATCGGCACCAACGAGCTGATCGGCACCGACCCGGCGGCGCTGAAACCGGCGCTGGACCGGCTGTTCGACGGGCGGTGGAAGCAGGGCGGCATTCCCGAGAAGTGGGACGGGCGCACCGGCGAGCGCATCGCGGCGGCGTTGGAGGAGTTGCTGCAGGGTCAGCGACCTGCAGATTGACCGGTGAGCGATCAACCTGCAAGAGCACCCCGACCACCAGTTGCAGGACCTGTTCGACGACCTGAGCGACGACCCGGCCGAGTGGCTGCTGTCGCAACAGCTGGAAGACGAGGTCAAGCCGCCAGCGTATCGGTCGCACAGGCCCGTCATCGACCGCCCGTTCGAGGATGCCGCATGGTTCAATGCCATCGCCTGGCCCTTCCGGCATTGGCAGGCCAGCCGGTTCTCGGATGGATCCCACGGGGTCTGGTACGGATCGGAGGCGGTCGAAACCACGGTGCATGAATCGGCGTACCACTGGTTTCGCGGGCTGCTGCGCGATGCCGGCTTCGAGCGTGCCCCCGTGGTGGCCGAGCGCAAGGTCTACTCGGTGGCATGCGATGCGGCCTTGCTCGACTTTCGGCAAGCGACGCCCGACTATCCCGAGCTGCTGCAGCCTGCGGACTACGGCGTCACGCACGCGGTCGGCGCCCGCATCCACCGCGAAGGGCATCCCGGGCTGCTGATTCAGTCGGCCCGCCGGCCCATCGGCGAAAACTTCGCAATCTTCAACCCCGGCGTGCTGTCGAACCCGAGGCTCGGTTGCCAGCTGACGTACCGGCTCGATGGCGAGCGCATCCTGGTGGAAGAGCAGCCTGGCACCGTGTGGTTCAGCCTGGATGCGACCAAGCTCTGACGGCAGCGCACCGGGCAATCCACCTCGACTCCGAGGGTTCGTCGAGCGAACACCGGTTGCGGATGCGCGGCGGAGCACGAGCCTGACCCGGCTGATCCAGGAAGGCCAGCAGCGGCGACTTGGTGCCAAGCCGGCGGGCGTCGCGCGGTGCCGTGCGGGTGCCTGATTTCGAGCGCCGCGGTGGCCGTGTGGGTAGCGTCGACGGGAAGATCCGGCACGCCTTCGTGGTCGCTGCGGCGGTGCGCCGCCATCCGTCAACAGACCCGGCGTCGACGGGTTGCCGGCGTCGGACGTTGGCGCAGCGGTGCGCGCCAGGGGCTGGTCCGCATGTTGAATCACATGATAGACAGCACGACATAGAATGCTGACTTCCGCACGTGTCAGTACCCGAGCCATGGCCCACATCACCGCCAACGACCTGAAGACCCGCGGTATCGCAGCCATCGAGGCCTCGCTGGCCGGCGGTCGTTTGGAGGCCATCGTGTCGGTGCGCGGCGCCGACCGGTATGTGGTGATGGATCTGGCCCACTACCAGCACCTGCGCGAGTGTGAACTCGAAGCCGCGTTGGCCGAGAGCCGCGCCGACATCGCCGCCGGGCGGTTCGTGTCCGAGTCACCGGCCGCACACGTCGCCCGGCTGCAGGCACTCATCGCGGATCAAGACGCGGGGCACACGCTGCCGAAGCCTGCGGCCAAGAAGGCGGTGCGCAATCGCGCGCCTCGTGCTCCTGCCAGGCCCGGCAAGTCCAAGACCGCGCGCTGACTTGGCGCCAGCGCCGGCTGGACGGCGGCCATGGCCTACAAGCTGATCTTCACCGAACGCTACATCCGCCTTGCGGCGCGCTTCTTGAAACGCCACCCGGACATGGCCCGCGCCTACGCCAAGACGCTGGCCCTGTTGGAACTGAACCCGCATCACCCGTCTCTGCGGCTCCATGCGTTGAGCGGGCGATTGGCCGGGGTGCATTCGGTTTCGATCAACCTGTCGTACCGGATCACGCTGCACCTGCTGGTGACCGAGCGGGAGATCATTCCGCTGAACGTCGGCGATCATGACGCCGTGTACTGATCAGTGTCATCGGAGCCAGTGACGGCACCGGCTGCACGGTTTTTGCAGCACGGCCCTGTCTGCCGACCTGCAACTCCCTATGCGCTCTGCCAAGGGTCGATGACGGTCACGCCGGCGGCCCCTCGACCTCGCCGTGCAGCCACCTGGCCACCGTATTGCGCGACAACCCCGTCATGCGCGATATCTCGCGCTCGCTCTTGTGGCCCTGCGTGCCAGGTGCAGCGCATTGGCGAAGTCCAGGCCCTGGTCCTTGTGGCCTCACGGCGGACTGGTGGATGTGGCGCAACTCGGCTTCGACGCTGCGGCCTGCACGAACGACAATTCGGCGCACCAGCACGTCAGAGTCCGTTCACGCCCTGACGCTGGAAGGCGAACACGGAGACTTCTTGCCGCATGAGCCTGTCAGCCGCCGAACGCCAAGCGGTCCAGAGCGCCTGCCGCGAAACGCTGCCCGCCGGCACGCGCGTGCTGTTGTTCGGCTCGCGCTGTCGACGACAGCCGGCGTGGCGGCGACATCGACCTGCTGGTCGAGCTGCCCGGGCCGTTGTCGGCCGATGACACCGTCGAACGCAGGACGCGCTTCACGGCTCGGCTGTACCGGCTGCTCGAAGAGCGGCGCATCGATGTCGTGGTGACGCAGCAGGGATGTCCTGACGAGCGCGCGGTGGTGGCAGCCGCGCGGCAACAGGGCATCGAATCTTCGAGGCTCGGTGCGGTCCGAAGCGCTGCCAGGGATGTTGCGCGCGGTGGCGGCGGGGCGCCTTTCGGCCGAGAAGGGCTTCGACCTGCTGCTCGAAGCCGAGTTCCTGCGCCACGCATAGACTGCTCTCAGTGCGTTCATAGGTAAGGGAAGATTGCCTTACTGACGTGTGAAGCATCAACGAACAACGGGCTGGATGCAGACGCAGGACATCACCGCGGCGATACGTGCGCTGCTGGCGGCGGAGAACGTCCGGGTCAACCGCCCTGCGGTGGAAGCGGGCCTGTGGATGCTGGAAGCCGGAGGGGACTTCGCCGATGGTGTCGTCGCCTATGAAGGCAAATGGCTGGGCGGCGAATGCTTCGTGTCCTTCGACAAGCAGGTGGTTGCCCTGCTGAAAGCGGCTGGCCAGCCCGCGCGACTGCTCTGAAGGCCACCCCGATCGCGCCTCGACGACAGCCGCCGCGGTGCACGCCGTGATGCGTGAGTGCTCGACTCCGCGCACGCGTGCTCGGCTTGCCGTTGCGCTCCATGGGTCGAGCGGTCATCCGGTGCACCGGGGCCGTTATGGCGGAATGCGTCGACGATGAGTATGTGGCATTATCGCCATGCGGTGGCGATAATGCAGCCATGTACCAGCGAAATATCATTACCAGGTTGAACGCAGCACTCGCCGACACACGAGTCGTGATGCTGGGCGGCGCGCGTCAGGTGGGCAAGAGCACCCTGGCGCAGCAACTGGCACGGCTGCGGGGTGGGCAGTACCTGACCTTGGACGATCCGGTGGTCGCCGAGTTGGCCCGGACCGATCCGTCGGCCCTGGTGAGCGGCGCCGGCGGATTCACCGTGATCGACGAAGTGCAATCCGCCCCGGCGCTTTTTCCCGCGCTCAAGCGCGAGGTCGACCGCCACCCGGTGCCCGGGCGCTTCCTGCTCACCGGCTCGGCCAACGTGTTCATGCTGCCCACCGCCGCCGAGTCGCTGGCCGGGCGCATGGAGGTGCTGGCGCTCGAACCCCTGTCGCAGAGCGAGATCGAAGCTTCGCCGCACAACCTGGTCGATGCGCTGTTCGGCCACGCGCCCTGGGCGCGGCGCACCGTGCCGACCGACCGCGCCGACCTGACGCGCCGCATCGTGTCGAGCGGCTTTCCCGAAGCACTGGCCCGCGCCGAGCCGCAGCGGCGAGACGCGTGGTTCGCCGCATACCTGGCGAGCCTGCTGCAGCGCGACGTGCGCGACTACGCCAACATCGAAGGCTTGCACGACATGCCGCGCCTGCTGTCGCTGCTGGCGGCGCGCGTCGGCTCGCTGTTGAACATGGCCGAGGTGTCGCGCGCCACCGGCATCGCCCACTCCACGCTGCGCCNNACGCTGCGCCGCTATCTCACCCTGCTCGAAGCGCTGTTCATCGTGCAGCCGCTGCCCGCGTGGTCGACCAACCTCGGCAAGCGGCTGGTCAAGGCGCCGAAAATGCATCTGATCGACGCCGGCCTCAGCGCGCATCTGCGCGGCCACACCGATGCCGCTGCGTTGGCGCTGTCGCCGCAGCTCGGTCCGCTTCTCGAAACCTTCGTCGTGCAGGAGTTGCGGCGCCACCTGCGCTGGGCCGACACCGCGGCCACGGCATGGCACTTCCGCACCGCAGCGGGGCAGGAGGTCGACCTGGTGCTCGAAGCGCCGGGCCCGCGCATCGTGGGCGTCGAAGTCAAGGCCAGCGCCAGCATCACCCAGGGCGACTTCAGCGGCCTGCGCGAACTCGCCAATGCCGCCGGCAAGGCCTTTGTCAGGGGCGTCGTGCTCTACACCGGCGAACAGCTGATGCCGTTCGAAGACAAGCTGTGGGCCGTGCCCTTGGGGGTGCTGTGGGCCCGGTGATCGGTGCTGGCCCCTGCCGGATGCGCCTTGTCAGGACGCGGCTGCTGTTCCCGATACCCACGCTGGCCGGCGGCGGCGCCGAGCGCGTGGTGGTCACGCTGCTGCAGCACCTGGACCGTGAACGCTTCGCTTCGAGCTGGCGCTGGCGGTGGTGGATACGCGCGATGCAGCTTTCCGCGACCAGGTGCCCTCGGATGTGGAATTCATCGACCTCGGCTGCCGCCGTGTGCGCCAGGCGCTGCCGAAGCTGGTGCGCCTGCTGTGGCGGCGGCGGCCTGACGTCGTGATGTCGACGCTGGGCCACCTCAACCTCGCGTTGGCGATCGTGCGCCGGCGCGACCTGCACCTGACGATCCTCGGCGACGGCCCGCTGCGCGCGGAACTTGGCGCACGCGCCGAGGCATGCGGCATTGCCGAGCACGTGCACTTCGCCGGCTTCCAACGCAACCCCTATCCGACCCTGGCCGCGGCCGACCTGTTGGTGCTGAGTTCGCGATACGAAGGCTTCCCCAACTGCTGCTCGAGGCGCTGGCCTGCGGCACCCCGGTGGTGGCTACGCCCGCGCCCGGCGGCGTGCGCGAGATCCTCGACGGCGTCGCCGGATGCATCGTGGCCGACGCTCTGGACCGCTGGCAGCCGTCAGGCGTGGCGCCAGACGCCGTGGCGCCTTACGCCGTGGAGCGCATCGTCGCGGCTTATGAAGCGGAGTTCCTGCGCGATGCATAGGAGCGTGAATCGGATTCCGCACCCTTGTGCGCTGCCCATCAGCAACCTGCCTCCTTCTGGTGCCGCACAGCGAGAATGGTGACGGCGTCCGCGCCGATGCGGTAGCGCGCCACGTAGCCGCTGTCGCCGAAGTCGATGATCCACTCGCGGAATTCGTCGTGCATGTCTTCCACCGGGCGACCGACGCCAGGCTGTTGGCCCAGTACCTTGACGCTTTGCCGGATGGCCTTCACCGCCCGCGTGGCAGCCTCGGGGCTCTTCGGTGCCAGGAAGCGATAGAGGCGCTGCACGTCGAGCAGCGCCGGTGGCGACCAGATCAGACGTGGCATGCAGGAGGTTCGATGTCATTGCCCTGTTCGAGCTGGGCCAGCCAGGCATCGGCCTCATCGGCGGTCACATGCCGTCCGGTGGCCCGGTACTCTTCCCAGGCCTCGAGCGTGGCCTGTCGGAAGGCCTCCCGCTTTTCCTCGCGCTCGACGTACTGGGTGATCGCCTCGCGCATCAGCCAGTGCGGCGTGCGATCGCGCGCATCAGCCAAGCGCTTCACGCGAGCCTTCAGATCCTCGTCGATCTTGATCGCCACGGGGCGGACGGCAGCAGAAGTCATCGCGGTTCTCATCAAAGTATCGCCAGGTATTACCCTACCATACTCGCGTCGATCGTCTAACCTGAGCTTTGGTCGCAGTCGCCGAATCCGGCGCAAAGCGAACGTCGGCGCGGCTTGACCGCATCACACGACAACCCAAGGTGATGGGCGGCGAGGTCGCATCCGGGGGATGCGGGTCACGGTCGGCAGGGTGGTCAGCCAGATCGGCGCCGGCTGCAGCGTCGACGAGGTGCTCGCCGACTACCCTACCTCGAACGCGAAGATGTCATGCAAGCGCTGCGCCGTGCAGCCTGTAGTGCGGAGGAACACGAAGTCCAAATCGCCGCCGGCGCATGAAGATGCGGGTGGACATGAACTTGTCGCCACGCTGTCCGATGCGCTGGCCGAATGGGCTGCCTGGCCCGCGCTCGACATGGCGCATGTTGGACAGCGATCGCCTGCTCTTGTGACAAGTGACAAGTGCCAAGTGCGACTTGGCGGATGAATGCTCAACCCGCCGTTGCGCTCCAAGGGTCGAGCAGCGCCACACCCGTGCGATCGAAGTCCGCGGTGTTGCGCGTGACCACGGTCATCCGGTGCACCAGGGCCGTCGCGGCGATGAAGCCGTCGCGGTCCGACACGCGGTCTGGAACATGCAGCGCGGCAACGCGCAGCGCCACGTCGACGTCCAGCGGGAGGATGCGGCCCGCGAAGCTCGGCAGCACATGGTCGTTCAGCCATCTGCGCAGGATCGTGCCCTGTCGCAGGTCCTGGCGTTCCTTGCCCAGAATGCCCAGTTCCAATTCATAGACCGACAGCGACGACAGGTAGAGGCTGGAGGCGGCCGGCGTCGGCCCTGCCGGCGGGAGCCTTGCGCAGTTCGGAGACGACGTTGGTGTCCAGCAGGAACACTCAGGACCACTCCGCCGCCTTGCCCGCAACGGCTGACCTGGGTGGCTCGAAATCCAACTCCGCCGCCTCGGGCATGCCGAGCAGGGTGACGATGTCGGCGCTGCCGCCGCTGAGCTCAAGGGCGCGCCATGCACGATGCGTACGATCAGCACGGCATCGGCATCGGGATCGGAGTCGAAGAAGATGACGTACTGGCTGTGAGCGCATAAACGGATGCCATCACCGGCCACGCCCACCTGCGGGTCGACGGACTGTCCCCGCGGTGGTGCCACTGCCTTGGCCGGTGGCAGCGCAGGCAGCGCGCGCGGGGCGTCCCCATAAAATCCGGCAATACCGTCAATGCCCGCAAAGCAGGGGCGCGGGCGCGCACGGACTCCCTGAATCCGGGAGTGCGAGCCCGCACCGCGCCAGGTGCGGTCAAACAGAGGGATCCGCCATGCAACGATGCGCAGGCCGTCGCGCAATGACTTCAGTGTGGGGTTGAGCCGATGTTCAACCAACTCCACGCCAGACTCCATCGACCGGAAAGAGGCTGGGACCCCGTGCCGCCCGAGCACGCGGCCAGCTATGGTGCAGGCGAATGGCGCCATGTCGATCACGCCATGCTCGACGATCTGGCGCAGCGCATCGACGGCTTCGCCGGCAAGAGAGTGCTCGATCTGGGTGGTGGGCCCGGGCAGTACACGGCCGCGCTGGCCCAGCGCGGCGCTCGGGTGACCTGGCATGACGTCTCGCGCACCTACCTGGACATGAGCCGCCGGCAGGTCGAGGCGCTCGGGCTGGCGCAGAGCGTGGCGTTCTCGCTGGGTTACCTGGACGAGGCGCCGCGCCTGCTGGCCGAACCCTTCGATCTCGTCTTCAATCGCATCTGCTGGAACTACGGTCTTGGCGATACGTCCTTCGCAGCGGTCGTGTATGCGCTGGTCAAGCCGGGTGGTTTCGGTTACGTGGATACCACCCACTCGGACTTTCAGCGACACGAGTTGTCCGCCTCGGCGCGGCTGCGCACCTGGCTCAACGACAGCAGCGGCATCAAGATCGGCCACCCCTATCCGCCGCGCGGCCGCCTGGCGCGCCTGTTCTTGCAGCACAACGTGCAACAAGTGCAGGTCGACTATCGCGCTCCGATGAACGATCGGATCCTGTTCCAGAAGGCAGCGCAACCACGATGAGTGCACGCTACGTGGTGCGCTTCGACGACATCTGCCCGACCATGGACTGGCGCGCGTGGTCGCGCATCGAGCCGGTGCTGGACCGGCATGGCGTCAAGCCGATCATGGCGGTGGTGCCCGACAACCGCGACCCGCATCTCGCGGCGGGGGAGGCGGCGCCGGATTTCTGGTCAAGGGTGCGGCACTGGCAGGCGCAGGGCTGGACGATAGCGCTGCACGGCCATCAGCATCTGTACACCACGCGCGAGCCCGGGCTGGTCGGCATCAACCGCTACAGCGAATTCGCCGGCCTGAGCGAGTCGACCCAGCGCGACAAGTTGCAGCAGGCACTGGAAATCTTTGCGCGCGAAGGCGTGCGCGCCGATGCCTGGGTGGCGCCGGCGCATTCCTTCGACGAAGTCACGCTGAGGCTGCTGCTCGAGGCCGGTATCGGTGTGGTCAGCGACGGCTTCTATCGCAAGCCGGTGAGGCACCTGGGCGCGCTGTGGGTGCCGCAGCAGTTGTGGCGTTTCAGGCCGATGCCGCACGGGGTGTGGACCGTGTGCTACCACTGCAACGGCTTCGGCGATGCTGCGGTCGAGCGCTTTGCATCCGACATCGGCAGGTACGCCGCACAGATCGTGTCGTTGCCCGAGGCCTGCGCGGCAACACGCATCGGCGCGCGCAGCGTCCCGGATGCTGCCTTCGCCGCGGCCTGGCGCGCCGCGCTGCGGCTGAAGCGGCTGCGGGCGGCCGTATGACACAGCGCAGGACGCGGCTGCTGTTCCTGATCCCCACGCTCACCGGCGGCGGCGCCGAACGCGTGGTGGTCACGCTGCTGCAGCACCTGGACCGCTCGCGTTTCGAGTTGGCGCTGGCAGTAGTGGATACACGCGACGCGGCCTTTCGCGACCAGGTGCCGGCCGACGTCGAGTTCATCGACCTAGGGTGCCGCCGCGTACGCCATGCGCTGACGAAGCTGGTACGGCTGCTGTGGCGGCGGCGGCCGGACGTGGTGATGTCGACGCTGGGCCACCTGAATCTGGCGCTGGCGATCGTGCGGCCGTTGCTGCCGGGGGGCACTCGCTATGTGGCGCGCGAGACGATCGTCGTCAGCCAGGGACTGACCGAATACTCATGGCCACAGCTTTGGGCATGGGCCTACTGCCGCTTCTATGGCCGCTTCGATCGCGTGATCTGCCAGTCGCGCGACATGCGCGATGACCTGGTGGCCAACCATGCACTCGACGCGAAGTGCGCCGTGGTCATCCACAACCCGGTGGACTTTGAACGTATTGCGGTGGCCATGGCCTCCGTGGACCGATTGGCGGCGCCCAACGGCCTGCTGCGCGTGGTGGCGGCGGGGCGGCTCGTCGGTCAGAAGGGCTTCGACCTTCTGCTTGATGCGCTGGCGCTGGCCAAGAGGCGCGACCTGCACCTTACGATCCTCGGCGATGGGGCGCTGCGGGAAGAACTCGGAGCGCGCGCCGAAGTACTCGGCATCGCCGACCGCGTTCGTTTTGCCGGCTTCCTGCGCAACCCCTATCCGACCATCGCCGAGGCCGACCTGTTCGTGCTGAGTTCGCGCTACGAAGGTTTTCCCAACGTGGTGCTCGAGGCGCTGGCCTGCGGCACGCCGGTGGTGGCCACGCCGGCACCCGGCGGGGTGCGCGAGATCCTCGACGGTGTTGCCGGGTGCGTCGTCGCCGACGAGGTCAGCGCGGAATCGTTGGCCAACGCACTCGACCGCTGGCAGCCGTCGCGTGTGTCGGCATCGGCTGTAGACGCCTACGCTGTGGAACACATCGTCGCGGCGTACGAAGACGAGTTCCTGCGCCACGCATAGGCTGCTCAGTGCGTTCATGGGTAAGGTAAAATTGCCTTACTGGCGTGTGAGCATCAACGAACAAGGGGCTGGACGCACATGGCGCTACTGACGGTGACCGCAAAGGGCCAGGTCACACTTCGCAAAGAAGTGCTGCAGCACTTGGGTATCGGTCCGGGCGAGAAGGTCGAATTGGATCTGTTGCCCGACGGTAGGGGTCTGCTCAAAGCCTCGCGGCCCGCAGGGTCGATCGATGCCTTTGTCGGGATGCTCGCCGGACGAAGCAAGAAGGTGGCCACGATCGAGGAAATGGGTGACGCTTCAGCAAGCGGCTGCGCCAGCCGGAAGTGAAGGTCATTGTCGACACCACCGTCCTGGTGCGTGCTGCGGTGCGCGACGACGCCGCGCAAGCGCGTGTTGCCGCCAGGGTCATGACGGACGCCGACGAGATTGCGCTGGCGTTGCCCTGCCTGTGCGAATTCGTGTGGGTGCTGCGCAACGTGTATGGCCTGCAGACGCAGGACATCACCGCGGCGATTCGTGCGCTGCTGGCCGCGGAGAACGTCCGGGTCAACCGCCCTGCGGTGGAAGCGGGCCTGTGGATGCTGGAAGCCGGAGGGGACTTCGCCGATGGTGTC
>CXWJ01009566.1_pt1 | contig 10962 bp, 8 predicted proteins | sample 590841 | NCBI WGS metagenome assembly CXWJ01 (sample SAMEA3498367, study PRJEB10139) | wastewater metagenome | biome: wastewater treatment plant; material: activated sludge | place: Austria | collected 2015-01-21 | reverse complement strand
ACGGATGGGTAGGTGCATGAATACCTCAGGCTTTCGTGCACCTACCCATCCCTCGTCCGGGGAAAAGGGGCGTCAGCTCACGCCGCCGCGTCGTCAATGGTCCGGGCTGGCGCGCTTGGCGCCCGTTCTGCACTACGCCTGCGGCCAGCTGCCCCGAGCAGCGAGCACGTCGCGCAGGATGTCGATGCGGTCGGTCACGAGGCCGTCGACACCGAGATCAAGCAGTTCCGTCATCTCGTCGGGATCGTCGATGGTCCACACATGGACGTGCTTGCCGAGCCGATGGGCAGCGTCGATGAGCGCCCTGCTGACCACGCGCACCCGCCGTCCGCGCACGACATGGGTGCGCGGCAGCTGTAGCGCAGCAGCGGGGGTGTGCAGCCAGCGGTTGACCCGGCTCGGGGTGACCAACAGCGACGCCGCCCCGACCTGCCCGCTCGAGGTGGCGACCCGGCCTCGGCTCAGGGCCCGGAACCGGTTGAGGCTGACGTCGGAGAAGGACCCGACGCAGACCCGGTCGTGTGCCTCATGCTCCTCGATCGCCCGCCACAACGGCCCGACCGCAGCCGCGGACTTGAGGTCGAGGTTGAACCGGGTCCGCGGCAGCCGCACAAAGAGCTCGGCGACCAACGGAACGGGTTCGGTGCCGCCGATGCGGGCCTCGCGCACTCGGGCATACGGCAGTGCCCCAATCTCACCGTGGCTGTCGGTCGCCCGGTCGAGTCGGTCGTCATGGAAGGCCACGAGGATCCCGTCGCGCGTGGCGTGGACGTCGGTCTCGACATAGCGGTACCCCAGGTCCACGGCGGTCTGAAACGCCCGCATGGAGTTCTCGAGCCCGACGTTGGGGGCGTAGGTCGAGCCGCCCCGGTGGGCGAGCGCGATCGGTCGGGTGTCGAAGTAGTCGAAGTCCGCAGCGCGAGCCATGGGCTACTCGGAGGTCTTGAGCCAGACGGCCGTGTCGACCCCGATCGTCGTCGCTCCTGCCGTCGAGTCCGAGACCGCCTGGACCAGCGCGCCCGCTGGCACGTCGATCGAGGTCGGGCCGAAGTTGACGATGACGCGTGTCGTGCCACCGGGGGCGGTCACCGCGAAGTCGAGCACGCGCGTGCTGTTGAGTGGTCCCCACGTCAGCCGGCCCTCGCCGAGGCGTAGGTCGCGTCGGTGAGCCAGGAGCTCGCGGTAGAGCTCGAGCGTGGAGCCCGGGACGCTGGTCTGACGGTCGACGGCCAGGTCGGCATACTCGTGCGACTGCGGCAGCCATGTCTGCGTCGTCGGTCCGAACCCCAACGAGGGCGCGTCGCCCACCCAGGGCATGGGGATCCGGCACCCGTCACGGCCGATCTCCTCGCCGGCTGTGCGGTGAAACGCGGGGTCCTGGCGCACCTCGTGGGGCAGCGCGGTGTGCTCGGGCAGTCCCAGCTCCTCGCCCTGGTAGACGTAGGCGGCGCCGGGCAGGGCCAGCATGACCGTCGTCGCGGCGCGGGCTCGGCGCAGCCCGATCGCCGCGTCGGGCTGCGGGTCACCCGCGGCGATGCCGTGCGGCCGCGCCGTCCCGACCGGGAACCCGAGGCGGCTGGCATGCCGGACCACATCGTGGTTGGACAACACCCACGTCGCGCTGGCGCCCACTGTGCCCACCGACTCCAGCGAGCCGCTGATGACCTCGCGCAGGTCCTCGGCGCGCCACGGCGCCTCGAGATAGGCGAAGTTGAAGGACTGGTGGAACTCGTCGGCACGCAGATGGCGCATGGCCCGCGACACCGGCTCCACCCAGGCTTCGGCGCACATGACCCGAGCCGGCTCGCCATAGGAGTCGAGCACCTGACGCCAGCGCTGGTAGACCTCGTGCACGCCGTCCTGGTCCCACATCGGGGCACGCGCCTCGAGGGAGTCGTCACCGGCACCCGGGATCGCGCCGAGCAGCTCCTGAGCGACGGCGAAGTCCGGCAGCCCCGGCGCCTTGACGAGGCCGTGCGCGACGTCGACTCGGAACCCGTCGACCCCTCGGTCGAGCCAGAACCGCAGGATGTCGANNTCGAAGATGTGCAGGTACCACTGCCCGGGCCGACCGTCAGCGCCGAGGACGCGGGTCCAGGCGATGCCGCCGAACACCGAGCGCCAGTTGTTGGGCGGTTCGGCCCCGTCCACGCCCAGGCCGTCGCGGAAGATGTAGCGCTCGCGCTCCGGGCTGCCCGGTGCAGCGGCGAGGGCGGCGACGAACCACTCGTGCTCGTCGGACGTGTGGTTGGGCACGAGGTCGATCAGCACCTTCAGACCCAGGTCGTGCGCCGCGTGGACGAGGGCGTCCGCGTCGGCGAGCGTTCCGAAGAGCGGGTCGATCGTGCGGTAGTCGGCGACGTCGTAGCCGGCATCGGCCATCGGCGAACGATAGAAGGGCGAGACCCACACCCCGTCGACCCCGAGGTCGCGCAGGTAGGGCAGCCGCGCGGTGATGCCGGGCAGGTCGCCGATCCCGTCACCGTCACTGTCGGCGAACGAGCGCGGGTAGACCTGGTAGAGGACGGCCGAGCGCCACCAGTCAGAGCGGGGCGGGGAGCCGTCGACGGCCAGGTCGCCGATCGTCGTCAGGGGACTCGTCAGTGGAGTCGTCACAGTCACAAGCGACCATGCTAGATCGCCCGCGAGGGTCCGCAGAGCCGATTCGCTCGGCTACTCCAGCGTGTTGACGAGCGAGTATGCCGCGCGGGTCAGGTAGTCACGCAGCACCAGGTCGTGCGCCTCGTCAAGGTGCAGCTCGTCCACGGCCGCGAGCATGTGCAGGAGCCATCGGTCGCGCATGTCGGGAGTCACGGCATACGGGTGGTGTCGCATGCGCAGCCTCGGGTGGCCGCGCTGCTGGGAGTAGGTGCTCGGGCCGCCCCAGTACTGCTCCAAGAACATCCGGAGCCGCTCGGCGGCCGGGCCCAGGTCGGACTCGGGATAGAGGTCGCGCAGCGGCGGGTCCTCGGCCACGCCCGCGTAGAACCCAGCGACCAGCCGCACGAACGTGTCGTGGCCGCCGATCTCGTCATAGAACGTGCTCACAGTGTCATCCTCAGACCGGCCCGGCGGGTGCACCGGGGTAGGGCGCCGGACCCCGCACCCCAGCGGAGTCGAGGGCCACCTTGGCGCGGTGCAGGATCTCGCGGGAGACTCCGATGTGCTCGTTGGCGATGCACTTGGCATGGACGCGGATCGTCACCGAGGTGCCGGACACCGACTCGACGCCGACCACGTCAGGTCCCTCGATGAGCAGGTCGTCCCACTCGACGTCGCTGCCCATACCCTGCAGCGCGTCCTTCATGATCCTGATGACCCGGTCGATGTCCTCGTCATAGGCCACCGGCACGTCGACCAGGGCCATCGAGAAGCCCTGTGAACGGTTGCCGATGCGCAGGATCTCGCCGTTGCGGACGTACCAGATGACCCCCGACGCGTCCCGCAGCCGCGTCACCCGAAGCGAGACGTCCTCGACCGTGCCGATGGCCTCGCCCGTGTCGATCACGTCACCCACGCCGTACTGGTCCTCCACGATCATGAAGACCCCGGAGAGGAAGTCCTTGACGAGGCTCTGTGCCCCGAAGGCCAGGGCGACACCACCGATGCCGGCGGAGGTCAGCAGCGGAGCCAGCGGGACGTTGAACAGCGCCAGGCTCGTCAGGACGGCCAGGGTCCCGACGGTCGCCGTGGTGATGCTCTTGAGGATCGAGCCCATGGTGGTGACGCGCTGCAGGTGGCGCTCGTGGTTGACGCCGGAGGTGGCCGTGAAGCCCTGGGTCGCCCGAGCCGAGATCTCACGCAGCCGGGCGGCGCTCTTGCTCTCGGTGGCCGAGACGACGCGGTCGATGAGCCGGTGCAGGAGCCAGCGGACGACGCCGGAGACGACCAGCACGATCACGATCTGCAGCGGCGGACCCATGAACCACGTGAGCACCTGGTTCCCGGTGAGTGTGCCCAGGGACTGCAGCGCGTCGATCACACCCGACATCATGGCCTACCTGCATGACAGACTCCCGCTGTGACCAGTTCGCCGTCGGGATTGCCCTCACCCGCGCTCGCCGCCCTTGCTCGCGCGCATGGGGTCGCCACCGAATGGTGGGACTGGCAGGGCAGCCACACCGTGGTGTCGGATGCCTCGATCCACACGGTCCTGACGGCGCTCGGCATCCAGGTCGAGTCCGAGCAGGACGTGCAGGCGGCGCTCGCCGACGTCGACCTCGCACCGTGGCGGCGCACCCTGCCACCCGTGGTCGTCATGCGCGAGGGGTGGACCCCCTGGGTGACCGTCCACGTCCCACACGGCGAGCACGTCGAGCTCGAGCTGGAGCTGGAGTCGGGCCAGTGGCGCTGGGGCACGCAGGTCGACCACCCGAGCGAGCCCCGCTGGGTTGACGGGGTGCTGATGGGCGCCGCCACCTTCGAGCTGCCCGGTGACCTGCCGCTCGGCTGGCACCAGGCCCACTCCCGCTCGCGCCGCACCGGCGGGATCGTCCATGCCTCGTGTCCGGTCGTCGTGACCCCGCAACGCGTCGACATCCCCGACTCGATGTGGGTCCATCGCGCGTGGGGCTTGATGCAGCAGGTGTATGCCGTGCGGTCGGCCACGTCGTGGGGCATCGGTGACCTGACCGACCTCGCCGAGCTCGGGTCGTGGGCCGGCGCCGAGCACGGCGCGGACTTCGTGCTCATCAACCCGCTGCACGCCGCCGAGCCGGTGTCACCCATGGAGCCCTCGCCCTACCTGCCCACGACTCGGCGCTTCGCCAACCCCGTCTACATCGGGGTCGAGCAGATCCCTGAGATCGCGCATGTGGCACCCAAGACGCGGCGACGCATCCGCGAGCTGGCGACGTCGGCGAGCGCGCTCAACGAGTCCGACACGATCGACCGAGACGCCGCCTGGACCCTCAAGCGTGAAGCGTTGGAGCTCGTGTTCGAGCACCCCCGCTCAGCGCGACGCCAACGCGAGTTCTCGGCGTTTCGTCGTCAGGAAGGCGACGGTCTGATCCGGTTCGCCACCTGGGCCGCGTGGTCCGAGCAGCATGGCGCCGAGGTCGACTCCTGGACCCTCTCGGCCGACGAGATCATCGCGACAGCCGACCCTCATCGGGTCGACTTCCACTGCTGGCTCCAATGGGTGTTGGACGAGCAGCTCGAAGCCGGCCAGGCGGCGTGCAAGCGCGCCGGCATGCGGTTGGGGATCGTGCACGACCTGGCCGTGGGCGTGCATCCGACGGGGGCCGACGTGTGGGGGCTCGGTGCGGCGTTGGCCACCGGGGTCACCGTGGGGGCCCCGCCCGACCAGTACTCCCAGGTGGGCCAGGACTGGAGCCAGCCGCCGTGGCGACCCGACCGGCTCGCCGAGCTCGGCTACGCCCCCTACCGCGACATGCTGCGCACCATTCTGCGCCATGCGGGCGGGATCCGGGTCGACCACATCATCGGACTCTTCCGACTGTGGTGGGTCCCGCAGGGGGGCACGCCGCGCGAGGGCACCTATGTCCGCTACGACTACGAGGCCCTCATCGGCATCCTGGTCCTCGAGGCGGCCCGGGCCGGCGCCGTCGTCATCGGTGAGGACCTCGGCACCGTCGAGCCGGGCGTGCGTGACTACCTGTTGTCGCGCGGCATCCTCGGGACGTCGATCATGTGGTTCGAACGAGACGGTATGACGCCCCGGCCACCCGAGGCGTATCGCGAGCTGTGCCTGGCCAGCGTGACAACCCACGACCTGCCGCCGACCCGCGGGTACCTCGAGGCGGTGCACGTCGACATACGTCATGAGGTCGGCATGCTCACGCGTTCGGTGCAGGAGGAGAAGGCTGACTCGGCCGCCGAGCAGGAGATCTTCCTGCGCGCCTTGCGCGACCGAGGCTTCGTCGACGCTCACCCCACGACCGAGGAGTTCGTGGTCGCGCTGCACCGGTTCCTGGCGGCGACACCCGCGCGCATGATCGCGCTGGCTGTGCCTGACCTGGTGGGGGATCGACGACCGGTCAACCAGCCCGGCACCGACGAGGAGTACCCCAACTGGCGGATCGCGGTGACCGACCCCGACGGCGCCGTGATGCCGCTCGAGGCGATCATGGCCTCCGAGTCCGCTGCGCGGCTCTGCGAGCTGTTGCGGGACTAAGCAACACTCACCCATCACGACGCTTACGCCATCACGACGGATGGGTCGTTGCAGTTAAGCGGCCCGCTTTCGTGCATCTACCCATCCGTGGTGATGGTGGGCTCGGGCGCGCCCGGCCCGGCTGACGTGCCCGAGCCCGGCTGGCCCGCACGAGCTCGCCTGGCGCGCCCCAGCTCTCGTAGCGCGCCTGGGTGGGGTCGGTCAGGATGCGGCGTCGAGGGCTTGCGCGGCGACCGCCCGGGCGACCTCGTCGCGTTGTTCGGCGACCAGCCGCACGAGGCCGGCGGGTGCGTGAGGGTGGTCGTCGAGCCATGACTGGGTGGCCATGAGCAGGCCCGGCCCCGCGAGGGCGTGCGGGTAGAAGCCCTCCACGACGATCGAGCCGACCGCTACGGTCCGGTCGCGCCATACGGAGAGCAGGGCGTCATGGTAGGGCTGGACGAACGGGGCGAGCGTCTGCGGGTCAAGGACCCGACCGAAGCCCAGGCCGAGGGCCTGAAGCATCGAGTTCGAGTCGTGCGAGACCGAGATGGCTCGCTCCCACGCCTGCGCCTTGGCGGCCGCGGTCGGACGGGAGGCCAGAGCCTGGGCGGCCCGCTCGCGTCCCGTCGCTGTGGGGTCCAGGGCGAGCTCGCGGTCGACCTCGTCGTGGTCGGCGGCTCCGACCGCCGCCAACGCTCGCACGAGAACCCACCGCAGCTCGGTGTCGACCTGCAGTCCGTCGATGCCGTCGGTGCCATCGAGCAGAGAGCGCACGTAGGCCGCGTCCTCTGGACGGCTGGCCATCGCCGCGTAGGCCATCGCCAGCTGGTGTTGGGCGTCGCTCGCCGGCTCGGCGACGTGCAGGATTTCACGCAGCCGATCGGTCGCGAGGTCGACCCACTCGCCGCGCACAGAGGGGTCGACGTAGTGCAGGACGGAGTGCCTGATCTGCTTGAGCAGCAGGGTCAGCAGCGCCGAGACGCGCAGACCGGGCAGCGAGTCCAGCGCGAGCTGCACGAACTGGCGGGCCGGCATCTCGCCCTCGCGGGTCATGTCCCAGGCCGCGCCGAGCACGAGCGCCTGGGGCAGGCTCGAGGTGAAGGCCTGGGGTGCAGCGGCGACGACAGCCCGGGAGTGGTCGTCGAGGCGGATCTTGGCATAGGCCAGATCCTCGTCGTTGAGCAGCAGCACATCGGGGCGCACCGACCCGACCAGCGACGGCACCTCGGTCAGCGCCCCGTCGAGGTCGACCTCCAGATGCGTGACGCGAGTCAGCGCACCGTCGGCGAGGGTGTAGCCGCCGATCCCGACGCGTTGGGGTCGCAGTGTCGGGTAGGCCGGTGAGGCACTCTGTCGGACGGCGAACCGGGTGTAGCGCCCGGTGGCGTCTACCGCGACGTCGGCGGTCAGGGTGACCACTCCCGCGGTCTCGAGCCAGAGCGTGACCCACTCGCGCAGGTCTCGGCCGCTCGCGGTCTCGAGCTCGGTGACGAAGTCGGTGAGCCGGGTGTTGCCCCAGGCGTGGGCGCGGAAGTACGCCCGGATGGCCTCGCGGAAGGCGTCGCGCCCGACATACGCCACGAGCTGCTTGAGCACCGCCGCACCCTTGGCATAGGTGATGCCGTCGAAGTTGGTCTCGACGTCCTCCAGGTGTCGCATGTCGGCCGCGACGGGGTGCGTGGAGGAGAGCTGGTCCTGCTCGTACGCCCACTGCTTCTCGGTGAGAGCGAAGGTCGTCCAGGCGTCAGTCCACCGGGTGGCCTCGGCCTGCGCAGCGGTCGCCGCCCACTCGGCGAAGGACTCGTTGAGCCAGAGGTCGTCCCACCAGTGCATCGTCACGAGGTCGCCGAACCACATATGCGCCAGCTCGTGCAGGATCGTCAAGGCGCGACGCTCGACGATGCGCTCGGTCACCTTGGCGCGGAAGATGTAGATCTCGCTCACCGTGACGGCGCCGACGTTCTCCATGGCGCCCATGTTGTACTCCGGGGCGAAGATGTGGTCGTACTTCGCGAACGGGTAGGCCAGGTCGAACTCCTGCTCCAACCACGCGAACCCGCGCTTGGTGATGTCGAAGATCTCGGCCTCGTCGAGGTGCGGACGCAGGGACCTGCGGCAGTAGATCGCCATCGGCACGACCCCGGCGCGGGTGTGTGCCTCGTCGCGCACCACGTCGTAGGGCCCGGCGATGACGGACGTGACGTATGACGACAGCCGCGGGGTCGGCTCGAAGGTCCACGTCGCCGCGGCGAGGGCGCGCGGCGAGTCGGACGGCTCGCTCACGGGCACTGGGTGCGGCGTCGGCTGGGTCGAGATGACCTGCCAGTGCGCCGGCGCGGTGACGGTGAAGGCGAACTCCGCCTTGAGGTCGGGCTGCTCGAACACGGTGAACACCCGCCGCGAGTCGGGCACCTCGAACTGCGAGTAGAGGTAGGTCTCGCCGTCGACCGGGTCGACGAAACGATGCAGGCCCTCACCGGTGTTCATGTAGAGGCAGTCGGCCGCGACGGTCAGCGTGTTGTCGTGGGCCAGGTCGGAGAGGTGGATGCGGGCACCGTCGACCACCGCATCAGGGTCGAGGCCTCGACCGTTGAGCTCGACCGTGCCGACCCGGTCAGCAATCAGGTCGATGAAGGTTGAGGCGCCCGGCTGCCCACAGGTGAAGCGGACCGTGGTGGTGCTGGTGAAGGTCGGCCCGGTCGACGTGAGGTCGAGCGACACGTCATATCGGTGCACCGTGATCAGAGCGGACCGCGCGGCCGCCTCGTCGCGCGTGAGGTTGGTCGTCACAGGCGCATCCTCGCACGCCCCCATGCACCCGTCGGCTCGGCGCATGGTTGAATCGCTGACATGTCCGCAACACACCCGAGCCCCTGTGGCACTGCCGAAATGTGGTTCGACCCGATCTGTCCCTGGGCCTGGATGACCTCCCGATGGCTCATGGAGGTGCAACAGGTGCGCCCGATCGACGTGACCTGGTCGGTCATGAGCCTGTCGGTGCTCAACGAGGGCCGCGACCTGCCGGAGGGCTACCGGTCCATGCTCGACAGCTCATGGGGACCTGTGCGTGTCGTCATCGCGGCTGCAGAGCAGCACGGCCCCGAGGTCATCAAGCCGTTGTATGACGCGATGGGCACCGCAATCCATCACGACCAGGTGAAGGACCGCGACGTCGTCATCGCCCAGGCGCTGGCAGCGTGTGGGTTGCCGGCCGACCTGGCGGCCGCCGCGCATACCGATGCCCACGACGACGCTCTGCGCGCCAGTCACGAGCGCGGCATCTCCCTCGTCGGCCAGGACGTCGGCACTCCGGTCATCGCCGTCGAGGGCGTCGCGTTCTTCGGACCTGTCGTGTCGCCGGCCCCCAAAGGCGAGACGGCCGGCCGGCTCTGGGATGGGTGTGTCCTGGTCGCGTCGACGCCGGGGTTCTTCGAGCTCAAGCGCACTCGCACCGTCGACCCGATCTTCGACTGACCTGGCCGAGCCCGGCTTTGGGCGCGGGTTGGCGCTGCGTGCGCTGAGCATGATGTTCTGTGCATAGCCGGGTGGTCCACGCGCACGACCCGCTAGAGTCGGGCCGACAACACATCCCGACGGGTTGGGGGAATGGCGAACATGCGAGTGCACATCGGTGGCGACCACGCGGCCTACGAGCTGCAGTGCGCGCTGATCGAGCATTTGCAGGCCGCCGGCCACGTGGTGCTCAACCACGGCCCGTTCGCCTACGACGCGCTGGATGACTACCCGGTCTTCGTCCTGCGGGCGGCTCGGGCGGTGGCGAGCGATGAGGGATCGCTCGGCGTCGTGCTCGGCGGCTCGGGCAACGGTGAGCAGATCGCCGCCAACAAGGTGCCGGGGGTGCGAGCAGCCTTGGCGCTGACCCCTGAGTTCGCCCAGCTCGCGCGACAGCACAACGACGCGCGCTGTGTGTCCCTGGGTGGCCGGTTCACCTCGGTGCAGGAGGCCACCGCCATCGTCGACACCTTCATCGCCACGCCGTTCAGCCACGATCCTCGCCATCAGCGGCGCATCGACATGCTGACCGCCTACGAGCAAACGGGAACCCTGCCCGCGTTGCCGCCCGAGTAACCGGGTTCGCCTATGTCGAGCCCCAGACCCACCTCTGAGGCCGCGCGAGGGCTCGTCGTTCGTCGGCGCTGGTCGGCCAGTCTCGCCCGTCGCCTGAGGTCAAACGGACGCGTGGTGCGCTCGCTGGGTCCGCTGCGTGTCCTCGGCTTCCTCCTCGCCGGCCTCGTCGTGTCGATCGGGGTCGTCACCATGCCGGACGACGTGCCGTGGAGCATCCTGCTCCCACTGGCCGTGTTTGCCGGGATCGTCCTCAGCCCCGGTGAGCTGCTCATCGTCTATGTCGGCTACGTGGCACTGCTCGGCTGGACGGGCTGGCAGGCCGCTGCCGAACGAGGCGACATCCTGAGCGCCTTCGTGATCCTGGTCGCCGTCATGGCCCCGATGCTGTGGCTCGCCACGTCGCGGGCGCTCGTGGGCCTTCGCGGCGGTGGGGGCGAGGCGATGCTGGTCGACCTGCGGGACCGCTTGCGGGCCAACGGCGAGCTGCCGGTGCTGCCGCGTGGCTGGCAGGCGGAGGGGACGGTCCAGTCGGCATACGGCGACTCGTTCTCCGGAGACTTCATCGTCGCCAACCTGTCGACCGAGGGGCGCACTCTCGAGATTGCCCTCGTCGACGTCTCAGGCAAGGGCGCACAGGCCGGCACCCGCTCGTTGCTCGTCTCGGGAGGGCTGAGTGGCCTGCTCGGCGCGATGGAGCCGGCCGCGTTCCTCGAGGCTGCCAATGCCTACCTGCTGCGCCAACGCTGGCTCGAGGG
>CXWJ01003218.1_pt1 | contig 10962 bp, 9 predicted proteins | sample 590841 | NCBI WGS metagenome assembly CXWJ01 (sample SAMEA3498367, study PRJEB10139) | wastewater metagenome | biome: wastewater treatment plant; material: activated sludge | place: Austria | collected 2015-01-21 | reverse complement strand
GCTTACAATGTTGTTTGATCTTAAAGACTGGTGGTAGATTGCGGCTCTGATTTTGAAAGCGAAACCAAAATACAAGCCACGAGGAGCAAGAAGGAAATTGGACCAAAAAGAACCTTCTCTCCGCTGCTCAGTGAAGCCAGAACGCCCAGAAAATTGAGGGCGGAAAACGCGGTGACCAGCCATGACGAAATTTTGACAATTAGCGTGATTGGTGCATTGCTAACAAGTCCCGCACGGCGGCGGATGACATAGATAAAGAATAATAAGAGAGCCGTAGATGCAAGGCTGGCTATTCTCAAATTCGTTGTCAAAACAGGCTCCCGCCCTCCCCAAGCCATTGTGATTGGCAAGATTCCAGAGGCAAGTAAAAGTTGCAGAATAATCGTTAAAGTGTACAGTGCAGTTGCGGCATTCCCTGCAATTCTTGGAGTCTTTTGAATTGAGTTCATTTTTTTTCTCCTTTTTTTTCAGATTTACCTATGTTGCCCACGCCGTGAGGTGTAGAAAAAGTTGAAACTATTCCTGTTCTTTTTACCGTTTTGCGCAATATCGAAATACCGATACAGGTGATTATCACTCCCAACAAAATTGCGAAGATGCCGCTAATAGCCGCCACCCAGCCGACATCTGGCTGGAAGAGAATCACAGTCGGAATGTCTGCCCCAAACGTACTTGGCAAAGTTACAAGAAGTACATAAGCGATGACGGCGTTCCATATCAACGGCAAAGCGACATCGCGCCCGATTTGCATCTGTGTTGGAGGCTGCGAATTTCCCCGCCAAAAACGGATGCTACGAAACGTTGCAAACACTCCTATTATATGCAAAAAGGGAATCACCATCACGAGAGCGTATAGGATCTGCATATGAAGGAATTCAAACCCAGGAATGACTGACTGACCGAGCAACATTCGGAGGACGCTGCTTGGAAGTCTTGATACGCGAATCCCCAGCATCGGGCTATAGGTGTTCATCATCATCGCCACCGCGAAGTTTTTCTGTGGTACGAGGAACATATCCGCCGAATATCCTGGAACTTCCCCATTGTGTCTGATCACCTCCACATCTTGAAAGTGTTGCACTTCCCAACCCATAGCATAATAATCGGTTAAGCCTGGCATCTGGATATCGGGGTTATGTAACTTGGCAATTCCGGCGGGGGAGAGCACGGATACTCCCTGATAACTTCCATGGTTCAACTGTGCGATCAGATAATGACCGAAATCCTCCGCACTCATATTAAGATCGCCTGCCGGAAGCGACCCGCGGGTGAAAGGCAAATTAGGTGAAGCGACCGGTATCCCAAACCATTTCTGGTAGCCTACTGCGAGCCCGTTTTGTTCAGCCTCCGTTTTCGATGCAAAGCTGTTCTGCATATCCAGCGGAGTGAAAATATGCTCCTGGATGTATGTCTCATAGGATTGACCAGTAACCGCTTGGATGATCATGCCCAGGGTAACGTAGTTTGAGTTGGAATACTCATAGCGCTCGCCGGGCGGCGCAATAAGTTTGATGTCCGCCAATGCTCTAACGTTTTTCTCGATGGCAGAATCGCTCAGATCCGTGTTTGCCAACTGCGTCCGCCCGACGGCTTGCGGAATTCCACTGGTCATGTTTAGAAGCTGGCGTACTGTGATGACCTCAGACGCATTTGCATCCGCGACTCGAAACCACGGTAAATAGGTTTTAACAGGCGTATCCAACTCGATCTTGCCTGCTTCAACCAGTTGCATGATGGCGAGCGCGGTAACTGATTTGCCAGTCGAACCGGTGAAGAATGGTGTCTGTGGTGTGACTGGACGGCCCGAACCGTCGGCAACGCCAAACGCCTTCAGGTGAACGATTTGATCGTCCTGCACAATGACAAGCGCCGCACCGGGAATCCCAAGCTCTTCCATTTTCGCGCTGATGTAAGTATCAACCGAGTCAAAATTAGCAGGCGCGACCTGAGCAAAAGCTGGTTGGACTCTAGCCACCGATGAGACGACATTCAGGATCACTATAGTTGGAAAAATGATTTTTCGAAGCCAGGTAGTTTCGCGTTGATTCATAACCTCACCTACAACTTATTTCTGCGTTGACTGGCGCACCAGTTCCACCATTTTCACAATCGCTGCGACAGCGGCATCAGGTTGTTCGACTTGAATATTGTGGCCACTGTTCTCTGCAAACAACTGCCGGCTATTGGATGATAGTTGGAGCAATTCAGTCTGCCATTCCGGCCAACCAGGATTGTTATTAAGTTTGGCGGTCAGAACAATCAGCGGCAGATCGCCGAAGGATTTCACGACAGCCGCCTGAGCTGCCGAGGCTGGCAGCCCTCCGAATTCGTTCGCCTCCGTTTGAAGAGATCCCGGGCGAATATAGAGCGGATAGTAGGCTTCCTGACCCAGTGGCATAGCAGGAGCAAGTAGGGGCAACTTCACAAGCAAGCGAGCGATCCCGAAGCGAGCCAATACGGCTGAAAGGGAAAATGGCTGAGATTGCGATTCCGTTGACGGCGATTGGGTTATTTGTTTTGGATTCATCGAATCCACGAGTACAACCCCCACTACCTCCGAAGAATAATCGTAGACAAATATTCGGACATCGAGGCCGCCCAATGAATGTCCCACCATGACATACGGTCCTGGAATCTGGGCGTTTTGTAGCAAGGTATGGAGTTCCTTTGCGTGTTGCGCCGCATCGCGTGGAAGTGGACCTGCGTCACTCCAACCCAAACCAGCTCGATCATAAGCGCACACCCGTGTTGTCTTCGCCACTTCCTCTTGTACAAATCCCCATGTTGTTGACCAATCCCCCAGCCCAGCGTCAATTATCACAGTAGGACTACCTGTGCCGGTACAGCTGATGTGCAAGTGATAACCGCCAACATCCACCAACTGACCGGGCGGCGGATATGCTTTTGCATCAGCGGCTACTGCCATACGCTCGTAAATAGCTCCTATTAGCGCCAAACCAGTAATCAAAACCAAAACTCGGCCTAGCCAGATTAAACTTGTGTTCATTTCTTTTTTTTCCTCTTTGTTTGATACTGCTTTCACGGTCTCTTCTCCTTTGGGTACTATCCGTCACTGCTAGGATGTAGCCGACTTTGTTGAGCGGCTCTATTTCCAATTAGCCATTTCTTTGCGTTTTCCATATCAGTAAACACCTTTTCGTTCTGTCCACGATTGACCATAACATTTTCATGAAAAACATAATCGTCCAGATCTTTTGCTACGACATTCGCTCGCTTGTAAAGCGATACGTTAATGCCAAAAGAAGCGAATATGTTCTTTGTGCGATCTGGCAATTCATAAATCTGTAAAATCGATAATTTTCTTCTCACTTCACAAAAATCGGTGAAGATTAAACGGCAATCTTTCTCTTTGGCTATTCTCGCGATTTTGGTAACGATTTCCTTTACTTCGCCTAAAGTCATATCTCCTTGCAATTTTGATTCAACGATGTGTAATTCTGAGTTGTAAATAACCGTATGGGGCATTATGTCACCTCTTCAAAGACGAGCGGTGACTTTGTGAAGAAAGAGCGACAATCCCATTGTTTGATTTCTTGACTTCCTTCACACAGCAACACACACTTTTACTGGATTTTTTTGGCGGCCAGCATGAATCAGCATCAACTTTTTCAGGGTGCTTTGTGACCACCCCTCCACAGTTCCAGCATGGAGCCAGGACAGATTCAATAAGGCGAACCTGTAACAGGTCCGCACCGATGCGGGCACGTTCGGTTGAATCTTTATAAGGTGCAAGTCCTACTTTTCCATCTACTGTGAAAGAGAGTTGTCCCACGAATTCAAAACCTGCCTTGCTCATGCCAGCGCCGGAAGGGAGGTTTTCCGGTGCGTGGATGATCCAAAATCTTTTGGCGTTTTGGATCTCCTGTTCAAGGATGGATTGCAGTAAACGTGGGTATATTCCACGACCCTGCCAGCTCGGAAGAGTGGCGAAATCCCAGAGATACTGGTCCTCAGACGAGAGCTCAATATTAATATCGAGTTCGCCGATGGACACCTTGCTTGTTGCGAGCCAGCCATACCCAACAGCTTGCCCGGCAATCCGCGCAACGTAGGGACGATGTCCATCCTTGCGGCGGTCGATGACTTCTTTGTGAGAGAGATGATTGATGTAGGCGAGTTCATGCCAGTCCCGGGCATGACCGGCTGTAAACCCGGGTAACATCGGAAGGGTAGTGATAAGGTCTTCAATCCAAAAGGTTGCCAATGACATGTTAATTCCTTCTTCGTTATTTCTTAAATGATATTTCATCCGGCGCATCTTCCGTTAGCAATGGTTTGTGCTTCACGGACTTTTCAAGTGTTTTTCAAAGAACGCGATGATGCTGGTATTCATATTCGCATGAAAGGCTTTCCTGTCGAATTGCCCCGGATCCGAACATATTTCAGGAGGTCCCAGAAGTCCGCAGGGTGTGAGAAATGAGAAATGGACAGCGTCGTCAACCGAATGGAAGTCAACCCAGGGACCAAGTGCTTCTCGAACCAGCCTAGTATTTGTGGCATATGGAACGTTAATGTCGTCCTCGGCGCTCCAAAGTTGAATTGGAACGCTTACATTGTCAAGCCCATTGGGAACCATTGTGAATCCCAGACCCGGTGCCGCCACAACTGCCGCCTTAATTCTCAAGTCGGGGGAAAAAGCATCTCCCATGGTCGGTGCGTCGGCATTTAGATAAGAAGAGTTGACAGAACGCAACAGATCGCAAACAAACTCAGGCGACTTGGCGCAATGTGTGGCAACAAGTCGCAGGTCCGGCTGAGCACCTACAGCGGTCAATACCGTGAATCCGCCTGCCGAGAATCCAAAAGCTCCGATGCGTTGCGGGCTGATATGATCACGGCCTGCCCAATTGTTGAGCATGTAGTCGACAGTACCATGGAGTTCACTGGTGCGCCGGCTTAACCAAGACGCCGAACCAACAGAGCTCTGGTCTGCATAGTTATCGCCACTGTGCATTGGAGCTGCGACCACATAGCCGGCGTTCGCCAGGGCAAGGGCTAAGTCGACGTGGCTTGCAGGCCCGCCGCCGTTTCCATGCGAGATCGCCACGAGAGGCAAATCGCTTCCTGAAACTGGGGCGTTACGTGCCACATCCATCAGCACGACACCTAACAACGTTGTCGGCTTTGGCTGGGCTTGAGTTGGATACCATACGCCAACAGTGAAGAGATGCCCGTCTGCATCAGTAGTCTGAATAACCTGGAAACCAACGGGGTTTTCAGTGCGAGCCGCTGTCAACACGGCATAGCCCACGATGCAGCAGACCAAGACTACAATCACAATAAGTGTCCGACCAAACCATTTCATTATTTTTTTCATTATCTTTCCTCTTTTATTTTTCAACTTTTCTTTCAGTCGTGTGTCTTTGCTTCGTTGAAACCTATTCTTCAGCGCCTGCCTGGTTTTGTGATTAGGCGCCAACAGTGATAACGACTTTTCCCCGGGCATGTCCTTCTTCAAGATAGCGGATTGCGTCAGCAACTTCGCTTAACGGGTAAGTTCTATCAATCACAGACTTTACCTTGCCAGCTTCAAGAAGTTCTTTCAGAATGACCAGATCGTTTTGGTTGGGTTTCGCGACTCCCATGTTCCCCATTTTCTGGCTCCCGGTCTTTGAAATCCATGGCCCCTGAATCATCGCCTGAGACATTTGCCTCATGGAACCACCGGTCTGAACATATATCCCCTTGGGACTTAATGCACGTCTATAATCTGAAATCGAGCGGTCTCCGTTCGTGGCAAGGATCAGATCGTATTGTTTTCCATTTTTTGTGAAATCTTCCTGGAGGTAATCAATGACATGGTCTGCGCCGAGCGAACGAGCCATTTCCACGTTCCTGGTACTGCACACGGCAGTCACTTCAGCCCCACTGGATTTGGCAAGCTGCACTGCAAATGAACCCACACCGCCAGAAGCTCCATTGATTAAAACCTTTTGCCCGGGTTGAATCCCTCCGGCATGGCGAATACCTTGCAGGGCAGTGACTGCTGCCATCGGTACCGCTGCGGCTTCCTCAAACGATAGATTGGCCGGCTTCAACGCGAATGCATCTTCACGAGCACATGCATACTCGGCAAACCCACCCCAACCACACGCGGATATGTCCCCGAATACTTCATCACCCACCTTAAACTGCTTTACGTTACTGCCAACTACATCAACCCGTCCCGCAATGTCGGATCCGAGTATTTTGTTTTTGGGTTTGAATAGTCCAGAACTCAGGCGGATCAGAAACGGGTCAGCCCTGAGGAGATGGAGGTCGGCGGAATTTACGGATACTGCATAAACTTTTACCAGGACTTCATCATCCGTGGGGGTGGGTCGCTCGATCTCTTTGAGTTGTAGAACGTCGGGCGAGCCGTATTGGGTATTTACAATTGCTTTCATTGGATTATTCCTGTTTTTTGTTTTTGTCTGAGCGACCCGCCCATAACGTCAATCCAGCGTAACAATACGGACGGGTCGCCCCTACTTGGTTTTATTTTGCAGACTCAGAACCGAAGGCAGAAGAATTCAATCCCTTGGCAATCAGCCACACGCCAACAGATATCTCCCATAATCCGCCTGGAAGTGTGTGAAGCAGTTGTAGATTGAAGCCTAGGATTTCCAAAATAGATCCGCCCAAAAAGCTCACGTACCCAAGGAAGCCCCAGATGACAAAAAACTGCGGAACCAATTTTGCTTGGTAGAAACCGTAGCAAAGTGTCAAGCCAGCCATACCCAAAGTGACCATGCCAATCTGGTAGGCGTAGGCCTGTGACTGTACTAACAGTGCACTCAGGGATTGAAGAGAGGAAGTTTCGGATGCGCTGGCTTTTAGGAACTCAGCACCAAGCGGAATTTGGAGTAGGATAAATAACGCTGAGACGGCAATAACAGAGGCTTCGACGATTCGAGCGCCGAAATAGCCGAGGGCGACGCGCTCGCTATTTTGCTTCATAATCGGGAACATCATCACCCCGTGAGCAGCGTCACCAGCGGCAGCGATCACCCAAAGCAACGCACCCATTGCGATCATCATGCTTCTGGCAGAAACTGTGTCAAGCTGACCGGGCGTACCAAGTACCGATCCCGCAATGCCCATAACGAAGCCCAGAATATATAGCGTACCGACTACTTTTGCTGTCGTTCTGTATGTGTTATCTTTTGTATCCATGATGTTTTCTCCTTTGGTTGAATGATATTGATTGACCGATAGCAATGTCATCCCAAGATCGCGTACTTTCTTTAGCAATCCATGTAACCCAGCCTGATCGATCACGGGACCACTTAACAGTGTGTCGCCATTTTCTTCGAGGGTGATGAGCATGCCCTCAAACCAGTCTGCCCATTGATCACCCAGATGACCCTTGATTCTGATCTCATAGTGCATTGGCTGGCTCGGATCAGTTTTTGGGTTACGTCCATTCGTCATTACGTTGTTCCTCTTGTGGTCGGTCGTTACAGTCCACGCCACTTGTTCGATGTAGAGTGAGTTTATCTACAAGGAGGTATTAACGAATAGATACTTAAGTGTTGTTTGGGGGTGTTGTTCTTGAAATACTGCTAGGGAAAAGTTTTGGAGCTGTGGCTTTAGAATCTGCTAGCTAAATCCCCTTTAGTGTCTGCGTAGTTCTTGAGATCGGTTTGCGGGCAATGTGGCGTTGTGGCTATAACAGATCCAGTTCGCGGGCGCGTGCTACGGCTTCGGTGCGTCTTTGGACCTGTAGTTTGTCAAAAATAATTCGATTGTGCCCTTTAACCGTATTCAAGGCGAGGAACAGCCGCTTGCTAATCTCATGATTCGAGAGTCCCTGGGCAATGAGTTGCAGAATTTCCAGTTCGCGTTTACTTAGCGGCTCGATTAATTTAGATTGCTGTATATCTTTGGGTTGTGTAAAGGCAGACAGGAGTTTATCTACATACCCCGTCAGCTCGCGGTTATTGCCGCGCGGTTGTTTTTCACTTGACGCCCTAAAATCCAATAGTAATGCCCTCATGTGGCTGCCTTCACCCACAAAGATTCGGATATAGCCTTCCGTCTGCGCCAAGGTCAGAGCATGTTCCAGCGAGGCGAATACCTCAGATTTGCTGCCAAGCGCATGATAAGCAAGAGCCTTCACTATCAGAATCTCGAGAATGCTGCCCATTCTTTTTTGGTCTTCCGCCGCCTTCAATAGGCGTTTCAGCAATCTCAATGCATCCTGAATAATGCGTTCATTCCGATTAACCTCATAGTCGGCCAGCAGTACCCGCGCCAGAGTGATATATTCGAACTCGCGCAAATAGCTAAGTTCATTGTCCACTGAGAATTCATGCCTACTTACCCACTCATGCGCCTTGGACAATCGTCCTTGCTTGAGATATATCTTCGCCTTGATGGCATCTATGGGACGTGTGTCGGGGATGAGAGTTCTGACATAAAAGCGTTGGGCGTCATCCAACAAGTAGAGCGCAGAGTCCAGGTCCCCCTCAGACTCTTTCAATCGAGCCTGAGCAAGATACTTGCGATAAGACCAATCCCGCAAGACAGATTGCTGACCGAGTTCCAAACTCTTATGAAAGTGTTGCGCGGCAGATTCGTCGTCTCTCATTTCATTGTAAAGCAGAGATAATCCCAGATGGTGATGCGCAATGATCGGCTGTGACTCTGCTTCATGCTCTGAAGCAAGTTGCAAGGATTGTTGATAGGTTTTTAACGCTTCATGGAGATATCCTTGCTCCGTCAGAATATCCGCTTTTCCAGAAGCGCTGGCAATGGCAAACATAAAATTGCCAGCCCTCTGTGCATTCTCGATCCAGTCGCTCATGGACTTGCAAGCGGCATCTAGATCGCCATTTGCCCAGTATGTGCCTCCCAAAATCGCATTGGTTTGGGCGCGCAAGAAATGATCTTCTTCAGGGGCAAGTTTGATCGCCAGCTTTGCATACTTCAGCGCGGCGGGAGAATCGCCCACAGATTGGGCATTGTATGTGCGGACCATCGCAATTCTGGCTGGCAGGGCATGAAATTGTTCTTCAACCACGACAACCATTTCGTCCGCTGGACCTTCCAGACACCGTTCAGCATCTCTTAAACGGGACTCGCTGGCATCCACTTCACTGATATCCATATATCCCCAAGCGATCTGTGTGCAAAGTATGGGACGAGAGCGGATCAACTCCTCCGGTAGCTGCTTCGCCCAACCAAGCCAGACAGCATACTGAAAACTTTCACTCATTCCCCGCCAGTGCTTTTCAGCCAACATCGCCGCCCTGCTGTAATCCTCCGTAGCGATAGCATGTTTGAATGCTTGAGCCTGTTCACCGTTCTTTTCATACCATTCGCTAGCCCGGATATGATATGGGGCAATCTCTTCGGGCTTCCGACTTTGTTCCAACCGCTGGCGCAGTAAACTTCCAAAGAGATGATGATAACGGTACCAACGTCTCTCATTATCCAAGAGGATGATGAACAGGTTGGTACGTTCGAGATACTCCAAAGTATCCTGCCCGAAATTTGAAGAATCGAGTAATACAGCATCGCAAAGGGGACCGCACATGCGATCAAGGATGGATGTACATAGCAGGAAATTCTGGATATTTTCGGGTTGCTGGCGCAGGACCTCCTCAACCAGATAGTCCAGCACGAAATGGTGGCTGCCAGTGAAAGATCTTATGAAACTACTGGTATCTTTATATCCCTGCATGGAAATGGCGGCTAATTGCAGTCCGGCAATCCAGCCTTCCGTTCGAGATTCAAGGGCAGCGATGTCTTCTGCTGAAAGGTTTAAGCCCATGACTTGATTCAGAAATTCGGCGGCTTCGGAGTTTGTAAAACGTAGGTCTGTGGCGCGCAGTCCGGTCAATTGATCGCGAGCACGTAAACGAGCCAGCGGAAGATTTGGATCTTCGCGAGTGGTGATCACCAGATGCATTTGTGGCGGCTGGTGTTCCAGCAAAAAGGTGAGAGCATTCCCAACCGCTGTGTCTTCAATCACATGGTAGTCATCCAGGACGAGGATGAAATTTTCTGGGATGGCGGTAATTTCATTGAGCAGGATAGTCAAAACCGATTCGGTCTGTGGCGGTTGAGCGGATTGAAGCAAAGGCAGCGCATCTGCTCCAATACTCGAAAAAATCGTCTGCAAGGCAGTGATGAGATAAGTCATAAAGCGTGTAGGGTCGTTATCCCCTTCGTCCAATGACAACCAGGCGGCTGGCCGTCCGCTGCCAACGATCCATTCGCTAACCAATGTAGTTTTACCGTAGCCGGCAGGAGCAGAGATGAGAGTAATCTTCCCGTGCAGACCCTTGTTCAGTTGATCGATTAGGCGGGAGCGCGGAACAATTTTAGGCCGAGGGGTGGGAACATAAAGTTTAGTGGCTAAAATTGGCGTGGACATAAATTTATTATAACCACTACTTCGTAAAAAAGCGGGCAGTGAGCGATAATAGAATTTGTCCGCGCGCGCGTATCATCGCATCCTCAAACTGGCGCGCACAATTGCGGATCTGGCAGGGAGCGAGGATATCCAATCCGCGCATTTGGCAGGGATGCTGCACGATCAGCATCGCAATAGGTTTTTGGCGATTACCGATAAAGTCAAATATCTCGCCCTACGCTCTGATTTTCTTCAAAAACCCGGGCGTATTTAATTCGCGTTCGAGCAGATAGGTGAAATATCCCTGCATCAGGGATTCGGTTTCACGTTGCGCATCGGCATCAGGACGCGCGCGCGAGGCTTCGGCGTAACTGCTCCGTTGAAAATGGCGAAGATATTTCAACGCTTCCACTGAAATAGGATGAAGATGTTTCAATCCCTGCCCACAGCGCGGACAGATCACGCCGCCCGCGCCGAACGAGAAGAATTGGTCTTCGGGTTGAATCGCGCGTCCGCAGTTGACACACTCGAAGAGTTGCGGGCGAAAGCCGAGCTGGTCGAGCAGGCGCATCTCGTAAAAACGGAGGACCAGCCACACG
>CXWJ01000033.1_pt1 | contig 10962 bp, 8 predicted proteins | sample 590841 | NCBI WGS metagenome assembly CXWJ01 (sample SAMEA3498367, study PRJEB10139) | wastewater metagenome | biome: wastewater treatment plant; material: activated sludge | place: Austria | collected 2015-01-21 | reverse complement strand
GTCGTGTAGAGCTCGGAAAGCGCGTACGCCGCCTCGCCGTCACCCTGCTCGTCGGCAGCGCGCAGCCACTTCTCGGCGCGCACCAAGTTCTTCTGAACACCGATACCCTTCATGTACATGATGCCAAGGCAGCGCTGCGCCCGCGCATGACCTTGGACCGCCAAGATCTGGATGAGGCGCACGCGTTGCGCGGGCGTGAGATCGCCGGTTTGCGGCTCGCCCAACATGTCCTGGAACTTCGCAATCGCGCGCGAATAGTCGCTGCGGCCATCGCTACGGAACTTCAAAAGGCCGAGCAGGTCGCGAATAAAGTGGTCGGGGATCAACTGCTTGCCAAGCGCCAGCGCGCGCTCCTTCGCCATGTTCGAAGGGCATTCGTCGCTCAGCACCGTGCCCGAGCGAAGCTCGCCGCGCTGCCGCGTTTCGGACGCATAGTACTCGAACGGCGAAAGCCAGCGGTCGGCTTTCGAGCGCGGCTCGGTACCGTTCTGCCCCGCCGTAGGCGGCCGCACCGCGGGATCGTTTAGATAATCCCGCACGACCGGATAAACATCCGGATCGGCGAGACGGTAGTAGAGCTGCGCCTCAATTTCGCTCTTCTCGAACGGCTTGTTCTCTAGGAACAAGCTGGTCGGCGACGAACTCGGCGCCGAGCTCTGATACGGCGAATAGGACGAGTAGTTGACGATCGGCGTCCCCCCGCCCCGGCGGAGCGGCGTCTGGATGTACTCGATGGGGGCACCACCGTTGGACCCGTTAGTACCGCCCGGCGGATAGACGGTGTGGCGGTCGAAGTTCGGATCGTGCAGCTGACCGAGGAGGAGGAACCCTTCAGGTCCACGGCACGACTGGATGTAGATGACGCGATTGCGCACATCCATCCGTTCGTCCTGCAGGAGGCCTTTGTAGATCTCGTCGAAGCCCTCGCGCGATTCGCGTACGACCTTCTCGACCGTCTGCCGCGCGCGATCCGAGAAGAAGTGCTCTGATTGGCGCAGGTTGATGACCGCGTGGTAATACCAAACCGCCGCCTCGACCTTATCTTCGTAGTTCTTGTCCGACGCGCTCTTGGCAACATAGATGTCGCCGAGCTTCGCTTGCGCAAACAAATCGTTATCCTGCCATGCAGCGCGGCGGCACAATCTGATCGCTTCGTCTCTGCGCCCGAGTTGGTACGACTTAAGGCATTCCGTCACGTCGGCATTGGCTGGCAACGCAGAGAATGCCGCGGCAGCGATGAGGGCGCTTCCAACCGTCGCTCGCAACGAGCGCACTGCATTACGCGAGCTTTGGTGAGACATCTGACCTCGACGCATCTGATGCATGAGTCCCTCAACCGACTGTTCGATACCAACCCAGCGAGACCATGCTGACCGTCGCCATCTTTTGAATGCGCGCGCGGTCGAACACTTGCGCTGCATTGAGCGCTAGAGCGCGAAGAAGTGTCAATACGACGAAAGGAAAAAAAGCGTGATAAAATCAATTAGTTAGACATCATTTCGCATACATCACTCGAGCTTCGTCAACTCATGCGAGCGCACGCAAAAATAGGTTCGAGACACGTCGCTCGACATCTTGGTTGCAGACACCTGCAATTTGTGGTCGTGGAGTGTTTGCTTAATCAAAGAAATGCCTTTGCGTGTGGAAAACAATTCCCCAGTGCGGGGAATCGAGGAGACAGCGATGACACTGGAAGTCGAAGTGTTCTGGTCATTTCGCTCGCCTTATTCGTACCTCGCGACACCTCGGATGGTTACATTGCAGAAAGAATGGGACCTCGCGTTTCGCGTGCGACCCGTCTACCCGATCGCGGTCCGGCTCGACGGTTGGTTCAAGAACGCGAATCCGATGTGGCTGCCCTATCTGGTGCGCGATGTGATTCGCGAAGCAGAGCGCCACGAAACGCCGTTCGCATGGCCGCGCCCCGATCCGATTCTCATGAATCTTGCGACCGGAGAAGTGTCGAAAGCGCAGCCGCACATTCATCGACTGACGCGCCTTGGCGCAGCTGCCGCCGAGCGCGGGCACGGCTTGCCCTTCATCTATGAAGTCTCGTCCACGCTCTACGGCGGGCGCGTCGAGAATTGGCACGAAGGCACTCACCTGCGAGATGCAGCCGCTCGCGCAGGTCTTGACCTTGCCCAACTTGACGCGACGATCGAGCGCGACGTGGATCGCTACGAAGCGATCATCAAGGAGAACGAGGCCGCGCACCGAAAGGTGGGCCACTGGGGCGTGCCGACGTTTGCGTTCAATGGCGAGCCGTTCTTCGGCCAAGACCGCATCGACGCGCTGCTCTGGCGACTGCAAAAAAACGGCCTAAAGAAACGGACCTAATTCAGGCCCAAAGCCCCCTCTCAACCAGCACCCGCTTCAGGACAGCCGGCCGGTCCGTCATCAGCCCATGAACGCCAAGATCGATGAGGCGGCGCATTTCCGCCTCGTCGTCGATCGTCCAAACATGAACTTGCAACCCATGCCGTTCCGCCGCTTCGACGAACCGGCGCGTAACGATGGTGACGCCCCCGCCCTTGACTGGCACCTGTGCGCAGCCCTCAGGCCACCGCCTCAGCGGCACACCCGCCGACGCCGATTTGAGCTTCAGCACCCCGCCCGGCCCCAGCGACGTGCATACACGCCCTTCGAACGCATCTTGAACCTGTTTGATGCGCTTGCCTGAAAACGATCCGACACAAACCCGGCTCTCGATCCCCAAACGCTTGATGAGCGTGATGAGCGGCGCAACCGCGGCATCGTGCTTCGGATCGATATTGATCCGCATATCGGGAAAACGCGCGAACAACTCCTCCATGAGCGGCACCGGCTCGCTGCCGCCGATTCGGGCTTTGCGGACATCCGCCCAAGTCAATTCCTCGATCTTGCCCTTGGCGTCGCTCACGCGGTCGAGCTTGTCGTCGTGAAACGAGACCAGCACCCCATCGCGTGTCGCGTACGCATCGGTCTCCAGATACCGGTAGCCGAGGTCTGCCGCATACGCGAACGCCTTCATCGTGTTCTCCGGCGCTTCAAGCGCGCCGCCACGATGGGCAAACGCGAGAACTCCAGGGTGGTCGAGGAATGCGAACTTCGCCGGACGTGACATACATACTCGCGTGTTTGTGCAGAGACCTACCCTGGCATGCACGGCACCATTTCTCTAGTGTGCCGCGATCAAAGCCTTGAGGGGATCCATGACCAATCAAACCTCCCGCCGCGCCTTCTTGAAGCTCGGAGCGGCAACCGCCGCGCTCGGTCTGGCCGGCTGCGTCGATGATATTGTTCGGGCTGACACCGACTTGACCGCCCCCGCAGCAAGCGAGGACGCGAAGTTGCTTGCCTTCTTCTCGAAGAGCTTCACCCGCGAACTCGAGGAATCGCCCGAGTTCATGACAGCGTTGGGTATGAAGAAGCGCTACGGCGAATGGAACGACTACTCGGACGAGTTCGCGGCTTATCAGCACAAGAACACGTTGGCCGACCTCAACTTCATGAAGAAGCAGATCGACCGCGCGGATCTGAGTCCGTCGATGCGCGTCTCCTACGACATTTTTCTATTCCGCAACGAGTTGCGCGCGGCAAATCACCCGTACCGCTTCCACAATTATGGCGTCTCGCATTTCGGCGGCCCGCACCAAGACATCCCAAACCTGCTGATCAATCGCCACCGGATCGACGACAAGTCGGATGCCGAAGCCTACCTCGCGCGCATCGCCGCGACCGGAAAGCTGATGGATCAGACGATCGCGTTCATGCGCGATCAGAAGGCCAAGGGCATCACGCTTCCTCGCTTTTCCTACAAGCTCATCGTCGATGACGCCCGCAAAGCCGCCCAAGGCGACGACATCCTCGCCGACTTCAAGAAGAAGATCGAAAAACTCGACGGCAAGGAGAAGCTTGCCACGGCCGCCGAAGAAGCCCTGGCACAGCATCTGACACCCGCCTACGGCCGCTTTATCGGCGCGACGGAGGAAATCGGCCGCACCGTCAAGACCGATCACGGGGCAGGCACGCTTCCTGACGGCGCCGCATTCTACGACCAATGCATTGCCGCGCACACAACGTTGAAGTTGAGCGCATCGGAAATCCACGAATTGGGCCTCGCTGAGGTCGCGCGCCTTTCGGCCGAGATGGAAACGGTCAAGAAGCGCATGGGCTTCAAAGGGCCGCTGAAGACCTTCTACACCGACCTCCGAACGAACCAGCGCTACCTCTACCCGAACACCGATCAAGGCCGCAGCGACTACCTGGCGCGTGCGCTCGAACTCCAACGCAAAGCCTACGACGCACTTCCGGCTGCCTTCGGTACGCTCCCGAAGGCGCAAGTCGAGGTCAAACGCATGGAACCGTTCCTCGAAAGCGGCCAGACGATCGCCTTCTACAATCAACCGTCGCCCGATGGTTCGCGCCCGGGCTACGTCTTCTACAATCTGGCCTCCATGACGACGCTACCGAAATGGCAAATGGCGGCGCTCGCCTTCCACGAAGGCATTCCCGGTCACCACATGCAGATTGCCATCGCCCAGGAAACCAAGGCGATCCCGGAATTTCGCAAGCACTCGTTCTTCACCGCCTATATCGAAGGATGGGCGCTCTACACCGAGCTGCTCTCGAAGGAGATGGGCCTCTACGTCGACGATCTCGACGAAGTCGGCCGCATCACCATGGAGCTTTGGCGCGCATGCCGCCTGGTGGTCGACACCGGCATCCACGCCAAGGGCTGGAGTCGCAAACGCTCCGTTGACTACTTCCTCGCCAACACCGCGCTGACGCGCGACAACATCGTGCGCGAAATTGATCGCTACTTCGTGTGGCCGGGCCAAGCCTGCGCCTACCAGGTCGGCAAGAACAAGATCCTGGACCTGCGCGAGCGCGCGAAGGCAGCGTTGGGCCCGCATTTCGACCTGCGCAAGTATCACGACACCGTGCTCGAAAACGGAGGCGTACCGTTGCCGGTCCTCGAGATGATCGTGGACGAGTGGGTGCGCACACGGGCCGCGCCTGCGTAATTGCGCGAGAGAGTGCGAGCCGTTAACCCTGCGCCGGGCGAATTAAGGTTGCGCGCGGACGCGGGTAGTAAGCGCGCATTGCTTTGCTAAGATGCGCGCAGCGTTCTATCGCGTTTTTTGGGGGACAGTTTTCATGTCGCGCACGGTCGCATTTGCGATTCTCTTGGGTGTAATGAGTTCATCGGCGATTGCGGCACCGCAGCGTCAGCTGGTTGCACCGAATCTGAACCCGGCACTCCGCACCGTTCCGTCGGTTCCGCACACCTACTATGCCGGACAAACGGATCTCTCCTGCGAGCGGCGACTTGCGGCGCGTATCGATTCCGGCACCGTCGTCAGCGGCCCCAACGGCAAGGTTGCCCACATTACCGGGATGGCCGACAGCGGAATCGGCGCGGCTGAGCTCTCGATCACGTCGCTGTCCGCCGACGGGTTGAGCGCGGCTGCCGACTTTCTCGTGTGCAGTTCGCCGAGCTTCGTGAGCCCCGCGCCCGTTGCTGCCACAATGCAGATCAAGGAACCGGCGCCGGCATCGATTGCGATCCGCACGCAATCGAACTCGATCGTCTTGAAGACCCGCTGAAACGAAGAAGCCGCCCCAAAGAGGGCGGCTTCCGCGCATTCGTTGTTCAGTCCGGCCTATCGCACGCCGATAGTGCGCAACGAGTCCGGCTGGAAGCGCGACGCGTTGAGTTCGTCGGCGCTAAAGTTGAACGGCCTCTCTTCGCTGATCAACGAGCCCGCCAGATAGCGGCCGCTAGCCTGAATGTCGTACACAAGCTCCGCGATCGAGAAGCACATCGGCACGTGATAGAAATTGACCGTGTGCAGCTCTTGAACTCGCCACAGACCGCCGCGGCCGTCATAGAGTTCGGCAGAGACCATCGCACGGGTATCCTCGTCGAGATGCAGCGTGCGCCGTGCGTAAAGATGGCGTTGACCGCCCTTCAACTTCGCGTCCACCGTCCACACGCGATGCGCCTCGTACCGCGCGAGATCGGGGTTGATGTGGCTCGGCTTGATGATCTGGTCGTACTTGGAGTTCAAGAGCTTGTACGAGTTGTACGGAACGATCTTGATGCTCTTGCCGACCGTCGACCACGTGTAGCGGTCGAGCGCACCGTTGAAGCCGGTGAACGAGTCCGCCGTCGACATGCCGTCCGTGTTGAAGCCGGGGTTGTCGTAGCTGATGTCCGGCGCCCGCCGCGTACGGCGTTGCCCCGGATTGTACGACCACGCCTTGCGGGGTTCGACCGTACCGTTGATCGACTCGTGCACCAAGATCACGTTCCCGGCGAGCCGCGGCGGCGCGACCGTATTCTGCAGGTACATGAGCTGGATGTTGTTGAGGTCTTCCGCCTTCTTCTTCGACGGATCCGTCCAATTGACGATTGCTTCGTCCTGGTAACGGATCATGTTGTACGATCCGTTCGCCTGCACCGGCGCTGTCGCATACGCGCGATAGAGCTTGTGCGGCAGATAGCGCAGGCGATGGTTCCAAACGAGCTCCATCGCGTTCTCGGTAATCGGGAACGGTGTTCCCATGATGCCGCCGGTCACCCCTTCGCCATCCGGCGTGAGCCCCGTGACCAGCGCGTTGTTCTTCGTCGCCGCTTGCACGAACTGCGGCGCAGTGCAGGTACGGCGCGATTCATAAACGTTCATCTTGAACGTCGGCAGACGCTTCAGGAGCGCTTTGCTCCCTTCCGTCAACTTGCCTTCGTACTGCGCCATGTTGGCGGCCGTGATCGTATACTTCGGTTTGTCCCCCGGGAACGGATCTGGCGGATGCTGTGTCTTCGGATCGAACTTGACGCCAGGCGGCGGCGATTGGATGCCGCCTGTATAAGCTGGAACGTCGCCGGAGCCCGCAGTCTCGCCACCGTTCCAGGTGAGGTCTTTCCCCAGCCGGTCGGCCTGCGCCGCAGGCACTTTCGCTGACGCGAGGGGGGCGCACGCGAGGGCCATTGCCGAGGCGAGCAGAATGCGTCTGTAAGTCATGACTTCCTTATCCTCCACCAAATTTCGCTTTACGTTTTTCTTCGCACCCAAAATCCGGTGTCCGGGAGACGCCAAATGTGACTGGGTGTTAAGGAGTTGCGGGGCAGACCCTAGCCGAAATCCGGGGCTTTCGACAAATCGCCTCAGGGTTGCCGAACCCAACACATATTTGAACCGGATGGTGTAGTCTTTTTACGGGGGTGGACTTAGATGGAAGAGCGATGCAGCTCAAACGACGCGATTTTCTGCTGGCAACGGGCCTGACGCTAGTCTTTGGCTCAGCCGCCAACGCGCGCATCTTAACCGATGAGCCCTATCGTTTCCGGGCGCATTCCATCCCCCGCCGCCTGTCGCTAAAGAACATTCACACCGGCGAGACGTATGATGGCCCTTACCGCGACGCCATTGGCCCTATCCCCTCGGCGATGGTCGATCTGGCTCTGTTCCTTCGCGATCATCGCGAAAACGTGTCCGGCCCCGTCTACATCGAAACGCTCGACTTCCTGGCCGACGTGATCGATCACGCCGGCGTCGCCCGCGCGACCGTGCTCTCCGCCTACCGCACAAAGAAGACGAACGAGATGCTGGCCTCCCGCATCTTCGGCGTCGCGGAGAAAAGCAAGCATCTCGAAGGCCGCGCGATCGACATCACGCTCGACAAGAACCTCTCCCCCGCAGCCAAGATCGCCCGCAAGATGGCCCGCGGCGGCGTCGGCTGGTATCCCGACAACCACTTCATCCATCTGGACTCCGGCCCCATCCGCAATTGGGTCGTGGACTACAGCGAGCGAACGACCGTAGCCGGCAAAGGCGACACCAAAGGCGGCCGCGTCTTCCACGTCTTCCAGCCCGGCAAGATCGCCGAAAGCGGCAAAGCGCTGAAGCGCCCGCTCTCCGTCAAAGAGCGCCTCCAACTCCAACGCGCCGTGGCGAAACGTCAGGCCAAAGGCCTCTAGCCAAGAAACTCACATCAGGCAGCGCCCAGCGCCGGCGGACACCATTTTTGCGCGCCGATTCAGAATTGACTATTCAGTCATTTTTGACTATATGGTCATTTTAGAGGCCGTCGTGAGATCGGCACGCATCGATGGAGGCGCTCGTGACCCAGACAAGCATCCCGGTATTGATCGTTGGCGGCGGTGGCGCAGGCCTCACCGCCTCGGCCCTGCTCTCGAACCTCGGCATCGAGTCGCTGCTCGTCAGTGCGCTGCCCACGACCTCCACGCTGCCGAAGGCGCACGTCCTCAATCAGCGCGCGATGGAAATCCTGACCGAGGTTGGCATCGCCGATGAACTCTACGCACGCGGCACCCCGCCCGAGCAAATGGCTGCCACGGCCTGGTACGCGGGCTTCGGCGGCACGCACCCCGATGCCGGCCGCCAGATCGCCAAGATGGAATGCTGGGGCGCGGGCGGCCGTGATCCGTATTGGGCGAACGCGAGCGCCTGCCGCTCAACGAACCTGCCGCAAATCCGCCTTGAGCCGATCATGAAGACGCGCGCCGAAGAACTCGCCCCCGGTCGCGTCCGCTTCGGCCACGAACTCGTCGACCTCATGCAAGACGCCGCCGGCGTCACCGCAACGATCAAGGACCTGGGCACCGGTGCCGACTACACCGTGCGCGCCCAATACGTCATCGCCTGCGACGGCGGCCGCACGGTAGGCGCGAAACTCGGTATCGCACTCGAAGGACAGCGGAACGTTGCACGTGCCGTCTCGACCCATCTCACCGCGGATCTTTCGCGTTGGGCGCGCGACCCCGACGTCCTGATCCGTTGGATCTGGCACCCGGAAATGGCGGCGATGGGCGTGCTCGTGCCGATGGGACCAAACCACTGGGGTCCTCAATCTGAGGAATGGGTCTACCACCTCAACTATCCGTTCGATGATCCACGCGCGCTCGACGACGCGCGCGTCGAAGCCGACATGCGCATGGCGCTCGGCATCGGCGACCATCCGATCAAGATTCACCGTATCTCGCGCTGGGCGCTCGAAGGTGTCGTTGCGAACCGCTTTCGCGTGGGCCGCGTCTTCGTCGCGGGCGACGCCGCCCACCGTCACCCGCCGACGGGAGGGCTCGGCCTCAACAGCGCGATCCAAGACGTGCACAATCTCACCTGGAAGCTGGCAGCCGTTCTGAACGGCCAAGCGACCGACGCGCTGCTCGACTCCTACGAACCCGAGCGCCGCGCGACAACCGCCAACAACGTTCAACGCTCCGTCGAAAACGCGCTGAACCAGCTGGGCTTTGGTCACCAAATGGGCCTGAGCGCCGAAGCGGGCACGCAGGCCAATTGGAAACAACTACAACGCCTTTGGAGCGATCGCGCGGAAGACAGAGATTTCCGTCGCGCCACGCTGCGCACGATCGCGACCCAGTCGATGGAGTTCAACGAGCACAACGTCGAATACGGCTACGCCTACACATCAAACGCTTTGATCCCGGATGACGCGGCGCCAGCCGCCCCCGTCGATCCCATCCGCGTCTACACGCCAAGCACAAAGCCCGGCGCGCCGCTCCCGCACGCCGACCTCGACGATGCCGACGGCACGCAACTCCCGCTGATGAACCTCGTGCGCACCGGCCACTTCCTGCTGATCGCGGGCGAGGCTGGCCAAGCCTGGTGCGACGCGGCCAAAGGCGTCGCGAAGGACCTGAAAATTCCGCTCGACGCCATCCGCATCGGCCACATCGACGGCGACTATCGCGACCCGCGCTGCGCCTGGATCCGCCAACGCGAAATCTCGGACAAAGGCGCTGTCCTGGTGCGCCCCGATCGCGTCGTCGCCTGGCGCAGCATGGGCGCCGCCAAAAACCCGACGGCGGACCTCGCGACCGCGCTGTCCAAAATTCTGGGCCGTGTCTAGTGTCGACCATGACGAAAAATGAAACCCTGCCGAGAGCTGCTCGAAAACGCGAACGCACCCGCGGCGAGCTCGTGGCGGCGGCGGAGCGTCTCGTCGCCGCCCGCGGCCTCGATGCCCTTTCGATCGACGACATCACGGAAGAAGCCGACGTCGCGAAGGGCACGTTCTACACGCACTTTACCGACAAGGACGATCTCGCCGCCGCAGTCGGCAGGGCCATTCGCATCGAACTCGAAGAAAAGATCACGGCGACGAACGAGGGTGTCACCGACGCCGCCGTCCGCATGGCGAACGGCCTCTCCTCGCTCTGCACCTTCGCGATCGCGCAGCCCGTGCGCTCCCGCGCGCTACTGCGTTTGATCCCCGGGGTCGTCGATCCGGAAACGCCGATCAACGCCGGCATCCGCGGTGACGTCGCGCTGGGCGTCAAGGCGAAGCGCTTTTCGGTCGCATCGGTCAACGCGGCAACCGTCGCAACCCTCGGCATCGCGATGTCGGCCGGCATGCGCCTGTCCGACGAAAAGCGCCGCGTGCCCGAGCCGTTCGCATTCGCAGCCGAGATCGTGGCGACTGCGCTCGCCGCGCTCGGTGTGAAACACATAGAGGCCCAGCGCCTCGCCAAATCCGCTATGGACCATCGCAAGAAGGAACTCGCCACATGATCAAAGTCGACGACATCGCCTTCGTGCGCTTCAACGCGCCCGATCTCGACCAGATGGAGACGTTCCTCACCGACTTCGGTCTCACGCGCGCGCACCGCGAGGCCGACACGCTCTATATGAAGGGCTCGGGACCGGATCCCTATCTGCACGTCACGCACAAGGGCGAGCCGGGGTTTGCCGGCGTGGCGTTCAAAGCCAGATCGCTCGACGATCTGAACGCTTTCGCCAAGTCGCAAGACGCAAAAGTCGAAACGCTCGACGGCCCAGGCGGTGGCAAAGTCGTCCGCCTAAGGGACCCGAACGGTCATCCGGTCGAACTGGTCGCTGGCCGCAGCACCGTCAAGGAAACGGCCTTGCGTCCGCTCGGCACCCTCAATGACGCGCACAAGCGTCCCCGCCGCAACGAAGTGAAGCGCGTCGGCCA
>CXWJ01024202.1_pt1 | contig 10976 bp, 11 predicted proteins | sample 590841 | NCBI WGS metagenome assembly CXWJ01 (sample SAMEA3498367, study PRJEB10139) | wastewater metagenome | biome: wastewater treatment plant; material: activated sludge | place: Austria | collected 2015-01-21 | reverse complement strand
CCGCGCGCCCAGCGGTGCACGCGCGAGGCGGCCACGTCGGCGTGGAAGGGCGCGTCCTCGATCAGCGTGATGTCGCTCACCGCCGCGCAGCGCGCGAGCGAGCCTTCGAGCAGGTCGTGGCTCAGCACCTGGCCTTCGGGCAGACGGCCGGCCAGCACCGCCTGCATCGCCTGCACGTTGAGCAGGCCCTTGCCGGTGAAGCTGCCTTCACCGAACAGGTCCTGGTAGACCTCGGAGCTGGCCGCGCTGTACGGATCGATGCCGCACTGCCCGGCAAACAGCCAGTGGTAGGGCGTCATCTGCTGCGCTGCCGGCAAGGGGGTGGCGATGCGCGGCTGCAGGATGCCGTAGCCGCCGAGCACCCGGCGCGCTGCGGCGTCCAGGCACGGCTGGTTCAGCGGATGTGCGGCCACGCCCACCAGCTCGCGCAGCCGCCCCGGCGGCAGCTGCGTGTCACTGTCCAGCGTGAGCACGTAGGCGGTGCTGGCGGCAATCCGCGAGTCCTCGCCCAGGTCGAGGAAGGGGCCCGGGTCAGCCTTGGCGAGGCGTGCGATCAGCGCCTCGAGCTTGCCGCGCTTGCGTTCCCAGCCGATCCAGCGCTGCTCGGATTCACTGAAGCGCCTTTCGCGGTGCAGCAGCACGAAGCGCGGCGCCTCGCCGTGCGCCTGCGGATGGCGCGCATTCAGCGCGCGGATCCCTTGCCGCGCGCACTGCAGCAGCGCGTCGTCCGACGCGGCCCGTGCCGAGTCGGCATCGGCCCAGTCGGACAGCAGCGCGAACTGTGCATGCGGCTCCGGGTTCGCCAGGTGGTGCAACTGCAGACGGTGCAGCAGCGCGGCCACCGATGCGGCGTCGGTGAGCATGACGGGCATGGCCACCATCACGCGGTGCTGCGGCGGGATGCCCTGCGCCAGCGCCAGCCGCGGCAGGTGCTGCGGCCGCGTCGATTCGCTGATGAGGCGGTTGATCAGCGCCACCACCGCCTCCGAGGCGGGGAACAGCATCAGCGCGCCGGCGAGCCAGGTCCATGCCGGCGCGTCGGGCGCCGGCCCGGTGGCGTCGCGCCACAGCATCCAGGCCACCAGGCCGATCGTGCCGGCCAGCAAGGTGCCCAGGTAAGCGGGCAGCATGAGGCGGCGCACGGCTGCACTCCACAGCAGCGCGCCGCGTTCGTGCAGGCCCAACGCATGCACCAGCGAAGCGCGGCCGGGGCCGCGAAGCCAGTGGCTGGCAAGCGCGGCGTCGCCCTGGCTCGGGTCGGCGCCGCGCATCAGCTCGAGCAGCGTCTGCGCCACCACGCGCTCGCTGCGGCCGCTGCGCCGCGCCAGGCGCTCGATGCGATGCAAGGTCTGGTCGCGCGTCTGCGCATGTTCGGCCGCGAACAGCGGTGTGCCGAGCAAACGCTGCATCAGCAGGCTGCCGCGCGCGACGATGTCGCTCCAGTCGGCATCGCCGATGAAGCGCAGGGAATTGACCGCGTTGCTGACGCTCAGGTTGTCGGCCGCCTGGTCGGCCACCTGCTGCGCCTGCACGGTGGCCACGTCGGGCAGGGCGCGTTGCAGCCATTCGTGCACGCGCGCCAGGTTGCCGGATGGGCGGCTGCCCAGGCGTTGCGCCATCTGCGCCAGGAACACCGAGCCCACGCCGCGGCGCTCGAGCAGCGCCAGCAACTGCTCCAGAGCGGGCAGCGAGAAGGCCTCGATGCGGTCACTGCACAGGTTGGCCACCTCGCGCGCCGCCTTGTGCGCGGCCACGCGCTCGGCCAGCCGGCGCAGGTTTTCCACCAGCACCACGCGCACCGTGGTGGGCAACGCCCACATCTCACCGAGATTGAGCTCGCGCGTCTCCTGGTACGCGGCCAGGAAGTGCAGCAGCAGCTCTTCGTCGAAGGCGCCGTCGGTGTGGGCCACGAAGGCCCAGGCCACGCCATAGACGCGCGGCAGGCCGGCCAGCGGCTCGTCCAGCAGCATCGGCAGCGCGCGGAAGTAGCTGCGCGGCAGGCCGTCGCGGATCTCCTTGAGCTGCGCTTCGATCAGGTGGAAGTTGTCGAGCAGCCACTCCGCCGCGGGACTGATGTCGTAGCCGGTGGCGGCCTGCAGTCCGAGGTAGTGGTGCGCCTGACGCAGCACGCGGATGTTGTCCTCGAGGCGCGGAAAGAAGGTGGCAGCGCCGATGCGCGCGCGCGCCGCACGGTGGGTTTCGCCCAGACTGCGGCCATGCTGCGCAAAGCGCTGCGGCCCGAAGATTTCCGAGCGGATCGGCGGCTGCACCGCGCCCTGGGCACTGTCCAGGATGGCGCACAGGGCCCGCGGCGCATCGGGCAGCAGGCGCCGCAGTTCGGCGTTGGGCATGCGCTACAACAGCAGCGCCAGCACCAGGAACGGCAGGCACAGCAGCGCAAGGGTGGTGACCAGGCGTGCGCTGACGAAGCCGTTCATCGTTTCGGCGGCGCAGCGCAGCCTCACCAGCGGGCCGGGCGTGGCGGAACAATGCTGGAGGTGTTCGCCCAGCGCAGACAACTCCATCGGCGAAGTCTCGGCCGCATCGCCGAAGGAGGCGGTGCTCCAGTTGGGGGTGGCGATCGCATCGGTCTTCATGTGCAACTCCGACCGCGCTGCCGGGGCACGCGCGGAATGTCTGGGGATCGGCAAGGCGCGCGGGCGCGCCTGCGTCATGTCGTCCAGGCCGCAGCAACCTGGTGCATCGATCCTAGGTGCGCGTTCGTGCGCCGTCTGTCGGACAGGATGCCGTCAACAGATGCGCCGCCGGTGCGGCCCTGGGTGCGTGGGCTGGGATGCCGACGGTTGTGCCTGGCCAGCGTTGTCGCCTATGTCGCTTCAGCCGCGACGACGCGACCCGCTCAACAGGCCCAACAGCGCCATCAGTGCCGCGCCGGCTGCGGCGGCGATGAGCACCGACTTGACCGGCGCTTCCTGGATGTAGTGCTGCGTGCTGTCGGACGCGCGATGGGCCCGCTCGCGCAACTGCTGCGAACTGTCGCGCACGACATCCACGCCCCGCTGCGCCATCGCGCTGGCCCGCTCGGTGGCGCGATTCAGCATCGGCGCGGCTTGTTGGCGCAGGCTCTGCACGCTGCCGGCCAAGCCGTCGAGCGCTTCGTTGGCCACGCGCTGCGTGGAGCGGATCGCATGATCGGCCGACACTGCGGCCTGGTCGGCCAGGTTGTCGTGCGATTCAGGAGTCGTCTGGGTGAACATTTTCATTCCTTTGAAGTGGGCGGGGGGGGTGTGGGCCGGATTCATCGTTTCGACAGAACGCCGAACAGGAAGCTTGCCACTGCCAGCACGGCAAACACGATGAACAGGATCTTGGCGATGCCCACCGCACTGGCGGCAATGCCGCCAAAGCCGAACAGCGCGGCGATCAGGGCGATGACGAAGAAGACGACGGCGTAGTGCAGCATGGTGGGCCTCCTGGCTTGCAGTGGAAGCGCAGCGCTTCGGCTGCGATGGGAGCCCAGTGTGAAGCGCAGCCAGGGGCGCGGCGATAGGTCTCGCTGCCGTCGCCTTGTGGGCCGATTCAGCGACGCCCTGTAGGACGGCGCCGACAGCGGCTGCGGCTCAGGCGCTGCCGTGCGTCGATCCCGGCAGCCGTACCTGGATCAGCGTGCCCTGCCCCACGGCCGACTTCAAGGTGAGCGTGCCGCCGTCGGCCTCGACCCGAAAGCGCATGCCCACCAGGCCGTGGGCCGAACTGCGCTGTACGGCCGTGTCGAAACCGGCGCCGTCGTCGCGCACCGACACTTCGACCTGCCCGTCCGTGGCCGACAGCGTGATCCACACCTGGCGAGCCGCGGCGTACTTGCTGATGTTGGTGATGGCTTCCTGCACCACGCGGTAGATCACCAGTTCGGCATTCGCCTCGAGCTTCACGGCCTGCAGTCGGCAATGCACCTGCACGCCGGAGCGCTCGCCAAACTCGCGCGCCAGGATCTCCAGCGTCGCCGCCAGTCCCAGGTTGCTCAAGGTCGAGGGCCGCAGGTCCTCGATGATGCGCCGGCCCAGCGCGATGCTGCTGTTGAGCGTGCCCACCAGGTGGGCCAGGCGCTCCAGCGCCTCGGGCGCGCTGCCCGCCAGACGCGACTTGATGCGCGCCGCATCCAGCTTGGCCGAGGTGAGCAGCGCGCCCAGTTCGTCGTGCAGGTTGCGCGCCAGGCGGTTGCGCTCGTCCTCGCGTGCCGTCTGCAGGTGGTGGGCGAGTTCGGTGAGCTGTGCGGTGCGCTGCCTGACCTCGATCTCCAGCCGGTCGCGCTCGGCCTGCAGCAGGCGCTGCTGCAGCTGCTCCTGCAGCTTGAGTGCCAGGCCCTGGCGCAAGTACATGACCAGCGCCAGCAATGCGATGGCACTGAGCGCGGCAATGCCGATGCGGCTGAGCAGCAGCGTGCCGTAGATGTCGTCGCGGCCCGCGGCGACACGCGCCGTCTCCTTGGCCAGCAACTCCGCGCTGAGCGCACGGATGCTCTCCATCTTTTCCTTGCCGATGTCGCTGAGCACGATGTCGCGGGTGGCGTCCTCGCGCCCCTGCTGGTGCAGTCGGATGGTCAGCGCCAGTTCCGACAGCCGCGTGTCCGACACCGCGCGCAAGCGCTGCAGCAGCGCCATCGACTCGGGTTCGTCGGCGTAGTAGCGCTCCAGGAAGCGCAACGCGGCGTCGATCTCGCCGAGGGCCTTGTCGTAAGGCAGCAGGTATTCCTTGCGTTCGGTGAGCAGGTAGCCGCGCTGGCCGGTTTCGGCATCGAGGAAGCTGCGTTCCAGACCCTGCAGGCTGCTGCGTGCCGTGGCCATCGCGCCCAGCGCGTTGAGCGTGCCCACCGAACGCCAGTACGAGCCTTCGCTGATGAACAGCATCACCGCCGCCGCGGCCAGGGCCAGCGCCAGCACCAGCGGATTGCGTTGGATCACCGTCGCGACCTTCATGCCGCCATGCCCCGCGCAAGCGTGGGATCATTCAGCGAGAGGAGGACCAGGCCACCATGATCCGCATTGCCATCGTCGATGACCACGCCATGGTGCGTGCCGGGTTGCGCCAGTTTTTCGCCGACCAGGTCGACTTCGTCGTCGCCGCCGAGGCCGCCACCGGCCGCGAGGCGCTGGACATCGTGCGCAAGGGCGAGGTGGACGTGATCCTGCTCGACATCTCCATGCCCGACCAGAGCGGCGTGGATGCGTTGGCGGCGATCCGCGCGCGCGCGCCGGACCTGCCGGTGCTGATCCTCAGCGGTTTCCCCGAGGAGCACTACGCCACCACCTTGCTGCGCCAGGGCGCCAGTGGTTACCTCAACAAGGACTGCGACCCGGAGGAGATCGTGCGCGCCATCCGCACGGTGTATCGCGGGCGAAAGTACATCACCGCCGGTGTCGCCGAACGCCTGGCCGAAGGCTTGAGCGGCGGGGGCGACAAGCCGGCTCACGAAACCTTGTCCGAGCGCGAGTTGCAGGTTTTCCTGCGCCTGGCCAAGGGCGAGACCATCGGCCACATGGCCGAAAGCCTGTCGCTCAGCGTGAAGACGGTCAGCACCTATCGCACCCGGGTGATGGAGAAGATGGGGCTCGAGTCGAACAGCGATCTGACCTACTACGCACTGAAGAACGGGCTGATCCAGTAGCCGGCTCACGCCAGCGCGCCGGGGCCGCTGTGACCGTCCTGGCCGGCCGCCAGCCGGCCGCAGTACTGGATCAGCGCATCGATCTCGTTGGACTTGTCGAACACCCGGTCGGCGCCGAGTTCCAGGCACTTGCGACGCATGTCCGGCGTGGCGTAGTTGCTCAGTACCACCATGTTGCGGCGCTGCGCCAGGGCGCTTGCGGCGCGCAGCACGCCCAGGCCGGAACCGGCCCTGAGGAAGATGTCCACGATCAGCAGGTCGGCATGGTTGCTGGCGCGCGCGAGCCACTGCACCGCGGTGGCTTCATCCTCGGCCGTGCCCACCACCTCGACGGGCACGAGCTCCTCCAGCGTGGCGATCAGGTTCTCCCGGATGACCTGGCTGTCTTCGACGATGTAGGTCCTGAGCGGCTGCATGGACAGCGTGGATTCCGTGGTGTCCGGGTGGTCGAGTTGCGGCGCTGCACCGGGGCCATGCGCGCAACCCGGAAGCGTGCCGCTGCGTGGAATGTAAGGCACGAAGCAGGCGTGCCGAGTCTGGCCGAAAACTCGCGTGCCGGCTCTCGGCGCAAGGCGCGTCGCGGTGTCGGACACCGCCTACAGCGCCTACAGCGCCTTCGCCATGGCGTGGTCTGCCAAGGGTGGCAGCGGCGGCGGGCCGGGTGTGCCGCCGATCACCGTGAGCACCGGGCTCATCGCCACCATGCGCGCCGGGCCGAAGATGGTGGCGAAGGCCACGTCCTTGGCATCGTGGCCTGTGGCCAGGCGCGCCACCTCGTGCACCGGCGCCATGCCGGAGGGGTCGAACAGCACCCAGCGACCGTCCAGGTAGGCCTCGAAGATGGCATGAAAGTCCGGTGGCGGCTCGTCGAAGTGCGCATAGGCGCTGACCAGCCGGGCAGGAATGTTCAATGCGCGGCAGAAGGTGACAGCCAGGTGCGCGTAGTCGCGGCACACGCCCGAGCGCTGCAGGAACACGTCGCGCGCCGTGGTGGTGGCCGTGGTCGAACCGACGCGGTAGGCGACATGGTCGTGGATCCAGTCGCAGATGGCACGCACCCGGGCATGGCCGCCGGGCAGCGTGCCGAACATCTGCTGCGCCACCGGGCCGAGCAGGTCCGACTCGCAGTAGCGGGTGGGCAGCACGAAGCGCAACACCTCGTCGGGCATGTCATGCACAGCCACTTCCCGAGCGTTCGGGTCGACGCTGTCGATCAGGCGGTCGACCACCGCGTGATAGCTCACGCTGAACTGTCCGGCACATGCGCTCAGGCGCATGAATCGGTTGCCCGAATGCTCGTCGGTATAGCTGCGACAGCGCAGCGGCGGCTCGATCTGCACGGCCTCTTCGAGCAAGGTCTGGCCCGTGTCCAGCGCGGCATGAATCAGGAACACGAACTCGCAGTCACCGTCCAGTTGGTAAACCAGCTTGCAATCGACCTGCATGCGCACGCTGGCGGGCGGCGTGGCGCCCACGCTGGCCGTGCTTGCACTGCCGGTGTCGAGAGGGTTCGGTACGAGTTCGTTCATGGGTCGTTCGACGCAGCTGCTGAGGGGAAAGCGCCGGCCATCGCCGACCTGCGCATTCAAGCATGGGACCGGCCCGCGGCCCATCGGTCGGCGCGAAGCCGCACCGTAGGACATCGACTACGGCACAGGGCGCCGCTGTCCGCTGTGCGTGCCGCAGCGCGGCTTCCATACTGGCTTCACGCCGGCACTGCGCGACAGCCGCGACCTGGACGCAGTGGCCATTTCCACAGCCACCACGAGGACTACCGCATGAAGACGATTCGACAGTACGGCAACTTTGCGCTGGCCGCAGCCAGCCTGATGGTTCTGGGCGCATGCGCCGGCATGTCGCAACAGGACAAGAGCACCGCGGTCGGTGCGGGCGTCGGCGCGGTCGGCGGCGCCGTACTGACCGGCGGCAGCGCCCTGGGTACGGTCGGCGGTGCCGCGGTCGGCGGCGTCATCGGGCACGCGGTCGGCAAGGACAAGAAGTGAGTCATCGGTGCGGTCCAGCGGGTTTGCGCAGGACTGCATGAGCCGCCAATCGCCCCGCCTCTTGCATGCCGCGCCGGCAGCGGATCTGGGGGCGCTGTTTGGCGATTTCCGCGCGCTGGTGTTGCACGGTGCCTCCCATGCCGACACGGCCGCGGCGGTCGAACAGATCTGTCGCTCGTTGCGAGGCCTGTCGCCGGCCGAGATGAAAAAACTGGAGCAGGCCGCGCAGGGCATGCCGGCCGAGCCGAGACCGGCCGATGCGGCAGACGCTGGCGCGGCCGTCGAAGACGAAGATGCCGATCCGGTCGGTGCCGCAAGCGCAGAGCATTCCCGCGGTCGCGGAGCCTGCGGTCCTGGGCTCGGCAAGACATCGTAGGAGATCGCCTCCCCATTCAACTGCCGTTTGGAGGAGGGCTGCCTACAATGCCGAGCAATGAAAGGCCCGCACTTCACCTGCAGCGTCAAGACGCAGTTCCTGCCCGAGCAGTCGCAACTGCCCGACGGGCCCTTCGGCTTCGCCTACACGGTGACCATCCAGAACAGCGGCGACGTCGCTGCGCAACTGGTGGCGCGGCACTGGGTCGTCACCGACGCCACCGGCCATGTCGAAGAGGTGCGCGGCCTGGCGGTGGTCGGCCACCAGCCGCTGCTCAAGCCCGGCGAATCCTTCGAATACACCAGCTGGACGCGGCTGGCCACGCCGCACGGCACGATGCAGGGCACCTTCTTCTGCATGACCGAGGACGCACATCCCTTCGACGCGCCGATCGAGCCCTTCACGCTGGCCAAGGCGGGCGCCTTGCATTGAACGGTCCGCGCCTGGCGAGGAGGCGGGCCTCTGGCCCGGCGCGGCCTGCAAGGCCGGCCCGCAGGGCCTGGGGGGCCGCGTGACCGCACTGTCGCGCAAGGCCGACAGCAGCCCCTGGGACCTGACGGCGCTGCTGAACGCGGCGGACGGCCTGGCCGGCCGCGCGCAGCGCCACCTGTGGCTGGCCCGGCTGCTGGAATGGCTGCGCCACGCGCCGCGCGTGGCCCCGGCCGAGGGCGCCACGCCGGCGGCGGTGCTGCGGCTGCGCCATCTGCTCAACGTGCTGGAGAAGAACCCCGAATACCAGCAGCGGCTGAAGCGGGTGTTCGTCGACTTCTGGAGCGACATCCGCAGCGCCGGGCTGTTCTCGGACTTCGGTTTCGGCCCGCGCACCGCGCTGTACAGCGAAGTCTGGGAGCGGCTTCGCCAGCGGCTGCTGCCGGCCACGCCGGACACGCGCGAGCTGGCCGAGCTGTTCCCCCTGCTGTTCCGGCCCGAGGACGTGCACTGGGTGGGCGCGCTCGACGAGGCCACGCTGCGCCGCCTGGGTAGGCCCTCGTGGCGCGGCGTCGGCCACGGCACCGACCCGTGGCGCGCCGAGATGATGGACGCGGTGACCTACCTGGTCAGCGCGGTGCGCGCCGCCGCCTTCTCCGCCCCGCTGCGCAAGCGCATGAGCGAAGAGACGCTGGTCAACGAGCCCTTCCGCCAGCTCGCGGCCAGCACCGAGCGGCTGCGCGAAGCGCTGCTCGCCGGCGACCTGGACAGCCCGGCGCTGCGCCAGGAGGCCGGCCTGCTGCGCGCGCTGCTCGATCAATGCCGCATCGCCGTGGACAGCATCGGCCAGCACCTCGAGGAGTTCGGCATCTCGGTGGACATCGTCTACGAGATGGACCAGCTGCGCGCACGGGTGCAGCGTATCGAGCAGTTGCTGGACTGCGTGCTGTCGCCGGCACCGGCGCAGGAGCTGCTGCGCCTGAACTGCTCGCTGCTCGAGATGCTGCAGCAGCGCCGCGGCGTGGGCGCGCTGCTGTCGCGCCACTACGCGATGCTGTCGCGCAAGGTGGCCGAACGCAGTGCCGAGACCGGCGAGCACTACATCGCGCACACGCGCGGCGAATACCGCGACATGCTGCGGCGCGCGGCCACCGGCGGCGCGGTGCTGTCGGCGACCACGCTGCTCAAGTTCGGCATCCTGGCGCTGGGTATGACCGCCTTCTGGGGCGGCTTCTGGGCCGGCATCAACTACGCCGCCAGCTTCGTGCTCATCATGCTGCTGCACGGCACGGTGGCCACCAAGCAGCCGGCGATGACGGCGCCGGCGATGGCGGCACGGCTGGGCGACCTGAAGAGCGACGCCGCGGTCGAGGCCTTCGTCGACGACGTGGTGCACCTGCTGCGTTCGCAGGCCGCCGGCATCTTCGGCAACCTGGCGCTGTGCGCGCCGCTGGTGCTGGCGGCGCAGTGGCTGTCGTGGTGGCTGGCCGGCGCGCCGCTGGTCGGTGCGCACGAGGCCGAGCATGTGCTGGAAACGCTGACGCTGCTGGGGCCCACCGCGTTCTATGCGGCCTTCACCGGCGTGCTGCTGTTCGCCAGCTCGCTGATCGCCGGCTGGGCCGAGAACTGGTTCGTCTTTCACCGCCTGGACAGCGCCATCGCCTGGAACCCGCGCATCGTCGCGCGCCTCGGTGCGTCGCGTGCACAGCGCTGGTCGCAATGGTGGCGCTACAACATCAGCGGTGTCACCGCCAATGTGTCGCTGGGCATGATGCTCGGCCTGGTGCCGGTGGTGACCGGCTTTCTCGGCCCGGCGCTGGAGGTGCGCCACGTCACGCTGTCCACCGGCCAGCTGGCCGCAGCGGCCGGCGCGCTGGGCTGGGAAGTGCTGCATGCCGCGCCCTTCTGGTGGTGCGTGGCCGGCATCGTCGTCACTGGCCTGCTGAACATCGGCGTCAGCTTCTGGCTGGCGCTGAAGCTGGCGGCGCGGGCGCGCGGCGTGCGCCGCGCCGACCGCCAGCGCATCGCTGCGGCGCTGTCCAACCGGCTGCGCCACCGCCTGCCCAGCTTCCTGTGGCCGACGGCGAAGGAATGAATGCCGCACGGCCGCTGCGAAGGCGCTCGCGCCCACCGCGAGGCGCGGCCGGCCGGCGTGCGGCCCAGCTTCGCGCAGGCGGACCTGGAGCCGCGGCACTCAGCACCCTTGGGGGTCCGAGCCCGGACGCGAACAGTCCAGTGGACTGGTCGTGTCTGGCCAGGGGCCGGGCCAGTGGCCCGGTGCGGCCTGCAAGGCCGGAGCGCAGGTCCTGGGGGCAGCATGACTTCAGCGCGGCTCGTCGTCGTCGCGTTCGCCTTTTCGGCGCCCGGCGAACATGACCCACCAGACGATGAACAGCAGCAGCCCCAGCGCGGCCAGGGCCTCCAGCAACAGCAGCAGCATCGGGTGTCTTCGTCGGGTGTGCGGCCGCCACGCGATCGCGGCGGCGGCGATTCTAGGAGCCGTGCTCGGCTGCAGCACGCTGCCGTCACCCGCACCCGCGCC
>CXWJ01010567.1_pt1 | contig 10982 bp, 23 predicted proteins | sample 590841 | NCBI WGS metagenome assembly CXWJ01 (sample SAMEA3498367, study PRJEB10139) | wastewater metagenome | biome: wastewater treatment plant; material: activated sludge | place: Austria | collected 2015-01-21 | reverse complement strand
CATATATACACACGCGAAACAGAAGATGGGTATCCATGGCCACCAACTCGCTATCCTTAATCCCCAAACCCAATGACCAACCCAACAAAACTCGAAGAGCTACAAAAAAAGATACAGGAGTTAGTGCCTGAGATTATGGAGCTGAAGCTTGGGTGCAAAGCTGTACTTTATGGCGATTTCAATAAAATTGTTCAAATCGTTGGTAATATCCCAATAGGCTGTTTTTTATTGAGTGATGGGAGAACACATCATGGAAATATTTATAATGTTGATAATTACAATACAATCCTCGGCCGTGACATCCAATTAGCTGATGTGCTTTTGGCCTTAAGCCCACGAAATTTTTTCGTTGACCAAGATGGACATTTTTTCAAAGCTTTCCGTAAAGAGATTTCTTACGAATATATTTTTGAGAATGGTAAAAATGTTCAATGGCAACTCACCAAACCCCTCCACCTCCAATCCCCAGAAACGATAGATTTTTTACACTCAATTTTATGCCAATAGAACCAAAATGCAAATGCGCACGAAAGCCATACGTCCTCTGCGATTGCTGCATACATAAAACTGATCCTGAGTGTAAGCCTGTTTCATTGTGTTTAATGCACGCTATACCAGATGCGGGTTGCTCGGCTTGCTCTTATCCCGAACCACCAGAAAACGATGGAGAGAAGGGGGAAGGGATTGTAACGAGTTTGGAAGAGGATAAGGAATTGCTTGAATTTTGGGAACAAGAACTGAATCACAATTGGGGATCAGATCTTCTCATTGAGCAGGTGGGTAAGCTCCTCGCGGCGAAGGAACGTTATGTGAGGGCAGAAGAACAGGCAAAGATTAAAGCTGTACTTAGAAAATGGGAAGCTATGGATGTACACACTGAGAACGATGGCATGTTTTTCTTTTATGAACTTAGAACACTCCTTAACCCTCCCCAAGAATCCTGAAACAATTTCTGGCAGAGCTAGTGGCGGAAAAGATAGACGCTAAAGTATACCCGCTCCGTCTTCGGGCTAAGTTGTGGGCTGAGGTTCATGTCCATATGAGGTGACTCTACGAGCACTCACCCCTACCCTAGGGATTCGGTGGTGAAGATGGACGCTCGTCAACTCCTCATCTAGCTCTGCCAAAAGAGGTTTAAAAGCAAATTGCCCACGCCCGGGCTTTGCTTTTTTTGGTAGTTATGCTATAATGTTATGATATTCGCTAATCAAACAGAAAGGAGGTGTAACCATTCAACAAATAAAAGAAAGACGGTGAGGACAAAACGTCCCCACCTATTCAATCCCCTCGCAAGGTTGTGATCTCTGAACAACAAAAAAATACCTAAAACAAAAACACAATGCAACTGCTTAAACAAACACTCTTCATTTCGATCGTATGTTTCCTAGCAAGCTCTGGTTTATTCCTGCTCTTTTTAAAGGTGTTACCACTTCCCTACCTTATTATTAAATAAAAACAAAATATGAAAATCTACCGCAACTACCCAACCAAGCGCGAAAAGAAAGGAAAAATGTATGCCGACTATATGCGGATCGAAGTCCAGAAAGGAACCATTACCAAAAAGGACGCAAACTTTTGGCTCAAAGTGAACGCTGGAATAAAAAAAGACCCGTTCTATACTTCCTTTCATTTTTACACTCACGACCTCATACAAGCCCGCCGCCTAAATAAACTTATTCCCTATAACGCCTAATGCCATGATCACAGAAACACAAAAAACTCTCCTTTCCGTTCTCATCCAAAAGATCATTACCTACTTAGAAAAACACACCATGCTGAAGATCGCCAAAAAACTTTTTGAACTCATTACCGGGCTGTTTCTTGGCGTAGTTTTGGTTGCGCCGGACATGGTCTTTTCCCATGTCTGGAAATTGGCAACTCTGGAAAACTACGCCATAGTAAAATTACTCTTCGGACTTACTCTGTTTTTTTACCGCAAATCGATATTAAAAAGGTTCCGCGCCGCACGCCAGGCACGCTATGAAGATGAGGAAAAATTCTTAGACAATATACCCGTGGCCGAACTTACCGATTACCTAGTGCGTAATAAACATTTCAAGCGCGAGGGTGCAAACGGAGTGCGTGAAACGTTCGGGCTTAACATGGAAAGGTTCAATAATCTCGCTAAAAAACTCGAAGAGAATCAAGTACTTATTCGTGGTGAAAACAATGGCAGAATTTTAGCCTCTCATTGGAGTCGTCAAACTCTTTTTGATTACCTTTCAGGAGAAAAAAAATCAGTAGATTTGGAACCACGTTTTACTGTTCATCATATCGGCGGGAAAGTAAGGTTTGATAGAAAGGATATTATAACCGTATAATATTTTTGGGTAATAAATGAGATGACATTTTTTTGCGGCCATAGGGTGTAGGTTAAACCGTCCGATTAAAACCCGGGCGGTTTTTTGTTGTGTTGAACCCCGCTTGAATGGCGGTTGAACTCCCGGATGAACCCCTGGTTGTTTGGCTTGCTTCAAAGCTTTTCGCCGTTATCGGGAAAACGATATCGGAACTGGAAATACAGTATTATAAGGTGCGGTTGGTAATACTGTAAAAGACAGATAAGGATTTCTTATGTGTTCTATCTTTTTTCAGAAAAAGCATCATCCCCTTTTCGGTTTTGCTCTCAGATTTTAGCCGACTAATTTTTACGGAATGTAAAATTGCTCTCTACATTTATTTTCATCGGGATTATATTTCGATCACCTACTACCTAATCATAAATTTATGGAAAATCAAATCGTTCAATCGCAACCGAACGCGGCAGAAATTGCATCACATTATAATAAGGAAAGAATACAACAGATGCTTCTAATGAGTGATAAGCTTTTCCGGTCTGAGTGTTTTGGATCAGATGTAAAAAATGAAATGCAGGCGTTTGTAAAAATGCAGGCAGGTTATGAAATGGGCATGGCTCCGGTCGAGTCTTTAAACTCCCTTTATATCATTAAAGGTAAAGTTACTAGCTACGGTTCTGCCATGACAAAGCGATTGCGTCTACATGGTTGGAAGTTGGTTGCTAAAGAGTTACCAAACGAATGCGAAGTAACCATTTCAAAAGGTGGCGAAACTTACTCATATACCGCTACAAAAGAAGAGTTGGTGGCGTTGAAATCTCAGGCCGCCGGGTTTGCTTTAAAAGACAAACTTTTTTGGCACGCTGTATCCCGTCTCATACGCCGATACGTTCCGGAAGTTATGGGTGGCACAGTGAACTACCTTACAGAGGAAGCAGAATTTATTCCGGAAGAAAAAGCGAGCGTGTCAGTGAATAGCAATACTTACCTGGAAATCAAAGAAAGACTTGAAACGACCAAATCACTTAATGAAATAAACGCCATAAAAGAAGACCTCAAACTTATTGGCTCTACCCTTTCAAATGATGAGCAAAAAGAAATCAGAGAACTATTGATTGCTCGCCTGAAAGAATTACAGCCAGTAGTGCAACCAAGTACACAAGAAACAGCACCTACTAGTATAGCCGAAGCGACAAAAGAAACTGATAAAATGGGCATTCAACCGGATGCGGCAACTGGTGAAGTTATCGAAAGTCCGGTTCCAACACAACCAGCGGGTGACATGCCGGGAATTGAACCAGATCAAATAGAAGTCCATAAAGAGATCGACAAGGTTATTGCCGACCCGCCAAAACCAGAAAAGAAATGGAAAAAGACCTTTAAAGGCACAACCAACTGGACACCGGACGTGATCAGTAATACTATCGCCGGCCTCAAAACTCACCCTGAAATCTATGGTTTTAAAGAGGAACTTATAAAGCTTAATGAGGATGGCGAGATCACAGAATCAGTATTTAAGAACGCTATTTTGGAACTACAAAATCGATCCAATAACCTTTGGGGTACTGAATCAAAAGCTCAGGCCGAACGCGAGCAAGCCACAATTCCACAAGAATAAACCCTTATAACCTAAAAACCTACACCCATGACTATTGAACAACAATTGGATGAGCTACAAAAAAACGCACTCGCTACCGGAGACTTCACGGATCTTCAAAAATTCTTTGATACTCCGGAGTACAAGGCTTTACCTTATATCGTGCGCAATGAGGGCTTTGTTACGGCTCATAAGCTGAAAGAGTTTAAACGCTGTGCATTCTGCTTTAGCAAACGGTATATCGAAAACATGCCTTCGCCTTTGGATGAGTTTGTAGACAGTGACCCTCTAGTTGTTGGGCAAGCCTTCGATGATCTCATTACCGAAGGTGAAGGCCGCTTTAAGGAGTTATATGAGGTCGTGGCACGCCGAAGCGACAAGGCCGAAAAGAAACAACTGACTAAGGGGATGGGTCAAACTATACAACAACTTAAAAGGGAGTTTATGGCAAATCCTCTATTTAGTAAGGTCTACAAAAAAAAGATCATGTTTACTTCTTTTGCGGGCTTTATTCTGAAAATTGAAATGGATGATTTCGATTTGGAAAATAGAATCATTAAAGACGCAAAGACTACCGCGAGCATTGAACGTTTTAGGCCAGAGTTTTATGAGTTCCAGGGGTCGTTCTACCAGTTTGTAGTGGATGAGGTCACGGGGGAAAAGTGCGATTTCGTCTTAGAGGTTGCCGATAAGAACCCGGGTATATCCCGCTCCGCCCAATATATTTATAGCCGTGGCACGCTTGAAGCCCGCAGAGGTGAGCTGATACAAGCACTCGAAGATCTCAAGCTCTCTATGGAGTCTGGTTTGTTTCTGCCTGCCAACAATCAGGAGGTGCTATGGAAATGTCCTTACTATGGAGTAGAAGGCCATGGCCGCCCAAAAAAACCCTTTATGTACTAATTTTATGACATCAATCCCACAACCAGGAACCATAAAGGAAGCAACCGCCGGACTGGTAATATTGCCGGCTGAAAATATCAATGAAGCATCTATTGTTACCATTACGCTCATATTCCTTTTTGCCTTCATGGCCTTAGTTTTCATCCTCTTAGCTATTTTTAATAATTGCCACCAATGCAAAGCACACGCCCAATTAAAGACGCACTCAAAAGCGCAAAAGACCAACACTCCGGACACGCACCATTCGTAAAAGCAAAAAGGGTTTGGATATCAGACGGTTCAATCTACATACAATCTGCCTGCTACCATTTCATTTGCGGATGGTCTCTTGTAATAATTTATGCCAAAAAATCCCGAAAACATATTCGTATGTGAGCATGAACACACCATAGAGATTATTTTGTCATCCGGCGGCGGTGCGGTACAAGTAAAAGCCCCAAAATGCCAAATAGCTCTTATAAAAGGATTGGCCGCAATGGTTCAAACGGTGCTTGCGGAACTTGGTGAAGAGGTCACTAAAAAGACTTTTGAATACGGAATGTCAAAAGAACACCTCGCCGTAAATATGAACAAGCTCAGTGAAGACCTGGAAAAAACAGGTGAGTAGAAAAAGTGACGGACGTACCCTTTAGTGGCTCTGCGGTCGTTTGTATCCCGGACAAAAGAGTAGTAGCCGCGCGTGGTGAAACTGCAACAAAATCGGGAATTATAAAAAACATTATTTAACCTTAAAAAAACCTTATGCCTAAAGCTAAAGCAAAACTCTTAAATCAAGATGAGGAAATCAAGATAAAGCTAAAACTCAAATGTCGTGAGGATGGTGTGGCGCACAGTGTTGAAGTTGAAATGGCGGTCGATGCGTCAAGGCATGGCTTGATACACGCACTGACAGCAATACTGCGGAAAATAGATGAAGGAGGGCGGCATTCGGCTGAAGCCGCCGCAATGTTGGCACTTGGTGAATTAGATAACGACAAATAAACCTAAACAATTTATAACCTTTTTCAATAAATTTTTATGCAAAAAAAACGAAAACAACCCCACGCAGAGGGTAAAGGTCTTCATACCTTAAAAATCACCGCTATACTGGATTGCAAAAATCCGACTTTCGATGATGTCGAAAACGAAAAACATAGCGTTCAAACTAACATTGAAGCCAGTGTGTCAAAACACGGCATGTTTCATATTTTGAGTGGACTATTTCAGGCAATAATTAAACAGAAAGGATACTCCGAAGCCGTGAGACTAATCGGATTGTGCCTTGCTGATGCCGCCGGGTTTGAAAAAGATACAAGCAAGAAAAAATAAAACCTAACCTACATATCCCCATGAAATACCATGAGACGAAAGAAGTAAAAATCGCGGCGTATCCGCATAAACTTAATCAGTCACTCGCGGCGGCATTTGTTTGGATGGTTGAATGGTATTTTAGAACAAAGACCGCTTGCAATGTGATGACGGATATAGGCCTTACCCACAATCAAAAAGCCAATTTCCAAAAGCTTAAACACTTTGGAATTGTGCAAAATATTAAGGATGGGGAATGGTTGCCTACGCCCCTTGGCCTGGATTTTTACCAGGGAAAAATTGCCATCCTGGACACAGCGGCATCACTCGATAATGAAACTTTGCCATATAGTCATCCGTGTTGGAAAACTCACGCCCGGGAATTGCAGGCGGTTTATATTCACGATCTCTACAATCTCGACCGCAGGTATGCCACGCGTGAGGAATATCGTGAGCATGTACGCGGTACTTTATTTGATAACGTTATTTGAAAATGCCTGAATGCTCTGGTTGTAAAAATATTGAATACGCTGCTTTTCCTTTCGTTTATGCCGCCGTTATCAATGCCTACTATATTGACAATGAAGGGTGCGGCGTGGATAGCGAAGATGATATGCTAAGGATTTTTTATTGCCCGGTATGCGGAAGGAAATTAGAAAAAGGTTGAATATTTTAACTGTATATAACAATGAAAGAATGCAGCAAATATTTACGAAAAATACTCCCATGACCGATAAACAGATTTTAAAACTCAATAATCATATTCAGGCTTACGCCAACGCCTTCGCTTTGTTTCTAGTCCCGCACTATATTAAAGGACACAATAGTATAAAAGAGTGCGAAACCATGAAGCGGCATTTGCGGGCTATCCGTAGTTTGATTGATGAGTGCGGCGTTTATCAGCTTCGCGCCTTCAAGAAAGTGATCGAAAAGCGCGAGGATGAGTATGATCGAGCGTACTTAGAGAAGATTTGCTGGACTCCGAAGGACATAAGATATTTCAGGGCGGCAAAACAATGGAGACGAAAGCAGAAAATTATTTAACACACCCTATAACTAACATCTAACAACCATGACATTTTCAGACCTTACACAAGCCATTGATCACATAAAAAAAGCATGGGAAATCTTACAATACCCCCTATGTTTTAGTGCAACTATTCACGATGTGCCAACAAAATTTGCTGAACAATTAAATTTGCAAATAGAACAGGGGGCGGGGTACAAATGCGCAACCATGCAGNNGTTTTTTATTGTGCATCCGGAACCTCCTGATAAGAATGCTACCACCACGGCTTTGCCACCATCGGAACCAAAAAAGTATGTACCTAGCGACCACTTACCGAAGAAAGATCAAACGAAATCACAATTACTCCGGGCTGTACTCTTTGTTAGGTGGCAACATGAGGTCAGCAGGAAAACACTGAGCGCGGAAGACTTTTACAATCGTGAAATGGACAGGATAATAAATACCGAAAAATCTAAACTTTAATCTCAACTTATGCCAGAAACACCAAAGGAAACTTTACCAGATATCCAAAGGAAGCATGTCACAAATCTCCGCGGGGTTGTAGATGTTTACTTTGATAATGATGAGAAAGAAAAATATACCGATATGCTCGAAAGGGCTGAAGGCCTTATAGAAAAGGACTTTCACCAGGTAGATCAATTACTCCAAATAGTAGGCCTGGCAGTGACAAGGGTGGTAAATCAAAAGTAGATCGTGTAAAATTGCTCTTTACATTTATTCCCGCATTTGTATAATACGGTCAATCAATCAAAATAATTTTATGGCTCAAAAACTCAAGAACAATATTAAACGCCTCCGCGTTATGCGAGGATTTACCAAGCAAAAGGAATTTAGGGATGCCCTTGATGAAAAGGGTCTGAGTGTTAGCCGCGTAGCTTTGTCACTATGGGAAAAGAACGGGGCGCAACCTATTGACTGGAAGCGTCCAGTGATCGCAAAGGTTTTGCGTGTACAAGTGAATGAACTTTTTATTTACGAATAATATGAACACTCAACAAATCAGCAAAGAATTTTTGGTTAAACTTTTTGGTGAGGATGTAGTAGGACGACACATTGATTTTATTCAGTTTTGCGCCGGTATTAAAAAGAAATTACCGCCTCATGTCACGCTTGATAATGTGGTAAAACAGGTGGCGGCTAACAGAAATTACCACCTCATTTCTAACCTGGTATTTGTTCATGAGAAAAGGCTTGATGCACTGCGCCAATATCTCAACAAAAATTCCGCGGCGAGCAATGAGGAAATCCGGAAAGCTTTAGAATCTATACCAAGCACTTAAAAACCTGAAGACCGATTATTTAAGTAAATAAATCATGTCAAGATATTGCTATTCACTCAACACGGAATATTTCAACGGTGATTGTGAAACGCCTGAAGAGGCTATTTCTGAGGGCATACATGAAGAAGCCCTGGAAGTTGGCGACATCTTGTATGTGGCCGAACAAGAGCCTAAAAGTTTTATGGATTTTTTTGATGCAGATTATCTCTTTGAAAACATGAACGAAAAAGCCGGCGAGGAAGTGCCGGTAGAATGTGTGGATAGTTGGCCAATGGACATTGTGACTACGGCGGCTAAACAAGAACTTTCAGAACTCATCGATAAATGGGCAACAAAACATAATTTGCAGCCGCCATTTTGGGGCGTTCACCACCCATTTGAAGAAATCACCATTACTCAAGCCATGCTCGATAAATCAATAAAAGATTACCTTTAAATCTATGTTTACTTTCGGGATGTTTTTATTCGGCTTTTTCCTTGGCATGATCTTTGCAGTCTTTCTCATTGCCTACCTGACACCGGAAAAAATCTTGGAGGCTAGGGAACGCATGGAGACCTGGCAAAGGATAACAGATAAGACAATCGCTCTGCGTAAACAATTCAAAACAACCGTACTTTGCGATCAATGCGCAGGCACAACATTTGAAATAACCGACCCATGATCACCTTAAAAGAAAGATACCAAAACATTATTTTAAAATGCGATGAAAGCGATTGTGGCCACGAGGAGGAATTTTACGGACGCTTTGAAGAGGCTATGGCGATGGCCAAAAACAACGGATGGCAGCTTGAAGAAAAGAAGCAGACGTGTCCTACATGTGTCGATTTCAATAGGCAAAATATAGATCGTTATCAAAAATAATCATGATGAAAAAATGGCTCAACAATTTGATTAAAATATTTCACACCTGCTACGAACCTCTTGAGGATTACCGGGTCAAATNNGGTCAAATATGTAGCCACTGTGAAGCTTCCAAAAGAAGATGATCCGGATGAGGGCGTTGAATATTACCTATTCGGATTGCCGCCGGATAACGAAAACCCTACCTTGGAATTTCAGAGGGTCTACAAAAAAAGGTACGGCAAAGATTTTTCCGGAAAAATTCTGTACGTTGAACCGTGGCACGCGGTGTTGCTCCTTTAAAATCAGATAGTTTCAGTGGTTCTGCGGCTGTAAGCTAGCGATGACGTACATACTTATTGTATACATGGGAGGCCTTAAAATTCCCTGACACTAGGCTAGGCTCCGAAATGTCCGATAAGTTGTTTAAGCCCATCATTAAGCCGCAGGCCTACTAAAGTTATTTGAAAATTTACCGATAGCTAAAACATACTTCATGTATGCAGCCAGGCAGGTCTCGACCCCCGCCGCTATCGGCAAGCGTTCAAACTAGGCGGGAGGTTCACGGTGCTACTAGTGGCGACTGTGCAGCCGTTCGCTACATAGACGGACAAAAACCTAGTATGCGAGGATAACAAAACCGTCAAAAATATGTGGATGTCTTCTAATGGTAGGATACTGACCCTCTAACAGGTTGATCACCTGGTAAGCCAGAGATCCCGGTTCGAGTCCGGGCATCCGCTGTACAAATTCACTTAAAATATATGGCAACTTTTTGCGGGAAATGTGGATCGCAACTTGAAGAAATTATCGTGGGTGCGGAAAAATTCCTCTCTTCTGATGCTCAAGGTGGCAAAGCGTTTGCCAAATACGATCACTATACTGGCAAAAGGAACGTGGTCTTGGCAATCATATGCCCAAAAAATCGGGCATGGAATAGTGGGCATTATTACCGCGCCAAGTCATCCGTTTTTACTATCGATGAAATCGCGGAAAAATTCAGTAACACAGTAGTACTCGATAAAGGCTTGAAGATATGAAAATTGAAGATATAAAATTGGTGATGACCTGCGAAGTATGCCCTGAGCAGTACAAAGCAATGGTTGACGGGAAGCAGGTTGCATATCTAAGGTTGCGCCACGGAATTTTTACAGTAGAGGCTCCGGACTGCGGGGGCGTACTAATTCTAAAAACTTTTCCAATAGGTGACGGGTGCTTTGTGGAAAATGAACGTGCATATTTTTTGACCCGTGCAAAAGAATTGATCGTAAATTATTACAAACGCCATAAACGCTTCAAAAAAATCTACGACAACTACGAACTCTAAACCCATTTTATTTTTTAACTTTCATTTCAAATGGCTAAAACACTTAAAGAAATCCTCATTGCTCGTTTAGAAGAGGATATCGTAACGCACGAAGAGGAGTACAAATTGGGACACAAAAACCTCCTGGATGCTATTCAGAACCCCAAAGATTTGTCTGATGAGGAAATTGAATCAGAGGTTACTACAGCGGTTGGTGAGGTTCGCTACCTTTCACAATTCACCAGTGTCAAAAAGGTGCGTGATGCGGCTAAGGAACGTATGGCCGAAAAAGGTGGTGAGATTGAACCAGGTAAGAAGTAAATTGTAAAAGCCCTATCGCATGGCTTAAAACTAGGTGCGGTGAAGTCAATTGGGCGCGTGATCCTTCAGAAGAGAGGCCATGCGCCTTATTTTTAAACTCAAAATAGTGTATAGTCTGAC
>CXWJ01005410.1_pt1 | contig 10985 bp, 7 predicted proteins | sample 590841 | NCBI WGS metagenome assembly CXWJ01 (sample SAMEA3498367, study PRJEB10139) | wastewater metagenome | biome: wastewater treatment plant; material: activated sludge | place: Austria | collected 2015-01-21 | reverse complement strand
GCGACGTTGTAGCGCGCCGGCAGGATGCGCGCCTTGCAGCCGTATTCGTGCTCCAGCCGGTGCGCGACGACCTCGAACTGCAGCTGCCCGACCGCGCCGAGCAGCAGCACGCTGCCGGCCACCGGGCGGAACACCTGGATCGCGCCCTCCTCGCCGAGCTGCGTCAGCCCGGCGCGCAGCTGCTTGGTGCGCAGCGGGTCGGCCACTTCGACCGAGCGGAACATCTCCGGCGCGAAGAACGGCAGCCCGGTGAACTGCAGCGCCTCGCCTTCGCTGAGCGTGTCGCCGAGCTGCAGCACGCCGTGGTTCGGGATGCCGATGATGTCGCCGGCAAAGGCCTCGTCGAGCAGCTCGCGGCGCTGGCTGAGGAAGCTCACGACCGTGTTCGGCCGCAGCTCCTTGCCCGAGCGCACGACCTTGAGCCGCATGCCGCGCTCGAAGTGGCCCGAGGCGACGCGAACGAAGGCGATGCGGTCGCGGTGCGCCGGGTCCATGTTCGCCTGGATCTTGAAGACCACGCCGCTGAACTTCGGCTCGTCGGGCTGCACGCTGCGCTGGATCGCCGCGCGCTGCGCCGGCGGCGGCGCCAGGTCGACGAGCGCGTCGAGCACTTCGCGCACGCCGAAGTTGTTGATCGCCGAGCCGAAGAACATCGGCGTCTGCCGGCCGGCGAGGAACTCGGCCGCGTCGAACGGCGGCGCGGCCATCTGCACGAGTTCGATGTCGTGGCGCGCGTGTTCGTACTCGGCGCCGAAACGTTCGGCGTACACCGGGTTCGTCAGGCCGTCGACGATCTCGTCGCTGTCGTGATGCCGGTCTTCGCCGGGCGAGAACACGCGCATGCGCTGCTCGCGCAGGTCCATGACCCCGTGGAAGGCCTTGCCCATGCCGACCGGCCAGGTGAACGGCACGACGCCCATGCCGAGCTCGCGCTCGATCTCGTCCATCAGCGCCAGCGGCTCCTGCACCTCGCGGTCCATCTTGTTGACGAAGGTCAGGATCGGCGTGTGGCGTGCGCGGCAGACCTGCAGGAGCCGGCGCGTCTGCGGCTCGACGCCGTTGGCCGCGTCGATCACCATCAGCGCTGCGTCCACCGCGGTGAGCACGCGGTAGGTGTCTTCCGAGAAGTCCTGGTGGCCGGGCGTGTCGAGCAGGTTGATGACGCAGTCGCGGTACTCCATCTGCATGACGGAGGACGCCACCGAGATGCCGCGCTGCTTCTCGATCTCCATCCAGTCCGAGGTCGCGTGGCGGCTCGCCTTGCGCGCCTTCACCGAGCCGGCGATCTGGATCGCGCCCGAGAACAGCAGCAGCTTCTCGGTCAGCGTGGTCTTGCCGGCGTCGGGGTGGCTGATGATGGCAAACGTTCTTCGACGCTTGACTTCATTGAGAATTTTCTCGTCCGCCATCGCTCGCCAGCCCCGGTTTGTACACAGCTATGTACACGTTGAAAAAGTGCCCATCGCCTGCGTACAACCCGCGCTTCCGAGCCAGCGCCAGGCTCCCCCCAGCGCGGGTGAATTTTACGTGAGCCACGCTCTCGACGGGGCGTCGCGCTGGCTGTTGGTTCACGCGAAGGACGCGACTCTCTCCCGGCAGAGATCAAGTGTCTTCCCCACGACGGCTCCCGATGCCGCGTCGCGAATGCAGGCGGGCGGGATCGCGATGGCGTCGACAGCGCCGGTCAGTCGCCCGAGCATGTCATCCATAGCAGCGTTCGCGTCTCCGGCGCGCAGCCCCGCGAGTGTGGCAACCGCGACGAAGTCGGCGCGCCTGAGGCGTTCATCCTTGCCGCCGAGCTTGAGGGCCATGCGGTCATGCTCGAGTCCGGGGAAGACGCGCGTGGTGAGGGCGTCGTACACCGGCGCGAACCTCACCGCCTCGAAGACCGCGTCGCCCTGTCGTGCTGTCTTGAGGAGCGCCATGTTCTTGAGGTGCATGTCGCCGTCGGCGATGAGCCAGGCGAACAGGACACGTTTCAGAAGGGTGAGCAGGTCCGCGTCCGGGTCTGTGGACAGCGCGCGCAGCGCGCGCGCGACCCGCTCGATAGTGCCTGTGTATTTCTCCTCCGGCGTCAGGTCGAGGACCGAGCACATGTCCTCCATCGCGATCATCCGGGGATCGTCCACATGGTCGCGGATGTCGAAGCGCTCGACCAGCAAGGCGGGCGGCATGTCATCAGGCATGACGACAAGCGCCGTCTCCGGCGCGGGAAGTCCGACGCCGCGCGCGAGCGCGAGTCCGACCCATTCGATAAGCGGCAGGTGCTCGAAGCCCGCCGTCCCGGCGGGCTTCAGGATGTGGGTGAAGGGGAGCCCGGCGCTCGGCGAGAGAGCGCCGTCCGGTGCCAAGTGCATCGGGGCCTTGATCTGGATGCCCGAGAGGCGCGGCATGTCGGGTCGCGCGTAGAGGGCCGCGAGCCGGTGCTCGAAGTCTCGTTCGATGGCGCTTCGTCCGGGCCCGGCATAGCTGCCGGCGAAGAGCCCGTCCTTGAGGTGGTCTGCCAACCTGGTTTCGAGGATGTCGGCAGGAAGGCTTGCCAGTTCATCAGCCGGGCTGGCGATCGTGATGTTCGACATGTAGCGCTGGCCCGAGCGCAGCAGCGAGCGCTCGTCCCGGTGATCTTTGAGGACCGCCTCGAGCCAGCCTTCGGGCAACAGCGACACGATGAAGGGCGGCAGCTTGCCGGGGAGCGTCTGCCGTACGACAGGCGGCAGCACAGGCCCGTGCGGGACTTGCGTCCAGCGCCACTCGAAACCGTCGTGTGCAAGTGAGCCGATGACGAGCCCATGCCAGGCAACGTCCAGCGCGAAGGCCGCCTCGTTGCGGACCGGCGCGCCGTTGGTCCGGCGCAGCAGGAACTTCTCGGCCCCTTCCCCTTCGCGGTACCAGTCGTTTTCGCGCGCAAGTGCCCATACGGCGTCACTCGCGGCCTTGGGGTCGCCGTACTCCTCGACGAGTCGCCGGGCGAGGGCCTTGCGCATGGCGGCGTCGATGGAGGCGGCGTGTTCGCTTCTGAGGCGGAAGGCCTCGAGGAGCCGCTGGCGGGGTGTTGACACCGAGACCGGGAACTCGCCAAGGCTGTCGGCGACGACGGCTGACCCTATCGAAGGCCGGACAGGCGCTTTGTTCTGGATGATCTCCAGTGCCCGGATGCGGGTCCGCTGGACGCGCGGCCCCGTGATGTAGAGCCGTCCGTCGTCGGTGGGCCCGAGCAGGACCGCGCTTGCGCCCGAGAGGTAGGTTTTGGGGTACAGGTACCGGGCGATGCGGACGGCATGGGCGAGCACGGTCCGGTCGATGTCGTCTCCGGCATCGGCATAGATTCCGCGCATGAGCTGCACGAGCTTGCCCGTCTCGGCAAGGTAGTGGCTCTTCGTCTTGTCGATGGTTTCGCCGACCAGGTGCAGTCCCATGCTCTCACTTTCACGTGCTTCAGATACGGGAAAGTTAGCACCGCCGGGGCCACGAAGCAAGCAAAACCAAACTTTCGCGTATCTGAGATGCGAGATGGTTAAGGAAACTAATCCTCTCGCACCCTCCGCGACACCCGGCCGGGCTTGATCAAGCGTACTCCGTGCCTCTCCCGCGCCGCGTTGTTCCTGGTGGACCGAGACGCCCCGGCTGAAGGCAGCGAGAAGGTCGGGAGATCGGGCATTGCCGGATGGTCCGCGGCACCCGATGGCACACTGCGGCGCATGCCGGAGCTGCCGGACATCACCGTCTACACCGAGAGCCTGGCCGTGAAGCTGCGCGGCGCGCGCTTGCAGCGCGTGCGCATTGCCAGCCCCTTCCTGCTGCGCACGGCCGTGCCGCCGATCGCCGGCGCCGAAGGGCGGCGCGTCGGCAGCGTCGAGCGGCTCGGCAAACGCATCGTGATCGGGCTCGAAGGCGAGCTGTTCCTCGTCGTGCACCTGATGATCGCCGGGCGCCTGCACTGGCTCGCCGCGGGTGGCGCACCGGCCAAGTCCGCGCTCGCCGCGTTCGAGTTCGACACCGGCTCGCTGGCGCTCACCGAAGCCGGCACGAAGCGGCGTGCGTCGCTGCACCTGCTCGCCGGTCGCGAGGCACTCGCGGCGCTCGACCCCGGCGGCATCGACGTGTTCGCCTGCGAGCTCGCGAGTTTCGGCGCGCGGCTGCAATCCGAGAACCACACCTTGAAGCGTGCGCTGACGAACCCGCGGCTGTTCAGCGGCATCGGCAACGCGTACTCGGACGAGATCCTGCACCGCGCGCGGCTGTCGCCGCTGACGCTGACGCGCGCGCTCGACAGCGCGCAGACGCAGCGCCTGCTCGACGCCACTCGGGCCGTGCTGCACGAATGGTCCGAGCGGCTGCGTGCCGAGGCGCTGGGCCATGGCGGCTGGCCGGCGAAGGTGACTGCGTTCCGCCCCGAGATGGCGGTGCACGGCCGCTACGGCCAGCCTTGCCCGGTGTGCGCCGCGCCGGTGCAGCGCATCGTGCACGCCGACAACGAGACGAACTACTGCGCGCGTTGCCAGACCGGCGGCAGGCTGCTCGCCGACCGCGCCTTGTCCCGGCTGCTCAAGGCGAGCTGGCCGAAGCACATCGACGACCTCGGCTGACGGCTACCATGCCCGGACCATGACCGATCGCGACGCGCGCCGCAAAGGGCTCACGACCAGGCTGCTGCACAGCGACAGGCTGCGCGGCGTGGAGCACGGCGCGCCGCACCAGCCGCTGCATACCGCCGCAGCCTTCGCCTATCCGGCTGCGCGCGACCTCGTCGAGGTCTTCCAGGGGCGCAAGTCCGGGCCGGTCTACGCCCGCCAGGGAAACCCGACCACCAGCGCGCTCGAGGCCAAGGTCGCGCTGCTCGAGAACGGCCGCGAGGCCGCCTGCTTCGCCACCGGAATGGCGGCGATCGCGGCGATCGCGGCGAGCCTGTTGCGCGCAGGCGACCACGTGGTCAGCAGCGCCTTCCTGTTCGGCAATACCAACAGCCTGATGCAGACGCTGCGCGGGCTGGGCATCGCGGTCGAGTTCGTCGACGCCACCGATGCGGGCGCGGTGCGCGCGGCGATCACGCCGCAGACGCGCTTGGTCTTCACCGAGACGATCGCCAACCCGCGCACGCAGGTGGCCGATCTCGCCGGCATCGGCCGACTGTGCCGCGACGCCGGGCTGCTCTACGTCGTCGACAACACGATCACGACGCCGGTGCTGCTGCAGGCGAGCTCGGTCGGCGCCGGGCTCGTGGTGCATTCCTTGACCAAGGCCATCGGCGGCCACGGCAATGCGCTGGGCGGCGCGGTGGTCGACACCGGCTTGTTCGACTGGCGCGGCTTCCCGAACATCCTGCCCGCCTACACGGCGGGCGACCCGGCCGGATGGGGCCTGCTGCAGATCCGCAAGAAGGGCCTGCGCGACTTCGGCGCCTCGTTGCGCGCCGACGATGCCCACCGCATCGCGGTCGGCGCCGAGACGCTGGCGCTGCGGGTCGCACGCAGCAGCGCGAATGCACTGGCCGTGGCCGGCTTCCTCGCCGGGCATGCGGCGGTCGAACGCGTGCACTACCCGGGGCTGCCCGGCCACGCGCAGCACCTGCGTGCCACCGAGCTCTTCGGCGGCCGCTACGGCCCGCTGCTGAGCTTCGAGTTGCGTGACGGCGTGGACCCGCTGGCCTGGCTCGACGCATTGAAGCTGGTCATCGTCTCCAGCCACCTTGCCGACAACCGCACGCTGGCGATCCCCGTCGCACAGACCATCTTCCACGAGATGGGAGCCGAGCGGCGCCGGGAGATGGGCATCGCCGAGGGTTTGATCCGCGTCTCGGTCGGCATCGAGGACGTCGACGACCTGCTGGACGACTTCGGCGCCGCGTTGGACGCGGTCGGTTGATGCCGGCCGGCCCTGATCACGGCGGCGCGACGAACGGCCGCACGACTGCGAGCAGGCGCTCGACGTAGGCTTCCTTTTCGCCCACCGGCGCCGCGTAGTGCAGCGCCTGCGCGGCGGCGTCGACTCCGGCGCGTTTGGCCATCATCCACGCCGCCAGGTATTGCGAGGCGAGGCAGCCGCCGGCGGTCGCGATCGGCCCGCGCGCGTGGAAGGGCGCGTCCTCGACGCGCACCCCGGCTTCGATCACCCAGGGTTTGGTCGTCAGGTCGGTGCACGCAGGCATGTCGGCCAGCAGGCCGAGCCGCGCGAGCAGCAGCGCGCCCGAACATTGCGCGCCGATCAGCTGGCGCAGCGGGTCCAGGCGCAGCCGGTCGAGCAAGGCGCTGTTCGCGGCGATCGCGCGGGTGTAGATGCCGCTGCCGAAGATCACCGCGTCGGCGTCGTTGGCGAACTCCAGCGGCTGCTGCGCCTGCACGGTCACGCCGTTCATCGACGTGACGTGCGTGCCCGGGCTCGCGATCTCGGCCTTCCAGCCTTGCGTGCCGAGCCGGTTCAGCAGCCCGAGCGCGATGAACGAGTCGAGCTCGTTGAAGCCGTCGAAGGTGAGGATCGCGATGCGCATGGCGCGCCGGCGCAGCGGCTCAGTCCTCGAGCAGCGAACGCAGCATCCACGCCGTCTGCTCGTGCACCGTGAGGCGCTGCGTCAGCAGGTCGGCGGTCGGTTCGTCGCCGGCCTTGTCGGCGAGCGGGAAGACGCTGCGCGCGGTGCGCGCCACGGCCTCGTGGCCGTCGACGAGGATGCGCACCATCTGCATCGCCTTCGGCGGCACGGCCGGTGCGTCGGCGAGCGAGCTGAGCTGGCCGAACTGGCGGTACGAGCCCGGCGCCGCGGACCCGAGCGAGCGGATGCGCTCGGCCAGCGGGTCGACCGCGTTCCACAGCTCGGTGTACTGCACCATGAACATCGCGTGCAGCGTGTTGAACATCGGCCCGGTGACGTTCCAGTGAAAGTTGTGCGTCGTCAGGTACAGCGTGTAGGTGTCGGCGAGCAGCTTGGCCAGGCCGCCGGCGATCGCCGCGCGGTCTTTCTCGCTGATGCCGATGTTGATCACCGGTGCACCGGCCGACGCGCTTTTCTTCCTTGCCATCGTGTTCCTTTCGGCCTCCGGCGGGGGCGCAGCAGCGGACGCTCCGCGCCCCCCCGCCCCTCACGCCAGGTCGAAACGGTCCAGGTTCATCACCTTGGACCAGGCGGCGACGAAGTCCCTGACGAACTTCTCGCGCCCGTCGGCGCTCGCATACACCTCGGCAAGAGCGCGCAGCACCGAGTTCGAGCCGAACACCAGGTCCACGCGGGTGGCCGTCCATCGGGGCTTGCCGGTCTTGCGGTCCTTGCCCTCGTAGTGGCCGCCGGTCGGCTTCCACTCGGTGCCCATGTCGAGCAGGTTGACGAAGAAGTCGTTCGACAGGACACCCGGCCGGTCGGTGAACACGCCGTGCTTGCCGGCGCCGCTGTTGGCGCCGAGCACGCGCAGCCCGCCCACCAGCGCCGTCATCTCGGGCGCGGTGAGCGCGAGCTGCTGCGCCTTGTCGACCAGCAGGTGCTCGACGGCCACGCTGGCCGGACCCTTGAAGTAGTTGCGGAAGCCGTCGGCCACGGGTTCGAGCACGCCGAAGGATTCGACGTCGGTCTGGTCCTGCGACGCGTCGACGCGCCCCGGCGCGAACGGCACCTCGACGGCGACCCCCGCCGCCTTGGCCGCCTGTTCGACGCCGACGCCGCCGGCCAGCACGATGACGTCGGCCAGCGAGAGCTTGCCCGAGGCCTTCTGGATCTCCTCCAGCTTGGCGAGCACCTTGCCGAGTTCGCCCGGCGTGTTCGCCTCCCAGCCCTTCTGCGGCGCGAGGCGGATGCGCGCGCCGTTGGCGCCGCCGCGTTTGTCGCCGCTGCGGAAGGTCGAGGCCGAGGCCCAGGCGGTGGCCACGAGTTGCGCGACCGTCAGGCCGGAGGCCGCGATCTTCGCCTTCGCGTCGGCGATGTCGGCGGCCGTGGGCTTCAGCGTCGCGGCCGGCAGCGGGTCTTGCCACAACAACACTTCCTTCGGCACCTCGGGGCCGAGGTAGCGTGCGCGCGGGCCCATGTCGCGGTGCGTCAGCTTGTACCAGGCGCGCGCGAAGGCGTCGGCAAAGGCCTGCGGGTCGTCCTTGAAGCGGCGCGAGATCTTCTCGAACTCGGGGTCGAAGCGCAGCGTCAGGTCGGTGGTCAGCATCTTCGGCTTGTGCTTCTTGCCCGGGATGTGCGCGTCGGGAATGATCTCCGGCGCGTCTTTGGCGACCCACTGCTTGGCGCCGGCGGGCGACAGCTCCATCTCCCACTCGTACTTGAAGAGGTGCTCGAAGAAGTCGTTGCTCCAGCGCGCGGGCGTCGTCGTCCAGGTGATCTCGATGCCGCTCGAGATCGCATCCTTGCCGTGGCCCGTACCGTAGTTGCTGGTCCAGCCGAAACCTTGCTGCTCGAGCGGGGCGCCTTCGGGCTCGGGGCCCTTGTGCGACTCGGGCGCCACGCCGTGCGCCTTGCCGAAGGTGTGGCCGCCGGCGATCAGCGCGACGGTTTCTTCGTCGTTCATCGCCATGCGGCCGAAGGTGGCGCGGATGTCCTTGGCGGCGCTCTTCGGGTCGCCGTTGGCGTCGGGGCCTTGCGGGTTGACGTAGATCAGGCCCATGTGGGTCGCGCCCAGAGGCTGGTCCAGGTCACGGTTGCCGGTGAAGCGCTTGCCCGTGTCGAGCCAGACGGCCTCGTTGCCCCAGTTGGCGTCGTTGTCGGGTTCCCACACGTCCTCGCGCCCGGCGGCGAAGCCGAAGGTGCGGAAGCCCATCGACTCGAGCGCGACGTTGCCGGCGAGGATCATCAGGTCGGCCCAGGAGATGCTCTGCCCGTACTTCTGCTTGACCGGCCACAGCAGGCGGCGCGACTTGTCGATGTTGACGTTGTCGGGCCAGCTGTTCAGCGGCGCGAAGCGCTGCTGCCCGCGGCCACCACCGCCGCGGCCGTCGGAGGTGCGATAGGTGCCGGCGGCATGCCAGGTCATGCGCACGAACTGCGGCCCGTAGTGGCCGAAGTCGGCCGGCCACCAGGGCTGCGAATCGGTCATCACCGCCAGCAGGTCCTTCTTCAGCGCGGCGTAGTCGAGCTTCTTGAACGCCTCGGCGTAGTTGAAATTCCCGCCCAGCGGGTCGGACTTGCTGGAATGCGCGCTCAACAGGTCCAGGCGCAACTGGTTCGGCCACCAGTCCTTGTTCGTGGTGCCGCCGCCGGCAGCGTGGTTGAACGGGCACTTGGCTTCGGTCGACATGGTGCTTCCTTCCTTCGTCAGGGGTCTGTGGGGTGGAGGGCAGGGGCCGAAGGGTATGAAATCGGCCCGCGCGCGTCCAGAGGAATACCTTGATCGCGCCGATAGGGGAATACGCGGGTCAGGACAAGCGCTCGACGCCTTCGAGCGGGCAGGCGTAGATCGCGTTGCGCAGCGCCGCGATCGCCTCGTAGCGCGGGAAGGTGCGCCGCCACGCCAGCACCACGCGCCGCATGGGCACCGGCTCGCTGAACCTCACGTACTTCAGGTGCGGCTGCGGGTCCTTGGGCACGCTCAGCCGCGGCACGACCGTCACGCCCATGCCCGAGGCGACCATGTGCTTGATCGTCTCGAGCGAGCTGCCCTCGAAGCTCTTGCGGATGCCTTCGGCGCCGCTGGAGAAGCGCGCGTACTCGGGGCAGACCTCGAGCACATGGTCGCGAAAGCAGTGGCCGGTGCCGAGCAGCAGCATGGTTTCGTTCTTCAGCTCCTCGGCGGTGATCGACTTGCGCTTGGCCAGCGGGTGGTTCTTCGGCACGGCGGCCATGAAGGGTTCGTCGTACAGCGGCGCCACGGCCAGGCCGGCGTCCGGGAACGGCTCGGCCATGATCGCCGCGTCGAGATCGCCGTTGCGCAGCATGTCGAGCAGCTTCGCGGTGAAGTTCTCCTGCAGCATCAGCGGCATCTGCGGCACGCGCTCGATCGCCTGCCTGACGAGATCGGGCAGCAGGTAGGGCCCGATCGTGTAGATCACGCCCAGGCCCAGCGGGCCCGAGACCGGGTCCTTGCCGCGCTTGGCGATCTCCCTGATGGCGCCGGCCTGCTCGATCACCGCCTGCGCCTGGCGCACGATCTCGGCGCCCAGCGGCGTGGTGCTGACTTCGTTGCTGCCGCGCTCGAAGATGCGCACGTCGAGCTCTTCCTCGAGCTTCTTGATTGCCACGCTGAGCGTCGGCTGAGACACGAAACAGGCCTCCGCAGCCCGGCCGAAGTGCTTCTCGCGGGCGACGGCGACGATGTAGCGCAACTCGGTCAGGGTCATCGCCGACGAGGATAGCGCAGCGCGCTGCCCCGGGCGGTTCGCCTCATGCCTTCAGGAAATCGGTGCGCGACGCCAGCCAGCGCTCCACCTGCGCCGCCGCGGCTTGCGGGTAGGCATCGAGCAGCCGCGCAGCGGCGCGGCGCGCCTGGTCGAGCAGCGCGCCGTCGGTGGCGGCATCGAAGAAGCGCAGCAGCGCCGCGCCCGACTGGCGCGCGCCGAGGAACTCGCCCGGGCCGCGGATGTCCAGGTCGCGGCGCGCGATCTCGAAGCCGTCGTTCGTCTCCAGCATCGCCTTGAGGCGCTCCTTGGCGGCGTCCGACAGCGGCGTCGAATACAGCAGCACGCACACGCTCGCGGCCGCGCCGCGGCCGACGCGGCCGCGCAGCTGGTGCAGCTGACTCAGCCCGAAACGTTCGGCATGCTCGACCACCATCAGCGAGGCGTTCGGCACGTCGACGCCGACTTCGATCACCGTGGTCGCGACCAGCACCGCCATCTGGCCGCCGCTGAACAGCGACATCACCGCGGCTTTCTCCGCTGCCGGCAAACGTCCGTGCAGCAGCCCGACCATCTGCCCGGGCAGCGCCGCGCCGAGCGCCTGGTGGGTGGCGGTCGCGTCGCGCAGCTCGAGGTGTTCGCTTTCTTCGACCAGCGGGCAGACCCAGTAGACCTGCCGGCCGCGGCCGATCTCGTCGCGGATGCGCGCGATCACCGCGTCGCGACGGCTTTCG
>CXWJ01001269.1_pt1 | contig 10995 bp, 12 predicted proteins | sample 590841 | NCBI WGS metagenome assembly CXWJ01 (sample SAMEA3498367, study PRJEB10139) | wastewater metagenome | biome: wastewater treatment plant; material: activated sludge | place: Austria | collected 2015-01-21 | reverse complement strand
GAGGTCTGGGAGTTCGGCGCCGGCTCGGGCGCGCTGGCGGCGCAACTGCTCGGCGAGTTGGGTGAGCTGGGTGTGCCTGTCGCCGCGTACCACGTGGTCGAGCTGTCGGCGGCGCTGCGCGCGCGCCAGGCGCAACGCCTGCAGGCCTGGGCCGGCAAGCCGCACTGGCACGAGCGGCTGCCGGCGCGTATCGACGGCGTGCTGCTCGGCAACGAAGTGCTCGACGCGATGCCGGTGCAGCTGCTGCACTGGGACGGCGAACGCTGGTTCGAGCGCGGCGTGGCGGCCGAAAAGAACACCGGCGACGGCGGCTTCGCCTGGTTGGACCGGCCGACGGCGTTGCGTCCTCCGTCGGGTGACTTCGTACCCGGCACGGTGACGGAGGTCCACACCCATGCCGAAGCCTTTGTGCGCACGCTGGCCGCGCACATGGGCCGCGCGGCGGCCTTCTTCATCGACTACGGTTTCCCCGAAGCCGAGTACTACCACCCGCAGCGTGCCGGTGGCACGCTGATGTGCCACCGCGCGCACCGCGCCGATACCGACCCGCTGGTCGAGGTCGGGCTGAAGGACATCACCGCGCACGTCAACTTCAGCGGCATCGCGCTGGCCGCGCAGGACGCCGGGCTGGACGTGCTGGGCTACACCTCGCAGGCGCGTTTCCTGCTCAACTGCGGGCTGCCGGCGTTGATGGAGGCGGCCGGGCTGCAACAGGGCATCGCCGCGCAGCGGCTGGTCCACGAGCACGAGATGGGTGAACTCTTCAAGGTCATCGGCCTGGCCCGCGGCGTCACGCTGGACGCACTGGGCTTTCGCAGCGGCGACCGCAGCCACCGCCTGTGATGCGCTGGCTGCTCGTCTTCCTGCTGGCCTGCCTGCTGGTCCACGGCATGAAGGGCTGGCTGGCGCGCATCGGCCTGGGGCGCCTGCCCGGCGACTTCAGTTTCCGCGTGCGCGGACGCGACTTCTTTGTGCCGCTGGCCAGCAGCCTGCTGCTGAGCCTGGTGGCGATGGGCGTCGGCGCGCTGCTGTAGGCCGCGGGTTCAGCCCTCGATCGTCCACTCGTGCCGGCACTTGCGGCAGCACACCAGCGCCGCCTCGCCCTGGGCCTCGGCGCGCACCAGCTCGAAGCGCGCGTAGGTGCCGCAGCCGGGGCAGTCGGCCTGGTGCGCGACGTGCTCGGCGTGCATCAGCAGCCACAGATAGCGGCGCAGGGCCCACAGCCCGCCGCCGCCGCACACCAGGATGGCGATGCCGTCGATCAACTGGTCGAGCCAGCCGCGGTACTTCGTTGCCGCCTCGAAGGCGGCGAGCAGGCCGATCATGCAGACGAAGGTCAGCGCCATGTGCGCGTGGCTTTGCAGCAGCTCGCGCTCGTACCACTTGCGAAAGCCCAGCTTGCGGATGCCCGCGGCCAGCTTCACCGACGCGCTCCCCACCGGCCAGGGTGTGCCCTCAAGCGCCGCCAGCGCGGCGATAGGGTTCCTCGAAGTCGAGGAAGTCGTGCTCGGCCCGAGCGGCGCCGTTCCAGGCCTGCACGCCGGGCAGCGCCGCCACGCGCTGCAGGTAGGCGCGCGCGGCGTCCGACAGCGGCAGCGCATAGGTGGCGAGGCGCGCGCACACCGGGGCATAGAACGCATCGGCCGCGCTGAAAGCGCCGAACAGCATCGGCCCGCCGCTGGCGGCCAACTGCCCGCTCCACATGCGCTCGATGCGCGCGACATCGCCGCGCACCTCGGGCTGTTCCGACCAGATGCGTTGCCCCACCTCGGACAGGCCGGCCTCGATGTTCATCGGGCAGTGCTGGCGCAGCGCGCCGAAGCCGGCGTGCATCTCGGCGCACAGGCTGCGTGCGCGGGCACGCTCTTGCCTGCCTTGCGGCCAAACGCCGGCCGCCGGGAACTTCTCGTGCAGGTACTCGGCGATCGCCAGCGTGTCCCACACCGCGAAGCCGTCGTCCACCAGCACCGGCACGCGCCCCGCCGGGCTGACGCGCGCGACGGCCTGGCGGAAGGCCGAGCCTTCGCTGAAGTCGAAGCGCAGCGGCACTTCGTCGAAGGCGATGCCGAGCTGGCCCATCAGCACCCACGGCCGCATCGACCATGACGAGTAGTTCTTGTTGCCGATGTACAGCTGCAAGGGCATGGTGCGGCTCCGCTGGGGGTCAGTGACGGTGGCGCAGCGCGCGCCAGCCGTTGAAGCGCTCGACGCCCTGTCCGGGCGACAGGTAGCCGGGTGCCACCGCGCCCAGCGAAGCCGCGCCGATGCCCAGCGCCTGCAGCCCCGGCAACTGCCCGGTGGCAACGTTGGGCACCTGCATCGACAACAGGTTGTCGCGCGACATCAGCGGCGTGCCCGGCATCAGCTCCATCGCCAGCGCCTGCAGGCGGCCGAGCGCGTCGGGCAGCGGAAGCAGCCTGCGCTCGTGGCCGCACAGCCGCCCGGCCAGACGCACCAGCTCGCCCAACGTGTAGACCTGCGGGCCGGCGCATTCGTAGGTCTGGCCGATGGTGTCGGGCCGCTGCAGGCAGCGCCGCAGCGCCTCGGACACGTCTTCCACCCACACCGGCTGGAAGCGCGCCTCGACGCCGGCCAGCGGCAGCAGCGGAAACACCGACTGCAGCGCCGCGAACAGGTTGAGGAAGCGGTCGTGCGCGCCGAAGATCACCGACGGCCGCAGCACGCTCAAGTCGAGCGGCGCGGCGCGCAGCAGCGCCTCGGCGCGGGCCTTGCTGCGCAGGTATTCCGACGGTGCGTCCGCGGCCGCGCCGAGCGCACTGACATGCACGAGCCGCGGCACGCCGGCCGCCGCGCAGGCCGTGGCCAGCCGCCGCGCGAGCTGCACGTGCACGCGCTCGAAGTCGGCGGCGCTGCCGTGCAGGATGGCGATCAGGTTGACCACCGCGTCGTGCCCGGCTACCACTCGCGCAAGCTGCGTGTCGTCGTGCACGTCGCACTCCACCGGGTCGACGGTGGGCAGGAACTGCACCGGCTGGGCGTGGGCGAGGCGCCGCGTCGCCACGGTGATTCGCGTGTCGGCACCCTGCGCGACCAGGCGCTCGCACAGTGAGCGGCCGACGAAGCCGGTGCCGCCGAGCAGCAGGATGCGTGTCATTGCGAGCCCCTCCGCGCTGCGCGCTGCGGGATGAGCGCTCGGGAGCGGTCCGCCGCGGTCATTGCGATTCCTCCGCGCCGCGGGATGAGCGCTCGGGAACGGCCCGTCGCGCTCATGGCAGTTCCTTGTCCACCACTGGTGCGCGCATGTCGCGCGGCCCGATCTGCGGGCCCAGCCGCGCCTTCAGCGACACCGGCTTGGCTCCCAGCAGCGCGCTGTAGTAGACGGCGTTGGACAGCACCTTCTTCACGTAGTCGCGCGTTTCGGCGAAGGGGATGTTCTCGGCCCAGGCGGCCGGCTCCATCAGCGGGCCGTCGCGCCAGCGGCGCGGCCGGCCGGGGCCGGCGTTGTAGGCGGCGGCGGCCAGCGCCTGCGAGCCGCCGAAGTCGTCGAGCACCAGCTTCAGGTAGGCCGTGCCCAGGCGCAGGTTGACGCCGCGGTCGGTGATCATGTCGGGCTTGTACTCCAGGCCGATCTTCTTCGCGGTCCAGCGTGCGGTGGCCGGCATGATCTGCATCAACCCCGATGCGCCGACGTGCGAGCGTGCGTCCATGATGAAGCGCGACTCCTGCCGGATCAGCCCGTAGATGTAGGCCGGGTCGAGGCCGATCTCGCGCGCCTGGGCCACCACCTCCTGCCGGTACGGCATCGGGAAACGCTGCGCCATGTCCACCTCCTGGCGCGTGCGGTCGCTGGTGTTGATGCAGCGATCCCAGACCTCGCTGTCGCAGGCCAGCTGCGCGGCGGCCAGCAGCTCGCGGTCGCCCAGGCCGCGTAGCGTGAAGTTCCATTCGCGCACCCCCTCGTTGCGCAGGCCGATGGCGATCAGCAGCAGTGCGCGTTCGAAGCCGGGCGTGCGCTTGGCGGTCTCGCGCTCGGCCGCCGACAGCGCGGCCGGCTTCGGCGGCAGCGTCACCGTGCCGCCCAGGTCTTCGTGCGCCAGCTTGCCGTAGAAGCTCATCTGGCCGGCGATCGACTCCAGCAGCTGGCGTGCCGCCAGCCGGTCGGCGTCGCCGTCGGGCCCGGCCTTGGCGGCGCCCTGCAACGCACGGGCGCGCCAGTAGACCCAGGCCGGATCCTTCTGCTCGTCGGCGCTCATCGCCTGCTGCGCGCCGTTGATCAGGCTCCAGCGCTCGGCGTCCGGTCCGTCGAAGCGCAGCGCGGCGCGCACCTGCCAGCCGAGCATGTCGTCGGACCACGGCGCCGCATCGCGCTGCGCGGCGGGGGCGTCGCGGCGCAGCGCCCACGCCCGCTGGTAGTAGGGCACGGCCTCGGGCATCAGCTTCTGTGCCGCCTGCCTGGCGCTGCCGGCCCAGGCCAGCGCGGCCAGCGCGGCGGGCAGCTGGGCCTGCCAGCGCTCGTTCAGCTGCGCGGCCGCGGCTGGCGGATCGCTGCTCGCCAGCCGCAGCAGCGCCAGCACGGCCAGCTCGGACGAGGCGCCGTTCGCCGGTTTGCGCGCGAGCCAGCGTGCCGGGTTGTCCCACAGCTCGGACACCGCGCCGGCGGCAGCCGGGCTGACGAATCCGGCCGCGGCACGCGCCGCGCGCGGCCGGCCGATCTCGGCGGCGATGCGCGCCTTCTGCCAGGCGTCCTGCGTCGTCAGCTGGCCGGCAGCGAACAGCGTGCTGGCCAGCAGGTTGCAGCCGTCGTCCAGGTCGCGCTGCACGAACCAGGCGCTGCGCGCCGCGTCGCGCACGTCCTGGCCGGCCAGGTGCTGCGTCAGCAGCGCGTAGCAGCTGACCTCGCGGTCGTCGTTCATGCGAAAGCGCGGGTAGTCGCGGCTGAAGCTGGCCCAGTCGCGGCGCTTGCCCAGCTCCAGCAGCCAGTCGTTGCGCAGCCGGTCCTCGACGTAGGTGCCGGGCCAGCGCGCATAGAAGGTCTCGATCTCGTCGACCTGCACGCCGCCGAGGCGGTTGCTCAGCTCCCAGTACTCGACCCACTGCGCCAGCGGGTGGCGCTGCACCGCCACGCTGGCGTTGACCAGCTGCGCGCGGTCCTTCTTGCGCAGGGCCTCGCGCGCATCGAGCACGAGCTGGTGCTCGGACTGCGCGTGCGCGCCCGGCGGCACGGCGATCGACAGCAGCAGCGCGGCGGCTGCCAGGAGGCGGGGGGCGGATCGAAGCGTCATGGCTCTGTGAATCGGAAGGAATCTAGCGCTTCGACATGGGCGCTTGCGGGATTTTCGCACTGCGTGCCGGCTGGCGGCGACGTACGGGCGTGGCACGCGCACGCAATGCCGCATCCAGCGCGAGCAGCGCCCACGGGCGCATGCCGTGCGGCGAATCCAGGGCCTGCGGCGGGGCACTCCAGTAGCCCAGCGCGACGCGCCGGCCCCTGGCCTGGTAGACAAAGGCCTCGCTGCCGGCCGCCTCGAAGTGCGGCCGCGTCTGCGCGTCGGCCTTCAGGTACAGCCGCTCGAAGGCGACCAGCGCCATGAACACGCCGTCGATGCGCAGGCCGTGGCCGCCGAACAAACGTTGCGCGCTCACCGCGCCCAGCGGCGCCAGCAGTTCAAGGCAGTGGTCGACCAGGGCGTCGCGCTGCGGCATCGCACCAGTGTAGGAGCCCGGCACAATGCGGCATGAGCGACGCCTTCAAGCTGCCTTTGGAGCCCACCCGCGACAAGCTCGCGCTGCGTCGCCAGCTGCAGGCCGAACGGCTGGCGATGGCCGACCGCCACCAGCGTTCGGTGCATCTGCAGGAGGTGCTGCGCGTGTGGCTGGTCGGGCGCAGCGAGCGCAGCATCGGCGCGTACAAGCCGATCAAGGGCGAATTCGACGCACTGCCGGCGCTGTTCCGCTGGAGCGAGGCTGAAGCCGGCCGGCGCATCGGCCTGCCGGTGATCGACCGCGACACCCGGCACCTGCGCTTCCACGTCTGGTTCCCCGGCTGCCCGATGGAGGAGGATGCCTACGGCATCCCCAAGCCCAAGGAGACCGAGGCCTTCGAGCCCGAGCTGCTGCTGGTGCCCTGCGTCGGCTACGGGCCGCGCGGGCTGCGCCTGGGCTATGGCGGCGGCTTCTACGACCGCACGCTGGCCGACCTGCGGCCGCGGCCGTTCACCGTCGGCGTCGGCTTCGCGCACGGCTGGGTGCCGTGGCTGCAGGCCGAGCCGCACGACGTGCCGCTGGACGCGATGCTGGTCGAGGACGGCGTGGTCTGGCAGCGGCGCTGATGCCGGCGCGAAGCAGCCGCAATACGAACAGCCTTCACCGCAGAGACGCGGAGTACGCAGAGCTTCGCAGAGGACTACGGGAAGCCTTCTTCTCCAGGTATTTCCTCTGCGCTTTCTCTGCGTACTCTGCGCCTTCGCGGTGAGGTATTGGCTGTTTGCAGTTCGGCAGCTAGGCGCCGCGAACTGCCCTTCGCTGCGACGTTCGAGCGCGCGTCCTCATGACACGGCTTCAACCCAGGCCGAGGCGCCGGCACAGCTCCAGCGTCAGCGCCGACTGGTTCATCGTGTAGAAGTGGATGCCCGGCACGCCGGCGGCGATCAGCCGCTCGCACAGCGCCGTGACCACGTCCAGGCCGAAGGCGCGGATCGACGCCGCGTCGTCCATGTAGCCTTCCATCTTCAGCGCCACCCAGCGCGGGATCTCGATGCCGTCGCGCTGCGCGAACTGCGCGATCTTCGCGTAGTTGTGGATCGGCATGATGCCCGGCACCACCGGCACCTCGGCGCCGAGCTTGCGCGTGCAGTCGACGAAGTGGAAGTAGGCGTCGGCGTTGAAGAAGAACTGCGTGATCGCCGCGCTGGCGCCGGCCTTGACCTTGTCCGCGTAGTGCTGCAGGTCGCGCGCGCAGTAGCGCTCGTTCGGGTGGTATTCCGGATAGGCCGCGACCTCGATCAGCCAGTCGCTGCCCTGCATCTCGCGGATGCAGCGCACCAGCTCGGCCGCGTAGCGGAACTCGCCGGCGGTGTGCGTGCCGCTGGGCAGGTCGCCGCGCAGCGCGACGATGCGGCGGATCTGCTGCGCGCGGTAGGTGTCCAGGATCTCGGCGATGTTCTTGCGCGTCGAGCCCACGCACGACAGGTGCGGTGCGGCCTCGAAGCCGGCCGCGGCGATGGCGCGTACCGTGTGCAGCGTCTTGTCGCGCGTCGAGCCGCCGGCGCCGTAGGTGACGCTGAAGAACTCGGGCTGCAGCGTGCCGAGTTCGCGCACCACGGTCTTCAGCTTCTCGTCGCCGACCGGGGTGTTGGGAGGGAAGAACTCGAAGCTGATGGGCAGGGATGGGTTCATCGCAGTGGGCTTACTGCAGCCCGGCGAGGTGCTGCGCAGCCGCCTCGCCGAGCCGGCGGTCGAAGGTGATGAGCGTGGTCCTCAGCTCGGCGGCGAGCCACAGGTAGGCGGCGTCGTAGGCCGACAGCGCGTACTGCTGCGCCAGCGCGCATTGCCCCGCGATGTCGACGCGGTGCAGCACCAGCGGCTGCATCCGGTAGCCCGCCAGCGCGGACTCGATCAGCGGTGCCGGCAGGCCCTGGCGGTGCTTCTTCAGCGCGACGCTGGCGAACTCGAAGTCCAGCAGCGCGGGGGCGTGCAGCTCGCGGCCCTGCAACCGCTGGCGGGCGTCGTCGCGCTCGAGCTCTTCGAACAGCAGCGCGCAGATCGCGCTGCTGTCGGCCACCACCGGGGGAAGCGCGTGGTACATGGCGCGCGGTTCGGCCGTGTAGAGCCTGCGCATCGGCGCCGTCATCGCGAGTCGCGGTCCTGCCGGATGATGTCCACCGACCGCGGCTCGCCCGCCAGCGGCTGGGGAAAGCGCTTTCGGGCCTCGGCGGCGATCTGCTCGATGCTCTTGCTGCCGCGCTGCACGAACACCGCGCTGCGGTAGACGTCGGACGGGGCCTGCGCTTCGGCCGCGGCCTGCTCGACGATGGCCATCAGCTCGCCTTGCAGCGAGCGGTGGTTGCGCGTGGCGCGGGCGCGCAGCCGTTCGGCCACGTCGTCGGGCACGTCCTTGATCGACAGGTTGACACTCATCGGATGGCTCCAGAATGGATCCGCGGATCCATTCTGGATCTATTGCAGATCTCGGTCAATCAATAGCGGTAGCTGTCCGGCTTGTACGGCCCCTGCTTGGGCACGCCGATGTAGCTGGCCTGCTCGTCGCTCAGTTCGGTCAGCTCGGCGTTCAGCGTCTTCAGCTGCAGCCGCGCCACCTTCTCGTCCAGGTGCTTGGGCAGCACGTAGACCTTGCCCTGCTCGTAGTAGTCGGCGTGCGTGTACAGCTCGATCTGCGCGATCGTCTGGTTGGCGAAGGAGCTGCTCATCACGTAGCTGGGGTGGCCCGTGCCGCAACCCAGGTTCACCAGCCGGCCCTTGGCGAGCATGATGATGCGTTTGCCCGGCTTGCCATCGACGCCGGGGAAGATGACGTGATCGACCTGCGGCTTGATCTCCTCCCACTGGTACTTCTCCAGCGCCGCCACCTGGATCTCGTTGTCGAAGTGGCCGATGTTGCACACGATGGCGTTGTGCTTCATTGCCGCCATGTGGTCGTGCGTGATCACGTCCTTGTTGCCGGTGGTGGTGACGAAGATGTCGGCCTTGTCCGCCGCCCAGTCCATGGTCACGACGCGGTAGCCTTCCATGCAGGCCTGCAGCGCGTTGATCGGGTCGATCTCGGTCACCCACACCTGCGCCGACAGCGCTCGCAGCGCCTGCGCGCTGCCCTTGCCGACGTCGCCATAGCCGGCGACGACGGCGATCTTGCCGGCGATCATCACGTCGGTGGCGCGCTTGATGCCGTCCACCAGGCTTTCGCGGCAGCCGTAGAGGTTGTCGAACTTGCTCTTCGTCACCGAGTCGTTGACGTTGATGGCGCGGAACATCAGCGTGCCCTTGGCGGACATCTCCTTCAACCGGTGCACGCCGGTGGTGGTTTCTTCGGTGACGCCGATGATCTGCGCGCTCTTGCGGCTGTACCAGGTGGCGTCCTCGGCCAGCTTGGCCTTGATCGCGGCGAACAGCTCGCGCTCCTCCTCGCTGCCGGGGTTGGCGATCAGCGAGGCGTCCTTCTCGGCGCGCTTGCCCAGGTGCATCAGCAGCGTGGCGTCGCCGCCGTCGTCGAGGATCATGTTCGGGCCTTCGCCTTCTGCACCCTTGGCGCCGAACTCGAAGATGCGGTGCGTGTAGTCCCAGTAGTCGCGCAGCGTCTCGCCCTTGTAGGCGAACACCGGCGTGCCTTCGGCCACCAGCGCCGCGGCGGCGTGGTCCTGTGTGCTGAAGATGTTGCAGCTGGCCCAGCGCACTTTGGCGCCCAGCGCCTGCAGCGTCTCCACCAGCACGGCGGTCTGGATGGTCATGTGCAGGCTGCCGGTGACGCGCGCGCCCTTCAAAGGCTGCTTCGCGGCGTATTCCTCGCGGATCGCCATCAGCGCCGGCATCTCGCTTTCGGCGATGTTGATTTCCTTGCGGCCCCAGGCGGCAAGGGACAGGTCGGCGACGTGGAAGTCGGTGAAGTTCTGGGGTGCGAGCACGGCGTTCAAGGCATTTCTCCGTCGAAGGGTGGGAACCCTCCCGAAACGGGCCTGAGCCGTGACACCTGGCGCTTTGGGCGCCGCCGCTCACCACACCGAATCGAGGGGGTGAGCGCGGTTTGAAGCTTGTCCGAGCCTGGAACGGCCGATGCCGTTTCGCAGCGCTCCTCGGAAGCCGGCGATTATATCGACGCCGCCCCGGCGCGCACCCGGCTGTCGAAGGGCGGCGTGACATGTTCGCCCTTCTCGTGCACCAGGCTGGCGCGGCCGACGATCAGCGGGTCCAGCGGGCCCAGTGCCTCCAGATCCTTCTTCGCATAGTCCAGCTGGTGCAGCACGTAGCGCATCGCGTTCAGGCGTGCGCGCTTCTTGCAGTCGGACTTGATCACCGTCCACGGCGCGTCGGCGCTGTCGGTGTGGAAGAACATGCTCTCCTTGGCGCGCGTGTAGTCGTCCCACTTGTCCAGCGACGACAGGTCGATCGGGCTCAGCTTCCACTGCTTCAGCGGGTGGCTGCGCCGCTCCTTGAAGCGGCGGCGCTGCTCGTCGCGGCTCACCGAGAACCAGAACTTGAAGACATGCACGCCGCTGTACACCAGGTGGCGCTCGAACTCCGGCGCCTGGCGCATGAACTCGATGTATTCGTCGTTGCTGCAGAAGCCCATCACGCGCTCCACGCCGGCGCGGTTGTACCAGCTGCGGTCGAACATGACGATCTCGCCCCGCGTCGGCAGGTGCTGCGTGTAGCGCTGGAAGTACCACTGCCCGCGCTCGACCTCGCTGGGCTTTTCCAGCGCCACGACGCGCGCGCCGCGCGGGTTCAGGTGTTCCATGAAGCGCTTGATGGTGCCGCCCTTGCCGGCGGCGTCGCGGCCCTCGAACAGGATCAGGATGCGCTGGCCGGATTCCTTGACCCAGGCCTGCAGCTTCAGCAACTCGACCTGCAGCTTGTACTTCTGCGCTTCGTAGGTCTTGCGCGACATCAGGTTCTTGTACGGGTAGCCGCCGTCGCGCCACTGCGCAGACAGCTCCAGGTCCGGGTCGTCGGCGCCGTTGCCCTTGCGCCGCGGCGTTTCGAACAGCGCGTGTCTCAGCGCTTGAGCGTCGTCGGCCGAGGTGCCGGCGAGGATGGCCTTGAGCGCGTCCAGCGTCTCGCCCGGCGTCGCCTTCGCGCTGCGCCGCAGCAGGTCGCGCAACGCGGCGCCCTGCGCGTCCTGCTTGGCCAGCGTGGCCTGCTGCACGACGTGGCGCTCGATCGCGCGCGCGCCCAGCCGCGGCGCGGTGTCGCCGGCCTGCGCCGGCCGCGGGCCGCGCGCGGCGGGTTTGGCAGCGACGCTCCTGCGCGTCTGGACGGGGGTTTCCTTGGCCATGAGCAACTCTCCGCGACGGATGGCTGAAC
>CXWJ01001736.1_pt1 | contig 10998 bp, 9 predicted proteins | sample 590841 | NCBI WGS metagenome assembly CXWJ01 (sample SAMEA3498367, study PRJEB10139) | wastewater metagenome | biome: wastewater treatment plant; material: activated sludge | place: Austria | collected 2015-01-21 | reverse complement strand
CATGCAGGGCTTCTCCCAGCAGTGGAACAAGGCACTCGCCGACGGCAAGTTGCTCACGTGGGTGAGCGCGGTCTGGGGGAATGCCACCCTGGCCAGCAACGTCCCCACGACCTCAGGCAAGTGGGCGGTGGCGCCGATGCCGACCTGGAAGGACGGCGAGCACACGGCAGCCAACTGGGGAGGCTCAAGCACGGCAGTTCTGCGTGGCAGCGACCACCCATACGAGGCGGCCCAATTTGCCCTCTGGCTGAACACCGACCCCGATTCGCTGAAATTGCTCAACCAGAACGGCGGGCTATACCCAGCGACCAGGGCCGGGCTCGACCTGCCGTTCCTGAAACAGCCTTCGCAGTTCTACGGAGGTCAGCACATCTTCGATGTCTTCGCACAAGCCGCCGATAACGTTGACTCCGATTTCATCTGGAGTCCGACGATGACCCAGACCTACGCGTCGCTCGCCGACGGTTTCGGCGCTGCTCTCGGCGGGGACTCCACCCTGTCTGAGGCCCTGGTTGGGGCGCAGGAGGACACCATCACAGCGATGCGCCTACAAGCACTGGAGGTGGAGCCCAAATGAGCCTCGACACGACCGAGAGCGGCAGCAACCACGCCAGCGGCCCGTCCGGTCGCCCTGCCCGCAGTGAAAACCCTTCTAGGAGGGCCGAGCGGCGAGCGATCGTCGGGCTCCTCTCTCCGTTCGCAATCCTCTTCCTGCTGTTCTACATCGTGCCGATCTGCTACGCGTTCGTGCGCAGCTTCTTCGTGACCACGCGTAAGGGTGCGTTCGGTCCCGCCGAAGACGCATGGGGTGGACTGTCGAACTATGGTCAGGCACTCCAGGACCCCGCCTTGATCGCGAGCGTGGGGCGAGTGCTGCTGTTCGGGTTCATCCAGGTGCCGGCGATGCTGGTCATTGCGCTGACCTTCGCCCTCCTGCTCGACTCTAGAACCGCACGCTTCAAGCGCTTCTTCCGACTCACCTACTTCGTCCCGTACGCCGTCCCAGTAGTGATCGGTGCCATCGTGTGGGGCTTCCTGTTCACACCTGGCCTCGGCCCGGTCGCCGACCTGATTCCCATCGACTTCCTCGGGAACACATGGGTGCTGTGGTCCATCGCTATCATCGTGACCTGGACGTACGCCGGATACAACATGCTGATCATGTATTCCAACCTCCAAGCGATCGACCAGGACATCTACGAAGCCGCACGCATCGACGGCGCCAACGCGTGGCAGACCGCCCTGCGGATCAAGATCCCGCTGATCCGCGACTCGGTCATCCTGACCGGGGTCTTCTCCATCATCGGAACCTTGCAGCTGTTCGCGGAACCGCAGGTGCTGCGCAGCATCTCGACGAGCATCTCCAGCACCTACACACCTAACCTCCTGGCCTTCACGGCCGCGTCGGGCAACGCCTACAACTACGCCGCGGCCGTGTCGTTCTTGCTCGCCATGGCCACGGCTGTGCTGTCGTTCGTCTTCCTCAGGCTCACCCAACGATGGGAGAACTCATGAGCACCTCCGTGGGGACCGCCCCCCAGCCGACGCAGAAGTGGAAACGAGGCCCGCTCGAATCGGTGCTGCCGGTCGCGGTCATGTTCACGGCCATGGCGTGTTTCATGCTGCCCCTCTGGTACCTCTTCGTCGCCTCATCCAAGAACCGCGGCGACCTGACAACCACTCCCGGTCTGTGGTTCTCCCACTTCCAGCTCGGTACGAATGTCTCAGACACCGTGAACCGCGACGGCGGCATCTTCTGGAGGTGGCTGCTCAACAGCGTGACGTACGCCGGGGTGGGCGCCGCCATCGGGACGGTCATCGCCGCAATGGCCGGCTATGCACTGGCCAAATATGAGTTCCGTGGCCGTGAGGCCACCTTCAACACAATCCTCGCCGGAGTGCTGGTGCCGGCAACCGCCCTTGCCCTGCCGCTGTTCTTGATCTTCGCGGCGGTCGGGCTGACGAATACCTACTGGTCGGTGCTGCTGCCCAGCCTCGTGAGCCCGTTCGGCGTCTACCTGTCCCGGATCTACGCATCGGCCTCCGTGCCCGATGCCCTGATCGAGGCCGCGCGCCTGGACGGTGTGGGCGAGTTCCGGATCTTCCTCATGATGGCGACTGCGCTGATGAAGCCGGCGCTGGTGACGATCTTCCTGTTCCAGTTCGTCGTCATCTGGAACAACTTCTTCCTGCCGCTCATCATGCTGGTCGACCGAAAGCTGTTCCCGATGACGCTGGGCCTGTATTCCTGGAATTCTCAGACCCAGCAGGACCCCACGCTCGCAACAGCAGTGCTCACCGGGGCACTGCTGTCGGTCGTGCCCATCATCGCCGCCTTCTTGATGCTGCAGCGATACTGGCGAGGCGGACTGGGTGCTGGTGGCGTCAAGGGATGATCCGCACCGGCAAACCTGGCCTCTCGAAACCCGCGACGGCGTAGTGGAACCGAACCGAGGCACGCGTGATCCTCGCGCCTGGTTCGCCTCCGACGCACCACAGCTGTCGTTGGCCGGTCAGTGGGCATTCCGGTTTTCGGAGCGGATCGGCGCCTCCCTGGACTTTGTGGCCCCGACGTACGACGACACCCGCTGGGACCGGTTACCGGTGCCATCACACTGGCAACTCCACGGCTACGGCGCCCCGGCTTACACCAATGTGAGGTATCCGTTCCCCGTCGAGCCACCCCACGTGCCGGATGAGAACCCGACCGGCGACTACCGGCGCACCTTCGCTGTCCCAGACGAGTGGGCCGGTCTCGACGCGATACTGAGATTCGGCGGGGTCGACTCCTGCCTGCGGGCCTGGCTCAACGGCGAGGAAATCGGCTCCGCCCAGGGCAGTCGACTCCCGAGCGAGTTCGACGTGGGCGCACTGCTACGACCCGGTGCCGAGAACGTGCTCGCCGTACGCGTGCACCAATGGTCCGCCGGCTCGTATCTAGAAGATCAGGACATGTGGTGGCTCTCGGGTATCTTCCGCGACGTCGCGTTGCTGGCCAGGCCGACAGCCTCACTGGATGACTTCTTCGTGCATACCGGGTACGACCACGTCACTGGGCAGGGTTCGTTGCGTATCGAGGCCAGCGCGTCCGCCAGGCTGGTCGTCCCCGAACTGGCACTCGATATCGCGACCGGTGACACGGCGCGCATCGACCGGGTTGAGCCGTGGAGCGCCGAGGTGCCGCGGCTCTACCACGGGACGCTGGCGACCCATGGCGAACGGGTGCCAGTCCGAATCGGATTCCGCACCGTGGTCGTCGAAAACGGGCTGCTGAAGGTCAACGGAAGCCCAATCCTGCTACGCGGGGTCAACCGGCACGAATTCGATACCGACCACGGCAGAACGGTCTCCGAGAAGCTAATGCGCCGCGACGTGACAATGATGAAAGCGCACAATCTGAACGCGGTGCGCACCAGTCACTACCCGCCGCACCCGCATTTCCTAGACCTGTGCGACGAACTCGGCCTCTACGTTATCGACGAGTGTGACCTGGAGACCCACGGATTCGAACGGGTCGGGTGGCGGGGCAACCCCGCCGACGACCCGCGATGGGAAGACGCGCTCGTGGACCGGATGCGCCGGATGGTCGAGCGCGACAAGAACCATCCCAGCATCATCATGTGGTCGCTGGGCAACGAGAGCGGCAGCGGACGGAACCTGGCAGCGATGGCTCAGTGGACCCGGCTTCGCGATCCATCCCGGCCGCTGCATTACGAGGGCGATCAGACCTGCGCCAATGTCGACGTCTACAGCCGCATGTACGCCGACCACGCGGAGGTCGAAGCGATCGGTCAAGGCACCGAAGAGCCTCTGAGCGATCCGGCACTTGACGCACGCCGCCGTACCCTGCCGTTCATCTTGTGCGAGTACGGCCACGCCATGGGAAACGGGCCGGGCGGCTTCTCGGAGTATCAGGAACTGTTCGAGCGCTACCCCCGCTGCCAGGGCGGCTTCGTGTGGGAATGGATCGACCACGGCCTGCGTCAGTACACCCCGGAAGGTAGGCCGTTCTTCGCTTACGGAGGGGACTTCGGCGAACCGGTCCACGACGGCAACTTCGTCGCCGACGGATTGATCTTCCCCGATCGCACCGCGTCGCCAGCGCTGCTCGAACTCAAGAAGGTCATCGAGCCGGTCCGCATTCGCGCAGACGCTTCAACAGGCACGCTGCTGATCGGGAATCGCTACGATTTCCGCACCCTGTCGCACCTGGGTTTCAACTGGACGCTGGAGACGGAGGGCGTTCCGCTGGCTGCTGGGCACCTCGACGTCCCGACGGTCCGTCCCGGCCGAGAGGTCGAACTCCCATTCCCGCAGTTGCCGTCGAGGTCCGGCGAATCGTGGCTGACCGTACAGGCCGTGCTCGCGGCTGATACCGACTGGGCGCCCGCCGGCCACGAGGTGGCCTGGGGTCAGATCCCGGTGTCGCCCGGCCAGCCGCTCCCGCCGCCTCGCCGCCACGCATCGCCCGTGGTCGACGAGAACGGACTCAGGCTGGGCCCGGGCGCGTTCGACCCGATCAGTGGCCGGCTGCGTGCGCTGGGCTCCCTAGAGGTGGAGGGACTGAGGTTGGACGTCTGGCGCGCACCAACCGATAACGACCGCGGGGCTCCTGAGGATGGCGGCGGCCTGGCAGCGCAATGGCGCGACCTCGGACTGCACAGGATGCGTCATCGAGTGATCGAGGTCCTGACCGAGAATGATGCAGTGGTTGTCCACGCACGAGAGGCCCCGGCGGGAACCGATCTCGGGCTGCGGGCGACCTACACCTGGACCGTTGCCGACCAGATGCTGGTCCTGTCGCTCGTCGTCATGCCAGAGGGCACCTGGCCCGTCCCACTGCCAAGACTCGGTCTCCGCCTTGCGGTGCCCGCCAGGCTTGGGAAGATCGAATGGTTCGGTCGCGGTCCCGGCGAAGCCTACCCAGACGCCCGGCAGGCCGCGCGGGTCGGCCGGTTCACCAGCACCGTCGAGGACCTCCAGACCCCCTACGTCATGCCACAGGAGAACGGCAACCGAACCGAGGTCCGCTGGGCGGCCCTCACCGACAAGCACGGACACGGACTGAAGATCAATGGCCTCGCGTGCTTCGACTTCACCGCCCGGCGCTGGACCAGCGAGACCCTCGAGACCGCCCAGCATGCCAGCGATCTCCGCCCAAGCGACCGCATCTGGGTCAACCTCGACGCCGCCCACCATGGCATCGGCTCCGCCGCCTGCGGCCCCGGCGTCCTGCCGCGGTACCGGCTGGACGCCCGACCCACGAGATTCGCTGTCGCGTTCACCGAAGTCGACCAGTAGCGGCCCGCTGCGGCCACGCAGGTCGAACGTCGGAATGCCCCGTCGCTGCGACCCGGCAGGGCAGTCGTTCGCCGGAACGCGATCCGCTCACGGAGACACGAGCAGCGGGCGGGGTGCCGTCCCGGTAGACGCAAAGGCAGCAGGGGCTGGTAGCACCGTTCTGCTACAGAGCAAGCTGCTGGCACGTTGTGCATCATCTGGCGCAGGGCGAGGAGTAGATCGATCTCCAGATCGCGTTCGGGTACTTGATCGTGGTCCACGCGTCGTCGCTGATGGAGGCGATCGCGGCCTTGACGGCTGGGTCCAGGCGCACGGTGACGGACACGGCCGCGCCGCCGGTGATCGCGGCGTGGACGGCGTCGCGGCCGTAGTAGGCCGAGTCCATCCGCACCAGCACCGGCCGAGCATCACCCAGGAGGCGTCGGGTCTGCTTCACGGCGTCCCCGACCAGGCGTTTCGCGCCCCGAGGTGACCCGCAGGCACCCTTGCGCAGTCGTTGCGCCACGACCAGCGGCGCCGCCCCGGGCGTAGTCACGGTGGCGATCAGCGCGTTCAGCCCGCGGACCCGGGTGTAGCCGAACCCGGCGCCCTGCTTGGCGTGGCTGTGGACCTCGATGATCGTGTCGTCCACGTCAACGAACGCATACCCACCGCCCGCGGTCGCGGTGTCATCCTCGTCGCCGGCGGGGCGCCGGGCCGGTCCCGCGAACCCGACCAGAGCAGCCAGCGCGAGCAGGAACCGGGATGCGACCGCGTCGAGCTGGCGCACGTGCCCGAACGTGAACGCCCGCAAGAACGACCCCAACGTCGACGGCGCGTACGCCCTGGCGAAGACCCGGCCCATCCCACCGTGGCGCAGCAGCGCCATGTCATCGATGCTGTCCGCGCCGGCGACCATGCCCGCCACCAGCGAGGCCACCTTCAACCCGGCGTTGGCGCCCTTGTCCGTCGGCACGCTCAGATGCTCACCAGCCAGGTCAGCCAACCCGGCCCGCTGCGCCAACGCCATGGCCGGGACCAAGCCCGCGGCAGACACAAGATTCGGGTCATCGAAGACCGCCGACGTCGCAGCCAGAGTGTGAGAGAGTCGCATCCCAGAGGTGCCCTTCCGGGTCGAGGTGTTGGAACCGTCGCAAGTCCCAATCTCCCAGCACGGCAGGGCACTTCGTTGTTACGGCACGCTCACCCGACCAACTTCATCGGTGGATCGAGGCTAAGGGCAGGGGCCGCGGGGGCTCACGACGCCTCTCCCGACGGGGTATGCGGTGCGTCGAGGTGCAGTCGGGCGAAGGCGAGCGCTTCGAGCAGGTCGTTCTCTCGCTGGTCCTCGCTGGCCCGGCGGGTGGAGACCTCGACGATGACCGACCCCTGGTAGCCCGTCGTGGCCAGCCGCTCGAGCATGGGTCCGCACGGCTGGCTTCCCCGGCCGGGCACGAGGTGCTCATCGCGGGACGAGCCGAGCCCATCGGCCAGGTGCAAGTGGTGCAGTCGCGGCCCGAGCGCATCGGCCATGGCCATCGCGTCCGAGCCGGCGGTCGCGGTGTGCGACAGGTCGAGCGTGACGTGGTCGTAGGGCTGCTCGACCGGGTCCCAGTGCGGGGCGTAGGCCAGCAGCTCCCGCGAGCGCGCGCGCCACGGAAACATGTTCTCGACCGCGATGCAGACCCCTTCGTCCTGCTCGCGGATCGCGACTCCGTCGGTGAACTCCTCGGCATACTCGCGTTGCCAGCGAAACGGCGGGTGCACCACGACAGTGCTCACTCCGAGCCGCGTGGCCAGGGTGATCGACCCGTCGATCTTGGCCCACGGCTCAGGGCCGAAGACGCGCTGGGTCACCAGCAGAGTCGGCGCATGGACCGCCATGATCGGCAGCTCGTGGGCACGAGCCAACGCGTTGAGCACGTCGGCGTCCTGGGTCAGCGGGTCGTTCCACACCATGACCTCGACACCGTCGTAGCCGAGTCGGGCGGCGGCCTCGAAGGCCGCAGACACGCCGAGGGGATAGACAGACGCCGTCGACAGCCCGACGGCGATGGGCGAACTCACGGTCAGTCGGCGATGCCGGCGGGGTCGAAGCGCTCGGCGAGCCGGTCCATGGTGGCGTCGAGCGCGGCGTCCACCGCGCGCCGTTCGGGGTGCTCGTCGTGCCAGGCCACGATCTCGCGGGCGCCCTGCTCGAACGGCGTGTACGGTCCCCGGTCGCCGACCAGCGCGCGGACCTTGCTGTTGTCGAAGACCATCGAGTGGGCCTTGTCGCCGAGCAGCCCGGCGCCCCAGCCGGCGTCGGCCGCCGCGATAGCGTCCGAGGGCACGTGGACCAGGGTGGGCTCGACGCCGGCGGCAGCCCCCAGCGCGCGGGCGATCTGGTCCCAGGTCAGGACGTCGTCGGAGGTGATGTGGAAGGCCTCGCCCAGCGTGCGTGGGTGACCCAGCAGCGGCACGAACGTGCGCGCGAAGTCGGTGTTGTGGGTCAGGGTCCACAGGGAGGTGCCGTCGCCATGGACCACGACCGGCTTGCCGCGGCGCATCCGGTCGATGGCGGTCCAGCCTCCGTCGAAGGGCACCATGGTCCGGTCATAGGTGTGCGACGGCCGAACGACGGTGACCGGGTAGCCCTCCTCACGGTAGAGCGAGGTCAGCAGGTCCTCGCAGGCGATCTTGTGGCGCGAGTACTCCCAGAAGGGGTTGCGCAAGGGTGTGGACTCCGTGACCGGAAGCCGAGCAGGAGGTGTCTGGTATGCCGAGGCCGAGCTGATGAAGACGTACTGGCCCGTGCGGCCACGAAACACATCGGTGCGAGCCCGCACCTGTGCCGGCCCGAAGGCCAACCAGTCGACGACCGCGTCGAACTGCTCGTCGCCGATGGCCGCGCGCACCGAGTCCGAGTCGTTGACATCGGCCAGCAGCGACCGGGCTTCGGGAGGCAATGGTCGGTCGGTGCTGCGCCCTCGGTTGAGCACGGTGAGGTCGATGCCCTCGTGCACGGCCCGCCACGAGCAGGCCGAGCTGATCACGCCGCTGCCACCGAGGAAGAGCACCTTCAACGCCATACCGGCAATCTAGCGTTGTCGCGCATCCNNGCCATGAACGCAGGGGGTAGGCCGTCAGTGGGTCGCGAGCGAGTCGATCCGGCGCAGGATGACACCCTCGCGCAGCGCCCACGGGCAGATGTCCAGGCTCGTGACACCCAAGAGGTCCATCGCCGCCTCGGCGACCATCGCACCGGCGAGCAGCTGCGGAGCCCGGCTGGGTGACACGCCGGGCAGGGTGGCGCGCTGGCTGCGGGTCATGCCGCTGATAGTGACCACCAGGTTCTGCAAGGAGCCCAAGGTCAAGGTCCGCGAGGCGTATGGCCCCTCCCCGCTGGGCGCGGCACCGGTCAGCCGGGCCAGCGACCGCATGGTCTTGGAGGTGCCGACGGTGCGTTGCACATGCGCGCCGCGCGCGAAGGCCCGCACCTCCGTGGCCACGGCGGCTCTGATGTGCGTGCGCAGCGCCCGCACCGTCGAGGCGGACGGCGGGTCCTCGGCGAGGTACTCGCGGGCCAGGCGGCCGGCGCCGAGCGGCAGGCTGACGGCGACGTCGGGCTCCTCATCCAGCCCCACAGCCAGCTCGAGGGATCCGCCGCCGATGTCGATCACGAGCAGCTGACCACTGGACCAGCCGAACCATCGGCGCGCGGCGAGGAAGGTCAGCCGAGCCTCGTCCGGGCCGGAGAGCACGGCGAGGTCGACACCCGTGCGGTCGCGTATGCCGGCCAGTACCTCGTCTCCGTTGGGCGCCTCGCGCAGCGCCGAGGTGGCGAAGCCGGAGGTCTCGACCACGCCCTGGTCGAGCGCGACCTCGCAGCACGTCTGGACGAAGTCGGCCAATCGTCGGACGCCGTCCTCGGACACCGAACCGTCAGCGAGCATGGACTCGGCCAGGCGCAGCTCGATCTTGTGGGAGTAGGCCGGCAGTGGATGAGCTCCGGGGTACGCGTCGACGACGAGCAGATGAACCGTGTTGGAGCCGAGGTCGATGACACCAAGACGCATGGTGAGAAGGCTAGTGGGCCGCTGGTGGCCCGAAGAGCACCGACCTCAGACGCTGGAGACCCGGCGCGCGTCGCTGCCGACCGGGTCGACGAGGGTGAACCGGCCGGACGCGAGAACGCCGGATGCTGAGAGCGAACGGCTGGCGACGCCGTCGATGTGGTCGAGCTGTGAGCTCGTGCGGCGCCAGTTGGTGACGAAGCACCAGATCGCGAGCGGGGCTAGCACCGCGACGAGGAGAGCAAGGGCAATGGGGGTCATCTTCGATCCTGTGGGAGTGGGGGAGCTCCTTGTCGAAACGGCGCCGTCCACTCAGTTGGGGCACTGCATGTCCGGTTTGCTCCCACATGCCGCCGAATAGCACGACCTGGGGAGTGTTGTCGATTCAACGACCCCAATTACACCAGGCCAAGGGTATGCAATCAACGGGCTAGTGCATGGAATGAGTAAAGAATCACCCAACAGACCATTGACATTGGGTGGCGCATGGAGCCCTAGGCTGACGACGTGGTCGAGACCGGACTGGACATCCCGCGGCACTGGGTGGAGTTCAACGACCCCGACAACCCGGCCCAGCGCCTCCGGGTGGACCTGACGTGGCTCACGTCCAGCTGGACCTGCATCTTCGGATCCGGATGCCGAGGCATCGACGCCGCGGCCCCCTGGGCCGGCTGCTGCACGCTGGGGGCGCACTTCACCGACGACGCCGATGTCGCTCGGGTGTCTGCCGCTGCCGAGCGGCTCACCGACCAGACGTGGCAGCTGCGCTCACGCGGCGTGGCCAAAGCCGAGGGCAAGAAGGTGCGCTGGCTCGTTGCCGACGAGGAGGCCCACACCACACGGGTCGTGGACGGGGCCTGCGTCTTCTTCAACCGGCCTGGTTTCGCCGGTGGTGCAGGCTGCGCGCTGCACTACGACGCGATCCTGCGCGGCGAGCCTCCGCACACGACCAAGCCCGACGTGTGCTGGCAGCTGCCGCTCCGGCGGACCTATCGCGACGTCGACCTGCCCGACGGCACGTCCTACCTCGAGATCACCATCACCGAGTACGACCGCCGCGGCTGGGGTCCTGGTGGGCACGACCTGGACTGGTACTGCTCGGGCAACACCGAGGCTCACGTCGGGCGTGAGCCGGTGTTTCGATCGCTGCGCCATGAGCTCGTCGAGCTGATGGGCCAGGGCGCCTATGACGAGCTCGTCATCTTGTGCCACGCGCACCTGCGGGCGGTGCGCTCGGCCAAGCGCACCGGCCAACGGCCGCTCGTCACGCTGCTGGTGCACCCCGCGACACTGTCGGCCAAACCGCGCCGTCGCCGGTGATCCGGCCGCGAGACGGCGTCATCCCGAGCCCCAACATCTGGGGCGACAGCACGACCTACGAGCTCGAGAACCTCGCCGCCGACCAGCCACGAGTCATCGAGCGGGCGATGCGTCGACGCCTCGCGGCCGGCGCCTCACTCGAGGGCATCTTCCTCGATGTCGGCTGCGGCACGGGATTTCACCTGCCGCGCTGGCTGGAGGAGCATCCGCGGGTCGTGGGCCTCGAACCGCATGCTCCCCTGGCCCGTCTGGCGAGGGACCGGATGTCGGGCACGAGCGTGCAGGTGCTGTCGGCCAGCGCCGAGGCGGTCCCGCTCGCCCCTGGCACTGTCGCGGTCATGCA
>CXWJ01033301.1_pt1 | contig 11004 bp, 8 predicted proteins | sample 590841 | NCBI WGS metagenome assembly CXWJ01 (sample SAMEA3498367, study PRJEB10139) | wastewater metagenome | biome: wastewater treatment plant; material: activated sludge | place: Austria | collected 2015-01-21 | reverse complement strand
CCTCCCACCATCGTGTCCGCGCCGGCACCGCCCTCCAGGCGATCGCTCCCTCCATTGCCTTCCAGATAATCCCGCCCCGCATTACCGATCAGCACATCGACGCTCCCACCCCCGTACAGGTGATCCGCCTGATTCCCGCCCGTCAGGATGTCCGGGTGATCCGAGCCGAACAGAAACTCCCTATCCTCACGGAGGTCGACCACGGTCGTGATTTCCAAACCGTGAGGGGTGATATCCTTGAAATGGACATTGTCGGATGATTTCTCGAGGTCAAGTTGATTGAGTGCGATCTTCTCTTTCAAGAACAAGGCTCGGTCTGTGAGATACTGCACGGTGAGCGCGCCGGTGCCATCTGTTGGATTCACACGAATGAGTTGGCCTTGGTCATTGTGTGCCTGATAGAGCGCATCGTTGGCCTGTGGCGTGTTGGCCATGATCGCAAAGGGATTCAGCTCTTTCAGCGCGTATCGATAGGCGAGACCTTGATCAGTATCCGTGTCGGCAATACCGGCAATGACCGGAGGGCTTACGGTCGGGTCGGTCAAATCGTCGATCGTGAACACGACCCCTTGGGCCTGCTTCGCCTGCACAGCCTGGGTGATCGCCGCCATGGAGGTGTACATTTCGTTGCGAAACACAAGGTTGCCAAATCCACCGACAGTGGAATCGACAGGGAGGGGCTGGGATGCTGTGTTCGGCCCCACAAACAGCTTGCGAAATGCCTCGACCGTTTTCTCAAGGGAATCTCCCTCTGACACATTCGCTATATTCAACGACGCGACCGTGTCCGCTTTTGCGTTGGAGGAAGCCTTGATCAACAGCTCCGCACTCGCCTGGCCATAGCGGGGGTCAATAGTCTGAATGAGTTCTTGCACAGCTAGTGAATCGACAATAAGGGTGATGGAGTGGGTATTGCCGCTTTCAGTGAAGCTGGGGACCGGCAGGCCTGCGATGAGAGGTTGGCCTTCGATGAACACAGGAATGGCCGGAGCATGGACACCTGAATTGGCGATAAATTGCACATCATCGGTGGTGGCCTGACCATAGAGATGCGTAATTTTCGTGAATGCACCTTGGTCGAGCACTTCACCCGGCGCTTGAAGAAATGTGAGCCCAGTTGGTCCGAACAGTGACTGAGTCGCGGCTTTTGCCCACTGATACCGCACATCGCCATAAAGACTTGCAGTGCCTTGGTCGAACGGACGCCAGCTTGATCCTTGTGCGTCATACAGCGCCTTTGCTTGGTCATACACGCTTGTCCGAGGAAAAGAGGCCAGCGCATGATCAGGATTGTCCAAAACGGACCGGAAATACGTCAGCATGTCACTAATCCGATTCTCCTCCGCAGCGAGTCCTGGGACAGCTCCCGGTACATGCCCCCTTCCGGCGCCATTGAAGATATAGGTATGATTCACTTCGTCGGCGTGGAGTTCCGTGAACACCGTGGCTAAATGGCCTCCCAATGAGAACCCGGTCACATTGAGTACGGCTCCGGTCGGCAATGTTCCATTGGCTTTCAGCGATTGATAATAGTCCTCCATGGCTGCGAGCTGGCCAAAGGCGAAACCGGAGAAACCGATTTCTGCGTCGGCCCCCAACAGGTCCCGTTCACGATCGCCTCCCTCAGCCGCCGCAACAGACTCAGTACTGCGGAACGACAGGGTGTAACTGTTGGTTTGAGTGTCTAACATCAACGTGGCGGAGAACCCCGTCGCATCGTTGGCGTGGTGGTCGAGGATTTGATAACCCTGGGCGAATTGCTGAGCATGAAGATCCGTTAAGCGAGTTGTTCTAGAAAACTGATCCACTGGGATCACTTGCCCATTATTATTTCCATCAACAAGTCGCCTAATTACCGCAGCTGGATCTTGAAGATTAATCCCGTCCAAATAACTCTCAGCAGCCATTTGCTGCAGTGCAAACTTCAACCATGTCGAGACTTCATTTGCCATTAGTCAACTCCCTGAAACTTCGTTCATAGCTCTTTGGTCTAAGAACCTTGCCAACAAACCAATAAGTGAAATCAAAATCTTTGTTACGCCCATTCCGATAGCCATACATTGGACACGCTTGCCCAGTGAGCCACCAGATACCAGATAAATTGGTGCGAATCATGCTGCTCCGGATAAAGCCTCGACGGACACCGAGTACTTCCTTTGTTTCACGGTCCAGAACTATGAGCTCTCCTCCAGCAATCCCAAGCTCACGATCATGTGGGCGCGATATACCACGCCACGTGAATCCATAACGGCTTTCAAGGTTTTCAACGATACTTTTGCGCATTGACTCAAGATACCGAGAATCGTATCCGCTGAAGCGTTCGTAGCCTATGAGCCTCTGTTCGTCTGCACCGCCTCTGCTAGACTGGTTGGGATCATCAATTGATCGCGGAACTTGTGGTGGACGTTCAATGTAGGTATATCGACTCGGGGACACAAAATCATACTCACCCATGGTGGCCTCACCGTTCGTATGTCCGTACGGATCCTCCAATGCATAAAGATGCTCTAGCTCATAATCTGTAGCTCTCTTTCTTGGCCGCATCATGTAGAGCCCATCAACATTTTCTACGGTCCTGTAAATAAACTCTCCCGCTTCGGTCTTACAGAGATGCTCAAAATACTGTTCCGGCGTCATGCCTGGTTTGTAGCCGCTGTCCTCGGGTAACGGGTTTGGGATTTTGAGACTATGCGCGAAACGGCCCTCCTCGGTCGCCATGGGATCGGCCGGCTTGAGCTTCAGCCGATCGCATGAGCGATCGTTCGGCCTCGGCTTGATCTCGGCGCAACGCTCGGCAAACTCTTTCATCACACGATTAAAATGCTGCCCAGGGGTTTCATCTTTTGAGAATGTCCCGGCGGCGCAGCCTGTAATCATGATAAGGAGAAGACTAATTACCAATGTCCCAATCCTATTGCTCACCGTCATTGTCAGGTTTCCGACGGACTTCAACCGGACATTGCACACACGGGTCGTATCGTTCGATTCGTTCATAGACTCACACTCCTTTGTGATGGGGGACGGACCGCGAGGATGACACCAGCATGGAAGCAACCTGCTTCATGTGTGTTCCTAATCAAAGAGGTGCGTGAGTCTAGGAGGCCGTTGGCGTACTGTCAAGAACCGAGGATCATAACCCCATGCCATGGCCAAGCTGCCGGAATCTACAGGAATGCGAACTACGCTGAACAGTATTCAAAAGAGGGGGAATGCGGGGAAAGCCTGCGTTAGGAACTGACGAGTAGCTCCCTGAGTGCAGATTGGATGATGAGTTAGGCGCTTACTGCCAGATGGTCAATGGCATGGAGATTGGCCTGAAGTGGTTCTTGGTAAGCCACGCCTCACCAAAGGGGTCAAGGACCTAGAGGTGCAGCAGCAAGAGCCCAATGCCTGACACTTCTCACAAGGCTCGGAGAGGCCCGAGGGCACAGACTTCCTCATCCTATGCCAAGCCACTACGCTCTCCCATCAAGAAGATGCACGATCCAAGATCTCACACCGCTCATTTCTTCTCAGTTCATCCCCACTCGCACGGGGAACAGGCAATGGGGATACAACATCGCCGCCACAGAGTCCGACGGCTTGTAGGCCAGTCCGCAAACAGCAGTGTTTCCAGGCAGTACCGCCTCACCTTTCGCCTTCGTAGCTTCCCAGCATCAACCGCAGCGAGAGGGGCGGAGAAACCACTGAACGAGCCAACAGCCGCTCCGAACTCGCGCAGACCTGGAACATACGCACAGATAAGACTCCCGACCCCTTATATACCACGATAAACTTTGCGTCCATCGCAGTAATGAGTTGACCGATACGGTCCGCTTCGGTCACCACCGGAGTCACTCCACCGACTTGCCCAATCCCCGCACCATTGAAGATGTATGTGTGATTGATGTCGTTACTGTGCAGCATGGTGAACACGGTCGCCAGATGCCCACCCAGTGAGTAGCCGGTGACATTGACCGTGGACCCAGCAGGCAACTTGCCGGAGTTTTTTAGCTCTTCGTAATACCGCTCCATGCTCACGAGCTGCCCGAGCGCAAACCCCGCCCCCGCAACCTCCCCGGCCGCACCACCTTGCCCATCACGCTCCCAATCGCCTCCTTGCGCCTGGTTCTGATACTCCAAACTGCGGAACGAGAGCGTGTAGGTCTTGCCGGTCGGATCTCTTAGATCTTTTATCAATGTCGCTGAGAACCCTGTCGCGTCGTTGGCATGATGGTCGATGATGTCGTAGTGCACACTAAAGCCGATGATCTGCTGGTCAGTCATCCGCGTCTTACCTAGAAGGATGGGTTCAGAGGCCAAGGCCGCAGATAACCGATTATTACCTAGTCGAAGCGCTTGCTCCAATTGCAACTCTCCCGACAGAACGCGGTCGAGATACGATTCAGCGGCCATCTGCTGCAATGCGAACTGAAGCCACGTATTGATCTGGGTCATATTACCTCTCCTTGATCACACTCGTTGTCGCGGCAGGCTTGAGGATTTCCTTGACAAACAAATGTTCCCGTTTACTACCGGAACCGGGACAGACCCGAGCTGTTAACCACCAAATCCCCGTCAGATTTTTCATCCACCCGGATCGTATGTACCCACGGCGAACAGCCAAGATCTCTCTGGTCTCCAGATTCAGCACGATGAGTTCACCACCAGCGATTCCCAATTCTCGATCGTGGGGTCTTACGAGCCCTCGCCAGGTGTAAGCAAATCGACTCTTGCGGTCTACGATTTCCTCCTGTGCAACGATGTACGGAACCCTGACAAATTGTCCGTTGATTGCCGTCTGAAAGTCCTTCTGTGGGTGGGCGTTTTCATCGCGGTAGTATCGCGTGTACGGGGCCTGACTAATGTTCCTCGTCTCGCGACTACTCTGGGGGAGTTCAAGGTATGAGTACTTGCCTATCGCTGGCTGGACGTAGGAGTCCTCTGCCTTACGATCTTCTCCGAGCACCTGCCCATACGGATCCTCCAACGCGTATAAATGACTCAACTCGTCATCCGTGGCTTCCTTCCTCGGTCGCATCATGTAGAGCCCTTCCACATTCTCCACCGTCTTATAGATAAACTCTCCGGCTTCTGTCTTACACAGATGGTCGAAATATTGTTCCGGTGTCATACCAGGCTTGTAGCCACTATCCTCAGCAACGGGATTCGGAATTTTGATCGAGTGTGCAAAACGACCCTCTTCTGTCGCGAGTGGATCAGCCGGCTTCAGCTTTAGAATGTCGCAACGCCGGTTTGCCGGAGCGATTTTGTGCGTCCTGCAGTAATCCGCCTTCTTCTTCATTGTCTTATTAAACCGTTCTGCGACGGTTTCCTCGGCAAACACTCCTGCTGAAACACCAGTGTCCAATGCCAGCACAAAACCAATCACGACTGTCCCCAACCTGCCAACGGTCGTCAGCAACATTGGGCCATCAGATTTCAGTCTGACGTTGCGCGCACTGGTCGTATCATTCGATTCACGCATAGACTCACACTCCTTTGTGATGGGGACAGACCGCGAGGGTGACACCAGCATGGAAGCAACCTGCTTCATGTGTGTTCCTAATCAAAGAGGTGCGTGAGTCTAGGAGGCCGTNNGGGGGGGGGGAACGATTGAACCTTGATCACAACGAGAAGGAGAACGAAACCACCAAAAGCGCAAACAGATACCTCGAACGCCTGCAGGCCTTGAAGCTACGGACGGATAAGATTCTCACCCTCTGTAACAGAGAGTAGCTAGCTCTGCTCCTCAAGAAGTCGTAATCCTGATCCTGTAATTCGGACCATTCCGTCTTGGCCTATCTTGACACAGTGCCGTTTCTTGAGGGCCTGCACGGCTAGACCGGTGTCTCCTGTTCCCTGTGGATCAAACAGAAGAGCGAGATTGGTATAGTGTTTAGGCCCGTGGTGTTTGAGGTGTTGCAAGACTCGCCGCTGAAGGCTTTTTTTCCGTTTCTGTTCCTTATCACCTGGCCTGATAGGTTTCTGTGGCATGAAACACCCATAACGGTGTGTTGCAATGGCGTCAGGACGCCGTCAGGCTCTGGAGGACGGCGGCATCTTAAGGGCAATACCGGCAAAGTGCAAGGCACAATGATGGCATATCATCAGTTCGGATATACATATTACAAGTATTCCTAATGTCGATGACCCATAGCAACGAGTTCCTTGGAGCTTGAGTGGTTGAGCGATCTCTGAATGCTGACGACCTGAGCGGCCCTCTGAGCACCTTCCTTCCTCAGGTACCAACTTGACTTCGATGGGCACACATGTAACCATTGGCTACTTTTATGCTCACCCGGTCTGACATTGTCAAAGACACCTACCTTCGCCTGACTACTACCCGTCTCGGGTATTCAGCTGGTTTGATTGGCACCGTGTACACCATCGGTACTGACTGGTCTGGAAACTGGTATTTCCAACTACGCTGGTTGAATCGACCAGCCAGCAAACGAAAGCGACCTGTCTCAGAATGGAGCTTGAGTCTCCGCGAAACCGATCTTGGCGACTTTGAGCGGATCACAGGGGAACAAGTCCAGGAGGTACTCAAAGAGTCGAGGCCACCCAGCAAGCCGAGGAAGACACGACGACTCCCGGGGGCCTGGAAAATAAAACAACACCCAAACCAGCTTCGATTGTTTAACGAGTGCTAAATCACCGGATCGAGCCAGGATGGCTGAGTACCCTCAGGCGTCCGTTCGGGACTTGGGACGAAGAGGGAGCCATGGGATGCGGTTGGTATCTGGAGGATGCTTTGCAGGTCTTTCTGATCCCCGAGCGCCTTTGAGTGTATGCCGTGGCCGCTGAGGTTTCGATGGTTTGGTGTACTTCGTCATGTATCAATCCAATGATGACGGCATTAGCCGTTTCGGCGTGTCTGCGTCATGCTCCGTACAATGGGCGCATAGGACGATTGAACGGGGAGTTCGTTCAAGGTTCCCAGTAACAGCCGCCCCAGAAGCATCGTCGCGGCGATGGAAAGACTGCTCTGAAACCAGCCCGCGAGTGACTGCACACCCACAAGTACGGCGATCCCACTGAAGAGCCAGATGCCTACGCCCATTGCCACGAGACAGGCGGGTCGGGTGGTGTCAGTCATATGGAGTGCGACCGCAACACTGATCCCTCCCACCAGCAGGGCAAGCAGCGGGTACAACCCAGGATCAATCTTGGGCGTAATCCCAAGAGCAGCGAGCAGCATGCCCGCCAGAAAGGTCATGCCGGTGACAAGCATCACCCCGCGTACAATGGCTCGCCACGGGAGAGGTTCGTGCTGATGTGTCATGCAGGGCAGCATACGGTCTGCCCCATAGACATCACCATCCTACAAAAGCCGGGGGATCAGAATCGCCTAAATGTAGCTGAGGAGTTCTGGAAAAAGACCATGAGACCATGGAGGGATAGTGGCCAACCGCTTAATGCAAAGGAAGCATTGAGCTGCGGTTTACAAACGCTGCCTGATCCTCATTCGAACAATTCTCCGTATGTGTAACGCGGGCGCCGTGGTGATCAGCCTGGTGTGCCTCCTAGTCCCCACGCCTAGCCAGTTGGTTGGCAACCTACATGAACGTCCCAAGGAAAGAGGCTTGATGCCTGGCACCTCGGCTCAGCAGGCAACAATGTATCGGGGTACGGACCTTGTCACATCAGCCTAGCCGCATGATGCACAAGCCAAGGTCCGATATCGCGCATTGGCGTGCTTTTTGAGGGGTCACCTCGCCGTCTGCGCAGCTCTCTGCTACTGCACCGGGGTCACGGTATGGGCCATGATGCGGACTCCAAGATCCTTCCCGTCCGGTGTTCGCACCATCGTCGGCGGTGCTTCCATGTACCCTTCCACCATGCACGGCATTCGTTCTGTCACCACCGTCGCGCGCAACGCTCCGACCTGACATCGGGAACGATACAACACAGTAATCGTTCCACTGCTGTCTTCAAGTTCGAATTCGGCTCCGCACAATGACTGCTTGGTCCCGAGTTCACTTCCGGCATGGACGACGACATTCTTCGCCACGCCTTCCAGCTTGACGACCTTTCGATGCACGGCGCTGGGATTGACCAGGAGAGAGCCGATTCCCGTCACCGGCTCAGCTGCCCATCCGGTTACTCTCACCATCAGCAGCATCCCGAACGACAGGATACCAATACTCAGCTTCATAGCCAGCCGTCTTCTTCTCACTGCTGCCTCCTTCGCCTATTCGTTTCTCAGTCTCACGAAAGATTTCGGCTATTGAGGAAACCCCGCACAGCATCAACGAGTCCATTCCATCCACTCAAACAGTCCTTCGCGGATTCGAGTACAGGGTCTACGAGATGCTCGATCAGGCGGCGCTGACCTGTCTTGATCTCAACCACCACCGTCATACCGGGGACAAGCTTGACCTCCGTGCTCCCGACTTGAATCGTCGAACAATCCAGACCGACCCTGATGGAAGACACAAGTCCGACCTGTGCGTTCAACGTCTTGTTATCAGGCCCCCTCAACACATGACCGGGAATGGTCCCGTGGTGCACCGACTGAAATGTGGCGACCTTGATCTCAGCCGGCTGCCCCTTGTGGACGACTCCCACATCCTTACTCTCAACCTGCGCCTCAACTTCCATTAAGCGGCTCAACGGCACAACCGTGAGCAACGGCTGCGCCGGCGTCAGCACCGTGCCTACCGTCTGAACCGCAAGCTGCTGCACCACCCCATCAATCGGCGAGCGCACCTGATGCAAGCCGGCTTTCTGTTCCGCTTTCGTTGCTTCTTGTGCCGTCCGCTGAAACTCTGAAACCAGAGTGTGAGACTGCGGCTCCGTTTCCGCGAGCTTCCTAGTGGAATCCAGTTCAATCAAGACGTTCCCCTGCCTCACCGTTTGTCCCTCTTGGACGTGGATCGCAGTGACGACTCCCGTTTCGGACAGGTGAATAGGCGTCGCGTCTCCACTCGAGACCACCCTTCCAAGAGCCGTCGTAACTGAGTCGATCCTCACCAGCGTGGTGCATATCGCTCCAGTCGCGAATGCGATCAGAATCGTCCACAACAGCGCTCGGCCGATCGAAGAGGGAGGCGTCTCCTGAATGTCCAAGGCCTCGGGAAGAAACTCTACGGCAGGTCCCTCTGGAACAGCCTTATTGGGAGGCTGACCTGATTCAGCCTGCCAGGCCACCTTCCAGACGATCCACTGTCTTCCTAATGGACCGAAGACCATGACTGCCTCATGATTGAACCCCAGCGTGAGATACCGAGGGTCCTAAAGAAGCCCTCTCGCGGTCGAACAGTTCGGCATACGCGCCCTGTTCGATAATCTCCCCTTTGTCCATGCTGTAGATACGATGGGCCTGACGTACCGCACTCAACCGAGTGGCCATGATGAATACCGTACGACCCTGAGCGATCTGAGCCATATGCTGCTGAAGTAGCGTTTCAGCTGCGTCGTCCAACGCGCTCATGGCTTCGTCGAATATCAATATGCGAGGATTCGCGGCGATCGCACGAGCAATCGCAATCTGTTGACGCTGCCCACTCGAAAGCGCACAACCTTGCTCGCCGATCTGCGTGTCATAGCTGTCCCTGAGCTCAGCGATACACTCGTGCGCTCCGGCTAATGTTGCCACTTGAATGACCTGTTCCATCGACAGACCGGGATCGGTCATTGCGATGTTGTCACGAATCGACCCGTTGAACAAAAAGTTCTCGTGCAACACGATACCCAGCCGTCTTCGCAGCCAGGCCGGGTCGACCTGCACCAGATCCACACCATCCAGCATGATTCGTCCCTGTTCGGGCCTATACAGACACTGGAGCAGTTTGGCGATCGTGCTTTTGCCTGAGCCTGAACGTCCAACGATCCCGACAACCTGACCAGGCCCCACCGTAAAAGACAGCCTGCGGACAGCCGCCTGGCTATCCTGACGATATCGAAACGTAACGTTTTCGAACTGGACTCGCCCCTGGACTTGAGGAATCGTGATCCGATTCTGGTGATAGGAAGGTTCAGGCTGCCGGTTCAATATGTCCCCCAGCCGCTGGACCGAAATGCCCGCGTGCTGAAACTCCTGCCAGAGATTGACCCCTCTCAGCATGAGACCGGTCACGTGTGCCGACAACAGCATGAAGGCGATCAACTGCCCGATACTCAGCTGCCCCTCGATCACGCGAGAGGACCCGACCCAGAAGACCACCACCATGGTGACATGGGACACCCCTGTCGCGACATGTCGAGCCATCGTGCTCAAGCTAGTGGCACGAATACTGGCCTGCACATAACCGGCTAGCTGCGTCTCCCATTTTCGCCAGAACGACGGCTCACTCGCCACGGCTTTCACTGTGTGGATGCCGCTGACGGCCTCAACCACATATGCCTGGTTGTCCGTTCCTCGATTGAGCAAGTCACGCAGACAGGCCCGTATCGACGGAGTCATGGAGAAGAACAACAGCGCGTAGATCGGAATCGAGAGCGTGACCACCAGCGTGAGCAGGGGGCTCAGGAGCCACATGCCGGCCAGGAAGATACCGGTAAAGGGAGCCTCCAGCAGGACGAACATGGAATGGCTCGTGACGAATTGACGCAGATGCTCCCACTCGTGCACCAAGGCCACGGCATTGCCCACGCGCCTGTTGTCAAAATAGGCGAGAGGCAGCGCCAGAAGCTGGCGAAAGAGCCTGGCACCAAGGGTGACCGTCATCCTGTTGGTGGTATGAGCAAACAGATAGGTCCGGAGTCCGCCGAGGATTCCTTCGAAGACCGCCAGCGCGATCATGCCACCAGCCAGTAGAGAGAGCGTCGTGAGGTTCTTGTGGACAAGTATTGTATCGATCACCATTTGCGTTACGAACGGCGTGAGGAAGGCAACGAATTGGAGGAACGCCGATGCGATCAAAACCTCGCCGAATAACTTGCGATACTTAACGATCCCTGGGATCACCCAGGTCAGATCAAACTTGAGATCATGAAGACGGATCGTGACCTGCTTGGTCACAAGCACTAACTCGCCCGTCCAGATCAGCTCGAACCGGCTACGAGAGAGGACGAGGG
>CXWJ01004882.1_pt1 | contig 11009 bp, 8 predicted proteins | sample 590841 | NCBI WGS metagenome assembly CXWJ01 (sample SAMEA3498367, study PRJEB10139) | wastewater metagenome | biome: wastewater treatment plant; material: activated sludge | place: Austria | collected 2015-01-21 | reverse complement strand
ATCTGTGAATCTGTGGCTCAAACAATAAGAGTTCTAATCAGTTTTTTATTTTTTAGAATCCTTTACCAAATCACTTTCTAAATAAACCGTTTGCGTTGGGTAAGCAAAGCTGCAATTGTTCTTTTGCACTAAATCCATAATGGCAAAGTTTACTTCATCGCGTATAATGGCATTGTCACCCACGCTTACTGTGTTGGCAAAAAAAACAATTTCAACATCAAGGCTACTGGCACCAAAATTTATAAAGTGTACGGTAAAATCTTTTTGTATCTGTGTATGGGTGCTTAAATAATTTTTTACATCACCAATAAAATTTTGCAGTTGCTCTTTAGTGGTGCTGTAGGTTAACCCTAAAATTATTTTGTTGCGCACAAATGTTCTTTCGGTTTGGTTTTCTAACTCGGCATCGGTCATTCTTTTATTGGGTACTGTTACCAATGTTTTATCGAGCGTGCGAATTTTTGTACTGCGGAAACCAATTTCTTCTACATGCCCGCGTAATGTTCCTACCTGAACTAAATCGCCAATGGTAAACGGGCGGTCTAAAAAAATTAAAAACGAACCGAGCAAATTTTCAAGCGTATCTTTACTTGCCAGGGCAAATGCTAAACCTCCAATGCCTAAACCGGCAATAATGGATGCAACGTTAAACTCAAACACATGCCCGAGCACAATCATTAAAGCAATTACACATAAAAAAATTTTTACTGCCGATTTTGCAAAGGGCACCAACTGGTCGTCCAATTTTGATTCTGTTTTTTCGGCTCTGGTAATTAGCACCAATCCAACATAATCTGTTACACGCAGCAGCACCCAAGTAAGAGAAAAAATTACTGCCATTTCAAAAATGCGGAACAACACAAGGCGTACACCAAACTGTTGCCCGGGAACTAATTTCCATTCCTGTGGAAACTCAAGCCTGTCAAAAGCTAAGTAAACTATTACAACTAAAATGAAAAACGAAACAGGTTTGGCAAGCAGCTCAGAAAATTTATTTACACCAACCGTTTTAAAATGCCTGCTCAGCAAATTAAAAAACAGGTAAGAAAAAAGTTTTGAAATTAGATTTCGGAAAATTAATCCTGCAATTAATATTCCTGCAAACCACAAATAACTTTCTACGGGGTTGCCTAAAAATTTTTGTTCGAGAAAATATTCCTGCATGAATAAATAAAATTAGAAGTGCTGCTTTTATTTTAACACAGATTTACAGGTTGATTATCATTTAACTTGTAACAATCATTGGCTGTTTTGTCAAAAAACAATGTCTTAAAATTGGTGAAAATTTAAGGCAAAGCCAATAATTATTTTTTATAATCTGTGAATCTGTGTCAAAAAAAATACAAAGTATAAATTAGTACAGTTAAATTACATTAACTTACCCATAGCAATTTCAAATCCTGCCGCTGCAATTTTTGTTTTGTTTTTATTTACAGCATACACATCTGCCAATGCTTTTTTAATGGTGTCACTAACATCATCAAAAATTTCTTTATCGCCAATTGCAGATGTTGTGTTATGTAAATAAGCAAACACGCGCGCCATACCGCAGTTGGCAATAAAATCGGGGATAACAGAAACTTTTTCATCGGCATATACACCAGTAGGGCCAAAGAAAATTTCTTTATCGGCAAAAGGCACATTGGCACCGCAGGAAATTACTTCAAGACCCGATGTTACCATGTTGTCAATTTGTTCTTTGGTAATTAAACGTGATGCGGCACCAGGAACAAAAATTTCTGCTTTAGTTTTCCATATTCTTTTATTTACCTCATCAAAAGAAAGCAATCCTTTTTCATTATTTAAAGCATTGCCGTTTCTGTTATTAAAGAAGTGTTTTACTTCTTCAAAAGAAAATCCGTTCTCATTTATTAAGCCACCGCTGCGGTCTATAATCCCAACAATTTTTGCTCCCATTTGCGCGAGATAAAATCCTGCTGCTGCTGCTACATTTCCCCAACCTTGTATAATTGCGCGCTTCCCTTTTATATCTCCACCCCAGTAATCATAATAATGTTTTACAGCCATGGCTACGCCATAGCCTGTAATCATATCAGCAACTTTATAATTCCTTTTTAAATCGGGGGAGTACATTTCAGTATCTAAAATTTTAGAAACCCCTTTTTGTAAATTATCAATTCGCTTTGCAATATTTTTTTCGCCATCATTAAAATGTCCTACAGCAGTTCCCTCTTGCGGGTGTAGTATCCCTAATTTTTTTGTAATAGGAATTACATCGTGTATTTCGTCAACGTTTAAATCGCCACCAGTTCCGTAATATAATTTAAGTAGTGGTTTTACAACTTTGAACCAACGCTCAAGAACTTGCAATTTTCGAGGGTCGGCAGGGTCAAAATTTATTCCTGATTTTGCGCCACCAATAGCAGGACCGCTAACCGTAAATTTTACTTCCATGGTTTTGGCAAGCGATTCTACTTCGCGTTTATCTAAGCCTTTGCGCATACGTGTGCCACCGCCAGCTGAACCATTACGCAATGAGTTTATTATCAGCCAGCCTTCTGCATCAGTTTCAGGATCATTCCATTCAAAAACTATTTCGGGTCTTTTCTCTTCGAATTTTTTTAGCAGTTCCAGCATTATTCTTAAAAATTTGCGCGAATGTAATAAAGTACATCAAAGTAATAGCCACCTTATTTGCCAAAATGGATATTGGCATAAGGCTAAAGTCATATAGCTCAATCCCTTGTTTGTAGCATTGGTGTAGTTGTTACGCCAAACTCCACTTTAGCTTGTAAACCAAATGCCTTAAAATAATCAGTAAGCATTTTGCTGATGTTAGCCTCAGAAGCATTTACATGACTTAGGTTTTTCTCCAATGCCTCCCGGCTTTGTTTGTATAATTTTTCCTGAACAGCTAAATAAGTATTATCATCTTCGAGTACAAACCACCCACGTTTATTGTTGGCAGAAATTTTATCAAGTTTTAACTCATAACTCAAAAGCTTAGCATGAGGCAGAGTAATTTTCACCTTTTTGTTTTCGTGTTGAACACCCACTTTAATCTTATTTAAGTCAACTCCGTACTTTGCAACGTAAGGTACACGCAGGTAAACAGAATTTTCAAAAAATAAATTTTTGACTGTTGATATATAGGAACCATCTGCAGCAGGTTTAATATCCAACTCTGAATTTCCCTGCACTTCAAGCGTACTTAACTCGCTAATTTTCTTTATTAACTCGTAATTCTCCACCAAGGTTGTTTGCATTTTTTCTTCGGCTGATTTTTTACCGATAAAATACATGCCTGTAAACGCAAGAATTAACATTATGAGCGAGAAGATGGAGCGAATGTTCATTTGTTATAATTTAAAATTGCTTGATACACAGAATCTGTTCCTGTTATAAAATCAATGTAGGAAGTAGAAACAGGTATTTCGGGTCTAAAATAATTTTCGTGCGGATTTACATTCTGAAAATATTTTGTAGGGTAGCATAATCGTACTTTACTCATGGGTAAAACAAAAACCTTTATTTCACCAAAATGATTTGGTTTGCCACATGGTTCTTCGCCAATTGTAATACAGTTAGTTTTTTGCTTAAGATAAACAGCATTTAATATTGCTGATGAGGCAGTTCTATTACTGGTGACAAGAAAAATTTTGTCTTTAAATTTTTCATCTGCAAATACTTCATCAATAAAATCTTTTCCCTGAGGCGAAGCGCCACCGGTGTTTAATCGCAGATCAACAACTACTTTTTTGTAGGATAGTTTTTCTAAATCATCCTTTACCTTTTTTGTGAAACGCTCAAAAGAAGGAGCTGCCTTGGCACTTGATTTTCTGCCAAACTTTTTTTCCAACTCTTTACTCCAGCATTTATTGTATTGAATGTAGTAAATACTATCTTGTAAAATATATTCCGAATAAAACCATTCGCTTTCGTTCTTAACATAAAATGGAGTTTTCTCTGCTGTATAGGCAATCAGCCCTTCATTAGATTTTGTTAGTTTTGATGGAACAATTGCTAAAACTAAATTGTCCCCGTTTTTATCTGTCAATTTTAATTTAATTTCATTGTTATCGGCAAAACCAAAATCCATCAGTGCCTCAACATAACTCAACACCTCAAGTATTCCTTTTTTACAACCCTCTGTTTCTGCAGGAACCAGGGTATTCAATGAATCAATAACAGTGTTAATTTTAAAATTATTTATTGCAATTAACTCATAACCATTGTAATTTTTAAACTCCTCGGTTGCTGCAACAATACACACTTTATTTTCAAACTGGTAAAAACGAAAAGGAAGATAGATTTCCTTTTCGCGGTTTGTATAGAGCATTACATTAAAGTGAATAACATTTTGCTTTGCAAAAATTTGTTTGAGTTTTAATACTGAAGAAAATTTAGGTGTGCTATCATTTATATTTTCTGCAAAGGCATGTAATTCATTTTTAAAGGCTTCAAAATCTTTACCTTGTGAGAATAAATTTGATTTGCCCTGCAACTCTTGTATCAGAAATCCAATATCTCTTTGCCATTCAGTTTTTTGGGCGAAGGAATCAGAATTGCCAATAAAAAAAATTAGAGCACTGAAAATTTTCCTGAGGTTTTTCTTCATAAGCACAACATTTGACTGATTAGATTTGAAGCGGCAAAGGAATCAGAGTTAATATTGAGGAATAATAAACCTGATAGGTAAATTATAGCGCACCCGTACATTTTTATTATTCACTGTTCCGGGTTTCCACGCTGGCATTTCGTTTATAACGCGGATGGCTTCGTTTATAAGCGATTCGCCTTTACCTTGAACCAACTTTACATCTTCAGCCGCGCCAGTTTTATTGATAACAAAAGAAAAATAAAGTATACCGCTTTCTCCATTATTTAATGCTTCCTTTGGATACTTAATTTTTTTTGTAAGATATTTTAATAGTTTTTTTTCTCCTCCGGTGAATTCAGGCATGTGTCCAATGTATTCAAATATCGCATCATAATCCGTTATTGCCGGATTATCGGCTATATCAATTTTTTGATCGCCATCATAGTTGTATTTAGAAATCCACTGCCCTCCCTGTCCAAAACAAATTGAATTTGTTTTTACCCCTTTAACAAAATTGGTGATAAGTAGTTTTTCATTTTGGGCAGAAAAAAAAGTTTCCTGTATTAAGTTTTGTTCTTGTTCATCAGTAAAAATTTTTTCTGAGAATCTTTTAAACTTCCCATCTAACTCCGTTACAACATAATTTCCGTTAAACTCTTTTGTTTTTATTATAATTAAATTTGCTTCACTACGATCACTGATCTTTTCTCCTCTTTTCCTAAAAAAAGTAGTGTCTTGACAAAAACTATTAACTAACAATAGTTGAAACAGAGCTAAAGCAAAAAGTTTTGTACGCATATTACACAAATTTTCAATGCTGATTTGGAATATCCTCCAAATGCATTTCAAACTTATCGTCTTTTTCTTTCAGTTGCATAATCTGGTCTAAGGCATCTGGCACCACATCGCTGCATATCACAATAAAAGAACCTTTCTTACCATTTGTAATGGCGTAATCAATTGCTTCTTTTTCTAACGGAATTACTTTGATAGTTTTTTTTGCATCCACCGATTTTATTCCTTCGAGCATAAAGTCAATAATTTCCTGTTCGGTTCTTCCGCGTAAATTTCTGTCTTGCCTGATGATGATTTCGTCAAACATATTGGCAGCCATTTGTCCCAAGCCAATGATGTCTTCATCGCGCCTGTCGCCCACGCCTGCAATAACACCAACCTTTGGTTTTGCATCCACCTTTTCTAAGAATTTAGCTATTGCCTGGAATCCTGCAGGGTTGTGTGCATAATCAACCAAAACATTAAACTTACGGAACTGGAACATATTCATGCGACCCGGAGTTGTAACCGGTGATGGAATAAATGTTTCTAACGCAAGCCTTATGTCTTCAATTTTAAAGTTGCGGATAAATCCTGAAAGTATTGCGGGCAAAATATTTTGAATCATAAACACTGCTCTTCCGCCAAAGGTTAATGGAATATTTACCACTTTATGAACGCGCAGCTTCCATGTGCCTTTACAAATAGTAACGTGTCCGTTTTCCAATATGGCAGCAAGTCCGCCTTCTTCGCAATGTTTTTTAATAATTGGATTTTTTTCATCCAATGAAAAGTAAGCTATTTTACAATCTAAATTTTTGTGCATTGCAGCAACCAAATTGTCATCGGCATTAAGTATGGCATAGCCCGTTGCCTTAACAGCCTCAACAACTACCGCTTTTACACGCGCCATATCTTCAATAGTGTTAATGCCTTTTAATCCTAGATGGTCGGCAGCTACATTTGTTACCACACCAATATCGCAATTATGAAAACCTAAACCGGCACGTAATATTCCGCCACGTGCAGTTTCTAAAACAGCAAAATCAACTGTAGGGTCTTTTAAAACAAACTCTGCACTTTGCGGTCCCGTGCAATCGCCTTTTTGCAGCATCTGGTTTTGTATGTAAATGCCATCGGTAGTGGTAAAGCCTACTTTATGTCCGCATGTTTTTGCAATGTGTGCTATTAAACGTGTGGTAGTTGTTTTACCATTGGTGCCTGTTACAGCAATTATTGGAATGCGAGATGATGAGCCCGGAGGATACAGCATATCCACCACAGGTTCTGCAACGTTGCGTGGTAAGCCATCGGTAGGTGCAATGTGCATACGGAAGCCCGGTGCAGCATTTACTTCCAAAACAGCGCCACCAATTTCTGTTAGCGGTTCGCTGATGTCAGGGGTCATAATGTCAATGCCGCAAATGTCGAGCCCCACAATTTTGGCAATGCGCTCACACATAAAAACATTGTAAGGATGAACTATGTCGGTAACATCAGTAGCAGTGCCGCCTGTTGAAAGATTGGCAGTGCGTTTTAAAAACAACTCTTCGCCTTTCTTTAAAACAGAATCAAGCGTTAGTTCTTTCTCTGCCAAAATTTGCTCTGTCATTTCATCAACCTTAATAGCAGTTAAAACCTTTTCGTGACCATATCCTCTGCGAGGGTCGCTGTTTACTGCATCAATTAATTGTTGTATGGTTGATTTGCCATCGCCAAACACCGCAGCAGGTTTACGCTGTGCAGCACAAATAAATTTGTAATTGATAACAAGTATGCGATGGTCGTAACCGGTAATAAACTTTTCTACAATTACAGAACGCGATATTTTTTTTGCAATAACCAATGCTTCAACTGCCATTTCCCATGTGCGCACGTTAATAGTAGCACCCCGACCATGATTTCCGTTCAATGGTTTGAGTACAAGCGGGTAACCCAAGTCATCAATGGCATCTTTTAAATCTTCTTCATCACGAATTATTTTTCCGCGAGGCACAGGAATGCTTTGCGCCTCTAATAAATTTTTTGTGTCTTCTTTATCACAAGCAATTTCAACTGCAATGCTGCTGGTTGTGCTTGCAATAGTTGCCTGTATTCTTTTTTGATTTACACCGTAACCCAACTGAACTAACGAATGCCTGTTCAATCGTATCCATGGAATTCCGCGCGCTGCTGCTTCTTCTACAATAGAACCTGTTGATGGACCGAGCCTTTCTTCTTCACGTATCTCTCGCATCTTTTGTACGTCATCATCAAAATTATAATCAACACCATCAACCAACGCCTGCGCAATCCGCACTGCTGCTTTGCCGGCATACACGCCAACCTTTTCTTCCATGTAAGAGTATACTACATGATAAATGCCATGCTCACCCGTTCCACGTGTTCTGCCAAATCCTACGTCCATTCCTGCAAGGGTCTGTATTTCCAATGCAATGTGTTCTATTACATGCCCCATCCAGGTGCCTTCTTTAACCCGATTAAAAAAGCCACCTTCAAAACTTTCGCTGCAACGATGGCTGAACATGCTCGGAAACATTTTCTCCAGCCTCTCGCTAAAGCCAGGTATTTTGTCTGTAGGCTTTTCTTCCAAATCCTGAAGATCTAACTTCATTACAATAAGTTTGTGTCTGCGTATGCTCCAGTAGTTGGGTCCGCGCATTGGGCGTATTTCAAGTATCTTCATGGTATAAATTACGAATGATTTATTGAGGGATGGGGTAATTAGGAGATTTAGTAAAACTTTTTAATCCAATCTGAAATTTGAATTCGGTTTATCGGCTGAAAATAGAGAGCGTTTTTTTAATATCAAAATATGCACAACAATATGTTGTAAATTCAACGGGAAGCTATTATTAAATAAGTATTAAAACATATTTTAGCCTCGTATAAAATACTTTGGGGGCGGGGGTTACATAAACACAAAATCAAATATGGAAATTCCTAAAGGCAAGTTGATTGCCATTGGCGGAAACGAAGACAAAGGAACAGAAGCCGAACCAAATTTTGAACAAAAAAACAACCTCAATTTTTTTGAACTGCAAATATTAAGCAGGGTAATGCACGAAATTGGCGGGCATGCAAAACACATTGAGGTAATAACATCTGCAAGTTCAATTCCTAAAGAAGTAGGAGAAAATTATAATGATGCTTTTGCAAAGCTTGGCTGGAAAGATGTTTCACCCATGCACATTCGCAACCGCGAGGATGCACAGAACCCTGATTATATTGAGCGCATTAAAAAATGCGATGGTGTAATGTTTACCGGAGGCAATCAGTTAAGATTAAGCACCATTTTTGGAGGAACAGAGATTTTAAAAATTCTACATCAGCGTTACCAAAACGAAAATTTTGTAATAGCAGGAACCAGTGCCGGTGCAATGGCCATGAGTAATACCATGATTTACCAAGGAAGCAGTAGCGGAGCGTTGGTAAAAGGCGAAGTGAAAATTACAACAGGATTGGCTTTAATTAAAGATGTAATTATTGATTCTCATTTTGATAAACGCAGCCGTTTTGGAAGACTGGCGCAGGCTGTTGCCAGCAATCCAAGTTGCATCGGTATTGGTTTGTGCGAAGACACAGGCGTTTTGATAAGCGATGGCAACCATCTTGAAATAATTGGTAGCGGACTTGTTATTATTGTTGACGGGCATAACATCCGACACAACAATATTGCTGATTTGCAAGAGGGCTCTCCAATTTCTATAGAAAATCTTGTTGTGCATGTGCTTACCAAAGGCAATGCTTATGATTTAAAAGCAAGAAAATTTTTTAGCGAGGTGGAGGTTTAAGATTTAAGAGAAGAAAGTCATCCCGAAGTTTTGGGATTCAAAAGCAGGGTAAACATGTATTTCTCTTAATATCTCTAATCAAAAAAACTTCTTGGTTTTTGTGATATTCAATAACCACTCCTAAACTTCATAAGCCTTTTTTCCATCAAGCGTTTTGCATCAACTGTAACGTTTACCGTAAATATAGGTTTGGCAAAATCAGTTTTCATCAGTTTATGCACCTCCTTACCATCAACATTTAAGTAAATAAATGCTGCGTTGTATTTTTTATAATATGGGTTTGAGTTTAAGTAAGTTCCTTCTTTATTAGGTTTATACTCTTTTGTAACGCAATCAAAAGAAGCTTTGCGCGTGCTTATTTCATAGCTGTTAAGTTAACACAGCTCAAGAAAAGCTTCAAGGTCTAAAGAAAAGCGGAACCTTTGTTTTAGCATTTTGCTTACAACCGTGTGTACATATACCAGTTCGTTTGAAGCATGATGGCTTAGTTTACATGGAGGTAAAAACTCCTGCATAAAATCAGATACTATTTTATACTGATTTTGATTTAGGGTGTAAAGTTCCTCTATCATAATAACTAGGTTTTAAGCTAAAATTATTCTAGCTGCCAACAGCTATTGTCGGCTGAGGTGTTGTTTTATATACAGAGTGATGTTGGTAACCACACTCCCATTGCATTAGCTTTGTGGTAAAATAAATAAGCCGGAACTTTTTAAATCCCGGCTCTGAAAAAGATTAACCTAAATAACTAACTGTCCTTTTTGCGTTTTGATTGCCAACATCTCGTTGGTATGTTTCCAGATTAAGTTCTGGAGTTTTATGATGTGTCAAATATATGTTCAGGTACTGCGGTTTTGCAGGTGGTAATGAGTAGACGGCATTTATAGCGGGTAATTGGTAACAGCCCTCTAACTAACATAACAACCAAACGGCTATTGATTTTGCCGGAAACAATTAGGTTTGCGCCACAAAATGAATGAGCGTAAAATAGTAATAGTGGGACCTGCTTATCCTTACAGAGGTGGGCAGGCATTGGTTGAAGCGTATCTTTATAAAACCCTTACCGAATTGGGTTATAACTGCCACACTGTTAGCTTTACCTTGTTGTACCCGTCAATATTTTTCCCTGGTACCACTCAATTCGAGGAATCGGGCTTTGTCGCATTTCCTCATACCGAAAAAATTACACGCATCATTAATTCCATTAACCCTTTTACTTGGATAAGGGCAGCGCGGCACATACGCAAGTTAAAGCCACATGCAGTGGTGTTTGTATGGTGGATGCCTTTTTTTGGACCTGCCTATTGGGCTATATCTAAAACACTAAAATGGTTTGGTAACACAAGAATTGTTTTTTTGATGGAAAACTTTGTATCGCATGAAAAGAGATTTTTTGATCGAATATCAGCTAAACTTACTTTAAAGAATGCGCAGTATTTTATTTGCCAGAGCAACTTTGTAAAAAAGCAGTTGGAGGAAGTGTACAACCAAAAGCCCGTGTTTGAAACTACACTTAGCATTTACGATTGCTACGACCTTAATAAATACAACAGCACAACAGCAAGAGTGCATTTAGGAATACAAACAAAATATGTAGTACTGTTTTTTGGTTTGATAAGAGCTTATAAAGGGTTAGATAAATTACTGGAAGCTTTTCCTGAAATAGAAAACAAAGTACATGATGTTACACTATTGGTAGCTGGAGAGAACTACGAGAGTTTTGATAAGTATAACGAGTTGATTGAAAAAGGTGGTGTAAAGGAAAAAATACAACTCCATATAAAATATATTCCTAACGAAAACATTGAGCCTTATTTTAAAGCAGCTGATGTAGTGTGCCTGCCATATTATTCTGCCACTCAAAGCGGTATTGTAATGAT
>CXWJ01024223.1_pt1 | contig 11016 bp, 11 predicted proteins | sample 590841 | NCBI WGS metagenome assembly CXWJ01 (sample SAMEA3498367, study PRJEB10139) | wastewater metagenome | biome: wastewater treatment plant; material: activated sludge | place: Austria | collected 2015-01-21 | reverse complement strand
CGCCGTCGTCTTTCTGGCGTCGGACAAGGCGGGCTACATCACCGGCGCGGTCATCCAGGTAGATGGAGGCATCGGCACATGAGCGACAGAGGGGAGAGTATCGGCCGCATCGAAGTGGCCCCGGAGGTACTGGTCACCATCGCCCGCTACGCCGTCCAGCAAGTGGAGGGCGTGGGGCACATGGCCCAGGTGCCGGCCGACATGGCCCGCCTCTTCCAGCGCGGGCTGCGCCAGGACGGGGTGTTGCTGGATTTGTCGGAAAACAAGGTTCGTTTTAATATCTATGTTATAATGGCCCCGCACGTCAATCTGCTGGAGGCCAGCCGGGCGATCCAGACGGCCGTGTCCGAGGCGGTGGAGATGATGGTCGGCATTCCCGTGGCCGCCGTCAATGTCTTTGTGGAAGACGTGCATTATACCAAGGGCGAAGTTGTGTAGGGGCAGACCGATGCGTCGGCCCTTTAGAAACCCGGTTTCCCAGAAAAAAAGCGGGTTTCTAAGAGTGAATCTATGAAAACCAGGCGTCGCGCCCGCCGCGTAACCTTAGAAACTCTATACGAATACGACATCGCCGGCCACGACCCCGACGAAGTGCTCGCGCAGCGGCTGGAGGAAGGCCCGATGGAGCGCGCCGGGATCGAGTTCGCCGAGCGCCTCATCCACGGGGTCATCGCCTACCAGGAGCAGATGGACCGGCTCATCGCCCGCTACGCGCCGGAGTGGCCGCTCGATCAGATGGCCGTCATCGACCGCAACGTGCTACGCATCGCCATCTACGAATTCCTGGTGTCGGACGAGACGCCGGTGAAGGTGGCGATTAACGAGGCGGTGGAACTGGCCAAGGTTTACGGCAGCGATAGCGCGCCGCGCTTCATCAACGGTGTGCTGGGGACGCTGGCCGACCATCAGGAGGAGCTGCGGCGGGAGATTCAGCGGGAGGCGGCTGTGGCGGTGACGGCCTAGCGGATTGGGCAGCAGATTGGGGTGGTGCCGACGCCGGTATGGGGCGCGGACTGAGCGATTGACTCCGGGCCAGGGATAGCCGGGCTTACCACCAGCTTTCTTTATCCAAACCGGGCACGGCACCAAGTTCATCCCGGGCAGCATCTTCGGCCTCGATGCGTTTCATCTCCGCTTCGATGCGCGTCCAATCCGCCTGCCACGTCGCCAGTTCGAAGGATGGATCGGCCGGCTGCCCCATCAACGCCGCGGCCAATGAGGCGCGGGGTGGCTCATACGTGTCGCGCCCCGGCGGCAGGCGACGAATGGCGGTCACCAGATCGACCAGCGAGTCGATTTGCCAAAGGTTGATAAAGCTCGGCATCATCTTAGTCCGTTCTCTCCTCGCGCCAACAGCGCCGCCTCCGTCCGGTTCCGCACCCCCAGCTTCTCCATAAGGATGGTCATGTAATGCTTAACCGTCTTCTCGCTCAGGTGCAGCCGGGCAGCGACCTCCTTGTTGCTCAGCCCGCCGGCCACGTGGGCCAGCACCTCCCGCTCCCGCTCGGTCAGGCCGGCCAATGGGTCAGCCTTGGCGGCCCCGACCCGGCCGCCGGCTAACCCGGCCAGCAGGCCGGCGGCCAGCGCCGGAGCGACGTAGCCCTCGCCCGCCCACACCGAGCGCACGATACCCACCAGTTCGCGGGCGGCTATCCCCTTCAGGATGTAGCCACGCGCCCCGGCGCGCATGGCCGCGGCCAAATCGTCCTCGTCGGTCGAAGCGGTCAGCATGATGACCTTGATCGCCGGATGGGCCGCCGTCACCGTCGTCACGGCGGCGATCCCCCCGCCGGGAACGTTGACGTCGAACAGGGCCACGTCGGGAGCGCAGTCGCGGGCCAGTCGCACGGCGTCGTCCAGCGTCTCCCCCTGGCCCACGACCAGCATGTCGGGCTGAGCCTGCAAGGTGTAGGCGACCCCCTCGCGGAAGAGGGGATGATCGTCGATGACAATCAGTCGGATTTTCTCACTCATAAACCATCTCCTCATCGGCCAGCGCTATGTCGGCGATAATCTTCGTGCCCCGGCCGGGCGCGCTCTCGACGCGGAAGTTGCCGCCCAGGCTCTCGACCCGTTCGCGCATGCCGACCAGCCCCAGATGTTTATCCCACTCGGCCGTCGTGGGGAAGCCGAAGCCCGGCCCGGCGTCGGCCACCTCGACGTGCAGCCGTCCCTCGTCGTAGCACAGGCTGACCCGCTGGCCCGCCCCGCCGGCGTGGCGGTAGGCGTTCGTCAGCGCCTCCTGCACCAGCCGGAAGAGGGTGATCTTGGCCGGCAGCGAGGCCTCGTCGGGCGCGCCGTCGAGGTCCAGCGCCACTGTCGTGCCGCTGCGCTGCTCGTGAATGCGCACGGCGCGAGCCAACGTCTGCGGCAGGGAAAGCCGGCTCAATTGCGGCACGCCCAGCCCGGCCGACAGGGAGCGAATCTCCTCCATTGCCCGCTGCATGGAGCTTTGGATAACGGTCAGGTCTTGCTCTATTGCCGGGTCGGGTGGGCGGCCGGCGCCGTTGCCGCCCACGTGATCCATGACGTGATCCAGCCGCAGCAGGGCCAGCCCCACGTCCTGCACCGGGCCATCGTGCAATTCGGCGCTGATGCGGCGCAGGACGCGCTCGTTGAGGGCCGTCGTCCGCGCCGCCGCCCGCCGCACGCGCTCGTGCAAGGCTGTGTTTTGCTCCAGCAGGTCCTTCAGTTGACTCACCTGGGCCTCCAGCGCCGTCTGCTGGCGCTCGATGGTGTTGCCGGCGCGGCCGACGAAGCCCGACAGCAGGGCATAGATGACCAGCATCGCCAGCCCGACCACCAGCCAACTTTGCCGCTGGGCCGTGGCGATGTCGGCCCGCAAGTTGCTGACGCTCTGGTAGAACTCGGCCACGGCGATGACCTGATCCTCGCCGCTCAGGCGCACCGGGCTATAGATCTCCAACAGTTCCGAACTAAGGGCGCGCTCCCCGACGTTCTCGGCGCTCTCCAGATCGCTGATCTCAGCGCTGACCTGGCCGCTCCAGGCCCGGCTAAGCCCCTCGCCCACGGGAAACATCTGGCCGATGGCCGCCCGGTCGCCGCTATACAGCACTTTACCGGCGGCGTCCCATACTTTGAAGGAGACGATCTGTTGGCCGAGTGGCGTGTCCTGCAGCAGTTGGTCGAGCGTGGCAATGTGGGCCGGCGAGAGGGTATCGGAGTCGGCCAGTTCCTGCAGGTTTGGGGCAATGAAGCTATCGACGAAGAGGGCCGTCGTCTCGGCCGTGCGGTGGACGACACTCTGCTCGATCTGCCGGCCGGCCCAGCGGCCGAGGCCCAGCGCGGCCACGACCAGGATGATCAGGCTGGTGATCATGAACTGCCGAGTCAGGTTCAGGCGTCCGGCGAAAGTACGGATTCGTTGTCTCATGGCTTGCCCCGCGATCAGACTAAAGTCCGTGAGAACTTCAGACCAGGGTCGGAGCGAGGTCCAGACCTTGGCCCATTCTATCAAACCCACAAACCCCTTATCATTGGCATTGTAACGTTTCGAGAACACCGGCGCAGGCGGTAACGCCAAATATTAAACTCAGTCAAATCAGGTTCAGGCAGACAAAAGGAGACCTATCATGTTAGTGAAGAAACAGTGGGTAAAAGTAACGGTTTTGGGTGTTTTTCTGGCCGCGTTGCTCATGGGCACGTTTATGATCGCCCCGGCGGCCCACGCCGCCGGCGACGACGTGCGGATCAGACTGCGGGGCAGCGCCCAATATCCCACCGCCAAAGGTTCGGCGAAGTACAAGGACGAGGGCGGCGAGCAGGAGTTCGAGGTTGAACTGGAGAACGCCAAAGCGTTGAAGGGTACGACCGTGCGCGTCTTCGCCAACGGTCAACAGGTGGGCACGATGCGTGTCAGCCGCTTGGGCCGGGCCAGCCTGAATCTGAACAGCGATCGCGGTCAGGCAGTGCCCAATATCCATGCCGGTTCGTCGGTTCAAATCAAGACGAGTTCCGGGGTGCTGATTGTCTCCGGCAGTTTCTAGCCCGCGACAATAGTGCGAATGATGAACACCCCCTTCCGAATGAAGGGGGTGTTTGTGTTGGTCCATCCACCACTTTTCTTGACAACCACCCCCCACAGTGCTACGCTATACGTCATGATGAACGCACCTCGTTCACGCTCGTTTTTTAGCTTTGCTTTTGCGAACATGTCCCGCGCCGCGACGGCCGAGACGCTCTGTTCCGCCTGAGCGAAGCTCACGACAGAGACTCATCCAAGACGCGGCGCAGGCCGCGTCTTTTTTGTTGGTGGTCAGGTGCGATGCACTTTCCGAAGTGCGTCGCACCTGACCACCGGATTGACCTGACGGTAGCTGGTGGCGTAGGTGCAACCCACTTCAGAAAGTGGGTCGCACCGATTTGGTGGCGCAGGTGCAACCCACTTCAGAAAGTGGGTCGCACCGGGAGATGGTTATGCTTGAGGAATTAGAACAACAGTATGCGGCGGCGGCGGCGGCGTTGGCGGCGGCCGAGGGGCGCGAGACGCTGGCGGCCTGGCACAGTGCCACGTTGGGCAAGAAGGGCGGCATCTACCTGCTGACGCGCAACATGGGCGCGCTCGGCCCGGACGAACGGCCGGCCTATGGCCGGCGGCTGAACGAGGTCAAGGCCGAACTGGAAGCGGCCTATGACATGAAGCTGGCCGCGGCCGAGGCCGACGAACTGGAGGCGCAGATCGCCACCGGGGCGCTCGACGTGACCCTGCCCGGCCGTCAGCCGGCCACCGGCCGGCTCCACGTGATCACCCAAACCCTGCGTGACATCTACCGCGTCTTCGGCGACATGGGCTTCCAGGTCTACCGCAGCCGCGACGTGGAGACCGACGAGGTGAACTTCGAGCTGCTCAACTTCCCGCCCCACCACCCGGCGCGGGAGATGCAGGACAGCTTCTATACCACGACCGAGGGCGTCATCCTGCGCACCCACACCAGCGGCGGCCAGATTCGGGCCATGCGCGAGCAGTACCCGGAGCCGATCCGTGTCGTCCTGCCGGGCATGTGCTATCGCAACGAGCAGGTGACGGCCCGCAGCGAGATGCAATTCACCCAGGTCGAACTGTTGGCCGTGGGCGACGACATCTCCTTCGCCGACCTGAAGGGCACATTGACCGAATTCGCCCGGCGCATGTTCGGCGCCGACCGGCAGACGCGCTTCCGGGCCAGTTACTTCCCGTTCACCGAGCCGAGCGCGGAGATGGACATCAGCTGCTTCCTGTGTGGCGGCAAGGGCTGCAATATCTGCAAGTACACCGGCTGGCTGGAGATTCTGGGCTGCGGCATGGTGCACCCCAACGTGCTGCGCAATGGCGGCTATGACCCGGAGCACACCTTCGGTTTCGCCGCCGGCATGGGCCCGGAGCGGATCGCCATGCTCAAATATGGCATCGACGACATCCGGCAGTTCTGGGCGAATGATTTGCGTTTCCTGCAACAATTTTAAGATACAAAGAATCCACAGATTACACAGATTTCACAGATGAAAGAAAATCTGTGAAATCTGTGTAATCTGTGGATTCTCTTTCCGGAGATCACCATGCGCGTACCGTTATCGTGGCTAAGAGAATACGTTGACATCGACCTTTCCATCGAGGAAGTGGCCCAGTTGCTGACCAACGCCGGGCTGGAGGTGGAGAGCATCAGCCGCACCGGCCTGCCCGGCGCGCCGCTGGAGTGGGATCGCGAGCGGGTCGTGCTCGGCCGCGTCCTGCGCGTGGAAGCCCACCCCGACGCCGATCGGCTGGTGCTGGCGACGGTCGATTACGGCGCGGCCGAGCCGAAGGTCGTCGTCACCGGCGCGACCAATCTGTTCCCCTATCTCGGCCGCGGCGACCTGAGCGGCGAGCAACTCTACTCGCCCCTGGCGCTGGAAGGGGCCACCCTCTACGACGGCCATAAGGACGGCCTGGTCAAGACCAAACTGAAGGGCCGTCCCCTGCGCGGCATCTACAACGACGCCATGCTCTGCTCGGAGAAGGAGTTGGGTATTAGCGAGGAGCATGAGGGCATCATTCTAATTACGAATGACGAATTACGAATGACGAATGGGGAGTTGCCTCTTCATTCGTCATTCGTCATTCGTAATTCGTCATTCTCCCCAGGCGCCCCCCTGCAGGACGTACTGGGCGACGCCGTATTGGAGATCGCCATCCTGCCCAACATGGCCCGCGCCACGTCGATCCTGGGCGTGGCCCGCGAGCTGGCAGCGCTGACCGGAGCAACGTTCCGGCCGCCTAGTTACGAGGTCGGCATGGACGGCCCGCCGGTCGACGGCCGCGTGGTCATCAGCACCGACGAGCCGGAACTGAACCCGCGCTTCGTGGCCCTGCTCATCGAGGGCGTGCAACAGATCCCCAGCCCCTACTGGATGCAATACCGCCTGCGCCAGGCCGGGCAGCGGCCGATCAACGTCGTCGTCGACATTAGCAACTACGTCATGCTGGAGGTCGGCCAGCCCAACCACACCTTCGACTACGACGTGCTGCGCCGCCGCGCCGACGGCTACGCCCCCGGCGGCCCCATCCACATTCACACCCGCCTGCCCCAGCCGGGCGAGACATTGACCACGCTCGACGGCGCGACCCACAAGCTGGAGCCGTACAACATCCTCGTCACCGACCCGGCCGGCAACCTGTCCGTCGGCGGCATCATGGGCGGCCTGGAGAGCGAGATCACTGCCGCGACCAGCAACGTGTTGCTGGAGGCGGCGGCCTGGAACTTCATCAACATTCGCCGCAGCGCCAACGCGCTCGACCTGCACACCGAGGCCGGCTACCGCTTCAGTCGTGGCGTCCATCCCAGCCTGGCCCTGCTGGGGGCGCGGCGGGCGGCCGAACTGTTGCGCCAATTGGCCGGCGGCACGGTGGCCCAGGGCATCATCGACGCCTACCCCAACCCGCCCGCGCCGGTCGTGGTTGACCTCGATCCGGTTTACGCCCGCAAGCTGAGCGGTCTCGACCTGCCCGCGGCCGAGATGGCGGCCATGCTGGAGCGGCTGGAGTTCGCCGTGGAGATGCGCGGCGAGCGGCTGCGGGCCACCACGCCCGACCACCGCATGGACGTGGCGGGGCCGCACGATCTGGTGGAGGAGATTTGCCGCCTCTACGGCTACGACCGCGTGCCCAATACGCGCCTGGCCGACACGCTGCCGCCCCAGCGCGGCAATATCACGCTGGAGCGCGAGGAGCGCGTGCGCGACGTGCTCGTCCGGTTGGGGCTGCAAGAGGTGTGGAGCTACCGGCTGACTTCGACCGCCCGCGAGGCGCGCCTGTTGCCCGGCGGCCCGACCGATGACCGCCCCTACGTGACGCTGAGCAATCCGCCCGCGCCCGACCGCAACGTCATGCGCCATAGCATCCTGGCCTCGGCGCTGGAGGCCACGNNCCTGTTCGAGATCGGCGAGGTCTATCTGGCGGGCGAGGACGAACTGCTGCCCGACGAACTGACCCGGCTGGCGCTGGTGCTGACCGGGCGGCGGGCGGCCGACTCGTGGGCCGACGGCAACGCGGCCACCTTCGACTATCTCGATCTGAAGGGCATCCTCGACGCCCTCTTCGCCGACCTGCACGTAAGCGTGTCGTTCGAGGCGGCCCGCCACCCGACCTATCGCCCCGGCCGCACGGCGCGCATCCTGGCCGGCGAGCGGCAGATCGGCGTGATGGGCGAGTTGCACCCCGGCGTAGTCAAGGGCTTCGACGTGCGCGGCGAGCGCGGGCAGCCGGTGCTGGCCGCCGATATCGATCTGGCGGCGCTATTGCCGCTCATCCCCGACCATTACCGCTATACGCCGCTGCCGGCCTACCCGCCGGTGCGCGAAGACCTGGCGCTGGTGGTGGACGCGAGCTTGCCGGCCGCGACCGTGGCCGCGGCGTTGCGCGCTGCCGGCGGCGCGCTGCTGCGCGACGTGGCCCTGTTCGACGTGTACGAGGGCAGCCAGTTGCCGCCGGGCAAGAAGAGCCTGGCCTATCACCTGACCTTCCAGGCCCCCGACCGTACCCTGACCGACGGCGACGTATCGAAGCAGCGCGGCCGGCTGTTGAAGCTGCTGGAACAGCAACTTGGGGCCAGGCTACGAGAGTAAGAAGAGAAACCACAGATTAGACAGATAAGTGAGATATGATCCGCAGATTACGCAGATTTCGCAGATTAAAGAAAAAATCTGCGAAATCTGCGTAATCTGCGGATTAAACCTCTTTCTTAATCTGTGACATCTGTGCAATCTGTGGTTTCATTCTTAATCTTATGCAGTCACTTCTTCGTTCGCTCATTCGCGGGTTTGTTCGTTTGCTGTTCCGCCTCGCTATCAAGCTGGAGATCGAGGGGCTGGAGCACGCGCCGCCGGGCGGGCCGCTGATCGTCATCGGCAACCACTTCAGTATCTTCGAGGCCCCGCTGCTGATGCTCCACTTGCCCTATGGCGACCGGGTGACCTGGCTGGCGGCCACGGAGTTGCAGGATTCGCGCCTCCTGAAAGCGCTCATTCGCCTGTTCAACATCATTCCCATCTGGCGCGGCCAGCCCGACCGGGCGGCGCTGCATCGCGCCTCGGAATGGCTGGCGGGCGGTGGCGTGATCGGCATCATGCCCGAGGGGGGCGTGGATGAGTCGCTGCGCCACCTGACGACGGCCGGGGTGCAGACGGGATTGCACGGCGGCCCCAACTCGCGCCTCGATGCGCAACTGATCACGCCGCGGCCGGGGGCGGCCTATCTGGCCGTGCGTAGCGGCGCGCCGCTGCTGCCCGCGGCTTTTCTGGGCACCGAGAACGTCATGGCCAACGTGCGCCGCCTGCGACGCACGCCGGTGCGGCTGATCATCGGCCCCGTCTTTGGCCCGCTGACCATCGACCCGGCCCTGCCCAAAACCGAACGGCGCGCGCGGCTGGACGAGATGGGCCACGAGATGATGCGCCATATGGCGGCGTTGTTGCCGTTGGAGAATCGGGGACCTTATAGGGAGCAGGGGTGAAAGGGAGCAGGGGAGCAGGGGAGCAGGGGAGATCGAACGCCCAGGTTAATTTCAACGCAAAGGCGCAAAGACGCAAAGGGTAACGGTAGCGAGTCGCGGGTGGCGGGTGGCGAGTCGCTTTGAACCCGCCACTTGCCACCCGCGACTCGCCACTGCCTCGCGTTAAACTCTTGCTGCGGTCCGCGGTCGGTCGTCCGTGGTCAGTATTAAGTATTCGTAGATGAGACCGCGCCCATTATTGACAGGCAAATATGCCTATGCTAGAGTAACCGCCAATAAAGTTGCACGGTCAACTTGTATAGCATGGTGGGTATGGGAGCATGACCAATTTGGCGCAGTTATATGACTTAATCAAGGAGACTTTCCTGCTGCTTGATTTTGGCGATCGGCAATTCCTGGAACAATTCGATCTGACGGTTCCGCGTTATTATGCGCTTGTCCATATCGCCACGGAACCGGGCCTGTCGCCCAGCCGCCTCAGCCGTATTATGTTTTGCGACAAAAGCAACGTCACCCGGCTGGTACAGTCGCTGGAGCGCGAGGGGCTGGTGGAGCGCCGGCCGGACGGCTTCGATGGTCGCGTGCAGCAGCTCTATTTGACCGCGGCCGGGGCAGCGCGTTACACCACCGTGGCCGCGGCGCATGATTGCTACGTGACCCAGCGGCTGGCGGCGCTGGATGCCGCCCAGGTCGAAGGCATCAGTGAGCGCCTCGGCCGTCTCAACCAGGCTCTGGCGGCGTCGATCTCGATGGACAAAGCCGCCGCGCTAAATTAGCGCCCGATGGATTGGCGGCCTTAAGCCGGAGTAACGATATGGCATTGCCGTTTCTCATTTTGCCCATATCACGCTATACTCCTGTCTCAGTGATCACGGGACAACTTGAATGGAAATGGTCAATCGAAGTAGACCACTATCCGTCACGTACGTCCTGAATCAGGTTAGCCCGTTTACCCTTCGGGCAACCGTTTACAAATTTTTCTTGTGAGGAGAACGATGAAAAACACCAAGTGGTATCTGTTAGTGGTTGTGCTGTTGCTGGGCGCCTTTGCATTGGCGGCCTGTGGCGGCGGCACGACCGAGACGACCGAGCAGCCGGTCGCCACCGAAGAAGCCCCGGCGGTCGAAGAGCCGACTGAGGCCCCCGAGGTAGTTGAGGAACCGACCGAGGCGCCGACCGAAGCCCCGGCCGAGGTAGCGACCGAAGCGCCGACCGAAGCCCCGGCCGAAGCGTCGATGCTGGCCAGCGACACGACCATGACCATGGTCGAGTTGCTCTCGGCCGACCCGAACTTCAGCTCCCTGGTCGAAGCGTTCACCGCGTCCGGGCTGACCGAGCCGGCCGCCGACGCCCCCGGCACGCTCTTTGCCCCGACCAACGCCGCCTTCGAAGCGCTGGACCCGGCGCAACTGGAAGCCTTCATGGCCGACCCGACCGGCGATCTGGCCCGCATCCTGCAATATCACATGGTCAATGGGGCCGTCATGGCCGCCGACGCGACCGCTGATGAAGACGGGATGCTCGACACCACCGCCGGTGAGCCGCTGGACCTGGCCGCCCTGAATCTGACCCAGACCGACATCGAGACGGCCAACGGCGTCATCCACGTCATCGACGCCGTCCAGGTGCCGCCGACCATCCTCAACGCCGCCGTGGCCGAGGAAGTTCTCGCCGCCGGTGGCTCGGTCATCCGCATCTGGGCCGACAACCTGCGCATGCCCGCCCTGCGCCAGGTCGAGACGGCCTTCGAGGAAGAGTACGGCGTTGAGTTGCTGCTGGAGCAGGTCGCCTTCGGCGACATCCGCCGCCTGCTGTCCACCGCCGGCCCGGCCGGCGAAGGCCCGGACATCATCATCGGCGCCCATGACTGGCTCGGCGAACTGTACGCCGGCGGTCTGATCTCCCCCGTCGATCTGGGCGAGCGCGCCAGCGAGTTTGCCCCGGCGGCCATTCAGGCCTTCACCTTCGCCGGTGACCTGTACGGCATGCCCGTCAACACCGAGAACGTGGCCCTGTTCATCAACACCGA
>CXWJ01015380.1_pt1 | contig 11020 bp, 13 predicted proteins | sample 590841 | NCBI WGS metagenome assembly CXWJ01 (sample SAMEA3498367, study PRJEB10139) | wastewater metagenome | biome: wastewater treatment plant; material: activated sludge | place: Austria | collected 2015-01-21 | reverse complement strand
CTCAATGGCGACGACACGGCCGCCGGCGAAGGTGGTGGGGTCGATTTCCTGGAAGAGGGGCATGGGGGTTCAGTGGTCAGTAATCAGTAGGTCAGTAGGTCGGTTTGGTTCAGGCCGGAACTTCGTTTAGCAGGCTTAGGACTTCTTCCAGCAGGAGTTCTACCCGTCGGTCGGTGGTGTCGATGATGATGCTATCGCCGGCCGGGTGCAGTGGAGAGTGCTCGCGGGTGCTGTCGATGTGGTCGCGGCGGATGACGTCGGCCAGGATGGCGGCAAAGTCGTCGTCGTAACCCAGTTGCTCGCGGTCGCGCAGGCGGCGGCGAGCGCGCTCCTCGGCTGTGGCCACGATGTAGAGCTTCAGCGGCGCCTCGGGCATGACCACGGTGCCGATGTCGCGACCGACCATGACCACCCCGCCGCGCCGCCCAAATGCCCGCTGCCGCTCCACCAGCCGGGCGCGAACGCCACTGACGGCCGACACCTGCGACACGGCGGCATCGACCGCCGGCAGGCGCAACGCCCAGGTGACGTCTTCGCCGTCGAGCAGCACCGTGTACTGCCGCCCATCCGTCTCGCCCCGCAACGGCAGCACGTCCAAATCGACGCGCTCGGCCAGCGCGATGAGGGCGGCGTCGTCATCCAGGGGCACCCCCTGCCGGATGGCCGCCAACGTCAGGGCGCGGTACATCGAGCCGGTGTCGAGATAGAGGTAGCCCAGGCGCTGAGCCAGCAGGAAGCCGAGCGTCGATTTGCCGGAAGCGGCCGGGCCGTCGATGGCGATGACGTTAGGCTGTTGTTCGTGGGGCACGGTGCTCCTTTCGGGTGGGGGCTGGGGGCGGCTCTGCGGCGCTGCGCTGCAACTCACGCACTTCGGCCGCCGTCAAGTGACGCCACTCCCCCGGTTGCAGGTCGCCCAGGCTCAGCGGGCCGATGCGTTCGCGCACCAGCCGCCGGACGGGGTGGCCCAGCTCGGCGGCGACGCGGCGGATTTGCCGCTTGCGCCCTTCGCGCAGGATGATACGCAGCCGCGTTTGCTCGGCACTGCGTTCGATCACCTCAATCGGGGCCGGGGCGGTGATGCGGCCGTCGAGCATCACGCCGCGCCGCCACTGTTCGAGGGTGCGATCCAGGATGCGCCCTTCGACGGTCACGTCGTAAACCTTCTCGTGGCCGTAGCGCGGGTGCGTCAGGCGGTGGGCCAGCGCGCCGTCGTTGGTCATCAGCACCAGCCCTTCGCTGGGTTTGTCGAGGCGACCGACAGGGTAGATGTGGGTGTCAGCGGCGATGGGGATGAGGTCGCGCACAGTGGTGCGGCCCTCCTCCAACTCNNGAGGTAAGGCTCGCCGGGGGGGCGCTCCGTGGCAAACAGCGGGCGGCCGTCGACCAGAATGCGGTCAACCGCCGGGTCGGCCTTGTCGCCCACCTTGGCTACACGGCCGTTGACCGTCACCCGCCCCGCGGCGATGATGCTCTCCGAAGCGCGCCGCGATCCCAAATTCGCCCGCGCCAGCAACTTCTGTAACCGTTCTTCCATAAACTGCCTACCGCCTACTCCTCTTCATCCTCCGCCAGCCGCGGCATCTGCGCCACGCTATCCAGGCCAAACGCCTGTAAAAAGTCGGGCGTCGTGCCGTAGAGGATAGGCCGGCCGGGCTTCTCCAGGCGGCCGACTTCCTCGACCAGCCCCTTGCTCAGCAGCGAGCGCAGCGCGCCGTCGGAGTTGACGCCACGCAACTGATCGATCTGCGGCCGCGTCGCCGGTTGCAGATAGGCCACAATGGCCAGCACCTCTAGCGCTGCCTGGCTGAGGCGCGTTGTCACCTCCAGCCCCAGAAAGCGCTCGATGGTCGCCCCCGCCTCGGCCGCCGTCGTCAGTTGAACCATGCCGCCGCTCCACTGGAGCCGCAAGCCGCGCCCGGCATACTCATCGGCCAACCCACGCAACAGCCCTTCGACGGCCGCCGGCGTCATCTCCAGCGCCACGCCCAGGCGCGCGGCCGACACCGGCCCGCTGGCGACGAACAGGAGACTCTCCAGCAACGCCGAGGCGCTTAGGCTAGGGACTTCGGCCGGTTCAAGGGTGGCGGGTAGTGCAGTGGTCATCGTTCGTTGGCGGCGCGGGACAAAGGCCCATCATGCAGGTATGATACCGATGATAGCACAACAGCCCACGAAAGGTACGGTACCGATGCTCAATTCACTAAACTACACCCGGCAACACCACGAACGCCACCTGGCCGAACTGTTCGACTTCCTGCGCCTGCCCAGCATTAGCACTGACCCGGCTTACGCCGCGCCAACGGCCGAGACGGCTGCCTGGCTGGCCGAGCGCCTGACCGCGGCCGGGCTGGAGAACGTCCGCGTCATCGCCACCAAGCGCCATCCGATGGTCTATGCCGACTGGCTCCACGCCGGGCCGGACGCGCCAACGGTGCTCATCTATGGCCACTACGACGTGCAGCCCGTCGATCCGCTGGCGCTATGGGAGACGCCGCCGTTCGAACCGCAGGTGCGCGATGACTATGTCTATGCCCGCGGCGCGGCCGACGACAAGGGACAACTTTACATCCACGTCAAGGCAGTCGAGGCGTATTTGCGCGCCACCGGCCGTCTGCCGCTCAACGTCAAGTTCATCATCGAAGGGGAAGAGGAGATCGGCAGCGCCAATCTGCGCGCCTTCATCGCCGATAACCACGACCTGCTGGCCGCCGACTCGGCCCTCATCTCCGACTCGGCCATTCTCGGTCGCGACCGCCCGGCGCTGGTCTACAGTCTGCGCGGCAACTGCCACGTCCTGCTGGACATCACCGGCCCGGCGCGCGATCTGCACTCCGGCACCTACGGCGGTAGCATCAACAACCCGCTCAACGCGCTGGGGCATCTGCTGGCGCGGCTGAAGAACGAGTTCGGCCATGTGATGATCCCCGGCTTCTACGACCGGGTACGCCCGCTGTCGCTGGCAGAGCGCGAGTTGCTGGCCGAGTTCCCGCTGAGCGAGACGGAGTGGCTGGCACAGACGGGTGCGCCGGCGCTATGGGGCGAACCGGAGTATACGCTGGTGGAGCGCATCGGCGCGCGGCCGACGCTGGACGTGACCGGTATGTACGGCGGCTACATCGGCGAGGGCACCAAGACCGTCCTGCCGTCGTCGGCCCACGCCAAGATCTCCATGCGTCTCGTGCCCGACCAGGAACCGGCCGAGATCGCCGCCCTGTTCGAGCAGTTCGTACACGACATACTGCCACCCAGCGTCCGCGCCACGGTGCGCGTCGTCGGGCTGTCGCGCGCGGCGCTCATCAACCGCGACACGCTGCCCATGCGCGCCGCGGCCGCCGCCTACGAGGCGACGTTCGGCCGCCCGCCGGTGTTCATGCGCGAGGGCGGTTCCATCCCTGTCGTCACCGACTTCGAGGGTCAACTGGGGCTGCCGACGGTATTGATGGGCTTCGGCCTGCCGGGCGACCGCATCCACTCACCCAACGAGCGCTTCTACTTGCCTAACTTCACCAAGGGGATCGAGACCAGCATCCACTATCTGGCGCTACTGGCCGGTCAATCGGCCGCGCCGGCGTAGAGCAGCAGCGTCGTCCGCTTCTCTCCGGCTTCGGTAATGACCCACACGGCGTGTTCGCGCACGGTGTAGGCTGAGACGATGGGGTTCAGCCCGGTCAGCGTATTGACCTTATTGACCAGGCCCGGCGGCAGCGATTGCCCCACCTCGTCGAGTAACATCGCGTCGTCCACGTCGAGGTCATAGAACTGCCCATAGGCGCCAAAATCGCCGCCGCTGTGACGTTGCAGCACGTCTCGTATCTCTTCGTGCGTCAGGCGTTGGGCGATACCCGTGGTGACGACGATTTGACCGCAGTCGATAAGCCGTCCGGCGGCGGCAAACGGCGCGGCCTGGCTGGTTAGCTCGGTCGCCTCCGAGAGGCGGAAGAAGCCAACCGCGTCGTGGTAGCCCAGGTCGGCATAGGGGATGAAACGGCCGTCACCAAATTCGACACCGATCTCATCCTGATAGATTCGCGGCTTGGGCAGTTCCGCGCGCGAGCAGTGGCTCCGGTAGTATTGATGGCGCGCTTCGTCGGCAACGATACGAACAATGTGCGGTTTTTCAGACATAATCCCGGCCTGTCCCCTTACGTGTGCGCTCGATACTTCACGCTCCGTACACCCTCTATTGTAAGGGTAACAGGCCGCTAAGAGGAAATTTTCTACTCGGATTTCACAGTTCGCGCCGCGAGAAGCTCCATAAGGCAAAGGCCAGCAGAACGAGGAGGTAGAGGACGGCGTAGATGACCATGAGCGTGCTGGGCTCGGTAATGGCGGCGAACGGCCCTAACTCGAACGGATTGGTCACGTCGCTCGGCTGGAAGTAGGCCGTGGCCTTCTTCCAGAGGGAGTCGGCGGGCATGATCAGGCTGCTGACGATGCCGACATTGACGGCCGCCGGGTTGCGGATCAGCGCGCCTACCTGCTCCACCAGACCGCCCAGGAAGGCAATGCCAAACAGCATGAAGGTCATCACGCCGTTGGCGATTGTCGACAGGCGTGTACCGCCGGCGATGCTCACCGTCAGGACGAGCAACGCCGCCAACGCCATCATCAGCACGCCGCGGACGATATTGTCCATGTAGAAGCCGGAGCGCAGGTAGACGATGAGCATCAGCCCGCTAACGAGCAGGGCCAGGTAGCCCAGCACCAGCACNNGTGACGATAGCGTCAATGGTGTGCGACTCGATCTCGCCGGAGAGGGTCGTCACCGAGACCAGCACGGCGACGACGTTGACCAGCAGATTGACCGCATACAGGCCGGCTGTCAGAAGGAGAACGGAGACGAAACTGAGATCTTCCGACACGCCGACTTGGCGCTCGATGTCGAGCCGGATGAAGTGGAAGGCGAGGCCAAAAACAAGTAGAAAGGCGAGGCCCATAAACAGCGCCACCCACAACAGGCGTCGCCGTTGCGCCTCGCGAATGGTCAGCCGGGCAATAACAAAAATCGGCATGGTTACTCGTCCGACTCCTCGCCGATCACCTGGAGGAAGCGGTCTTCCAGCGACAGATGAGTCGGTGTCAATTCATAGAGGCTGTGGCCGCTCTGAACGACCCAGCTAGCCAGCGCAGGCAGTTGGGCCTCGTCGCCCAGCGTCAGACGAATGCGACCGTCACCCGGTTCCAGGGCGACATTGCGGCCGAACTGCCCCAGCCCTGTCAGCAGCTCCGGCGTCGGCTGGCCGACACGCACCAGCACCTGCATTGCCTCCTCCTCGAACTCCGTGAGCGACGACGTCTGTAAGACGCGGCCGCCGCGAATGAAGGCCACTCGATCGCACGTCTTCTCCACTTCGCTCAGGAAGTGAGAGTTCAGGAACACAGCCATGCCGCGCTGGCGTAGATCGGTGATGATGTCGCGCACCACGCGGCGGCCAATGGGGTCAAGGCCTGACGTCGGCTCATCGAGGAAGACGAGAGCCGGGTCGTTCAGCAGCGCCTGGGCCAGGCCGATGCGCTGGAGCATCCCCTTGGAGAACGCGCCAAGCTTCGTCGCGGCGCGATCCTCTAGCCCAACCAGCTTGAGCAGGCGGGGCACAGCCTCGCCTCGCGCCGCCCGGTCCATCCCGTACAGCTCACCGTGCAGGTTCAGGAACTCGTCGGCGCGCAGCCACTCATGAAAGCGGAAGTGCTCCGGCAGATAGCCGATCTTGGCCCGCGCCGGGCGGTCGCCCAGCGGCCGCCCAAGCAGGGTCGCCTCGCCGGCCGTGGGCGTCGTCAGGCTAAGCAGCATCTTGATGGAGGTCGTCTTGCCGGCGCCGTTGGGGCCGAGGAAGCCAAAGACTTCGCCGGCGCGCACGTTCAACGTCAGGTCAGCGACGGCCACCTTAGGCCCAAACTCTTTGCGCAAACCGCGGGTGTCAATAACGAGATCACTCATATTGATAGGCATGAAAGCACATCCAGAGCGCTCACGCAAACCGCTCACGCAAAGAACGCGCAGCACGCCAAGAACGCAAAGAGATCGTTATTCCCTTTCTCTTTGCGCTCTTTGCGTGCCTTGGTGTTCTTTGCGCGAGCCTCTTTGCGAGCGTGAGCCTCTTCTTACCGCACGGAGTTGGCCTGCGCCAGAAGCTCATCGACGCTCAGCCGACCGGCGGTCATCATGTAGACCATTCCGTCTTTCTGCCAGACAACAGCCGCCTCGGCGTCGGCATCAAATGGCTCCAGCACAACGCCGGTGACGCCGTTGACGTTCGCCTCGCGGTAGGTGCCCATGTTTTGCGGAATGGGCAGCAGCAGCGTGCTCGTCCAGTCGATGCTCTGGGCGATGCGGCGCGCCTCGGCCGGCTCCGTGCCCAACACTTGCAGCAGCGCCTCACCGAGTACAGTCGCATCCACGTCGGCCGGATAGTTCACGTCCGGGCTGGGCGTCTGCACCAGCATGATACCGTTGTCGTAGAGCTGGCCGACGCCAGGGTACACCGTCACGTCGACCCGCGCCCCGTCAAGGCTGTCGGGCAGCAGCAGTGGGTCAGCCCCGGCCGCTTCGACGATGGCCCGCGCCCCGGCCAGATCGACGATGAGGTGGCCCGCGCCGCCCGTCATCACGTAAGTCCGAATCAGCTCACCGCGGTTGGGCAGGCTCTTCGGCGAGAAGCCAACCACGCCCGCCGCCGCTTCAGGCGAATCCACGTTCTCCGGCTCGCCAATCTCCTGGGTGACAACGAACTCACCTGGCTCAAGCCCTTCCTCGCCCAACCGTTCCAGCAGCGCCAATTGCTGCGGCGAGACGGAGATGGGCGCGAACTGCTGCACCCGGAATAGGCCCAGGAAGTCGCTGGCCGCTGCGCGCACGGATGGGAACGCCATCAAAACGGCGATGGCCACGACCACAGTCAAACCAACCGCTGCAAATCTACGAATTGATGTCATGGTTACACTCCTTGAAACTGCTCGGCCGCCGGTACTGCGCCGGTCAGCCGTCTGGTGTCTAAACTGAGCGAGAGCGCGCTTCGGCGCAGCGGCCTCCTCGGCGTCGGGGGCCAGGACGGCCAAACGCTCCAGCACTTCACGGACGTCGTGCTCCTGTTCGTTCATCGCTTCTCCCCCGGCCGCCCGTCGGCGGCCGTCTGCTGCTCATACGCCTCGCGAAATGCCCGCGCCGCTCGGGCCAGTAGCGCCCCCACCGAGGCCGGCGCCACACCGACGATGGCCGCGCACTCGGCATAGCTGAACTCCATCTGGCGCAGGATGAGCAACTGGGCCTGCCGCTCATTTAGCCGCGCCAGCGCCGCCCGCACCGCCCGCCGCTCCTCGCGCTGGGCCGCTTCCGCCTCCGCGTCGTCGGACTCCGACGGAACCAGATGCACGTCGCGCTGCCAGCGGCGGCGGCGGTCGCGCAGGGCGTTGTAGCCCAGGTTCGTCGCCACACGGTAGAGCCAGGCACTGACGTTGTCGTCACTGTTGCGCCGGCGGCGGGCGTGGGCGTGCAACCGCAGAAACGCCTCCTGGGCCAGGTCCTCGGCCTCTCCACGCTCGCCGACCAGCCGAAACAGGATGCCGTAGACCCGGTCGTAGTGGCGCTGGAATAGCGTCTCAAAGGCGGCCGTATCGCCCCGCGCCGTGCTGGACAGCAAGGCCGTATCGTTCAGCGCAGCCATCGCCCGCTCCTGCTCGTCTTCATTCACCCCTCTAAACACCGTCGCGCCCCCGTTTGTGACAGCATGATATGACATTCGGCCACGAAAAGATGTGACTTTCAATCGATGACACCGGTATGCTCCGTGAGCTACTCTGTAGGGTAGAGGTAGACTGCTTTCATGCCTCAGCGGGTGGTGTAAGCCTGCCCATGCATCATACGCGCCAATGCCGCGCCGGCAACCAACACTCATGCAAGCAGCACTTCTAAGAAGTGCCACTTATCGGAAGTGCCACTTCTTGGAATAGGGGTTTTATCGCGCTATGCTTAGCAAAGACCGCCCCGCATGATCAGTGCCAAGCGCTGAAAGCAATCAGGAGACCCAATGGCGACCTTGAACGACCTCCACGAACTCGGCCAGTCGACCTGGCTCAACTATTTGCGCAGCAGCTTCATCCGCTCGGGCGAGTTGGCCGAGCACGTGAAGCAGGGCATCCAGGGCGTAACGGCCAACGCCCAGGTTTACGAACGCGCCATCCGCGGCAGCAGCGACTACGACGCCGGTCTGCGCCGGGCGATGGCCCAAGGCAAGCCGGCGCGGCGCATTCATGAGGCGCTGCTGGTCGATGACGTCCAGCGCGCCGCTGACGTGCTCCACCCGCTGTTCGAGGCCAGCCACCGCCGGGACGGCTTCGTCAGCTTCGAACTGGAGCCGGCCCTGCTCCACGGCGTGCCGGCGACCGTGGCCGAAGTGCGCCACGTTTCCCACCACGTCGACCGCTACAACGTCATGGTCGAGATTCCGGCCACAACCGTCGGCCTCGACGCCCTGCGCGAGCTGGTGGCCGATGGTGTCTCGGTCAACGTGACGCACCTCTTCTCGGTTGCTGACTATGAGAAGGCCGCTGCCGCTTACCTGGCCGGCCTCGAGCAGTACCTCACCAGCCACAGCGTCTGGCGCACCGCACCGACGGCCGTGGCCTCCTTCTCGCTGGCTCCCCTCGACGCCGCCATCGACGCCCGACTAGAGGCGCTGGGGCGGCCCGACCTGCGGGGCAAGGCAGCCGTGGCCCTGGCGCGGCGGCTCACCGCCCGCTACCGGCAACTGTTCAACGGCCCGGCATGGGACAAGCTGGCGGCGCGACGCGGCCAGCCGCTGCGCCCCAAGTGGACGCGCACAACGCCGCGCGACTTCGCCCACCCCGCCCTCTACTACATTCAGCAGCTCATCGGCGAGGGCACAATAATGACCTTCATCCCGGCCACGCTGACCGCTTTCCGGCGCGACGGCATCGCCACGCCGACGTTGGACAAAGGGCTGGACGAGGGCGAAACCCATCTGGCGACCCTGGCCGCCCTGGGCATTGACTTTGAAGCGGTTGCTGCCCAATTGCAGGCTGAGCATCTAGCCGCCTCTGACCATCGCTTCCAGACGCTCGTACAGGCCGTCGTCCACAAGCGCGACGCGCTGGACGTGGGCCAACCCATGATGAGCGTCCAGCTGGGCGAGGCGCAGGCAACTGTCGACGAAGGGCTACACGACCTGTGCCGCCACGCCATCATCGGCCGCATCTGGGCCGCCGACCACACCGTGTGGCAGCCCAGGCCGACGGAGATCACCAACCGCCTCGGCTGGCTCGACATCGCCGACAACATGGCCGACAAGACGGCGCGGCTGGAGGCGTTTGCCAAGAGGATTGTCGCCGACGGCTTCCGCCACGCCCTGCTGCTGGGAATGGGCGGCTCCAGCCTGGCGCCGGAGCTGTTCCAAAAGACGCTCGGCCGCGGCGCGCCCGCCGGCTACCTCGACCTCGTCGTGCTGGACACGACCGACGCCGAGGCCGTGCGCGCCGCCGAGGCGGCTGTCGATCTGCCCCACACCCTCGTCATCGTGGCCACCAAGTCAGGCGGCACGGTCGAGACCCTGTCGGGTTTCAAATACTTCTACAACCGCTTGAGCGAAGTCGTTGGCCCGGAGCGCGTTGGCGGCCACTTCGTCGGCATCACCGACCCCGGCAGCAAGATCGCCGATATGGCCGCGCGCTACGGCTTCCGCGACCTGTTTCTGAACGATCCCAACATCGGCGGGCGCTACTCCGCTCTCTCCTACTTCGGCCTCGTTCCGGCGGCGCTGGTCGGCGTCGACGNNGTCCTACTTTGGCTTGGTTCCGGCAGCACTGGTCGGCGTCGACGTGCCCCGGCTGCTGGAGCGGGCCGCCGTGGCCGCGTCGAACGCGACGCTGAGCCACTGCGACGCCATTGCCGACAACCACGCCGCCGTGCTGGGGACGATCCTCGGCCGTCTGGCCCTGAGTGGGCGCGACAAAGTGACCTTCATCACCTCCCCCACCCTGGCCAGCTTCGGCGACTGGGTTGAGCAACTCATCGCCGAGAGCACCGGCAAGGAAGGCCGGGGCATCGTTCCCATCGTTGGCGAGCCGCCGGCCCCGCTGGAGTCCTACGGGGCCGACCGGCTGTTCGTCCACCTGCGGCTGGAAGGAGACGCGACCAACGACGCCTTCGTGACCGCGCTGGCCGCCGCCGGACACCCGGTTATCTCGTTGCGCCTGGCCGACCTGTACGACATCGGCGGGCAGTTCTTCCTGTGGGAGATGGCCACGGCCGTGGCCAGCTACTTTCTGGGCATCAATCCATTCGACCAGCCCAACGTGGAGGCGGCCAAGATCAAGGCGCGCGAGATCGTGGCCGAGTATGCCAGGACGGGCAGCCTGCCCGCCGGCGAGTTCGCCGCCCTGGAACCGGGGGCGCTAGGCACGTTCCTGAAGGAGGCCAAACCGGGCGACTACATCGCCATTCAGGCCTACATCCCAGCCACGCCGGCGGCCGACGCGGCGCTGCAAGCGTTACGCCAGGCGATCCATCTGCGCACCGGGCTGGCCACGACCGTCGGCTATGGGCCGCGCTTCCTGCACTCGACCGGACAACTGCACAAGGGGGACGGCGGCCAGGGGGTGTTCATTCAACTGGTGTCGGACGCCGTTGAAGACGTGGGTATCCCCGACGAGGCCGGGCAGCCCGCCGCGGCCATGGGCTTCAACGTCCTGAAGAAAGCCCAGGCGTTGGGCGACGCCCGCGCCCTACGCGCGGCCCATCGCCGCCTGATCGCTTTCGAGGTTGGCACACATCCGGTGGCGGCCATCGAGCAATTGGCCAACCTGTAGGGTGATTCTCCAGAATCGCGCGATTCTGGAGAATCACGTTACAGCGTTGCCTCCTGCTGTTGCGCCCACTGCATGCAGTTTCGGAAGTCGCTTGACACTGCGTACGTATCTGCCCATTAGCGCATGTGCAAGCGATACCCAAGAACTTGCAGACAAGTTTTTCGGGGCAGTGCTGATAAGCGCTGATTAGCATTGAGGG
>CXWJ01001091.1_pt1 | contig 11020 bp, 10 predicted proteins | sample 590841 | NCBI WGS metagenome assembly CXWJ01 (sample SAMEA3498367, study PRJEB10139) | wastewater metagenome | biome: wastewater treatment plant; material: activated sludge | place: Austria | collected 2015-01-21 | reverse complement strand
GCGTGCGATCTGCGCCTCCCGGACGAAGCCCTGCCCCGGCGCATGATTCCCCGCACGGAACACACCGAACACCTGATGACCCTGCTGGCCGAGATGCAGTCCGTGGCCCGGCTGGACCCGGCGGCCGAGTGGTGACGATGACGATCACGACCGATGACGTTTGGCAAGCGCTGCAAGAGGTCATGGACCCGGAGATTCCCGTCGTCTCGGTGGTCGAGATGGGCATCATTCGCGCCGTCGAGGTGACGCCGGCCGGGGTCATCGTCACGATGACCCCCACGTTCTCCGGCTGCCCGGCACTGGACGTGATGCGTCGCGACGTGGCCGCCGCCGCGCGCGCTCTGGGCGTGGCCGAGGTCACGGTGGAGACGGTGCTGCATCCGCCGTGGAGCACGGAATGGATCAGCGCCGCCGGTCGCGAAAAGCTGCGCCGCTTCGGGCTGGCCCCGCCGCCGCGCCACGCCGGCGACCCGGCAGCCGTGGCCTTCTTCGACCTGGCCGAATGCCCGCGCTGCGGCTCCAACCACACCAGTCTGCGCAACGCCTTCGGCCCTACGCTGTGCCGCATGATCTGGTATTGCCACGATTGCCGGGACGCGTTTGAGCAGTTCAAGCCGCTTTAACTCCCAGACCTGACAGGTCTTCTGAGACCTGTCAGGTCTAAACGTCCCTTGCCCTTCCGCCGATAAATGCTATACTGATTGCTGCTCAGGAGAGGTGCCGGAGCGGTTGATCGGGGCGCTCTCGAAAAGCGTTGTGGCCGTAAGGTCACCGTGGGTTCGAATCCCACCCTCTCCGCTGCTAAAGGCCCCGGCAATGCCGGGGTCTTTATGTTTAATGCCGGTTGACCAGGTGGTCAGTAGGTCAATAGATCACTCTTTCGGCATCAAATTCAAGGAGTCACCATGCGCTTAAAAGATAAAATCTGCATCATCACCGGCGGCGCGGCGGGCATCGGCCAGGCNNACAAGACCGTCGCCACCATCGGCTCCGCGGCCAGCTTCGAGCGGGTCAACGTGGCCGACCGGGCGGCCGTGGGCGCGTTTGTCGATGGCGTGGTCGAGCGCTTCGGCCGCGTCGATGTGCTGGTCAACAATGCCGGCGTCTTGCGTGACGGCACGCTGGTCAAGGTCAAGGACGGCGTACTGGTGAAGCAGATGTCGGAGGCCGATTTCGATCTGGTCATCGCCGTCAATCTGAAGGGCGTATTTAATTGCACCCAGGCCGTCGTGCCGCACATGATCCGCCAACGCAGCGGCGTCATCCTCAACGCCACATCGATCGTGGGACTGGACGGCAACTTCGGCCAGACGAATTACGTCGCCACCAAGGCCGGCGTCATCGGCATGACCAAAGTGTGGGCGCGCGAACTGGGCCGGTCGGGCATCCGCGTCAATGCCGTGGCCCCCGGCTTCACAGCCACCGAGATGGTGGCGGCCATGCCGGAGAACATCCTGGACGGGATGCGCGGCCGCACGCCGCTGGGCCGTCTGGGCGAGCCGCGCGACATCGCCAACGCCTACCTGTTCCTGGCGTCGGATGAGGCCGGCTTCATCACCGGCGAAGTCCTGCGCGTGGATGGCGGCATCGTCGTCGGGACGTGAGCCGGGCCGGTCGTTAGCCGTGGAGCAGCATGAGCATGGTGCCGCCCAAAATACCGCTGGATATCGATCAAGCCCTGGCGCTGATCCGCGCCGCTGTGGCCCCCTATCCCCAGGCGGCCATGTTCGAGCTGGCCGAACTGGGCTATGCCACGCCGTTTGAACAACTGATCGCCTGCATCATCTCCATCCGCACCCGCGACGAGGACTCGCTGCCCATCTCGCGCCGCCTGCTGGATCGGGCGCGCACCCCGGCCGAGATTGCCGGCCTGTCGCCGGATGAGATCGACCAGCTCATCGCGCCCAGCACCTTCCACGAGCGCAAGGCCGTCCAGATTCAGGCCATTGCCCGGCAGGTGGCTGACGAGTACGGCGGCGAACTGCCCTGCGACGAGGCGGTGCTGCTGTCCTTCTCCGGCGTGGGCGTCAAATGCGCCCACCTGGCGCTGGGCATTGCCTGCGAGCAGCCGTGGATCAGCGTCGATATCCACGTCCACCGCGTCACCAACCGCTGGGGCTACGTGGCCGCGCCGACGCCGGAGCGCACCATGCTACAACTGGAAGAGAAGTTGCCGCGCAAGCATTGGGTCGAGATCAACCGTCTGCTGGTTCCCTTCGGCAAACATATCTGTACCGGCCAGTTGCCGCGCTGTTCGACCTGTCCTGTGCTCCATATGTGTCAACAGGTGGGTGTAACCCAGCATCGATAGGCAACCCGCTGCCCATAGGAGACGGCCAATGAAACCTGAAGAGACGGTGCGGTTAGGCTATGAACGCGCGGCCGAGGCTTATCTGGCCGACCGGCGGCAAGAAGCGCCTGACGTGGCCGCGCTGAAGCAACTGACCAGCCGCCTGGCCGCCGGCGCGCTGGTTCTTGATGCCGGTTGCGGCGCGGGCATGCCCATCGCCCACAGGCTGAGCCAGGCCTATCGCGTCATCGGCGTCGATTTTTCTGAGCGGCAATTATCATTGGCTGCCCGACATGTCCCCACGGCGGCATTGGCCTGCCAGGATTTGACCCGGCTGGGTCTGGCTGCCGCGTCTTTCGACGCCATTTGCTCCTACTACGCCATCATCCACATCCCCCGCGCCAAACACGCCGGCATCCTGGCCGACTTGTATCGCCTGTTGCGGCCGGGCGGGTTGGCGTTTCTATGCCTCGGGGCGATGGAGCTGGACGACGATTTCGACGATGACTACTTTGGCGTGCGCATGTATTGGAGCCACTTCGACGCGCCGACCAATCTGGCGCTGCTGGGCGACGCCGGCTTCGACGTACTTTGGTGGGAAATCATCAGCGATTCCCTGGGCGGCGAGGCGGCCACGGGCGGCCACCTCTTTGTGCTGGCCCAAAAGCCCGACGCAGGGAATCGCCCTAATTAGTCGGCGGCCACGGCCGAACGCCGCCGCTCGGCCACGGCGGCCAACAGCGTCGCGAAGGCATCCTTGAACGACTGCACCCCTTCGCGCTCCAGTTCGGCGGTCACGTCGGCCAGCGAGATGCCCAGCCCTTCTAATTCGTCCTCGACGCGCCGCGCCTCGGCGACGTGTTGCTCCAGCGTGGGGCGGGCCACGCCATGATCCAGCAGCGCGGCCAGCGTTTGCGGCGGCACGGTGTTGACAGTGTCCGGCCCAATCAGTTCGTCCACGTAGACCACGTCGCTATAGGCCGGGTTCTTGGTGCCGGTGGACGCCCACAATGGCCGCTGGACGCGCCCGCCGGCGGCCCGCAGCCGGGCGAAACGCTCGTCGCCAAAGACTTGCCGGAAATCGGCATAGGCCAGCCGGGCGTTGGCGATGGCCGCCCGGCCCAGCAGCGCCTCGGCCACCGCCGCCCGCGCGCCGCCCGCCTGGATGATCGCCTGTAGCTTCTTGTCCACGTTGGTATCGACCCGCGAGACGAAGAACGAGGCCACCGAGGCGATGCCGTCAATCGGCTGCCCGGCGGCTACCCGATCTTCCAGGCCGCTCAGATAGGCGTCCATCACCGCCCGGTAGCGCTCACGGGCGAAGATGAGGGTGACGTTGACGTTGATACCGGCGGCAATGGCGGCGCGGATGGCGGGGATGCCCGCTTCCGTCGCTGGTATCTTGATCATCAGGTTGGGCCGGTCGACCCGCCGCCACAACGTCTTCGCCTCGGCCAGCGTCGCCGCCGTGTCGTGGGCCAGGTCGGGGCTGACCTCCAGACTGACGTAGCCGTCGCCGCCGTTCGTCTCGTCGTAGAGCGGGCGGAACAGGTCGGTCGCGGCGCGGATGTCCTCGATAGCCAGTTCCCAGAAGATGGCCGGGGCATCGTGCCCGGCGGCGATGAGCGGCAGCAGCGCGGCGTCGTAGTCGGTCGTCTTGGTGATGGCGTTGAGGAAGATGGATGGGTTTGACGTGACGCCGCGGATCTCGCCGCGGGCGATCATGCCGGCCATCGCGCCGTTGTCCAGCAGCCCGCGCTCGATATTATCGTACCAGATCGACTGCCCCAGCCCCGCCAGTTGTTGTACGGTATTCATTGCAACTCCTTCTCGTTTAAGACCTGACAGGTCGGCGGATGAGGCTTCAAACCAGTGAATCTTTACGCCGCCGACCGGTCAGGTCTAGCCGTTCAGTAACTCTAGCGCGATTTCCACTGCGTGGTCGGCCGACAGCCCCAGATTGGTGTAGGCCACCTTGGCCGGGGCCGACGCGCCATAGCGGTCGAGGGTCAGGATGCGTCCCTTGTCGCCCACCCATTGGTGCCAGCCCTGCGACACGCCGGCCTCGACCGCCAGCCGCAGCGGCACGTCCGCCGGCAGCACTTCGGCCCGATAGGCGACATCCTGCTCGGCGAATAGCTCCCAACTGGGGAACGACACCAGACGCACAGCGTGGTCGGCCTCGGCCAGCCGCCGCCCGGCCTCGACGATGAGGCCCACCTCGGAGCCGCTGGCCATGAGGATAATCTCCGGCCGCCGCCCGCCCAGATCGGCCAGGACATAGGCCCCCCGGTGGAGCATCTCGGCCGGCGCATAGACGGCCCGGTCCAACGTGGGCACGTTCTGGCGCGTCAGGGCCAGGATCGACGGCCGACCCCTGTTGAGGATGGCCGCCCGCCACGCCTCGCGCGTTTCGTTGGCGTCGGCCGGGCGCAGCGTCAGCAGATTGGGCACGGCCCGCAGCGTCGCCATGTGTTCAATCGGCTGGTGGGTGGGGCCGTCCTCGCCCACGCCGATGCTGTCGTGGGTGAAGACAGTGATCGTGCCCAGATGGGACAGCGCCGCCAGCCGCAGCGGCGGCCGCATGTAATCGACGAAGACCAGGAAGGTCGCGCCGTAGGGAATGATGCCGCCGTGATAAGCCAACCCGTTGACGATCGACCCCATGCCGTGCTCGCGTACGCCAAAATGGATGTTGCGCCCGGCCGGGTCGTCGTTAAATGATGGAATGCCGTCGAGCCACGTCTTGGTCGAGGGGGCCAGGTCGGCCGAGCCGCCCATCAGTTCCGGCAGCCGTTGGGCCAGCGCGTTGAGCACCTTGCCCGAGGAGATACGCGTGGCCTGGCCTTTCTCGTCGGCCGGGAACTGCGGCAGCCCCTCATCCCAGCCGGTGGGCAATTCGCCTTTCAATCGCCGCTCCAGTTCGGCGGCCAGGTCGGGGTAGGCGGCGCGATAGGCGGCGAAGCGCGCATCCCATTCAGCCTCGCGTGCCGCGCCGTCGTCCAGCGCCCGGCGGAAGAATTGCACCGCCTCGTCGGGCAGATGGAAGCGCGGCGCGACCGGCCAACCCAGGGCTTTCTTCGCCCCGTCCAGTTCGGCATCGCCCGGCGGCTCGCCGTGGGCTTTCTCGGTGCCGGCGCGGGTCGGCAGGCCGTAGCCGATGGTCGTGCGCACGATGATGAGCGACGGCCGCGGGTCGGCCTGGGCCGCTGCGATGGCCCGGTCGATGGCCGCCACGTCCTGCCCGTCGGCCACGTGCAGGACGTGCCAGCCGTAGGCCTCGAAGCGACAGGCGCGATCTTCGGTGAAGGCCAGTTCGGTGGAACCCTCGATGGAGATACGGTTGTCGTCGTAGAAGTAGATGAGCTTGCCCAGGCGCAGATGCCCGGCCAGCGACGCCGCCTCGGCGGCCACGCCTTCCATCAGGTCGCCGTCGGTGACGATGGCGTAGGTGTAATGGTCGATGATGGCGTGGTCGGGGCGGTTGAAGACGGCCGCCAGATGGGCCTCGGCCATGGCCATGCCCACGCCGTTGGCGAAGCCCTGCCCTAGCGGCCCGGTGGTCGTCTCCACGCCGGGCGTCACGCCGTATTCGGGATGGCCGGGGGTGATGCTGCCCCACTGGCGGAAGGTCTGTAACTCGGTCAGGGGCAGGTCATAGCCGGTCAGGTGCAGCAGGCTATAGACGAGCATGGAGCCGTGGCCGCCGGACAGGATGAAGCGGTCGCGGTTGGGCCATTGCGGGTTGGCCGGGTTGTGGCGCAGGTGGCGCGTCCAGAGGGTGTAGGCCATGGCCGCCGTGCCCATGGGCAAGCCGGGATGGCCGGAGTTGGCCTGTTGGACGCCGTCGGCCGACAGGAAACGAATGGTGTTGATTGCCAGGTCTTGCAGTTCTTGTGTTTCGTTCATGGTGTTCTGCCAATTGTTTGGTAACCGGGTCATTTCTCTCGTTGCGACGGGGGAGATGCCGGCCAGGGTTTTGGGATCGTCCGGGCGGATTGGATGGGTGCATCGTGGCCCATTGGCTCACCCTGAATGATACCTCGGTCTGTGCTGGAAACCGAGTTTGGCGAATAGGAATTCGCTCTTGGAAACTCGGTTTCTAGGGTAGCTGTTCTACAATCGCCGCGACGATCCGGTTGGGTTCCAGCCCGGCCTCAACGCTAATCGCCCGCGCCGGTTCTTCCAACGCCTCGAATTGACTACTCAGCAACGCGGCGGGCATGAAATGCCCCTCGCGGGACAGCAGGCGGGCCTGGATGGCGTCATAATCGCCGCGCAGGTAGACAAAGAGGACGCGCTGCTCATCCACGCGCAGGACGGCGCGATAGACGCGCTTCAGGGCCGAACAGGCGATGACGCCCCGCTCGCCGCGCGCCAACCCCTGGCTGATGAGACCGGCCAGCGCCACCAGCCAGCCGGCCCGGTCGTCGTCGTCGAGGGGCAAGCCCCCGGCCATCTTGGCGACGTTGGCCGGGGGATGGTAGTCGTCGGCGTCGTAGAACGGGCAGCCCAGCCGCGCCGCCAACAGCCGGCCGATGGTCGTCTTGCCGCTGCCGGCCACGCCCATGACGATGATAAATTGCCCCGCGGCCCCGTCGGGGTTGTGCGTTTGGTCCGTCAAGCTGTCATTCACTATAAGGATCAATCTTACGATGGGAATGAAGATTGAATTGAAGCGAGTAGAAACCGAGTTTCTTCTAGCGAATTCCTAATCGCCAAACTCGGTTTCTAGGTGGGCGGCGTCTCGCCCAGGCCAACGGCCACTCCCCGGCCGCCGAGCAGTTGGGCCACGGGGAAGACGCCCGAGGTGCGCATCACCGGCGTCTGGTCGCGCCCTTCGCGCGCCGCCGATTTGGCTACCTCTTGGGTCACCCAGCTCATCACGTCGGTCACACTGACGACGGTGGCGTCGTCGGGGTGGGGGGCGTGGCCGGTCAGGGCCTCGATCAAGTGATAGGTGAAGAGGCTCATCGTCCGGTCGGCGCGCAGGTAGGATTTTTGGCCGCCGGTNNTCGCCGTTGTAGTCGGGCAGGTCAGGGGCAGCCAGGTCGATGGGGAACGGTGCGGTCGATAGGAGGTCATCGGCTTCGTCGAGCTTTTCCAACCCTGACTCCCGCGAGCCGACACCCCCGGCGTGGCAACAATCGAAGACGACCAGCAACCGTTTGGCCGTCGTGGCCCGCAGGTGGGCGTTGAACTCTTCGGCGGGGAGGGCGTCGGCGTAGATCGTGCTGATGCTGACGTCATACGGNNCAGCGCGGCCAGGATGCCCGCTTTCGTCGCCGCGCTGCCCGACAGCAGGCGCACGTTATCCGGCAAGTAGGCGCAGCGTTCGGGGTCAACCAGCACGTCGCGCACCGCCGCCACGTCGTGGGCCACCGTCGGCAAGGCCAGTTGGGGGATGGCATTCGCATCAATGCCGATGACGACGGCATAGCCGTGGTCGAATGTTTCCGTCATAGCTACCCTTTGTCAATCATTCCAACTAATCCGTGTCGAATTTTGCAGAGGAATAATTTAGCCACGGATGGGACGGATAAACACGGATAGAGAGAATTCAATCCGTATTCATCCGTTAAATCCGTCCTATCCGTGGCTAATCATTAAATCTGCGACATTCATCGGCTCAATCACATATCCGGCAGATCGACAAAGCCGATCCCGATTGAGTTGTCGCCGGCGATCTCATTATAGTCCAGCGGCGCTTGATCGGGATCGACAAGCAGGAACTCCAGATCCTTGGCGAAATCGGCCGTGTCGTGCGGCAAAGCCGGGTTCGTGTGCGCTCCGCTTGTGCCCAGGCGAGGGATGAAGATCGTCTCCCCCAGAAACAGGCCTTCGCGCTGCAAATTGTTGTAGGCTTTGATCGCCGGCCAACGGTTCTGCGCGCCGTAGAAGCGCGCCGCCAGACCGGACAGCGTATCGCCGGAGCGCACGGCATAGGTGTCAAACTCCAGTCCGAAGTCGCCCAGAGCATCCAGCCACGGTTGCACGCCGGCGGGATCATTGAAGTCGGGGGCGGCGGCCCAGCGATAGGCGGCCAAGGTCCGGATGCGCCGGTTGACGTCGTCCATCATCTGGCCCTGGCCGGCGGGCGGCGGAGTTGGGGTGACGATGGGCGGTGGTGGGGTGGGCGTCACGACCGGCGGTGGCGGCGGGGGTGGGGGCGGCGGATGGGGCACAGGCGGGGCCGGTTGGTCGATTTCGACGACGTCGCCGTTGTAGGCGACCGAGAAGTTGAAGCCGATGCTTTTATCCGGGTCGGGATCGAACGTGCTGCCCCAGCCGGCGACGAACAGGTCGATGGGCATGGCGAAGTGCGCGCCCTTTTCGGCCGGCTTCACGTGCAGCCCAAAGAGCGGATCGTGAATCAAGATGTGCGCATCATCATAGCCGGTGACGACGACAAAGTGACCGCCATCATACTGATTGCCCAGCGCCTTCCAGGGTAGATAACGCACCAACGCCAGGCCCGGATTGCCGGCGTCGAGATTGGCGCGCAGGTTGTTGAGGGCGACTGCCGCGCCTACCTGGCTGTAGTGGCGGTGGTTTAGCTTTATCCCCAGGTCTCGCCCGCCTCTGATGAGCTGATTGTAATCGGTGACGCCCTTTTCATACTTGTGAGGATCAGGAATCTTGTCATAAACGCCATTGGGAGTCATGGGCACGCCGCGAAAGTTGAGGATCATCGCCAGGCACGTCGGGCCGCAGTCAGCCTGGTGGTCATCGGCGTCGTTGCTATCCCATTGCGAGCGATAGGGTACGGGGAGCTTAACCATCTATTGCCTCCTGAGAAGAAGAATCCACAGATTTCACTCGGCTGTCCTCAGCCGCGATTACACAGATTTTCGGATGACCCAACGTGTTTTACTGGCTTTACCACCATGTCCGATGGGTTGAACCGTGACTGATACGTCTGAAATCTCGCCGCCGTTGAGTGTGACCGTGACGTTGAGACCGATTGAGATCGTCGTCGGGGTTTGCGGCGCGCTCGGTTCGGCCAGCGATTCCAGCCCACCGGCGGCCAATGCGGCCAGGTCGATGCCCTTCTCCAACTCCTGCCGCCGCCGGCGCATGGCCGCCAGCACCGGCCGCTCGATCAGCCGGCCGTTCTCCTCCTTGAACCAGCCATGATGGCGGAACAGGTCGGTGCCGTGGCCGATGATGGCGTGCCCCTCGGCGATGCACCACGGGCACATGGCCGTCAACGGCGTGTTGTTCTCCACGTAGCGGAACATATCGAGCGTCTGGCGGGCGTGATCTTCGTCATCGGCCGGCAGCCGCTCGGCCCCCACCGAATTGCGATGGTCGGGCACGAAGACGCCCCCCTCGGTGGAGATAATCGGGATATCGGCCACGTTCAGATCGCCGCCGAAGTGCTGCCGGAAGGCCCGCAGGACGACCTCATAGCCGCGCAAGGACATATCCCACGGCCGGTTGGGGTCGTCACTATAAGGGTCAAAGTCAAGCGGCTTCTCGTACTTGGCGACGTGGACGGCGATCCACGCCCGCCGCTCCCGGAAGAGGCGAATCGTCTCGGCCCGGTGGTGGGTCGCCAGACGGCCGACGACCAGTTGTGTATACAGAGTGGACGAGTAATGGCCGTGCGGCCGATCTCTGCCCCAATCGGTCGGGCCGAAGGCGTAGAATGCCGGCCACGCGCCGGCGTCGGCGGCGCGGCCGGCGTCTTCCACCCAGACGCGGGCCAGGGTGTTGATCGCCTCAGCGTTGCCCCAGCGCATACGCGGCTCCTCGGCCCAGCGGCCATCCGGCCATTGACCCTCGTAGCGCCCGCGCCAACTCTCTTGCCACTCGTAGGCCAGATTCGGCTCGTTGCCGATCTCCGCCCAATGCACGCCCTCGTTGGCGTAGCGCCCCATCTGGCGGATGAAGCGCTCTTCCAGATTGCCGGGGAACTGGGCGTTCATCAGGTAGCGCACGATGGGTTCGATGCCGTTGCGCTTCAGATGCAACACCCACTGGAAGATCGAACCGTCGCCGGTGTCGTCGCCGGTCTCGCACTGCTTGTACCAGCGGATGCCCATCTCCTTCAGGAAATTGGTCCACGTGTCCCACAGGTGGCGCGGCGGCGCGGCCCCGCCGGGCGCGCCGTGGATGCCCACGACGGAGGCCGTTCGTGGTTTGGCCCCGCCGCGGCCCTCGGCCGGCGGCGCGGCTTGCGACTTGGGCGGCACGGTGGTGACCCACTCGGCCGAGACGAAGCCCTCCAGTTCCCCGGCCCGTACCCTATACCAGCCATCAACCAGTTCCAGCAGTTCGAGCCGCGTATCCGGCAGCAGGATGGTCTTNNAAGCCGAACTCGGCCCCGGCCACCGCCTCCAGCCCTTCCAGCGCCGAATCCAATGCCTCGACCTTGCCGCCCACGCCGCGGGCCTTCATCGCCTGGAAGGTCTGGAAGATGCCCGGCTTCTCGTGGCCGTCGGCGGTCAAGATACCGGCGTTGTTCATGCGATCCGTCCAGGCGAACCAGATGAGCACCGGCACGTGGTTGCCGTGGTTGTTGGCGACCTCGGTCACGAACTCGCGCATGTAGAGGGCGATCTTGTCGTAATGCTCCGGGCCGATAGGGTTGTCCTCGCCGGGGATACCGATCTCGGTGATCCACAGCGGGTAGTCGGGGAAGGCGTTGCGGTAGGCGGCCAGCGCGTCGGGCAGGCGGCCGATGCGTTGGCCGTAGAACGGATCTGTATTGACATAACGTCCATA
>CXWJ01006093.1_pt1 | contig 11028 bp, 2 predicted proteins | sample 590841 | NCBI WGS metagenome assembly CXWJ01 (sample SAMEA3498367, study PRJEB10139) | wastewater metagenome | biome: wastewater treatment plant; material: activated sludge | place: Austria | collected 2015-01-21 | reverse complement strand
GTGCGGGACAGCGTCTTGGACATGTGGTTCTCCTGGCGACAGTGGGACGGTTGAGGTGCCGCGGCGGTTCGTGTCCGACCCGCCGGCACTCTCGATTCGCAACCCCCGTGCCGCTCTCGGCCAGGCGGCAACGAATCCGACAAGTCGTTGTCGTGAAACGACTTTTCTGAAACGACCGCGCATCCCGCGGGGGTTGGCGAGAGGTGCTCCGGGGCAGGTGCCCCCGCGAGCGGGGCGTTTGCCCCACCGGCCCCGTGTCAACCGCGCTCGATCAGCGCGTACAGCCGCGCGAGCTGCGCGGCGTCGAGGCGACCACTGGCCTGCGCGAGCCGCAGCTGGCGGCGCGCGAACTCGAGGTAGAACTCGCGGTGCTCGACACCGAGCGCGCCGAGCGCGTCCAGGTGCCGCGCCACGACGCCGGCGTCGCCGCGCGACACCGGCCCGGCGAGCGCGCCCGCCAACCCGCGGCGCTCGGCGGCGTCGAGCGTGCCGCGCGCCAGCGGCAACAGCGCGCGCAAGGCATCGGCCTCGTGAATGCCGAAGCTGCGCCAGACCGCGGCGGCCTCGTCGAGCATCGACAGCAGGCAGCTCGCGGCAAAACTCGCCGCGCCGTGGTAACACGCCCGCGCGCCGGGCGGCAGCACGAGCACGCGCAGGCCGAGCACGCCGGCGAGGCGGCGCAGTTCGGCGTCGAGCGCCGGCGGCGCTTCGACCGCGACGCTGCTGCCCGCGAGCAGTTCGGCAGCGCGCGCCGGGTCCGAAAAGATCTGCAAGGGATGGAAGCCGCCGATCGCCGCGCCGGCGCGCGCCGCCGGTTCGAGCACCGCCACCTCGGTGGCACCGCTGCAATGCACGACCGCCTGGCCGGCGCGCCAGGGTAGCGCCGCGGCGACGGCACCGATCGCGTCGTCGGGAACGCTCAGGAAGACGAGATCCGCCTGCGCCGCTTCGGCCGGATCGACGGCGGCCGCGCCGCGCAGCGAGCCGGCCAGGCGCTGCGCAGCCTCGCGAGATCGGCTCGCAATCCAGCGCACCGGCTCGCCGGCGCGCACGAGCTCGCTCGCCAGGCTCGCCGCCAGCCGCCCCGCGCCGATGAAGGCGATGCCGTTCATGACGGCCCCTCGTCGAACGTGTACGTTCGACGATCCCCCAAGGGGATGCGGGCCGGCTCGGGAGCGGCCCGGCGCTCGGCCCGCGTCGAAGAGCTCATGCAGCCTCGGCCACGGCGCCGCGCGCCAGCACCGGCCGCAGCGCCGCGCCGGTGTGGCTGGCCGGAACGTGCAGCAGCGCTTCGGGCGCTCCCGCCGCGACGACGGCGCCGCCCGCGGCGCCGCCTTCCGGCCCGAGGTCGATCACCCAGTCGGCTTCGGCGATCACGTCGAGGTCGTGCTCGATCACGATCACGCTGTGGCCGCCGTCGACGAGGCGGTGCAACACGCGGATCAGCTTCTCGACATCGGCCATGTGCAGCCCGACCGTCGGTTCGTCGAGCACGTACAAGGTGTGCGGAGCCTTGTTGCCGCGGCGCGCCACGTCGTCGCGCACCTTGGTCAGCTCGGTGACGAGCTTGATGCGCTGCGCCTCGCCGCCGCTGAGCGTCGGCGAAGGCTGGCCGAGCGTCAGGTAGCCCAGACCCACGTCCTGCAGCAGTTGCAGCGGGTGCGCGATCGCCGGCATCGACGCGAAGAAGCCGACGGCCTCGTCGATCTCCATCGTCAGGATGTCGCCGATGTGCTTGCCGCGCCAGCTCACCGCCAGCGTCTCGGCGTTGAAACGCTGGCCGCGGCAGACGTCGCAGGGCACTTTCACGTCGGGCAGGAAGCTCATCTCGATGGTCTTCATGCCCTGGCCTTCGCAGCCCGCGCAGCGGCCGTCGCCGGTGTTGAACGAAAACCGCGCCGGCGCGTAACCGCGCGCCTTGGCTTCGAGCGTGTCGGCGAACAGGCGGCGGATCGTGTCCCAGAAGCCGATATAGGTCGCCGGGCAGGAGCGCGGCGTCTTGCCGATCGGCGTCTGGTCGACTTCGAGCACGCGGTCGATGAAACCCCAGCCGTCGATGCGCTCGCAGCCGCTCCATATCGGCCGGCCGCCGCGGCTGTTGACGAACTGCAGGTTCGCGAGCAGCACGTCGCGCGCGAGCGTCGATTTGCCCGAGCCGCTGACGCCGGTGACCGCGACCAGGCGCTTCAGCGGCACGTCGACCGTGAGCTGCTTCAGGTTGTGCAGCGACGCGCCGTGGATCGTCAGCAACCGGTTCGATTCGGCTTCGCGGCGCGGCGTGTCGGCCCTCGCCGGTTCGACCTCGCGCCGCGCGCTCAGGGGATGGCGCAGCGGCGTCGCGAGAAAACGCCCGGTGACCGAGTCCGCCGTCGCCGACAGCTCGGCCACGCTGCCCTGAGCCACCAGCCGCCCGCCGCGTTTGCCGGCGCCGGGGCCGATGTCGATGAGGTGCTCGGCGCGCCGGATCGTGTCTTCGTCGTGTTCGACGACCACCAGCGTATTGCCCTTCTCGCCGAGCGTGTGCAGCGCGTCGAGCAGGATGCGGTTGTCGCGCGGGTGCAGGCCGATCGTCGGCTCGTCGAGCACGTAACACACACCCTGCAGGTTGCTGCCGAGCTGCGCCGCGAGGCGGATGCGCTGCGCTTCGCCGCCGCTCAGCGTGGGTGCGGCGCGGTCCAGCGTCAGGTAACCCAGGCCGACGGCTTCGAGGAACTCGAGCCGGCTGCGGATTTCGGCGACCACGTCGCGCGCGATCTCGGCGTCGCGGCCTTCGAGGCGGCGCGCCTCGATCCAGCGGCGCGCATCGGCCACGCTCCAGGCGCCGATCGCGGTGATCGCCTCGCCTTCGAAGCTCACGGCGCGCGACGCCGGGTTCAGCCGCGTGCCGGCGCAGTCGGGGCAGGGCGCGTCGAGCACGCCCTCGACCTCGGCCTCTTCCGACGGGAAGCTCTGCTCGCGGCCCTTGTCGTCGTCGCTGCGCACCGAGTCGTCGTAGGCCTTGCGCTGCTCGCGCGTCAGCGCCAGGCCGGTGCCGACGCAGCTCGTGCACCAGCCGTGTTTGCTGTTGTAGCTGAACATGCGCGGGTCGAGTTCGGGGTAGCTCGTGCCGCAGGTCGGGCAGGCGCGGCGCGTCGAGAACACCTTGACGCTGCCGATGCGCGCCGTCGCGCCGCCGGCGGCCATCGCGCCCTGCAGGCCGTCGAGCGGCGCGAGCAGATGCATCACGCCCTTGCCGAGTTCGAGCGTCTTCGCGAGCAAGGCACGCAGCCCGGCTTCGTTCGCCGCATCGACGACGATGTCGCCGACCGGCAGTTCGAGCGTGTGCTCCTTGAAACGGTCGAGCCGCGGCCAGGGCGCGACCGGCAGGAACTCGCCGTCGACGCGCAGATGCGTGTGACCACGCGCCTTGGCCCATTTCGCGAGGTCGGTGTACAGGCCCTTGCGGTTCACCACCAGCGGCGCGAGCAGGCCGACATGTTCGCCCNNGAAATGCCAGACCTCGGTCGTCGTCGCGACCGTGCTCTTGCGCCCGCCGCGCGACAGGCGCTGCTCGATCGCGACCGTCGGCGGAATGCCCCACACGGCATCGACCTCGGGCCGGCCGGCCGGCTGCACGATGCTGCGCGCGTACGCGTTCAGCGATTCGAGGTAACGCCGCTGGCCTTCGTTGAACAGGATGTCGAAGGCGAGCGTGCTCTTGCCCGAACCCGACACGCCGGTGATGACGTTGAACTTGCCGCGCGGAATGCTCACGTCGAGCGACTGCAGGTTGTGCTCGCGCGCGTTGACGATGCGGATCACCTCGTCGGCGCCACGGCGTTCGTCGCGACCCGCCTTCAGCAGGCGCTGCAAGGGCACGCCCTCCTCGACCGCGTGAGCGTCGATGCCCATCGCGCGGTCGTAGTCGGCGAGCGCGCGGCCGGTGTGCGACGACGGATGCCGCTTCACGTCCTCGGGCGGGCCTTCGCAGACGCGCTCGCCGCCGGCATCGCCACCCTCCGGGCCGAGCTCGATCAGCCAGTCGCTCGCGCGGATCACGTCGAGGTTGTGTTCGATGACGACGATCGAATGGCCGGCGTCGAGCAGCTTGCGGAAGGCGCGCATCAGCTTGGCGATGTCGTCGAAGTGCAGCCCGGTCGTCGGCTCGTCGAACAGGTAGAGCGTGCCCTTGGTCGCGACGCGCTGGCGCGGCGCGCCGGCGGCTTCGGCGAGGAAGCCGGCGAGCTTCAGGCGCTGCGCCTCGCCACCGCTGAGCGTGGGCACCGGCTGGCCGAGCTTCACGTACTCCAGGCCCACGTCGACGATCGGTTGCAGCACGCGCTGCACCTCGCGGTCGTCGCGGAACAGCTGCACCGCTTCGCTCACCGTGAGCTCGAGCACGTCGGCGATGCTGAGGTCGCGGATCGCCGGCCGCTGGGCCGCCCCAAGGTCGGCGGCGCCCCCTTGGGGGGCTGCGAGCGACGCGAGCTTGGGGGCTTCGTTCGCGCCCGGCAGGCGCCGGTCGATCTTCACGTCGAGCAACTCGGCGCGATAACGCCGGCCGTCGCAGTCCGGGCAGCGCAGGTAGACATCGCTGAGGAACTGCATCTCGACATGCTCGAAGCCCGAACCGCCGCAGCTCGGGCAGCGGCCGTCGCCGGCGTTGAAGCTGAACATGCCGGCGCCGTAACCGCGTTGCAGCGCGAGCGGCGCTTGCGCGAACAGCTTGCGGATCTCGTCGAAGGCGCCGACGTAGCTCGCCGGGTTCGAACGCGCGGTCTTGCCGATCGGCGACTGGTCGACGAACACCGCGTCGGCGAGGCGCTCGGCGCCGAGCAGGCGCTCGTGCGCGCCGGGCGTTTCGGTCGCCTTGCCGAAGTGGCGTGCGAGCGCCGGGTAGAGCACGTCCTGGATCAGCGTGCTCTTGCCCGAGCCCGACACGCCGGTCACGCAGACCAGGTGGTGCAGCGGGAATTCGACATCCAGGTTCTTCAGGTTGTGCTCGCGCGCGCCTTCGACGATGAGCCGCGGCGTCGCATCGACGACCAGGCGCTTGATGCCCATGCCGACGAGCTTGCGGCCGCCGAGATAGGCGCCGGTCAGCGTGTCGGCTTGGCGCACATCGGCCGGCGTGCCGTCGAAGACGATGCGGCCGCCGCGCTCGCCGGGGCCCGGGCCCATGTCGATCAGCCGGTCGGCGGCGAGCATCACCGCCGGGTCGTGTTCGACGACGACGAGTGTGTTGCCCGCGTCGCGCAGGCGCTGCATCGCCTCGACGATGCGGTTCATGTCGCGCGGGTGCAGGCCGATGCTGGGTTCGTCGAGCACGAACATCGTGTTCACGAGCGAGGTTCCGAGCGCGGTCGTCAGGTTGATGCGCTGCACCTCGCCGCCGCTGAGCGTGCGGCTCTGGCGGTCGAGCGTCAGGTAGCCGATGCCGACGTCGCACAGGTACTTCAGCCGCGTGCGGATCTCGTCGATGAGCAGCTTCAGCGCGTCGTCGAGCAGCGCGCTCGGCAGCGCCAGCCGTTCGAAGAACCGCCGCAGCCGCTCGATCGGGATGAGCATCAGGTCGTGCAGCGTGAGGCCGGGCAAGGCTTCGAGCTGCGCACGCGACCAGGCCGTGCCGAGCGGCAGAACGCGCCTGTCGGGCGCCTGCGCCGCATCGGCGTCGGACGGCGATCCCAGCCGCCACAACAGCGCCTCGGTCTTCAATCGCGCCCCGCCGCACACGCCGCAGGGCGTGTAGCTGCGGTACTTCGACAAGAGCACGCGGATGTGCATCTTGTAGGCCTTCGATTCGAGGTACTCGAAGAAGCGCCTGACGCCGTACCACTGCTTGTTCCAGTGGCCGTTCCAGTGCGGCGAGCCGCCGATCACCCAGTCGCGCTGCGCCTCGGTGAGGTGGCTCCAGGCGGTGTCGCGCGGAATGCCGGCCTCGCCGGCGTACTTCATCAGGTCGTCCTGGCATTCCTTCCAGGCCGGCGTCTGCATCGGCTTGATCGCGCCGGCGCGCAGCGTCTTGCGGTGGTCGGGGATCACCAGGCCGTAGTCGATGCCGATCACGCGGCCGAAGCCGCGGCAGGTGTCGCAGGCGCCGTAGGCCGAGTTGAAGCTGAACAGCGCGGGCTGCGGGTCGGCGTAGCGGATGTCGCTGTCGGGGCAATGCAGCCCGGTGCTGAAGCGCCAGAGTTCGGGTTCGCCCTCCTCCTTCAGCGCATAGACGTTCACCCGGCCGCTGCCGCGTTTCAGCGCCGTCTCGATCGCCTCGATCGCGCGGACCTTCTCTGTGCCTTGCAGGCGGAAGCGATCGGCGACGACATCGAGCAGCTTGCGCGGCCCGGTCGGCGAGGAAACCTCGCGCTCGGCCTGCACGCGCGTGAAGCCGCTCGCGGCGAGCCACTGTTCGACGTCGTCGGCACTCGCCGAGGCCGGCAGCTCGACCGGGAAAGTCAGCACCAGCCGCGGATCGCCGCCCGCCTTGGTTCGCTCCACCAGCTCGGCGTAGATCGTCTCGGGCGAGTCGTGGCGCACGCGCTGGGCGGTCTGCCGGTCGAACAGCTCGGCCGCGCGTGCGAACAGCAGCTTCAGGTGGTCGTTCAGCTCGGTCATCGTGCCGACCGTGCTGCGGCTGCTGCGCACCGGGTTCGTCTGGTCGATCGCGATCGCCGGCGGCACGCCGTCGACGCGGTCGACCGCCGGGCGGTCCATGCGGTCGAGGAACTGGCGCGCGTAGGCGCTGAAGGTCTCGACGTAACGCCGCTGGCCTTCGGCATAGAGCGTGTCGAACACCAGGCTGGACTTGCCCGAGCCGCTGACCCCCGTGACGACCGTCAGCTCGCCGACGCGGATGTCGAGGTCGAGGTTCTTGAGGTTGTGCTGGCGCGCGCCACGGATGCGGATCAGGCCTTCGGACATGCGTTGCTTCCAGGGCTGCGGGCGCAGCGAAGCGGAAGATTCTAGAGAGGCACCGCCCTCCCCCAGGTTCACGGGGTTGCCCGAAGTGGGCGCCCGCGCAGAATCGGCGGTTACAACTTGTCGCAGCCCGGCCCGGCCCGCGGACCGCTGGTGCGGCTCCCCACGCATCATGAAAAAACTGTTCCGCCGCAGTTCACTGTCCACGTTGTCGCTCGTCTTGCTCGCGTCCTGCNNGCGGACGCCGCGCAGCGCGGCATGTGGTCGGCCGTGAACCCCTGGCCGCTCATCCCCCTGCATGCGGTGCTGATGCCCGACGGCCGCGTCATGAGCTACGGCACCACCGGCACCGGCCAGCAGACGGCGTTCTTCAGCTACGACGTCTGGGACCCGGAGGCGGGCCTGACGCAGGGTCACACGACCTTCGCCAACTCGACCGGCACCGACATCTTCTGCAGCTCGCAGCTCGTGCTGCCCGGCGGCGACGCGGTGTTCGTCGCCGGCGGCGACAACTGGACCGGCACCGGGACGACCAACACCGGCAACAACAACTCGAACACCTTCACGCTCGCGACGAACACGCTGGCACGCGGCAACAACATGAACCGCGCACGCTGGTACTCGACCTCGACCATGCTCGTCAACGGCGAGGTCTACATCCAGGGCGGATCGAGCGGCACCGATCGCCCCGAGGTGCGCCAGGACGACGGCACGTTCCGCCTGCTGAGCGGCGCGAACACCAGCAGCCTGGACTTCATGTACCCGCGCAACTTCGTCGCCCCCGACGGCCGCATCTTCGGCTACGACAGCGCCGGGCGCATGTACTACGTCGACCCGACCGGCGGCGGCAGCTTCGCGAGCATGGGCCAGTTCGCTTCGGCCTACACCGGCAGCGACGCGAGCGCGGCGATGTTCCGCCCGGGGCGCATCCTGCAATTCGGCGGCAACAGCAACGGCGCGATCGTCATCGACATCCGCAACGGCGCGCCGGTGGTCACGCCGACGGCGTCGATGTCGACGCAGCGCCGGCTCGTCACCGGCACGATCCTGGCCGACGGCAAGGTGCTCGCCACCGGCGGCAGCCGCACCTGGAACGCGCTCGACGTCGTCAACAACAGCGCCGAGATCTGGAACCCCGACACCGGCACCTGGAGCGTCGGCGCGAGCGGCGTGCAGGCGCGGCTGTACCACTCGATGGCCCTGCTGCTGCCGGACGCGACGGTGATGGTCGGCGGCGGCGGCGCCCCAGGCCCGCAGAACAACACCAACTTCGAGCTGTACTACCCGCCCTACCTGTTCGCTGCCGGCGGCACGCTCGCGCCGCGCCTGCAGATCGACAACGCACCGACGGTGATGGACATCGGCCGCACCTACGGGGTCGACGTGTCGGGCGCGGGAACGCCGGCGCGTGTCGTCATGGTCAAGAACGGCTCGGTGACGCACAGCTGGAACATGGAGCAGCGTTTCGTCGAACTGACCTTCATCCGCAGCGGCAACCATCTCGCGATCCAGGCGCCGACACGCGCCGCCGACGCGCCGCCCGGCTTCTACATGCTGTTCGTGCTCGACAGCGCCGGCGTGCCCTCGGTCGCGAAGGTCGTCCGCATCAACGTCGCGAGCACGCCGAACCCGCAGATCACACCGACGCTCGCGAACCCCGGCGACCAGACGGCCACGGCCGGCTCCGCGGCGTCGCTCATGCTGAGCGCCAGTGACCCGAACGGCGACAGCCTCGGCTTCACCGCCACCGGGCTGCCGCCGGGCATCGTGCTGAACGGCGGCAGCGGCCAGTTCTCGGGAACGCCGACGACGGTCGGCGTCTACAACGTCGTCGCCAGCGTGAGTGACGGCGTGAACACCGCGAGCGTGAACTTCGTCTGGACTGTCCAGGGGGCGGGCGGGCCGTTCGGCGTGACCATTCCCGACACGCCGGCCGCCGCCGTCAGCGGCTCGACCGCGAGCTTCAGCGCCAGCTCCAACGGCGTAAACCCGCGCTTCAAGTGGGACTTCGGCGACGGCACGCCCGAGACCGCGTACTCGTCTTCGCCGAGCGCCACGCACAGCTACACGCGCGCCGGGCTGTTCTACGTCACCGTGACCGCGGTCGACGACAGCGGCATCGAGCAACGCGCCACGGTGCTGCAGGCGATCTACCTGCCGGGCACCGCCGGCCGGCCCGGGGTGTCGTCGGCCCTGGCCGTCGAGCAACCCGCAGGCGGTGGCGCGCCGCGGCTGTGGGTCGTGAACCCGGACAACGACAGCGTGTCCGTGTTCGACACCGCCAGCCGCGCCAGGCTCGCCGAAGTGGCCGTCGGCATGGCACCTCGCACGCTCGCGGTCGCGCCGACCGGCCAGGTGTGGGTGGCGAACAAGCAGGCTGCGACGCTCAGCGTCATCGACCCCGCAACCCTTGCCGTGACGAGAACCATTGCGCTGCCGCGCGGCTCGGCGCCGTTCGGCATCGCGATGTCGCCGACCGGCTTCGCGCTCGTCGTGCTCGAAGGCAGCGGCCAGCTGCTGAAGTACGACACCACGAGCTACGCCTCGACCGGCAGCCTCGCCGTCGGTGCGAACCCGCGGCATGTGTCGATCAGCGGCGACGGCACGTCGGCCTACGTCTCGCGTTTCGTCACGCCGCCGCTGCCGGGCGAAAGCACCGCGGCGGTCGCGCCGACGGCATTCACCGGCGGCGAGGTATTGCAGATCGCACCCGCGTCGATGAGCCTGGTGCGCAGCATCGTGCTCGCGCACAGCGACAAGCCCGACGCCGAGAACCAGGGCCGCGGTGTGCCGAACTACCTCGGCGCAGCGGTGATCTCGCCCGACGGCGCTTCGGCCTGGGTGCCGGGCAAGCAGGACAACGTCCAGCGCGGCACGCTGCGCGACGGCCTGGCGCTGAATTTCCAGAACACGGTGCGCGCGATCGCGTCGCGCATCGACCTCGCCGGCGGCAGCGAAGAACTCGCCGCGCGCCTCGACCTCGACAACGCCAGCGTCGCCAGTGCCGCGGCCTACGACCCCAAGGGCCTGTACCTGTTCGTCGCCCTCGAAACCAGCCGCGAGGTCGCGGTGATCGATGCGCACGGCAAGCGCGAGCTCTTGCGTTTCGACGCTGGCCGCGCGCCGCAAGGCGCAGCGGTGTCGCCCGACGGCCAGACGCTGTACGTGCACAACTTCATGGACCGCAGCGTCGGCGTCTACGACCTGCGACCGCTGATGCAGGGCCAGCTGTCGCTGCCGCTGACCGCGACGCTGAGCGCCGTGGCCAGTGAACGCCTCGCGCCCAGCGTGCTGAACGGCAAGCAGTTGTTCTACGACGCCCGCGACACCCGCCTCGCGCGCGACCGCTACATGAGCTGCGCGAGCTGCCACAACGACGGCGGCCACGACGGCCGCGTCTGGGACCTGACGGGTTTCGGCGAAGGCCTGCGCAACACCGTCGCGCTGCGCGGCCGCGGCGGCATGGGCCACGGCTTCCTGCACTGGAGCAACAACTTCGACGAAGTGCAGGACTTCGAGGGCCAGATCCGCAACCTCGCCGGCGGCAGCGGCCTGATGTCGGATGCCGACTTCCTCGCCGGCACGCGCAGCCAGCCGCTCGGTGACCGCAAGACCGGCGTGTCGGCAGACCTCGATGCGCTCGCCGCCTACCTCGGCTCGCTGAATACCTTCGACGCTTCGCCGGCACGGCCGAGCGCCACCTCCTTGTCGGCCACGGCGGCGGCAGGCAGGACGCTGTTCGCCTCGATGAACTGCGCGTCCTGCCATGCCGGCGCGGCCTTCAGCGGCAGCGGCGACAACACGCTCTCGGCGATCGGCACGGTCAAGGCGAGCAGCGGCAAGCGCCTAGGCGCCACGCTCGCCGGCATCGACGTGCCGACGCTGCGCGACGTCTGGGCCAGCGCGCCGTATCTGCACGACGGCTCCGCGCCGACGCTCGAGACCGCGGTGCGTGCGCACAGCGGTGTCAGCATCGCCGACGCCGATCTCGCGCGCCTGACCGCCTACCTGCGCGAGATCGGCGGCGACGAAGCCGCGCCGGCCGTTCCTGCCGGCAGCGGCAACGGCTTGCAGGCGAGCTACTTCAACAACCTCACGCTCACGGCACCGGCGGCGCTGGTGCGCGACGAAGCG
>CXWJ01012417.1_pt1 | contig 11032 bp, 19 predicted proteins | sample 590841 | NCBI WGS metagenome assembly CXWJ01 (sample SAMEA3498367, study PRJEB10139) | wastewater metagenome | biome: wastewater treatment plant; material: activated sludge | place: Austria | collected 2015-01-21 | reverse complement strand
ACGTAGGCCATCGGGGCCGCATCGCCATTGCGGAAGCCGCACTTGAGGATGCGCAGGTAGCCGCCCTTGCGCGCGCGGAAGCGCGGGCCGAGCTCGCTGAACAGCTTGCCGACCGCGGCCTTGTCGCGCAGGCGCGAAAAGGCCAGGCGGCGGTTGGCCACGCCGTCGACCTTGGCCAGGGTGATGAGCGGCTCAGCCACGCGACGCAGTTCCTTGGCCTTCGGCAGCGTGGTCTTGATGACCTCGTGCGTGATCAGCGAAGTGGCCATGTTGCGGAACATGGCACTGCGGTGGCTGCTGGTGCGGTTGAGCTTGCGACCGGATTTCTGATGGCGCATGACACGTGTTCCTATCGAGGCAGTCCGGGCGTCAGCCCGTCTGCATACCGTGCGTGAGACCCGCCGGCGGCCAGTTCTCGAGCTTGACGCCGAGGTTGAGGCCACGCGTGGCGAGCACTTCCTTGATCTCGGTCAGCGACTTCTTGCCGAGGTTCGGGGTCTTGAGCAACTCGACCTCGGTCTTCTGCACCAGGTCGCCGATGTAGTAGATGCTCTCGGCCTTGAGGCAGTTGGCCGAGCGCACGGTCAACTCGAGGTCGTCGATCGGGCGCAGCAGGATCGGATCCATGCCGCCTGCCGAAGGCTTGGCGCCGGCTGCTTCGCGGCGAGTGAAGTCCCCGAACACCGACAGCTGGTCGGCGAGGATGTCGGCGGCCTTGCGGACCGCTTCCTCGGCATCGACCGTGCCGTTGGTCTCGACGTCCAGGATCAGCTTGTCGAGGTCGGTGCGCTGCTCGACGCGGGCGCTGTCGACCTCGAACGCGACCCGCCGGACCGGGCCGAACGACGCATCCAGGTGCAGGCGGCCGATCGGGCGCGCCTCCTCGTCCGGGCGCCGGCGCGACGCCGCCGGCTGGTAGCCGACGCCGCGCGCGATGCGCAGGCGCATGTTCAGCGCCGCGTCCTTGGTCAGGTGGCAGATGATGTGGTCGGGGTTGACGATCTCGACGTTGTGATCGGTCGTGATGTCGCCAGCCTTGACCACTCCCGAACCCTTCTTGCTCAGGGTCAGGGTGGTCTCTTCCACGTTGTGCATGCGGATCGCGACGTCCTTGAGGTTCAGCAGGACTTCGATCACGTCCTCCTGCAGCCCCTCGAGGCTGGTGTATTCGTGCAGCACGCCGTCGATCTCGACCTCGGTGATCGCGGCACCCGGGATCGAGGAGAGCAGCACGCGACGCAGCGCGTTGCCGAGGGTGTGGCCGTAGCCGCGCTCGAGCGGCTCAACCACGACCCGGGCGCGATTGGCGCCGAGCTTTTCGGCGCTGATGCCGCGCGGGCGCAGAACGGAAGTCGTAGACACTGCCATGAGAGCTTGGTCCCTGGATTACTTGGAATACAGCTCGACGATCAAATTCTCATTGATGTCGGAGGGCAGGTCGGAGCGCTCGGGCAGGGTCTTGAAGACGCCCGCCATCTTCTTCGCGTCTACCTCGATCCAGCCGGGCACCAGGTCCATCTGCTGGCTGACCGTCAGGGCTTCCTGGATGCGCAACTGCTTGCGCGCGCGCTCGGTCACCGTGATTTCGTCGCCCGCCCTGACCTGGTAGGACGGCAGGTTGACGCTCTTGCCATTGACGAGGATCGACTTGTGCGAGACCAGCTGGCGCGCCTGCGCGCGGGTCACCGCAAAACCCATGCGATAGACCACGTTGTCCAGGCGAGCCTCGAGGATGCGCAGCAGGTTCTCGCCGGTAGCGCCCTTCTGGGTCGCCGCCTTCTTGTAATACGTGCGGAACTGCCGCTCGAGGAGGCCATAGATGCGCTTGACCTTCTGCTTCTCGCGCATCTGGACCGCGTAGTCCGACAGCCGCGCGCGCTTGTTGGCGCCGTGCTGGCCGGGCTTGGTCTCGAGCTTGCACTTCGAATCCAGCGCGCGCGCCGGGCTCTTGAGGCTGAGGTCGGCGCCCTCGCGACGGGCGAGCTTGCAGGTGGGACCGATGTAACGTGCCATGTTCTTCGTGCTCTCCGGCAGGTCAGACGCGCCGCTTCTTCGGCGGACGGCAGCCGTTGTGCGGAATCGGGGTCACGTCGATGATGTTGGTGATCTTGTAGCCGATGTTGTTCAGCGAACGCACGGCGGACTCGCGGCCGGGGCCGGGGCCCTTGATCCGCACTTCGAGGGTCTTGAGGCCGTATTCCAGCGCGGCACGGCCAGCCTTCTCGGCGGCGACCTGCGCCGCGAAAGGCGTGCTCTTGCGCGAGCCGCGGAAGCCGGCGCCGCCCGACGTCGCCCAGGACAGTGCATTGCCCTGGCGGTCGGTGATGGTGATGACGGTGTTGTTGAAGGAAGCCTGGACATGAACGATGCCGTCAGTGACGACTCGCTTGACCTTCTTCTTCGGCTTGGCAGCTGCGCTGCCTGCGGCGGGCTTGTTCATGGCTTGGTGGCCGGGTCCGTTCAGTGCTTACTTTCTGATCTGCTTGCGCGGGCCCTTGCGGGTCCGGGCGTTCGTGCGGGTGCGCTGGCCGCGCACCGGCAGGCCGCGCCGGTGGCGCAGGCCGCGATAGGTGCCCAGGTCCATCAGGCGCTTGACGCTCATCGCCACCTCGCGGCGCAGGTCGCCCTCGATCGCGAACTTCGCGACCTCGTGGCGCAGGCGCTCGACTTCGGCCTCGGTGAGGTCCTTGATCTTGGTCGAGGGATCGACCTTGGCCTCGATACAGACCTTGCGCGAACGCGTACGGCCGATGCCGTAAATGCTCTGCAAGCCGATCCAGGCATGCTTGTGGACCGGAATGTTGACACCCGCAATGCGCGCCATGATGCAGAATCTCCGAGTGAGGCAGTCAGCGCAGTGAACGCGAAAGTATACAATCGTTCATGGGGTTACGGAACCCCCGGGGCGGGCCGTAACCCACCCTTGCAAATCGTTTGCACGGCCGCCGGACCTGGGGGCGTTCAGCCCCGGACCGTGCCGCCGCGCCCGTAGCCCTTGAGGTTGGCCTTCTTGAGCAGGCTTTCGTACTGGTGCGACATCAGGTGCGCCTGCACCTGGGCCGTGAAGTCCATGACCACCACGACCACGATCAGCAGCGAGGTACCGCCGAAGTAGAACGGCACCTTCCAGCTGTTCTGCAGGAACTGCGGCAGCAGGCAGACCGCGACCATGTACAGGGCACCGGCACCGGTCAGGCGCGTGATGACGCCATCGACGTAATCGGCGGTCGCCCGCCCCGGCCGGATGCCCGGGATCAGGGCGCCCGACTTCTTGAGGTTCTCGGCGGTTTCCGCCGAATTGAACACCAGCGCCGTATAGAAGAACGAGAAGAACACGATCAAGCCCGCATACAGCAGGTCGTGCAGTGCCTCGCCGGGAGCCAGGCGGTTCGCCAGCTCCTGGAGCCAGCGCGCCTCGCCCGCCGTGCTCATCCACGACAGCGCGGTGGCCGGGAACATGATGATCGACGAAGCGAAAATCGCCGGAATCACGCCCGCCATGTTGATCTTGAGCGGCAAGTGCGAGGACTGGTTCTGATAGGCACGCGGCCCGCCCTGGCGGCGCGCGTAGTTGACCGTGATCCGGCGCTGGCCGCGCTCCATGAACACCACGAACGCGGTCACCGCCAGCACGATCACGATGACCGCCATGACCTTGAGCGGGCTGAGGTCGCCGTTGCGCGCCAGTTCCAGGGTCGAGGCGACCGCGCCGGGCAGGCCGGCGACGATGCCGGCGAAGATCAGCAACGAGATGCCGTTGCCCACGCCACGCTCGGTGATCTGCTCGCCCAGCCACATCAGGAACATGGTCCCTGCGGTGAGGCCGACGATGGCGCTGAACACGAACCCCGGGCCGGGGTTGACCACGACCGGCGCTCCGCCGCCAGCGCCGGAACTCTGCAGCGCCATCGCGACGCCAGCCGCCTGGAACGAGGCCAGCAACACGGTGCCGATGCGGGTGTACTGGGTCAGCTTGCGCCGCCCCGACTCGCCTTCCTTGCGCAGCGCCTGCAGGCTCGGCATCACCTGCGCCATCAACTGGATGATGATCGAGGCCGAGATGTAGGGAACCACGTTCAACGCGAACACGGACATGCGCTCCAGCGCACCGCCCGAGAACATGTTGAACAGGTCGACGATCGTGCCGCGCTGCGTGTCCATGAGGCGGATCATCGCCTCCGGATCCACGCCCGGCACCGGAATGAATGTGCCAAAGCGGAACACGATCAGCGCGCCCACCACGAACAGCAGGCGCTGCTTGAGTTCGGTCAGCTTGCCGAGGCCGCTGAGCCCGGAAGCCGGCTTGCCGGTGTTCGCCACCCGCTTACTCCACGCTTCCGCCGGCCGCGAGGATCGCCTCGCGCGCGCCCGCGGTCAGGGCGACGCCCTTGACGGCGTACTTGCGCGAGACTTCGCCCTTCTTGATCAGCTTGGCCTTCTTGGCATCCGCCGGCAGCAGGCCGGCGGCGCGCAGGGTGGCGAAGTCGACCGCGGTGCCATCGAGGCGCGCCAGCAGGTACAGGCCGACTTCGGCCGTCTCGCGCGACAGCTTCGAACGGAAACCGACTTTCGGCAGGCGGCGCTGCAGCGGCATCTGGCCGCCCTCGAAGCCCGGCTTGACCTTGCCCTTGCCGGTGCGCGCGTACTGGCCCTTGTGGCCACGGCCCGCGGTCTTGCCCAGGCCTGAACCGATGCCCCGGCCCACCCGCACGCGTTCGCGACGCGCGCCAGCTGCTGGCTTGATGGTATTGAGACGCATGGTGCTACTCCTCGAATCCTTGGTCGCGCCGTTGCTCAGTCTTCGATCCGCACCAGGTAATTAACCTGGCCGATCAAGCCGCGCACGGACGGGCTGTCCTTGAGCTCGCGCACATCGTTTATCTTGCGCAATCCGAGGGCGCGGACGCTGGTCCGGTGCAGCCCCTTGCAGCTGTTGGTGCTCTTGACCAGCCGCACCTTGATCGTCCTGGCGTTCGACTTAGCCATGGCCCGCCAGCTCCTCGATCTTCTTGCCGCGCTTGGCCGCGACGCTCGCCGGCGAGTGGATCGCCTGCAGGCCCTTGATGGTGGCGCGAACCAGGTTGATCGGGTTGCGCGAGCCCACCGCCTTGGCGAGCACGTTCTTGACCCCGACCACCTCGAACACCGCGCGCATCGCGCCGCCGGCGATCACGCCGGTGCCGTCCGAAGCCGGCTGCATGTAGACCTTGGCCGCGCCGTGGTGCGCCTTGACCGCGTAGTGCAGCGTGCCGTTGTTGAGCGCCACGCCGGTCATGTTCTTGCGCGCGCGCTCCATCGCCTTGGCGATGGCGACCGGCACTTCACGCGCCTTGCCATAGCCGAGGCCGACCTTGCCGTCGCCATCGCCGACGACGGTGAGGGCGGTGAAGCCGAATTGCCGGCCACCCTTCACCACCTTGGCGACGCGGTTGACGGCGATCAGCTTCTCGAGCAGGCCGTCGGAATTCTCGCGTTCGTTGTTGCTCATGTGTACCTGTCTGCTTGCGGCCTGGGCCGCTTAGAATTGTGGTAGGCGGACGTTCCGCGCCTAGAACTTCAGACCAGCCTCGCGGGCCGCGTCGGCGAGCGACTTGATGCGCCCGTGGTACAGGAAACCGGAACGGTCGAAGGCCACGGTGTCGACGCCGGCGGCCAGCGCCTTCTGCGCGATCGCACGACCCACGGCGGCGGCAGCCGACTTGTTCTTGGTGCCCTTGAGGCCCTCGCGCACGTCCTTCTGCGTGGTCGAGGCCGCGGCCAGGACCTTTTCGCCGCCGGCCGAGATGACCTGGGCGTAAAGGTGCTGTCCGGTGCGGTGCACCGTAAGGCGCGCCACGTCGAGGTCGCGGATGTGCATGCGGGTGCGCTTGGCGCGACGCAGGCGGGAAATTCTCTTTTCCACAGTCATTCTCCAGGGGAGCCGGAACGGCCGTCAGGCCTTCTTGGCTTCCTTCAGCGTGATCTTCTCGCCGGAATAGCGCACGCCCTTGCCCTTGTAGGGCTCCGGCGGACGGAAGGCGCGGATCTTGGCCGCCGACTCGCCCACCAGCTGCTTGTCGACGCCCTTGACCAGGATTTCGGTCTGGCTCGGCGTTTCGATCGTGATCCCGTCCGGCGCCTTGAACAGCACCGGATGCGAGAAGCCCAGGGTCAGGTTGAGATCCTTGCCCTGCATCGTGGCGCGGTAACCGACGCCGACGAGTTCGAGCTTCTTCTGGTAGCCCTCGCTGACGCCCTTGACCATGTTCTGGATCAGCGCGCGCGTGGTGCCGGCCATGGTGTAGTCGCCGCCCGACACGTCGAGCGTCAACTCCTGGCCCTGCAGCTTCACGTCCACGCCGACGGTAGAGGCGATCTTGAGCGTGCCCTTGGGCCCTTTGACGGTCAGACCCTCGGCATTCATGGCGCACTCGACCCCCTTGGGCAGAGTGACCGGCATCTTGGCAACACGAGACATGACTGGATCTCCCTTAGGCGACGAGGCAGATGACCTCGCCCCCCAGGCCCTTGGCGCGCGCTTGCGCGTCCGTCATCAGGCCCGACGAAGTCGAGATGATCGAGATGCCGAGCCCGCCCATGACCTTGGGCAGTTCGGTCTTGCCGCGGTAGCGGCGCAGGCCCGGGCGACTGGCGCGCTCGAGGCGCTCGATCGCGGGACGGCCCTCGTAGTACTTCAGGGCGATCTCGATTTCCTTCTTGCCCTCGATGTCGCGCTCCGCGACGTCGTTGAGGTAGCCCTCGTCCTTGAGCAAGCGGGCAATCGCCAGCTTGACCTTGGACGCGGGCATGCGGACCGACGCCTTGCCCGCCGCGAGTCCATTACGGATGCGGACGAACATGTCGGCTACGGGATCAGTCATGCTCATGCTGTTCTCTCTAGCATCGATATCCGATGTTCAGGAATGGTCCGCCCGCGACATCGGCCGCGATCGAACCGCCAAACTCACCAACTGGCCTTGCGCAGGCCGGGAACGTCGCCGCGCATGGTTGCCTCGCGCAGCTTGTTCCGGCCAAGGCCGAACTTGCGATACACCCCGCGCGAGCGCCCGGTCAGCGCGCAACGGTTGCGCTGCCGCGTCGGGCTCGCATCGCGCGGAAGCTTCTGCAGCTTCTGCTGCGCCTCCATGCGATCGTCGAACGAGAGCTTCGGATTGGCGACGGCCTTCTTCAGCTCCGCGCGCCGCGCCGCGTACTTCTTGACCAGCTTCGCGCGCTTGGTCTCGCGCTCGACCATCGAGGTCTTTGCCATTTCGGTGTCCTGCCCAGTATCAGTTGCGGAACGGGAAGCTGAAGGCCTCGAGCAGCGCCTTGGCTTCTTCGTTGGTGCCGGCGCTGGTGGTGATGGCGATATCCATCCCGCGAAGCGCATCGACCTGGTCGTAGTTGATCTCCGGGAAGATGATCTGTTCCTTCACCCCGAAGTTGAAGTTGCCGCGGCCGTCGAACGAGCGCCCGCTCACGCCGCGGAAGTCGCGCACGCGCGGCAGGGCCACGTTGATCAGGCGGTCCAGGAACTCGTACATCTTGGCGCGGCGCAGCGTCACCTTGCAGCCGATTGGATAGCCGTCGCGGATCTTGAAGGTCGCGATCGATTTGCGCGCGAGCGTCGCCACCGGCTTCTGGCCCACGATCTTCGACATGTCGTCGATCGCGTTCTCCAGCACCTTCTTGTTGGCGACCGCCTCGCCCACGCCCATGTTCAGCGTGACCTTGGTGATCTTCGGAACCTGCATCGGGTTGGCGTAGCCGAAGCGTTCCATCAGCTTCGGGACGACCGTTTCCTTGTAGTGCTTTTCGAGCCGGGTCATGGCTGCAAACCTCACGCGTCGACCACTTCGCCAGAGGAGCGGTAGACGCGGACCTTGCGGCCGTCGTCCAGCGTCTTGAAACCGACGCGCTCGCCCTTGCTCGTGGCGGGGTTGAACAACATCACATTGGACAGGTGGATCGGCGACTCGCGCTCGACGATCCCGCCGGGCTGGTTGGCCTGCGGGTTCGGCTTGGTATGGCGCTTGACCAGGTTGACGTTCTGCACCACCACCTTCTCGGCGGTGACGCGCAGGACCTCGCCCTTCTGTCCCTTGTTCTTGCCGGTGATGACGACCACCTGGTCGCCCTTGCGGATACGCTTCATGACCGGGTCCTCACAGCACTTCGGGGGCGAGCGACACGATCTTCATGAAGCGCTCGGTGCGCAGTTCGCGCGTCACCGGCCCGAAGATGCGGGTGCCGATCGGCTCGAGCTTGGCATTCAGCAGCACGGCGGCATTGCCGTCGAACTTGATCAGCGAACCGTCCTGGCGGCGCACGCCCTTGGCGGTGCGCACGACAACGGCGCTGTAGACCTCGCCCTTCTTGACGCGGCCCCGCGGCGCGGCTTCCTTGATCGAGACCTTGATGACGTCGCCGATGCCGGCGTAACGACGCTTGGAACCGCCCAGCACCTTGATGCACATGACGGATTTCGCGCCAGTGTTGTCCGCGACGTCGAGTCGCGATTGCATTTGGATCATGTTCTGTCCCCAACTTGTCCCCGCGGGAAGTCCGCGGGTCAGTCTTGGGCCCGTCGAGACGCCTGTTGGAACAACAGGCGCCGCGCTTGGGCGGAGTCGAAGCCGTATCGCACCGAACGGTGCGCCGGTTTTTCGGCGAAGCTTTAAATTATGGCACAGCGTGGCTACGCTGTCAAAGCTGCCGGCTCAGCGTCGCAACTCGCGCGCCTGCCGAAGCAGCGTTGCCGCGTCGCTGACCTCGAACTTGCCCGGGCCCTCGACGTTCAGCGACGCGACCACGCCGTCGACGACGAGCATCGAATAGCGGTTCGAGCGCAGACCCATGCCCCTCGAACTCAGGTCCAGCGTCAGCCCGGTGGCCCTGGCGAACTCGGCGCTGCCGTCGGCCATCATGCGCACCTTGCCGCCGGTGTTCTGGTCGCGGCCCCAGGCGCCCATCACGAAGGCGTCGTTGACCGACACGCACCAGATCTCGTCGACCCCGGCAGCGCGGAACTCGCCGGCGCGCTCGACATATCCCGGCACGTGCTTGGCCGAGCAGGTCGGCGTGTACGCGCCCGGCAGGCCGAAGATCGCGATCGTCTTGTCCGCCGTCGCCTGGACCACGTCGAAGCTGTTCGGCCCGATCGAGCAGCCTTCGCCCTCGACTTCGATGAACTCTTGCAGCGTGCCTGCCGGAAGCTTGTCACCCACCTTGATCATCTGCATCTCCTGGTTGCTGCGGGTCGAAAGAAAAACGGCCGGACGCCAGTATTCCAGCGTTCCGACCGTCGTGTCCGCGGCGTCCTGCAAGTCCCCTCTCGCAAGACGCGGGGCCGGGCGCGGGCTAGACCGTGTGCGCCCTCTCGACCAGGCGCGTCACGACCCAGGACTTGGTCTTCGAGATCGGCCGGCTCTCGGCGATCTCGACCACGTCGCCCATCTTGTACTCGCCGTTCTCGTCGTGCGCGTGGTACTTGCTCGACTTGGCGACGATCTTGCCGTACAGCTCGTGCTTGGTACGGCGCTCGACGAGCACCGTGATCGTCTTCGCGCGCTTGTCGCTGACGACCTTGCCGACCAGCGTACGGGTGTTCCTCGCCTTGGGTTCGACTTGGGGCTCGCTCACTTCGCGGCTCCTTTCTGCTTCTCGGCGAGCAGGGTCTTGGCGCGCGCGATGTCGCGGCGCGTCTTGCCCAGCTGCGAATGGTTCGTGAGCTGCTGCGTCGCTTTCTGCATGCGCAGGCCGAAGTGCGCCTTGAGCAGGTCGCCGACTTCCTTCTGCAGCGCGTCGACGTCCTTGGCGCGGAGTTCAGATGCTTTCATGGGGTTCTTTCGCTTCAGGCGCCGATGGCGCGCGCGACGAACGTGCAACGCAGCGGCAGTTTGGCCGAAGCGAGCGTGAACGCTTCGCGCGCGAGCTGCTCGGGCACGCCGTTGATTTCGTAGAGCACCTTGCCCGGCTGGATCTCGGCGACGTAGTACTCGGGGTTGCCCTTGCCGTTGCCCATGCGGACTTCGGCCGGCTTCTGCGAGATCGGCTTGTCGGGGAAGATGCGGATGAAGATGCGGCCGCCGCGTTTGATGTGGCGCGAGATCGCACGGCGTGCGGCTTCGATCTGGCGCGCCGTCAGCCGGCCACGCTCGGTGGCCTTCAGGCCGAAGTCGCCGAAAGACACGTTCGCACCGCGCGTGGCGATGCCGGTGTTGCGGCCCTTCTGCTCCTTGCGGTACTTTCTGCGATTGGGTTGCAGCATGCTCATTCTCCTTTGGCGTCGCCGGGCGCGGCCGCCTTGCGCACGCGCTTGACGGCAGGCGCCTTCGGCGCGTCGCCTGCGGCCGCGGCGGCGGGCCTGTCGGCACCGGCTTCAGGGCGTGCGCCAGCTTCCGGCCGCGGGCCACGGTCCGGGCCAGGCCGGCCGCGGCCGGTCGGTGCACCCGGGCGTGCCGGGCGGCGCGGGCGGCGGTCGTCCTCGGCCACATCCACCTTGGGCGCCGACAGCTCGCCGTTGGCGAGACGGTCACCGCGGTAGACCCAGCACTTCACGCCGATGACGCCGTAGGTCGTCTTGGCTTCGGAGAAGCCGTAGTCGATGTCGGCCTTCAGGGTATGAAGCGGTACGCGGCCTTCGCGGTACCACTCGCAACGCGCGATTTCGATGCCGTTCAGGCGCCCCGACGACATGATCTTGATGCCCTGCGCACCGAGGCGCATCGCGTTCTGCATCGCGCGCTTCATCGCGCGGCGGAACATGATGCGCTTCTCGAGCTGCTGGGTGATGCTGTCGGCGATCAGCTGCGCATCGATCTCGGGCTTGCGCACCTCTTCGATGTTCACCGCCACCGGCACGCCCAGACGGCGTGCCAGTTCGGCCTTCAGGTTCTCGATGTCCTCGCCCTTCTTGCCGATGACGACGCCCGGCCGCGCCGAGTAGATGGTGATGCGCGCGTTCTTGGCCGGGCGCTCGATCAGGATGCGCGACACCGCGGCGGACTTCAGCCGCGCCTTCAGGAACTCGCGCACGTGCAGGTCTTCGGCC
>CXWJ01015577.1_pt1 | contig 11034 bp, 10 predicted proteins | sample 590841 | NCBI WGS metagenome assembly CXWJ01 (sample SAMEA3498367, study PRJEB10139) | wastewater metagenome | biome: wastewater treatment plant; material: activated sludge | place: Austria | collected 2015-01-21 | reverse complement strand
CATGCCCGATTGCGTGCTGCTGGCCCGCGCCGCCCCGCCGCGTCGCCGCCCCGCCCGCCCGCCCGACTGTTGCGCCCCGTTGGACGAGTTGAGCGTGCCCGAAGCCATCGACACCGACGCCCAGCGCGACTACCCGCCGCTGCTGAGCGAGGATGAGGTATTGCGCGTCCATCAGGCGCTCATCGGCCAGTGCGAGCGCCTCACCGACCGCGTGGCGATTCTCGATCCCTACCGGCCTAATATGACCCCGGACGAGATCATCGCCTGGCGGCGGCAACCGCTCTACACCAGCAGCTACGCCGCGCTCTATTACCCGTGGCTGCGGATGCTGACCTGGCGCGGCGAGTTGCGCGACGTGCCGCCCAGCGGCGGCGTGGCCGGCCTCTATGCCCGCCTGCCCGTCCATCAGGCCCCGGCCAATCAGATCGTGGAGTACATCCAGGACGTGACCGTGGCCGTCGATGACGTGCGCCACGGCCTGCTGAACGAGGCGTGCGTCAACGTGATTCGCGCCGCCCCGAGCCGCGGCCTGCGGCTCATGGGGGCGCGCACCCTGAGCGACGACACGCTATGGCGCTTCGTCAACGTGCGCCGCCTGTTCATCTATATTCGCGAGTCGATTGAGATCAACACGGCCTGGATGCCCTTCGAGCCGAACGACCCGCGGCTGTGGCTCGACATCGGCCGCGTCATCCGCGCCTTCCTGGGCGAATTGTGGCAGCGCGGCATGCTCGACGGGGCCACCAGCGACGACGCCTACGAGATCAAGTGCGACGCCGAGATCAATCCGCCGGCGCAGACCGACGCCGGGCGCGTGTTGTGCCTGATCGGCGTGCAGCCCCCCTTCCCGGCCGAATTCGTGCGCGTCACCTTCGGCAAGACGGTCAGTGGCGTTGAATTTGTGGAGGCGATTCCCAATGGCTGAGACGGGCAAACGGCAGGACCCCTTTCCGGCCTTTCGCTATGAAGTGCGCATCGACGCCATCCCCGTCGGCGGCTTCAGCGAATGCACCGGCCTACAACTCGATTTCGAGATCCACGACTTCGTGGAGGGCGGGGTGAATACCCACACCCACAAGTTCCCCACGCGCAACAAGCAGACCAATCTGGTGCTGAAGCGGGGGATCATCGACCGGCGGCTGTGGGATTGGTATTGGGCCATGACGCGCGGCCGGGTGCGGCAGCGCAACGTCACCATCGTGCTCTATGACCACGACGGCGTGACGCCCGTGGCCGAGTGGGAGTTCGAGCGCGGCATCCCCGCCCGCTGGATTGGCCCGCAACTGAACGCCACCCAGAACAGCGTGGCGACCGAGACGCTGGAGATCGCCCATCACGGGCTGCGCCAGGTGCGCTAGGGACAGGGAGAGTGAAGCATGTCGGTGCATGTCGAGCAGATGACGACGGAAGTGGTGACGGCGGGCGGCGATTTGCCGCTGACCGAGGCGCAGATCGAGCGGCTGGTGCAGCTGATCTTGCGGCGGCTGGCCGAGAAGGAGCGCGAGACCCGCTATAGCCGCGAGGCCAATGCCATCCGGCGCGGCGTGGCTCCCGGCGGGCCGGTCGGCAGCTGAGGGCTGGAACGACGAACGGCAAATGTTGAACGGCACACGCGATCAGGGACAGTGAGACGATGGCTCTGGCGAAGATCACTTTCAAGGTAATCGAAAAGGATAAGGCGGCCGTTGACGAGCTGAACGGGCGGCCGGCGGTGCTGGAGGCGGCCTATAACCCGGCCAAGTACACGCTGAACAAGGCCGCCCAGTATGCCGAGATCAACATTCCCGGCCTCGATAGCCCCATCCTGCAATACGTGCGCGGCCAGAACGAAAAGCTGTCGCTGGAACTGTTCTTCGACACCACCACCCACCGGCCCGATGGCGGCCTGGATGACGACGTGGAGGACGTGACCACGCTGACCGGGCCGTTCTACCAACTGGTGAAGCTCCAGCCCAAGACCCACGCCCCGCCGCGGGTGCAGGTGTCGTGGGGCGCGGGCTTGTTCATGCAGGCCGTGGTCGAGAGTGTGCAGCAGGAGTTCAGCCTGTTCAATGCCCAGGGCGTGCCGGTGCGGGCCACGCTGACGCTGTCGTTGCGCGAATATCTGTCGCTGGAAGATCAGATTTCGGGCGTCAAGAAGGAATCATCGACCTTCACCAAGCGGCGGGCGTTTCAGAGCACCGACACGCTGAGCCTCATCGCCTACGAGGAGTACAACGACGCCGCCCAGTGGAAGCTGATTGCCGAGTTCAACAAGTTGGACAATCCGCGCCGCATCGCGCCGGGGACAATTCTGGAGATTCCGCCCCTCGATACCGGGAGGCGAGCATGATCGCCCCCGCGCGCATCGACGAAAACGGCGAGGACTTCTACGTCCCGGACTTCGAGGTGTTTCTGGGCACGCGCAAGATGCCCCAGGATGTGGTGCTCGACGTGACCCAGGTGTCCTTCAAGAACAGCCTGACCGAGATCGACAGCTTCGAGATCACCCTCAGCAACCTGTGGGATCACGCCACGAGCAGCTTCAAATATAGCGATTCGGAGCTGTTCGACCCGCCCAAGAAGGTGATGATCAGCATGGGCTACCGGGGCCGCACCGGCCTGATCCCGATGATCACCGGCGAGATCACCGGCCTGCGCCCCACCTTCCCGGAGTCGGGCCAATCGACCCTGACCGTCAGCGGCCAGCACCTTCTGCACCGTCTGACGCGCCGCAAGCAGGAGTCGGACACCTACGAAAAAATGACCGACAGCCAGATGGCCCTGCGGATTGCCAAACGGCTCAGTATGAAGCTGATGATCAACGACGCCGCCAGCGCCAGGGAAGTGAAGCACAAATACGTGCTGCAAAACAACCAGTATGACATCGTCTTCCTGATGGAGCGCGCCCGCCGCCTCGGCTACGAGGTCTACGTGGTGGAGAGCCAGGACAGCGGCAGCAAGGAGAACGAATTGCACTTCAAGCCGTCGGACAGCGTGCAGCGCAAGAGCTATCGCCTGACCTATGGCGAGACGCTCATCTCCTTCACGCCCACGTTGACCACCGCCAACCAGGTCGAGAAGGTCACCGTCCAGGGCTGGGATCGCCAGCGCAAGCAGCCCATCACCGGCCAGGCCACGCGGCAGGAGCTACAGACCAACGGCGTGGGCCAGAAGGGCCGCCAGAGCGATCTGGACAAGGCGTTCAAAGGGTATGAAGAGGTCATCACCGACAAGCCCGTGCGCGACAACGCGGAGGCCAAGCAACTGGCCCGCCAGACGTTGGAGAACATCGCCAAGGATCTGGTGCGCGGCAGCGGCTCGACGATTGGCCTGCCCCTGTTGCGGGCCGGCACGGTGGTCGAGTTGGGCGGCATGGGCAGGCGCTTCAGCGGGCGCTACTTCGTGACCGCCACGACCCACACCATCGGCGACGGCGGCTACACCACCCAGTTCGAGTGCCGCCGCGAGGAGAAGCAAAGTTGAGCGGCCAGGCCCTGAGCGGCGTCCTCATCGGCATCGTCCACGACCTGAAAGACCCGGAAGGGCAGGGGCGGGTGAAGGTGCGCTTTCCGAAGACGGGCCGCACCAGCGACTGGCTGCGGCTGGCGTCGCCGATGGCCGGCAAGGAGCGCGGCCTGTTCCTGCGGCCGGAGAAGGACGACNNCGAGGACGGGCGGCTGGAAGGGGACGGCTTCGTGCTCGGCTCGCTCTGGAGCGGGGCCGACAAACCGCCGCCCGACGACGGCAACGCCGAGAAGAACAACTGGCGCTTCTGGCGCTCGCGCAGTGGGCACGTGGTGAAGTTGGATGACACATCGGGCAAGGAATTGATCGAGATCGTCCACAAGGACGGCAAAAGGCGCATCCTGATCGACGACCAGAAGATCGAGGTGCATTGCCAGACGGGCAACGTCATCGTGAAGGCCGACCAGGGCAACGTCACCATCAGCGCCCCGGCCGGCAACATGGAACTGGACGCCAACCAGATTTCGGTGAAGGCCAAGGCCAAACTGATCCTGTCCGGCGCGACGGTGGATATCAATTAGGGAGAAGGGTGTCATGATGGGCCAACCGGCAGCCAAACAGGGCGATCGCGTCGTGGCGATTGACATACATCAGATTCAGCCGCCGGCCACGTCGCCGCCGGTGCCCGTGCCCCACCCGTTCAGCGGCCTCATCGACGGCGCGTTGAGCGCGACGGTCAAGATCATGGGGCTGGCCGCGGCCACGGTGGACAGCACGGCCACCAACACGCCGCCCCACATTCCCATCGGCGGCACGTTCGTCATCCCGCCCGACAACAAGGCCACCATCGTGTCGGGCAGCAGCAGCGTGTTCATCAACGGCAAGGCGGCGGCCCGGCTGGGCGACAGCGCCAACACCTGCAACGACATCGCCATGCAGCGCGGCGGCCAGGTCATCGCCGCCGGCACAGTGCTGATCGGCGGCTGAGTAGCCTATGAAGATCAGGGGCAAACGATTATGAAAAAAGACATCATCGGCCGCGGCTGGGCCTTTCCGCCGGGCAACGACGGGCGGCTGCGGCTCATCGGCGGCGAAGAGAAGATCGAGCAGAGCATCCGCCTCATCCTGACCACCAGGCCGGGCGAGCGCCCGCTGCGGCCGGAGTTCGGCTGCGCCATACACGATCTCGTCTTCCAGGGCAACACCGCCGCGCTCCACGCCCAACTGCGCCAAACCATCCGCGCCGCGCTGCTGCGCTGGGAGCCGCGCATCGACCCGCTGGCCGTCGACGTGAGCCGCCCGGCCGAGAACGTGCTCGATATCCACCTTTCCTACCGGCTCCGCGACAGCAACGCGGTATTCAACCTGGTCTATCCGCTCTTCATCAATGAGGGCGCGCTACGCTAAGGTGACGTTATGCCTCTAGAAACACCGAACCTGGACGACCGCACCGCCGAACAGATCTATCTGGCGGCGCGGGAACGCATCCCCCTATACGTGCCGGAATGGACGGACTACAACGAGAGCGATCCCGGCATCGCCCTGCTGCAACTGTTTGCCTGGCTCACCGAGTCGATGCTCTATCAGATGAACCGTGTGCCGGAGCGGATGTACTTGAAGTTCCTGCAACTGTTGAACATGGAGCTGCGCCCGGCCGAGCCGGCCACCGTCCATCTGACCATGACCCCCGCCGCCGGGGCGACGGCGATCACCAGCCTGCCGCAACGGGCGCGGGTGGCCCTGCCCTCGGCCGAGGGGGATGAGGTCATCTTCGAGACGCTCACCGGCCTGGACGTGATTCCCCTGCCGCTGGCCCACGTGCTGGTCTTCGACGGCGTGGCCTTCGAGACGTGGACGCCGGCCAACAGCGAGGGGCAATCCAAATGGCGGCCGTTCGGCTGGACGGCGCAAACGGGCGCGGCCCTCTATCTGGGCTTCACCCCGCCCACCGGCCCGGCCCGCCCGCCGCGCCTCTTCCCGCAGACGATGCGCTGGCGCGTCTTCCGCCCGCCGACAAAAGAGGCCACGCCGCCGGAACGGGCCGAGGGGGACGCGCCCCCCGCCGTCGCCCCGCCGGTGACGCTGGTCTGGGAATACCGGCCGCCGAACAGCGCCCGCTGGCAGCCCCTGACCACCTTCAGCGACGAGACGGCCGCCTTCACTCAGGAAGGCTACGTCGAAGTCGAAGGCCCGGCCGATGCCGCCGCCTTCGCCGTCCATGACGTGACCGACGCCCACGTCTGGCTGCGCTGCCGGTTGGTGGCCGGGGCCTATCCCGCCGGGCGCGTGCCGGAGATCGCCTTCCTGCGCCCCAACGCCGTGGCCGCCGAGAATCTGGCGACGGTGCGCGACGAAATCCTGGGCGACAGCGACGGCGAGCCGGACCAGAGCTTCACGCTGCGCCGCCGTCCGGTGCGGCGCGAGACGTTGACGCTGCGCGTGCGTCTGCCCGACGACGCCGACCCGGGCGACGAGTGGACGCGGGTGGATGATTTTCTGGCCTCGGGCCGCGAATCGCGCCATTACACGCTGAACCCGACGGCCGGGGTGATTCGCTTCGGCGACGGCGAGCGCGGCCGGATTCCCCCCGCCGGGCGCGAGATCGTCGCCACGAGCTACCGCTATGGCGGCGGCCGGGCGGGCAACGTGGCCGACGGCGACGGGGCGCTGCTGGCGTCGGCGGCGGGCATCGAGGCGGTGCGCAACGAGCGCGAGGCGGTGGGCGGGCGGGATGAAGAGCCGCTGGAAGAGCTGAAGGAGCGCGCCCCGGCCAAGTTGCGCAGCCGCAACCGGGCCGTGTCGGCCGAGGATTACACCGAACTGGCCCGGCAGGCCGGCGGCGTGGCCCGCGCCCAGGCTTTCGCCCTGATGCACCCCGCTCACCCCGAGGTGGCCGTGCCCGGCGCGGTGACGGTCATCATCGTGCCCGACCACGACGACAACCCGCCCCGGCCCTCGCCCGACCTGAAGCGGCGCGTGGCCCAATTCCTGCATCCCTACCGGCTGCTGACGACCGAGCTTTACGTCGATGAGCCGGGCTACCGGCCGGTGAGCATCGAGGCCACCATCCGCGCCGACGCCTACGCCTCGCCCGGCACGGTCGAGCGGGCGGTGGACGAGGCCCTGAAGAAGTTCCTCGATCCCAAAAAATGGGTCTTTGGCGGCGACCTGTATCCGACTGCGTTCTATAACGTCATCCTCGACGTCGCCAACGTGCGCGCCGTGGATCGGCTGACGGTCTACGTCGATGGGCAGCCGCGCGACGGCCAGACGGCCGTGGACGGCCAGACGGCCGTGGACGGCCAGACGGCCGTGGACGGTCAGACGGCCGTGGACGGCCAGACGGCCGTGGACGGCCAGACGGCCGTGGACGGCCAGACGGCCGTGGACGGCCAGACGGCCGTGGTGAGCCTGCGCCGCCACGAACTGGTCTACAGCGCCGGTCACACAATCCGCGTGCTGCCCTATAAGGATCGGTGAGGCGGCCATGACTTTCCTGCTATTGGACGGGTTGAATGAGTGGCGGCGCGGCGAAGCCCTGCCCCGGCCCGGCGGCCCGCCGCCGCTGGCCGTGGGCGACACGCTGAGCCTGCCCGCCGCGCCGGGCGGCCCGCTGGCCTTCGACGCGGCCGACGGCAGTTTGGGGCGCTTGCGGCTGCCGCGCGGGCTGGCCCTCGATGGCACGGCCACGCCTTACCTGCTCGTCGGCGGCTCCGACGCCCATGTTCTTCGCTTCGACCGGGCGCGCCGCCGCTTCCGCCGGCTGCCAACCATTGGCGGCCAGACCGGCGATGCCCGCGGCCTGGTTGCGCCGCAAGCCATTGCCCTCAGCGGCGGCGCGCTCACCGTCGCCGACGCCGGGCGGGTGGTGGTCTACGACACGGCCACGCTGGCCCTGCTGGCCGTGTTGCCGCTGCCGGGCGAGACGCCGCTCGATCTGGCCGTCGCCGCCGGGTCGGTCTACGTGTTGACCGCCGGGTGGCTCTATCGCCACCGGCCGGGAGCGCTGTGGCTGGAGCCGGTGCTCAGCGCGGCCGGCACGCCCGACGAGGGCTTACCCGACCGCTGGCGGGCCGTTCTGGTCAATCGCGCCGGGCAGTTGTTGCTCTATAACGGCCGGGGGCTGGAGCGCTACGACGCGCGCGGTGGCTTCCTGGGGCGCGTGGCCGATGCCGGCGACGTCCGTCACGAATTCGACCCGCCCGCGCTCTATGCCGATCACCAGGCGCGCTTCCTCGTGCCGTCCGAAATGACCCGCGACTGCAACCCGCGCCGCCCGGCCGCGCCGCCCGCGCCGGAGAGCGCCGCCTGGGCCGCCGCGTTGCGCGCGCCCGATAGCCTGTTTTTCCGCCTGCCCGATGGCCGCCCCGTGCGCCCGGAAACCGACCCGGCCGTGATCGACGAGACGCCCCGCCCGGCCCTGTTCGCCGCCCGTGGCTTCTGGTTCAGCGAGCCGCTGGACAGCCGCCACTACCGCTGCCAGTGGCACGCCGTCGAAGTCGAACTCGATGCCCTGCCGCGCGGCAGCCGGGTGGCGCTGAGCACCTACTCCAGCGCCGGCCGCGCCGATGCGTTGCACATCCAGCCCGGCCAATGGGACGACTGCGGCGGCCTGACCGGCGACATGCGCGACGAGCCGGTCAGCTTCACCGCCCTGGTGCGCAGCCGGCCGGGCCAATTCCTGCGCCTGCGGCTGGAACTGACCGGCGACGGCCGCCGCTCGCCCCAGGTGCGCCGCCTGAAGGTCATCTACCCCCGCGACGCCTACCTGCGCTATTTGCCGGCCGAGTTCCAGCGCGACGAACCGAGCCGCCTCTTCCTGGAGCATTATCTGGCCCTGGTGCAGACCGAATGGGACGCCATCGAGGCCCGCGTGGCCGATTTCGCCGCCCTGGCCGACCCCCGCGCCGTGGCCGACGAACAGTTGCCCTTTCTGGCGGCCTGGCTGGGGCTGCCGCTGGAGGGGGAATGGTCGGCCGAGCAGCAGCGCCGCCTGCTCATCGCCGCGCCGTCGATTATGGCCCGGCGGGGCACGGCCGCCGGGCTGCGCGCCTATTTGCGGGTCTATCTGGAAAACATGACCGGCCTGACGGCGGCGCAACAGGGGGCGTACCCGGTCATCATCGAGGGCTTCCGCCAGCGGGCGCGGGCCACGCTGCCGGCCGGCGACGGGTTGGCCGCCGGGCTGCCGCTGTGGAGTCCGACGGTCGTGGGGCGGCTGCAACTGGACGTGTTCGCCACCGAAGGCGAGGTGGCGCTCATCGCCACCAACGACCCGGAGCGCGATCTGTATCACGCCCACGCTCACCGATTCACCGTCGTCGTGCCCGCCGCCTGGGTGCGCGACGCGGCGGCCGAGCGCATGTTGCGCCGGGCCATCGACGCCGAAAAGCCGGCCCACACCGCCTATGAACTGCGCCTGTTGCCGGCGCGGGTGGTGGTGGGCGGGCAATCGACCGTCGGCGTGGACACGATTGTGGGCCGCCGCCCGCCGCCGCGCCTCAACCGGGCCGCCCTGGGCGAGAGCGCGCTGCCCGGCCCGGACGAGACCGCGCCCGGCGTTCGCCTGCCGGGATTACGATTAGGATAACCGATAAGGAGCAAGTGCATGACCACACAAGAAGCAGGCCGGCCTTTGATCGGCCATATTGGCAACCACAGCCACGAGGGCGACAAGAGCCAAATCGGCACCGAACGCCAGCATTACTACGAAGGCAAGTTTATGAGCGCCCGCGACTTTCGCGACGAGCAGCACTACTTCCTGAGCCGCCGGCGCGCCCACAACCGGCTGCTGCACGGCTGGGGGGTCATCTGCGGCCTGAGCGTGTCCGGCCTGGAGCGCGACGACTGCCGCGACCGCTGGCTGCGCATCGGCCCCGGCGCGGCCCTCGATTGCCTGGGGCGCGAGTTGATCCTCGAGGAGGAGCTATGCCTGGAGCTGCCCGACCGGGCGACTGTCAAGCAGTGGGCCGAGGACGGGCTAGAGCGCAAGCTGGGCGTCGATCTGCTGCCCTTTCCCCAGCGGCGGCCGCCCGGCGCCGCCCGGCAGCAATCGGCGAGCAAGGCCCAATCCGCCCCCAGCGACGAAACTGAGCAGGAAACCGGCGACGAAAAGGAAGTGGCCTACCTGATCGCCCTGGCTTACCACGAGGAGCCGATCGATCAGGTCGTCGCCCTGCTGGATGGCGACTGCGAGCCGCCCCACCTGGAATACAATCGCGTGCGCGAAGGGGTGCGGGTGGTCGTGGTGCGCTATGACCCGGCGGGCCATTGCTGGACGGCCAAAGGACATGTAGGCCATGGCGAGCCGCCCTGCCACGACGATTGCGACGACGACCAGCCCGGCCCCGGCGGTTCGTGCGTCAAGCCCGATTGCCCCTGCGGCCGGGTCGTGCCCGTGGCCCTGGTGCGCGCCCGCGTCACAGCCGGCGTCTATCTGGCCGATGACTTCCGCCTAATTAACGAGCGCCAGGCCGACCGCGAGGAAGAGGCCACGGGCGCGCGCCCGGCCGTGACCATCGCCACCGGGGGCCGCCGCCGCCTGCCCACGCCGCCGTCGTTCCTGACCCACATCGTGCGCATCAACTGGCCCCACGGCGGCACGCTCGACCTGTCCGAGTTGGCGACCGGCGGGCGGCTCAACGGCCGCCTGGAGATCACCTTCGACCGCGACATCCAGCCGGCCGACACCTATGAGCGCCAGGCCGTCGACCAGTATGACCCGGAGCCGGGCGAGGTGAACGGCATCAATCGCTTCACCCTGCGCGTCACTTACGCCACGGCCCGCGACAACGTGGAGCAGGAAGTCAATTTTGACACACGGGCGCGGCTGGATCCCGACGACCGGCGCAAGGCGGTGTTTTACATCGACCCTAAAAGCTGGAGCGAGGACGAAGAGGACGACCGCCTGCCGGAGGGCAACGTCTTCATCCGGCTGCTGGGCGATTTCGTGCTCGATTGCCACGGCAACCCCATCGACGCCAACCACGTCGGCGGCCAGTTGCCGTCGGGCAACGGCGCGCCGGGCGGCACGTTCGAGAGCTGGTTCCGGCTGAAGCACGACCATTTCCACCGGCAACGGCCGCCCAAGGCGGCGCGGGTGACTTACTAGCGGGTGACTTACCAAAGGAAGGCAGACGATGACCGCGATAGCGATTAAAACCAACCAAAACGACCGAGAGGCGGGGTCGCCGGGCGAGACGTGCCGGCCGCGACCGCTGGTGCAGCCGCGCTTTTTCCCCGACCAGATATTGAACGACGCCGACCTGAACGCCCTGGTGGCCTGGGCGGGCGAGAAAGCGCAACTCCACCGCTACCGCGAGGGGTGGGGGGTGGTGTGCGGGCTGCGCGTGGGGCTGGCCGCCGGCGGCGACCGGCTGGCCGTCGCCCCGGGCTACGCCATCGACAGTTGCGGCCGGGACGTCATCGTCTGCACCGACGACTGCCGGCGGGCGGAGATCGCCATCAGCGATGTGGTGGCCGGGCTGGCCGCCGCCTGCGCCCCGGGCGAGGGCGAGTTCACCCTGGCCTGTTACCGCAACAACCGGAAGTACATCCGCGTGGTGGACGTGAGCGTCCATTACCGCG
>CXWJ01048373.1_pt1 | contig 11037 bp, 5 predicted proteins | sample 590841 | NCBI WGS metagenome assembly CXWJ01 (sample SAMEA3498367, study PRJEB10139) | wastewater metagenome | biome: wastewater treatment plant; material: activated sludge | place: Austria | collected 2015-01-21 | reverse complement strand
CTCGGTGGACATGGAAAATCACCAGATCATCTACAAAGAGTACATACACATCGGTATCGCGGTGGATACGGAGCGCGGTTTGATCGTTCCCGTGCTGCGCGACGTCGATCGTAAGAGCATCTCCCAGATCGCCTCGGAACTAGACGACATGGCGGCGACGGTTCGTTCCGGCCAGTTTGATCTCGATCTGCTCCAAGGAGGCACGTTCACGATCAGCAATTTGGGGTCCGTTGGCGGCACCTATTCGACGCCCATCATCAACCCGCCGCAGGTTGCCATTTTGCTCGTGGGTCGTAGCCGAATGGTGCCGCAGGTGATTGATAACGCGGTCGAATCGCGGCTGATGTTGCCCCTTTCGATCACGTACGACCATCGCCTGGTGGATGGTGCCGCGGCGGCGCGTTTCTTGAATGAGGTAAAGGGTTACCTGGCCGCGCCGGGGCGATTGTTATTAGCTCCCTGAGCGACGGCCGGCTTTATCGAAAAGCTGCTGCAAGGGCAACTCGAAACCGGGCAGCACCTTGCCACCCTTCAATGAATCGCCAACGACCAGCGTTTCGTGCTGGTGACGATCTTTATAAACTGCCACAGATTGCGATATTGGATCGATAAACCACACCAACTTCACGCCGGCAGCGAAATATTCATCGAGCTTTCGTTCCATTTCGCGATTTGTATTTCCGGCTGAGAGTATCTCAACGGCCAAATCGGGTGCGAGGGCCGGTACCGGCTCAGCGGGCAGTACTCTTCCCGGAAAATTCTGCCAGCTTAGGAAGGCAACGTCAGGTACGCGGATCTGATCTCCTAGAATCCGTAACGTTCCAGCTTCTCCGAGCACGATTCCTAAATCATGCCGCCTAAGAAAATCATTGAGGAAGTAACCCAGCGCCATCGACAATAGCGACTCGTAGTACCCCATTGTTTTCTCCACGAGGATGCCATCGATAAGCTCGCATATCCGATCCTCGGAATCCAGCACGCGCAGCAGATCCTGCTCGGTAGCGAATCCTGGTGACGGTATCATCCGAATTCGCTCCAGCGGAATTCCGCCCAGTTGTTCTTGCATTTCGGCGGCAGTGACGAATCCTGTGGCCATGGATAATCAACGATGGCTGTGGCTAGACTTGGAACGTGGCTAAAGTTCCCAACGAATTCATGCCGCCAGACGAGACGACCTCTCTAATTTTAATTATAGTCCGAACCGTCGCGCCCAGGAAATGGAAGCGGTTTGGCACGGGATTGAGGTATTATTGCTTCAGCGCTTGTAGCGGGAAGCACAGCACGGGAATTGCCATCGAGGCGACGCCGAGGATCCAACGAAAGTCATCGAGCTCCACGCTGTCGTCGGCGGTCGGCGGGTGATGGATGCCGAGCAGGATGACGAGGATTAGCATCGGCGTCCAGATGGCGGCCTGCTCCAGATTGAGCACGACGTAGCCGATTGCCACGACGGTGAACGCGCGGGCGATCTTATAAGCATCGCGGCCGAAAAGTGCGTAGATTGTGTGGCCGCCGTCCAGTTGGCTCACGGGCAACATGTTCAACCCGGTGATCAACATCCCCACCCAGCCAGCCATGAAGTAGGGATTGAGTTGAGACACGGCCACCCAAGAGGCCTTGTCAAGCCATTCCGGGTGCATCCAACCGATCATCCAGCGGACGATAACCGGATTGTAAAGTTGAATTTCGTGAGGGGCAGGGGTGACGGACAAGTCAAGCTGCTTCACACCGATATATAGGATCGGTGCCGCCACGGCCAAGCCGGCTAACGGGCCAGCGATGCCGATATCAAAAATTTGCTTCCGGTTCGCGCGCATGCCGTCCATGCTGATCACCGCGGCCATCGTGCCGATCAGACTGAACGGCACGGGGATGCAGAGGGGGTAGCTGGCGGGGATGTGGTAGCGCACCGTCTGTAAGAAATGGCCCATCTCGTGGGTCAACAGAATTGCCAGCACGGCCAGCATGTAGGTAAGCCCGTTTTGCCAGTTCTCGGTGACCACTCTCCAGATGCCCTCGGTAGAACCTACGAGTTGTGGTTGCCAATCGGCCGCGCCCACCCAAAACGTCGATAGGCAAGTGGCAATGAACAACAGAATGGGCAGGGCGAGTCGCCGCTGAGGCACGGATCGCAAATCGGAATCTCGCAACTCGGGAAGAATCGCCCATTCTGGGGTACGCATGGCGCTAGCCGTCACGGGCGTGACCGCGCGGCTGGAGGAAGGATCAACCTGATATGGATGGCCGGCTGAGCCAGTCGGTATAGGCGCCCCCGGCCGCTCGATGGGATCGTCCGGTGGAATTTGTTCGGGGGGCGTCGTGCTCATGCGGAAATAATACCAGATTGCGTTCCATAAGTCAGGCTTCCCAGCCCGACAATTCGCCACTTGCCTGCGTAGAAGACAAAGCTTGAGGTGCGTAAAGAAAAACCGCCGCTGTGCGGCCAGCTTTTTTATTCGACTCAGACTTCGATGCTTTTGACGGAGCTAAGGCCGCCGCCATGCGCGGCATGGAGACATCGTTCGGCACACTCCATCAATTTCAAAGGGTCGAAATTTTTCGGCACACCGCTGACAGTAGCGACGCCGGCGCAAAGCGTCGTGAGGGCGGTGGCGGCCGGAGCGCCCGGGAGCGCATCACTCGCCGCAAGTTGCGAGATAGCACTTTGTGCCACGATAACGGCCGTATGCCGTTCGCAATCACACAAGATGGCCGCCGTGCGAGACGCCGAAAGCGAAACCAGCGTCACATTTTGCTGATCTAATTGCGCGCAAGCGCGACCCAGCGCGCGCCGCACTTGAGTGCCCGCCAATTCCGCGCCGACATCCGTATGGTTGTCGTTGATGTGGGGCTCAAACAGCACCAAACTCAGTTCCTGGCGTCGCTGTCGGCAGCGATTGCCGGCGGCCGACAGCTTATGGACTAACATCGAAGTATTATTCGGTTCATGCGCGTGGTTTGCGGTCGCAGCACGATGAGCATTTGGGGCGTTGTATGCCGAGTGTTGCTGACCATGCCCCGCTGCTTGATCGGTGACCGCTTCACCGCCGAGAAATCGCTGCATGGCGGCGGATAGTTCGCGGGATTGCTCCAATACGCGATCGTAGTTCGAATCTTCCGCCGGCCTCGCTGCCGCAAATTCCTCAGACAAGATAGACATTTGCTCGTGGGCGTCGAGAAGTACCTGATTAAAATCACGCCCATCCCGGAGCTCGAGCGACAATGCGTCGGCCAGTTGATCGACTTGCGGCTGCAGTTGGCGGACCAATTCCGTGAGTTTCGATTTGGTCAACGTCCGATACTTCGCGCCCGCCTCCAACAGTTCAGGCAGCACGCGTAACTGACGTTGACCGACCAGCCGCACAAGCAATTCGGCTAGGTGCAACACCTGAGGCAGATCAGCTTCTGGCGGCGTCAAGGTGGCTAGCGTGGCCGTGTACTTCGGCATGGCGATCGCTTCGACGAGCCGTGGTGGAAGTTGCCAGCGCGTGAGAAGGGCCGCGCTCAGTTGAACGTGATCGAAACCAATCGTTGCACGTTCCAGGGCAGTGAGGTGGCAGTCCTCATCCATCACGCCTGTAAGAAACCTAACGTACGGCTTGCCCAACTCACGTACCAACACCAGAATGCCAATGTCTTGTAGCAACCCTGCGATAAAAGCCTCGTCGCCCGATTGTTGCCACAATTGTTCGCTCAGTAAGCGGGCGGCCACAGCCCGAGTCAGTGTGTTTGTCCAATACCATTGGAGCTGCTTCGCGGCCACTTCAGCGAACAGATTGTCTGGCAGGCTGAATCCCAGCACGAGCAACTTGAGCGGCTTGATCCCGAGCAAGGCCACGGCCTGATTGAGGTCGGCCACGGGTCTGCTCAGGCCGAACAACGAGCTATTTACCACGCGCAGGATCTTGCAGGTAAGGGCGGGGTCTTTTTCCAGGCACTCCTTGAGCTGCCGCGCGTCGACGCCCGGTTGCTCCGTCAATTTCACGATCTGCATGGCGACCGTGGGCCGGCTGTAGAGCGTCATCGCGCGGGCGGCGATCTGTTCGAGTTGGGAAGGGGTAACTTTCATGGAGTTTCGTTCGACCAAGCGCCACTTTTGCGCGCTGGCGCGCGCACCTGCCGCGCGTAGCACGTCACACGCAATTTGTGTGCTGATTTGTGCCGACTTGGCAAGTTTAGCTCACCGATTGCAGGGGACGCATTGCTAGCACAATCCGCACGCGCGAAACAATCGGAGGGAGTGCTCGTCGCGATCTGGCGAAAGTCGCTTTTGGGTAGGTCGAATTCGCGAAACCGATTACAATTTTCTGGCCGTGGCGGTAAGCGTCTGACGGCAGTGGATAAGGATATCGATTATGGTTCGGCACGACGCTCGCCTGCTTGTTGTTGTGGAATGCGCGCTGGCATTTGGAGGGTGGATTTGTGCGGCCGCGCTCTCGCTGGCTGCCGAGCCACGGCCGGTGCCCCTGGCCGCGCCCGATGTCGGCGAGCCACAATCGCTCGACGAATCGTTCCGCCGCGATGCGGCGTTGCTGGACGTCTGTTTCGTTGATCGCGCAACGGGTTGGGCGGTCGGCGAACGTGGCGTCATTTGGCACACGGCAGACGGCGGCGCAACCTGGCGTCAGCAAATGTCCCCCGCCCGCTGCCGTTTGAACTCGGTGTGTTTTCTTGACGCACGCCGTGGCTGGATCGCCGGCGGTAGCAGTAAACCCCATGCCACATCGCATGGCGTTTTGCTGCGGACCGAAGATGCTGGTGCGACTTGGGCCCTCGTGCCCAATTCAATCGTGCCCGCGATCGCTCGTGTGCGATTCTTCGATGCCAATCTGGGCGTGGCGATGGGAGATGGCTCCTCTTCTTTTCCGTCGGGTGTTTTTGCCACGCGCGATGGCGGTCGCAACTGGCAGCCGTTGCCGTCCGATCGAAATGGCTGTTGGTCCACCGGTGATTTTCTGGAGCTAGACACGGGTGCTGTAGCAGGATCTGCCGGCGCGTTTGCGTCGCTCGTTCGTCGCGAAGTAACCTATTCTCCATTGGCAGTGAAATCGCTGCGGTCCTTCCATGCCTTGCGACTCGCAGCACCGACGAGCGGCTGGCTCGTGGGCGACGGCGGACTCGTCATGACGACGACAGACGCGGGGCGCACTTGGCAGACGCCGCCCACCGACTTGCCGGATGCCGCCGGGGAACATTTCGATTTCCACGCGCTGGCGGTCGAGGGAGCGAATGTGTGGATTGCCGGCTCGCCTGGCACGCGCGTGTTTCATTCGCCCGACCAGGGAAATTCCTGGCTCACCTTTTCAACAGGCCATCAACCGCCGCTACGTGCACTATCTTTTGTGGACGCCGCGCGCGGGTGGGCGGTGGGCGAACTCGGTTCCATCTTGGCCACGGCGGATGGCGGACGCACCTGGAAGATGCAGCGTTGCGGCGCGCGACGGGCGGCGCTGTTCGCGGTCTTCGCACGGCCGACCGATGTGCCCCTGGAGCTTGTGGCAGAGGAGGGGGCGTCTGAAGGTTACATCACAGCGGTCGAGGTGCTCCACCCCGTGGCCACAGACGCGGCATCAGGGGTTGATGCGTGCGATTCGCAGCGCACTCGAGAGGCCATGTTGAGTGTCGGTGCATCCGCCGCAGAGACAGCGTGGGGGTTCCCGCTGCCGACCGACGATTTGGCTATGTCCCCCGCCGATTTGCTGGCCGCGTTGAACAAAGCGAACGACGGTCGCGCCGTGGAGCGCCTGCAAGGCCATTTGGTCCGCCAGCTTCGCATGTGGCGGCCCGACGTGATCGTGACCCATCACGATCATCGCGAGACAGGCCAGCCGAGCGCCGCCCTGGTCGAACAATTGGTTCTCAGTTCCATCGCCGCTGCCGCCGATGCTACGCAGTTCGTCGGCGTGGCCGCGGACGCGGGGCTAGAATCGTGGCAAGTGAAACGGGTTTACGGTTTGTTGCCGGCCGGTTCACGCGGCAACACGAGCGTCTCGACGGGACGCTTCTTTCCTCGGCTGGGCACAACACTCACAGATTGGTCGGCCCCCTCGCGCCGTTTGCTTGCTGCTAGTCCTTCGTCGGCAGACACGCTCGAACTCGAGCTGCTCGTCAATCACACGCCCAGCACCGATGGCCCGCGCGGCATGTTTAACGGCATTCCTCTTTCGCCAGGGGGCGAGGCACGTCGATCGCTTTCCATTCTGCCAGTCGATAATCTGGAAGAGCTGCGCCGCTCGGCCGCGCGCGGCCGGCAGATGCAGGAGTTGCTCGAACGGACGCAGGGAAGCGCGACCTGGGCCAGCCAGATCAGCACGCTGACCGAAGGGTTAACGCCCAGCGGCGGCGCAGAGTTGTTGTTCCAACTTGGAGAAGGTTACTGGGATAAAGGACGGCTCGATCTGGCCGCCGATACCTTCTACCTGCTGGCTCGCCGTGATCCAGACCATCCGTTGGCCGATGAGTCGCTGGTGTGGTTGTTGCAATTCTACGCCAGCAGCGAAACGGCCAATCGCGCGCCGGATCGAGGTGCGACGAGCGCGCGCCCTGTAGTGAAGCAAGACGACGTAGACGAGAGAGAATCTCAAGCGACTGCACGATCATCGCCGGAGGAAAACGGCGGCCTGAAACTGGTCACCGCCGTCGAACCGATCGGGCCAAACGCGGCCCCGGCCAACGGCCTCTCGCGCGAAGAGAGGCTGGGTCGCGCGGTGCAGCTTGGCGAATATTTGGAGGCCGCGCGGCCGACTCTTTTCGCCGAGCCCTCGGTGGGATTTCCCTTGGTCGTTGCACAGCGGCAGTTGGGTTTCGCCAATCCGGCCAAGCGATATTATCTCAAGCTGCGCTCGCTGCCGGAATCGGACGCCTGGCGGAAGTGTGCGGCGACGGAAGAATGGCTGGCACAGCCGGGCGAAGCGCCGCCGACCAAGGCCATCGTCAATTGCGTGCCGACGAGTGAGCGGCCCCACCTCGACGGCAAATTAGACGATGCGCTCTGGAGAAACGCTGAAGTGTTGCGGCTCCGCGCGGCGGCAGATGCCACGGCTCCCTCTCCCTCCAAAATTGACAAAGCAAAACAGCCGAAACGCCTAGCCGAAGTTCGCCTCGCTTACGACCAAGCGTTCATGTACATCGCCGTGCAATGTCCGAAAGCGCCCGGCATTCCATACGCGGCGGACAACCGCCCTCGCCCGCGCGATGCCGACCTCGCGCAGCATGACCGCGTTTCGCTGCAATTCGATACCGATCGGGACTATCAGACGAGCTTTGAATTAACGCTCGACGACCGCGGTTGGACGCGCGATTCCTGTTGGGGTGACGCCACCTGGAACCCGAACTGGTTCGTGGCGGCCACGGCGGACGAAACTTCTTGGACGGTGGAAGCGGCCATCCCGCTAGCCGAGCTTACGGCCCAGCCACCTGCGGCCAGGCACGTTTGGGCCCTCTCCGCCGGCCGAACCATCCCCCGCGCCGGCTACGAAACGTGGACCGGCGGCGAATCTGAGGCCGATTCGCCCGATCAATTCGGCCTACTGATCTTCAACTGAATCAGCTCGACAATTCTTGATTCACCACGGAGACACGGAGGGCAATAAGATGAGGTTTTTTACATAGGAGATCGCAGAGGAAGCAGAGACATTGGCTCGATCTATCTCTCTGCTTCCTCTGTTGCCTTCTGTTCATTTTTCTCTTCGTGCCTCCGTGTTAGTTCTTTTGGCCGTTCCCTCAAACATCTGTTGACATGGTATTCTAATTCGTTAGAATACGACTCCAGCGGGCCAAATGCCGCGGGAATGCCTTTGTTTTGTCTAACGGAGTGAATCATGGCCAGACCACCGAGTCCCCATCCCACCGACGGCGAGTTGGAAATTCTTCGCGTCCTTTGGGAGCGCGGCCCTTCGTCGCTGGGCGAAGTGTGCGAGTCACTGCGGAAACAGCGCGAAGTGGCCACCACCACCGTCGCCACGATGCTGCGCGTGATGCTAGACAAGAATCTCGTCAAGCGCAAGCAGTCCGGCCGGGGCCATCAATGGTCGGCCGCGGTGACGCATGCCGCCGCCGCCCGCTCCATGGTGGGCAAGTTGGTCGACGGCGTCTTCGACGGTTCGGCTCAGCGCCTGGTGGCCCATCTCGTCGAAGGGGGCGAGCTCTCGGCCAACGAATTGGCCGAACTACGAACCCTCATTAACTCAAATTCCGGCAAAGTTGCACGCAAAGGCGCGAAGGCGCCACGAAACAGAACATAAACCATAAAGGCACGAAGGACACGAAGAACAATTCTGACAGGATTTACAGGATCGACTGAATGAAACGATACAAAACGAAATTGCTGAAGCACTTGCTAATCCAATCCTGTCCATCCTGTTAATCCTGTCTAAACACCTTGTCTTCTTCGTGTCCTTTGTGTCTTTGTGGTTAAACGCTTGTCCTTTTTGCGGCTTAGCGCCTTGGCCTGAGTAATCCTTATCAGCGAGACCAGATCATGAACGCCCTTTTTCCAATTGAAGGTGTGGGATTGTGGCAGACGGCGGGCTGGACGATGCTCCATTTCCTGTGGCTGGGCATGCTCGTCGGCCTCGCGGCCATTCTCTGTCGGCTGTTGCTACGCCGCGCCGCCCCCAATGTGCGTTACGGAGTCGCGCTCGGCGTTCTCGTGCTGCTCGGCGCGCTCCCGATAGGGATCGCCGCGTGGCTGTTAAAAAATCCGCCGGCCGCGTTGCCACTCGCAGCCACTTCGCCAGCCCCCGCTTTTGCCGCGGCAGTGTCACTCGACGCCGAATCAACCGGTCCGATCATCGAACTATCGAATCGTGATGCGTCGCAGCCAGCGGAACCCATGCCGGCAGCCCCGGGCTTTGCCGAGGGTTATCCAGCAACGGCCGACGTAACGGCTGGTGCGGGGGTGGTAGACCCGCGCACAACACCCCTCACACTCGAATCGGCGCTCGCACGGCTCGAAGCATGCGTCCCCTATTTGCCCTGGCTATGGCTGGTCGGCACGCCGCTCACCTTTCTGCTGCTCGCGACCGGTCTGATCGGTTCGGAGCGACTGCGCCAGGCGAGCCGCGCGATCGACGACGGCCCGATTGCCGACGCGGCCGTTCGGCTGTTGCACACCCTGCAGATCGGCCGCCGCGTCACCGTGGCCGTGTGCGAGCGGATTGCCGCGCCGGTGCTCATCGGCATCGTGCGCCCGATCATTCTGCTGCCGCCCGCCGCGCTCACCGGCTGGTCGCCGGACGAAATCGAAATGGTCCTGCTCCACGAATTGGCCCACGTCCGCCGCTGGGACAATCTGGTCAACCTCGCCCAGCGCTGCCTCGAATCGCTGTTGTTCTTTCATCCGGCCGTGTGGCTAGTCTCGAATTGGGTCCGCCGCGAGCGGGAGACCTGCTGCGACGCCGTGGTGGTCGCCCGCACGAATCGCCCCCATGCCTACGCGGAAATGCTCGTTGCCTTGGCGGCTCAAATGCCGCGGAGCGTCCTGTTCCACCCGGCCGCGTCGAGCGCGATGGCCGCCGGCCCCTTGCGCGCCCGCATCCGCCACATCCTGCAATTGGAGGAAGATCCGATGCTCGTTTCCGGCAAGTCGTTCGCGATGGTCTTGGGAAGCGTCGTGATTGCGGCCACGCTGGCGGTGTTGTACCTACCGACGCTCGGCCAGGCGGAAGAATCTGCGTCCGAAAAATCGACCACACAAGAATCAAAAACAGAAGAATTAACCACAGAGGACACGGAGAGCGCCACTATCCCGCCTGAACTTGAAGCAGCAACGCAGAACAAGTTAAAGCAGTTGATGACTGCGCTACAGAATTACCACGACACGTATAAGAAGTTTCCTGCGTTCGCAAGTGTTGACGCGAACGGCAAACCACTGCTGAGCTGGCGTGTGCTGATTCTGCCCTTGCTGGGGGAAGTGAAGCTCTACGAAGAATTCCACCTCGACGAGCCCTGGGATAGCGAGCACAACCGCAAACTCATCGAGCGCATGCCGGAGGCGTTCAAGAATCCGAAGTTGAACGAACCGGGCAAAACGAACTACTTGGCGATTGTCGGCGCGGAATGCGTTTTCGATGGCACTCCCAAAGGCATCTCACTTCGGCAAATTCCAGATGGCACTGCGAAAACGCTCGCGCTTTTGGAAGCGAATGCAGATCAAAGTGTCGCGTGGACCAAGCCACAAGACTGGAGATTTGATCGCTGGCACCCGACAGCGGGTTTGGGTTCGCTGTGGGGTGACCACTGGTACGGAGCGCTCGTGGACGGCAGTGTGCGGCGGATCAACAACACTGAGCCTGCCGAGGAAGTCGGCATCCTGTTCACGCGTGCCGGAGGCGAGGCTCGCAATCTAAGTGAAAGCGAAGGTCGCGGCCATCTTACTCAATCGAGTGAAGTAGCTGGTATGGGGCGAGAATCGGGAAGCGAGGCGAGTAGCTCTCCAGTTGGTGCTTATGGTGCCGCCGGTCCTGAAGTTGGTTACCCGTCGTCGGTACGTGCAGTTGGAAACCCCACTCACAAATTCCCCTCCCTTGAAGACCAAAAGCTGGCGGACTTGGCTTGGAAGCGGCTCGGAATCGAGTTGGAACAGATTTCGGGCGAAGACCTGAAGCGCGTGCAGGCGCTTGGCTACGAGGGTGGTCTAAAGGTGACCAGTACGGGAATCGAATTGCAGCAGCAACAGCAAATGCAACAGCAGCAAGGGGTTCGGAGGAATGACATTCTCGTCGGATTGCACGTCTGGCCGACAACCAATCTCAAGCAGGTGGCTGAAATTCTCAATCGCGACGACTTGATGGAGCTCAATCCGCTGAAGTATTACGTCGTGCGGCTGGGAGAACCTGGGGCTGGCGGCGACGCATATGGTCGTGGCGGTTTCGGTGGTGGTGAAGTCGGGCCAAAAGGCGATACGGTCTTTTCCGGGCGGCTTAACGTCCAGTCCGATCGAACAACCCGCAGGCGACAGTCATCGACCGAACCGGCGCCGGTGGGAGGCCCGTGGCCGACGATTTCACCGCAGCCTGCGCCTCCACAGCTTGGACC
>CXWJ01037241.1_pt1 | contig 11037 bp, 10 predicted proteins | sample 590841 | NCBI WGS metagenome assembly CXWJ01 (sample SAMEA3498367, study PRJEB10139) | wastewater metagenome | biome: wastewater treatment plant; material: activated sludge | place: Austria | collected 2015-01-21 | reverse complement strand
CGGTGTGGGCCTCCGACTACGTGCTGGCCGACTACGGCACCGGCGCGATCATGGCGGTGCCCGCCCACGACCAGCGCGACCTGGACTTCGCCCGAGAGATGGACCTGCCGGTCCGCACCGTGGTGGACACCGGCGGTGAGAACCCCGAGGAGACCTACGTCGCCACCACGGGGGACGGCGTCTACGTCAACTCGGACCACTTGGACGGGCTGAACGACAAGGTCGCCGGCATCCGGGCCATCATCGAGCGGTTGGAGGCCGAAGGGCGCGGCCGGGGCGCCGTGAACTTCCGGCTGCGCGACTGGCTGCTGAGCCGCCAGCGCTACTGGGGCGTGCCGATCCCGATCGTGCACTGCGAGGCGTGCGGCGAGGTCGCCGTACCCGACGACCAGCTGCCCGTCACGCTGCCCGAGCTGCGTGGCGCGGACCTGAAGCCCAAGGGGGTCTCCCCGCTGGCCGGGGCCCAGGACTGGGTCAAGGTTCCGTGCCCGAGCTGTGGGGGCCCGGCCACCCGCGACAGCGACACCATGGACACCTTCGTCGACAGCTCGTGGTACTTCCTGCGCTACTGCAGTCCGAACGACCATACCCAGGCGTTCGACCCGGAGCTGGTCAACGCCTGGGGTCCGTGCGACATCTATGTCGGCGGCGTCGAGCACGCCGTGCTGCACCTGCTGTACGCGCGGTTCTTCACCAAGGTGCTGGCCGACATGGGGTTGCTGCGCTTCCGCGAGCCCTTCTCGGCCCAGCTGAACCAGGGCTTCGTCATCAACCGGGGCAAGAAGATGAGCAAGTCGCTGGGCAACGGCGTCAGTCTGGGGGACCAACTAGCGGCCTTCGGCGTGGACGCGGTACGGCTGACGCTGGTCTTCGCGGGACCCCCCGAGGACGACATCGACTGGGCCGACGTCTCCCCGGCCGGGTCCCTGCGCTTCCTGCAGCGGGCCTGGCGGCTGTCCGGTGACGTGACCTCGACGCCGGGAGCGGATCCGACAGGGTCCGCCGACGTCGGGCTGCGCAAGGCGACGCACAAGACGCTGCACGACGCCGCGCAGCTGATCGAGAACTACCGGTTCAACGTGATGATCGCGCGCACCATGGAGCTGGTGAACGCCACCCGCAAGGCGATCGACACCGGGGTCGGTGGGGCGGATCCAGCGGTGCGCGAAGCCGCGGAGGCGGTGGCCGTCCTGCTGTCCCTGGTGGCGCCCTACACCGCGGAAGAGATGTGGGAGCGGCTGGGCCACTCGCCGACGGTGGCCCGGGCCGGGTGGCCCGCGGTCGATCCCGAGCTGCTGGTGCAGGACGTCGTCACCGCCGTCGTCCAGATCCAGGGCAAGGTCAAGGCGCGGCTGACCGTGTCTCCCGACATCTCCGAGGCGGACCTGGAGACTGCCGCGATGGCCGACCCCGCGGTGGTGGCGGCGATCGACGGCCGCGAGGTGCGCAAGGTGATCGTGCGCGCGCCCAAACTGGTCAACGTCGTCGTCTGACCCGGGTCAGGTCAACCGGCGACGTGCTCGACGTTGGCGTCGGGGCCTGGGAAGACCAGGCTCTCGTGCCCGTCGTCGGACCATCTGACGAGGTAGGGGGGAGCGCCCTCCGCTCCGCGTACCTCGAGGATCTCCCCATCGCGGACCTGGTCACCGACGTGCGGGCCGTGCACGACGAGCCGATCACCCTTGACGGCGTACATCGTTCCTCCTGACCGGAGGTCACCCGGGCCGGGTCGACCGACGGGCGGCCGCCACCTGTCCAGCATGGCGCGCAGGCAGGCGTCGCGCCAGGTCTCGTGGGGTTCTGTGACGCACCTCCTGGCGCGCACGCGCGACCCGGGTGCACGATGAGGAAAAGCCATCCACGCGCCGTCGTGGGGCCCACGACGGCCGACAAGGGAGGACGTCGTGACCACCACCAAGACCTGGCGCGTCGAGCTGTTCCTGTACGAAGAGGGCGACCACACCAAGGCGGACGCCGTGCTGCACACCGACGCCGGGACCGAGCTCCGAGCGTCCGGGGTCGCCCGCAAGCATCCGATCGACCGGCAGGTGCCCGAGATCGGCGACGAGCTGGCCACCTGCCGTGCGCTGAGCGAGCTGTCCCATCTGCTGCTCCTCGCCACGACCAACGACATCGAGGAGAACATCGGCGGGCCCGCCACCCTGGCCCGGTGACCAGCACCCGACGGTAGCCTTCGGGCATGACCGCGCCGGGCGTCACGGAGCGCACCGTGATCGTGACCGACTCGACCGCGATGCTCCCCGACGACGTGGCCGCCGACCGGGGCATCGTCGTCGTCCCGCTCCAGGTCGTGATCGGCGCCGAGGTCTTCGACGAGGGCTCGCCCGGCGCCACGCCCGCGCGGGTGGCGGCGGCGCTGCGGGAGTTCCTGCCGGTCAGCACCTCACGACCGGCGCCGGCGACCTTTCTGGCGGCGTACGACGCCGCGGTGGCGGCGGGAGCGACCCGGATCGTGTCGATCCACCTCTCGGGTGAGATGAGCGGCACCTTCGAGTCGGCACAGCTCGCGGCGCGCCAGGCGGCGGTGCCGGTGATCTGCCTCGACACCCGGCAGGTCGGGGTCGCGACCGGGTACGCGGCCCTGTCCGCGGCCGATGTCCTGGCGGCGGGAGGCTCCGCCGAGGAGGCGGCCGCCGCGGCGCGGGCGCGGGCCGACGCCTCGGCGTCGTACTTCTACGTGGACACGCTGGAGTACCTCCGCCGGGGCGGCCGGGTGGGCGCTGCCAGCGCACTTCTCGGCGGTGCGTTGGCGGTCAAGCCGCTGCTCACGCTCACCGATGGCCGGGTCTCGAACCGCGAGAAGGTGCGCACCGCGAGCCGTGCGCTCGGGCGGCTGGCCGACCTCGCGGTGCAGGCGGCAGGGTCGGCTCCGGTGGACCTGTGCGTCTCCCATCTCGCCAGTCCCGACCGGGCGTCCGCACTGGTCGACGCGCTGACGTCTCGGCTCGGGGAGAACCTCGCCGGCCGGCCGGTGTGGTCGGGTGAGCTCGGTGCCGTGCTGGGGGCCCACGTNNGGATGGTCGCGCTGTGTGTGGCGCCTCGCCTGGAGTCCGACGCCGGCCCGACCGACTGATCGTCGCCGGTCGGCGGCCGGTCACCGTCCACAGCCGTGTCCGCGACATCACTTGTCCACAGGCGCGGCTGCGGTCGACGTCAGCAGGAGCGGGTTCGGCCTAGGTTGCGGGCATGCGGCGAGGTCGGGGGAGTGACGAGCACCGAGCAGCGGTGGAGCGTCGCCTGGCCATCCTGGGCGAGGAGCTCGCCGTCCTCCACGGTGGACCCTTGGTCGAGCCGGAACCTCACGACACCGGGAATCGAGGCGAGGCCGACCCGGCGCCCGACCCGGCGTGGCAGGGGGAGCCCGGCGGGGAGCCCAGCTGGGCGGGGGGCGGCGTGCCGGGTTNNGTGCTGCGCACCGGGTCCACGAGCGTTCCGCTCGCGACGTCGTCGGCGTCGCCGCTGGCCACACCGTTGCTGGCGAGCATCCCGGGCGGCCAGGGCTCGGCACCGGCTGAGCCAAGCATCCTGGTGGTCGACGTGGCCGGCCGGGTGCGACATCCGGGCATCGCGGTGCTCGAGCCTGGCGCCCGGGTGGTGGATGCGCTCGACGCGGCGGGCGGCGCCCGCCCCGGGGTCGACCTCTCCTCGCTCAATCTGGCGCGCCGAGTGGTCGACGGGGAGCAGATCCTGGTCGGGGTCCCCGGCGGGCAGGTCCGCGCTGCGGAGACGGAGTCTCCCTCGGGGTCCGGCGGCGAAGCCCCGCTGGTCAACATCAACACCGCGGGCCAGGCGGAGCTGGAGGCGCTTCCCGAGGTCGGCCCGGTGACCGCCGTGGCGATCATCTCGTGGCGAGAGGCCCACGGTGGCTTCAGCTCCATCGACCAGCTGCTCGACGTGGACGGCATCGGCGAGGCGACGCTCAGCTCGGTCACGCCGTTCGTGACGGTGTGAGGAGTGCGGTCGTGGACTGTCGGCGGAACGCAACTCCTGCCCATGGGGGCGGTCGTGCCCGACCTGCGGATGCCGTTGGTCGGCGCCGCAGCCTGGGCGGGGGCACTCGTCGGCCTCGCCTGGCCCACCGCCCGCCTCGTCGCCACCCTCGGTGTCCTGGTGCTGGTCACGCTGGTGCTCCGCTGGGGGCAGGGCCGTCGTCCGGCGACCTGGTCGAGCCGGATCGGGGCGTGGCGGTTGGTCGTGGCGCTGGTGCTCGTCGCGGCTGCCGCCGGCACGGCTGCCCAGGTGCGGGTCCATCGGGTCTCGCACAACCCGGTGGCCACGTTGGCCCAGTCGCGAGCGGCCGTGGTGCTCGACCTGGCGGTCTCGTCGGACCCGCGTCTGGTCGGTGGCAGGTTCGACGACCAGATCGTGCTGCGCGGACGAGTGGACCGGGTCGCCGTCGGCTCGACCGCCCACGAGGTGTCGGTGCCCGTCGTCGTGCTGGCGCCGGTTCGGTGGGCGAAGGTGCGCCTCGGGGAGCGGGTGAGGTTCTCCGGTCGTCTCGCGCCGAGCGAGGACCGTGACCTGGCCGCTGTCGTGCGTCCCCTCGGCCCCCCGCAGACCCTGCAGGCTCCGGCCTGGTGGTGGGACGCGGCCCACGGGGTGAGGACCGCCCTGAGGGCGTCGGTGGCCGATGTGCCGGCGGACCGCCGGGCGCTGGTGCCGGCGCTGGTCGTCGGCGACGACCAGGATCTCGACCAGGCCCTTGCCGATGACTTCCGCACCACCGGACTGACCCACCTGCTCGCGGTCTCCGGCACCAACCTGACGCTCGTGCTGGGCTTCCTCCTGGTGCTGGCACGGCTGGTCGGTGTGCGCGGTCGCGGGATGCATCTCGTCGGGGCCTGTGGGGTTGTCGGCTTCGTGATCCTCGCTCGGCCCGAGCCCAGCGTGCTCCGAGCGGCCGTCATGGGGTCGGTGGCCCTGGCCGCGCTGGGCTCGGGCGGCACCCGGCGGGGTGGTCGCTCCCTCGGGGTGGCGGTGGCTGGCCTGCTGCTCGTGGATCCGTGGCTCGCGCCGACGCCAGGCTTCACGCTCTCGGTCCTGGCGACGGCAGGGATCGTCTTCGTGGCCCCGGTCTGGCGCGACGCGCTGTCGGGCTGGATGCCCCGGTGGCTCGCTGAGGCCGTCGCCGTCCCGGCCGCTGCTCAGCTGGCCTGCACACCGGTGGTGGCGGCCCTCTCGGGACAGGTCAGCCTGGTGTCGGTGATCGCCAACCTGCTGGCGGCACCGGCCGTGGGGCCGACAACCGTGCTCGGCCTCGGCGCCGGCCTGACGGGGCTCGTCTGGCCGCTGGCCGGCCGAGTCCTCGGCGTCCTCGCAGGGGGCTTCGTCGCATGGATCGTGGCGGTGGCCAGGCACGGCGCGGCGCTCCCGCTGCCCGCGTTGGACTGGGGACGCAGCGGTGCGGCGGTGGCGACTCTCACCGCCCTGTGCCTGTTGGCCCTGCTGCTCGTGCCCAGGATGCTCCGGCACCGAGCCGTGACCAGCGCAGGCTGCATCCTGCTGGCGGCGCTCGTCCTGATCCGAGCGCCGACTCCCGGTTGGCCGCCGGAGGGCTGGGTGGTGGCGATGTGTGACGTCGGCCAGGGAGACGCGCTGGTGCTCAGGGCAGCCGACGGGGCGGGCGTCGTCATCGACGCCGGACCGGAGCCCGCGCTCGTCGACGAGTGCCTGCGCGGCCTCGACATCGACCGTGTGCCCTTGCTGGTGCTCACGCACTTCCACGCGGACCATGTCGACGGCATGGCAGGGGTCGCGCGCGGACGTCGGGTCTCCGCCGTGGAGGTCACCGGCCTGGCCGATCCACCGGGTGCCGCGCGGGCGGTCTCGGCACTGGCCGGGCGGCTCGGCGCACCGCCGGCCCTGGCGCCGTACGCCTCGACGCGGCGGATCGGCGACGTCACGCTGGAGGCCGTCTGGCCACGCCCCGATCATCCGTCCACCGGGCCCGGTGACGGGAGCACGGCGAACAACGCGAGTGTCGTCCTCCTCGCCGAGGTCCGCGGGGTGCGGATCCTGCTGACCGGGGATCTGGAGCCTCCTGGCCAGGAGGCCTTGGCCAGGAGCCTGCCGGGCCTCGCCGTGGATGTGCTCAAGGTGCCTCACCACGGGTCGCGCTACCAGGATCTCGATTTCCTGACCACCCTGGGAGCACAGGTGGCCCTGGTCAGCGCCGGGGCGGACAACGACTACGGACATCCCGCTGAGGAGACCCTTGCCGCACTCGAGGACGCGGGCTCGGCCGTGTTCCGCACCGACCGGAGCGGCGACGTGGCCGTGACCTTGGTCGAGGGGCGGCTGGAGGTCGAGCGGCACCCCTGACCCGACGCACTCGCTCGGTCGGTGCCGTGTGGCAGGCTGGACGCACCATGGCAGCGATCCGTCCGGCAGACGTCCTCGGCCGGGTGACCCTGGTCACCGGCAAAGAGGAGTTCCTCAACGAACGGACGATCGGCGCGGTCCGCGACGCGGTCCGCCGCCATGATGCCGAGGCGGAAGTGTCGGAGACGATGGCCGCCGACCTGACCCGCGCCGGCCTGGGGGAGATGTCGGCACCGTCCCTGTTCTCGAGCACCAGATGTGTGGTCGTCCGTGCTCTCGAGAACCTCCCGGAGGAGTCGGTGGAGGGCTTGCTGGGCTATGCCGCGGTGCCGGTGGAGGACGTTGCCCTGGTGCTTGCTCACGGGGGTGGTCCCAAGGGCTCCGGCGTCCTCGCGAAGCTCCGCAAGCTGGACACCGTGGCCGAGTTGAAGTCCGGAGAGCTGCGACCGTCGGAGTTCGCCGGGTTCGCTGCCGCGGAGGTCCGCGCGCTGGGGGCGGCGATCGACGAGCCGGCCGCGGAGCTCCTCGTGCAGTCGGTGGGCCACGATCTTCGTTCGCTGGCCGCCGCCGCTCACCAGCTCTGCAACGACTTCCCGGGGGAGGCGCTCACGTCAGAGAAGGTGAAGCGCTACTTCGGTGGGCGGGCGGAGGCCAAGTCGTTCGCCGTCGCGGACGCGGCCTTCTGGGGACGACGTGAAGCCGCGCTGGAGGAGCTGCGCTGGGCGCTCGAGGGTGGCACCGCCCCGGTGCTGGTGACCTCGGCGTTCGCGGGGAGCGCACGCGGCATCGCGCGCTACAAGGCCGCCCCCCGAGGGATGCGCGAAGCCGACCTCGCCCGCGAGGTCGGGGTCCCGCCCTGGAAGCTACGGACCATTCGCGACCAGTCCCGCGGCTGGTCCGACGGCGGGGTCGCCCACGCCATCATGGCCATCGCCCGTGCCGACGCCGATATCAAGGGAGCCGCCAGCGACGCGGACTACACCTTGGAGCGGTTGGCGCTGACCATCACCGGGCTGCGCGAGCAGCGCTGACCCCGACGCGCGGGGTGCTCCGGCGGGCCGACGCCGGTCACGAGATACGTGAGCCCGCCCGGCGGTGCCGGACGGGCTCAGGTGGTGCTGCCCGAGGCGGGGTGCAGCTGCTCAGAGGGACGCTGAGCGCTTGGCGATCGACGACTTGCGGTTGGCGGCCTGGTTGGCGTGGATGACGCCCTTGGAGGCGGCCTTGTCGAGCTTCTTGCACGCGTCGCGGCCGAGCTCGACGGCAGCGTCCTTGTCACCGGCGTCCGCGGCCTCGCGGAACTTGCGCACGGCGGTCTTCACGGACGACTTGACGCCCTTGTTGCGCTCGTGACGCTTCTCGTTCTGCTTGTTGCGCTTGATCTGGGACTTGATGTTCGCCACTGATCTGCCTCGTGTGCCTTCGCTGGTCGGTGCTGGGAGAAAGTCTTGGCTGGTCCAGGCGGTCGCCGGGCAGGCTGACGCAGGACACGCGAGGAGCAACGCTACCAGCGCCCGCGGAGGGCGCCCAAATCCGACGTCAGGTCCAGCCGCGCCGCTCCGCGAGCCAGGCCCAGGCGACCTCGGCGCACCACGCCTGGTGCTGACGCAGGTACGGCGAGCTCGGCGGCACCGGCTCGCGACTCTGGCGCAGGAAGTAGCCGGTGAGCAGGGCCAGGATCACGTCGACGTGCTCCGCCGGGACCTCGCGGGTGAGCGTGCGCTCGCGCAGGATCCGTTCGACATCGAGCCCGTCACCGCGAGGACCCAGCAGCAGGAAGACGCTGTCCAGCCAGGCGGCGCCGACCACAGGCCAGTTCCAGTCGCAGATCCAGGTCCGCTCACCCAGGATCAGGTTGTCGTCGCGGACGTCGGTGTGCACGAGGGTGTCGCCGGCGGAGACCTCGGCGAAGCCGGAGGCGAGCGACGCTGCCTCGGTGAGCCGGGACGCGGTCATCGCCGGGAGGGTGGCGGGCGCCTCGAGCACCACCTCCCATGCAGCCGCGAACCCGGCGAAGTCCTCGGCGAACGTGGTTAGCTCGACTCCGGAGGGCGCGGGGGTGAGCCGCTCGGCCACCAGTTCCAACGCGTCGAGCCCGCGATCCAGGTCGTCGAGACGCCAGGGGCGCCGCGGCAATCGCCCCTCGGCGTACTCGAGACCGAGGATCACCCAGTCGTCGTCGACCGACCACAGCAGTCGGGCGGCCGGCAGCCCGGCAGGCAGGGCGAGCAGCTTCCTGGCCTCTTCCCGGTAGGCCTCGGCGAACGGCCGCTGGGCCTTGGTCGAGGCCGCTTTCACGAAGTGCCGGCTCCCGTCGGCGCAGAGCAGCACGGAGGCGAAGCCCGGGGTGTACCCACCGCCCTGCGAGCGCGCCTCGATGACCGGAGACCCGCACCGATCCTCGACCAGTGATCGCACCTCCGGGGGCAGGAAGCGCCATTCGAGCCGGCGTGCCGTGCGCCCGGGCGGGGGTGGGGGCGTCACGGGCATGGCGCCATTCTGGGCTACCGGCCGGGGTGGCGCCTCCGTCGGGGCTGCGGCTGCCGACCGCGGTCGCGGGTTCGGTCGTCGGTCCTGCGCCGTGGAAGAATGGGACGTCCCCGCGCAGGCCGTCGGCCTGCCGTGCCACCCCTGAACGCGAAAGACGCCTCGAGCCTGCCGTGACCGCCCAGACTGCACCACAGCCCGGTCACACCGACCCCGCGATCATCCGCAACTTCTGCATCATCGCCCACATCGACCACGGCAAGTCGACCCTGGCGGACCGGATGCTCCAGCTCACCGGAGTGGTGGACGCACGCAGCGCCCGCGCTCAGTACCTCGACCGGATGGACATCGAGCGCGAGCGCGGCATCACGATCAAGAGCCAGGCCGTGCGGATGCCGTGGACGGTGCCCGCCGACAACGCTGCGGGAGCCGACGCCGGAACCTACGTGCTGAACATGATCGACACCCCCGGGCACGTCGACTTCACCTACGAGGTGTCCCGGTCGCTCGAGGCGTGCGAGGCCGCGGTGCTGCTGGTCGACGCCGCGCAGGGGATCGAGGCCCAGACGCTGGCCAACCTCTATCTCGCCCTGGGCGCTGACCTGCACATCATCCCGGTGCTCAACAAGATCGACCTGCCCTCCGCCAACCCCGAGAAGTACGCCGCGGAGCTGGCCGGGATCATCGGGTGCCAGGTCGACGACGTGCTGCGGGTCAGCGCCAAGACGGGTGAGGGAGTCGCCGCGGTTCTCCATGAGATCGTCAAGCAGACCCCGGCTCCCGTAGGCGACCCCGACGCCCCTCCGCGGGCCTTGATCTTCGACTCGGTCTACGACACCTATCGCGGGGTCGTGACCTATGTTCGCGTGGTCGACGGCCACCTCAGCCACCGCGACCGGATCAAGATGATGTCGACGCGCGCGGTGCACGAGATGCTCGAGGTCGGGGTGATCAGCCCCGAGCCGGTGAAGGCCGATCGGATCGGGGCGGGTGAGGTCGGCTATCTGATCACGGGCGTGAAGGACGTCCGTCAGTCCCGGGTCGGTGACACGGTCACCTCCCAGCATGCGGGGGCACAGCAGGCGTTGGGCGGCTACAAGCACCCCAACCCGATGGTGTTCGCCGGCCTCTACCCGATCGACGGCGACGACTACCCCGACCTGCGCGACGCGCTGGACAAGCTTCAGCTGAACGACGCGGCGCTGGTCTACGAGCCGGAGACCTCGGGGGCTCTCGGCTTCGGCTTCCGGTGCGGCTTCCTGGGCCTGCTGCACATGGAGATCGTGCGCGAACGTCTGGAGCGCGAGTTCGGACTCGACCTGATCTCGACCGCTCCCAACGTCGTCTACGAGGTGACGATGGAGGACGGCACCCGGCAAGAGGTCACCAACCCGAGCGAGTACCCCGCCGGCAAGGTGGCCGAGGTGCGCGAGCCCGTGGTCCGCGCGACGATCCTGACCCCCTCCGACTTCATCGGCACCATCATGGAGCTGTGTCAGGGAAAGCGGGGGTCNNCCGCTGGCCGAGATCGTCTTCGACTTCTTCGACCAGCTCAAGTCGCGGACCAAGGGCTACGCGTCGCTCGACTACGAGCCCTCGGGCGACCAGACGGCAGACCTGGTCAAGGTCGACATCCTGCTGCACGGCGACCCCGTCGACGCCTTCTCGGCGATCGTGCACCGGGACGCGGCGTACGCCTACGGCGTGATGCTCGCCGGCAAGCTCAAGGAGCTGATCCCGCGGCAGCAGTTCGAGGTGCCCATCCAGGCGGCCATCGGATCCCGGGTGATCGCCCGGGAGACGATTCGAGCGATGCGCAAGGACGTGCTGGCCAAGTGCTACGGCGGTGACATCACCCGCAAGCGCAAGCTGCTGGAGAAGCAGAAGGAAGGCAAGAAGCGGATGAAGATGGTCGGCCGGGTCGAGGTGCCCCAGGAGGCCTTCATCGCCGCCCTGTCCAACGCGGAACCGGTGGGCAAAGACCGCAAGTGACCCCCGAGGTGCTGCCGGGTCAACTCGGATAGCGCACCCAGAGCCGGGCGGGGGCTCGCCTCGCCGTGAGCCCCGGGTCGCGAATGCGCGGAAAGCCGATGGCGGAACCGCCCGCGGGTCGTCAGGATGGCGTCATGAGTGGTCCGAGGCTGGTGAGCGTCAACGTCGGCACGCCCGAGGTCTGGGAGTGGGCGGCGATCGGGCGCAGCTCCATCC
>CXWJ01006406.1_pt1 | contig 11037 bp, 10 predicted proteins | sample 590841 | NCBI WGS metagenome assembly CXWJ01 (sample SAMEA3498367, study PRJEB10139) | wastewater metagenome | biome: wastewater treatment plant; material: activated sludge | place: Austria | collected 2015-01-21 | reverse complement strand
CACCAACCTCGACCAAGACTCCGGTCCGCTCCTCAACCACCGCATCAATGACACCGTCGATACGATAGGCAACAGTCGGGATTGCACAGGCAGCGGCCTCAATAATCACGGAACCAAACCCTTCCCGATAACTCGGCAATACCAGTACGTCGGCACTCGCCATATACCGCTCCGGCTCAGAGGTCGCCCCAAGCCACCGTACCAATCCAGGGACATTCAACTTCCGTCTCCCCAGCTGATCCATCAACCCCTCTTCATCTGGTCCAACGAGCCAGAGTTGAACCCGTGGGTTTGCGGCCGACACCTTGTCAAATGCCTGGAGCAAATCATGAATACCTTTATCCTTAGTAAGCCGTCCGACGAACAGAAACACACACTGGTCTTCGTCCACATCGAACTCAGTACGTAGCTGATGCCGCGATTCGCGGTCCGGCCTAAAACGGCAAACATCAACACCAGCGATCGAACCAGGCCCCAATACCGAAATGCCGTCAGACCCAACAACCCGCTCCTTTTTGAGGAACCGGCTCTGTGACGGGCTATCCGTGAAGACGGTCGAGGCCAATTGAACGATCAGTCGATCGAATGTTTTCAATATATACCGAACAATCCCCGTTCTATTGGCCCAGACTTGGCCGGTAAACGTATGGTGTCGAAACCTGATCCCTGCACAACAAGCCGCGAGCATGGCCAACAGACCGGCTTTGGGGGTAATACTGTGCACCGTCGAGAACTTTTCCCTGCGAAATAAGGAGAAAAGAAAAAGAAATGCACGCAGGTCTCTGAATAGAGACACTTCCCTCACAATTTTTAAATCAACTACTCGGATGCGCGGATCGATGCGATCGGAGAGCGGATAAAGCGAAGCATTCACGCAGAGTGTGACCGAGTACAAGTCTACTAAGGCCTTCATGTGTGTCAGCAGGAACGCATTGACGACAAAAGGGGTGGTTGCAACAAAACAAATGGATCTCAATGCCTGAGCTCAATGAAACAGTGTCGGTCTCGCGTCGAACCCATCGTGTACTGGCCACAAGGACCGTCGGTGACAATACGCTCTTTGTCCGTGCAACCGGAGCATAGAGACCAATCTTTTGGAAATTTGTCGGATGGGTCTCATAAATCCAATGCTGCCACAGAGAACCGGTTGCGAAAATGAGCTCTGCATTGGACAGTATTGATTTTACTCCTGAGTCCCTACAAGACTATTTGCGAGAAAATCCTGATAGCCGCGTAAGCTGAACATGCATGATTCGTTTCAGATACTTTGCAAGAGAAAAGGTGCTGCCTAAGGCAAACAGCATCCAACTGATATGCTGTGCTTTGTAAAGCGAAAACAGACTACTCAGGTCTCCCTTTTCCATAGGCCACAGCTCCGCGCTTAACCCAGCGTCTCCGTAAGGGGCCTTGTGCATATAGGCCAGAGGGCTTTCAATTCTGACGACGCTGCTGTTTGCGCACGCGACCTGCCGCCAAAGATGGACATCTTCGGCGTACCGCTTATTCGCTTCAAATCGAAACGGAATCTGCCTTTTCAGCATGATTGTCGGAGTAGAAAGCCTGGTCCCAAACACCAGATCCGGCACGCGTATCCTCGTGATCGTCAGCTCATCGGAGACTTGAGGCAGTGTCTCATCAGCTCTCACCCACAGACATCGATGACCTGAAATATCGATGTCTGGGTTATCATGCATAAACCTATACTGAATCCGTATTTTCTCCGGATGCCAGGAGTCGTCTGCGTCTAAGAAAGCCACGTAGGGCTGGGTCGCAGCTTCCCACCCTGTGTTGCGCGCGGCAGATGGGCCTTGATTGTGAGCCAATACCAGCACCTTGACCCAACCTGGATAGCCTGAAACAAGCTGCTGCAGCGAGAACGACGTCTCATCTCCGCTGGCATCATCAACCAGTAGAACTTCAGCCGGTTTTTGAGTCTGACCCGCTATCGACGTGACTGCACGGCCTATGGTTGCACCGCATCGAAAACATGGGACCACGACGCTCACCGGAGCGATCGCACCGTCGCCCATTTATGTCCTCGTCCAATAAGCAGGCTGACCCATGAGACGCCTGCCAAAGTCGAGGGTCTTGCGGGCAATCGGCTCCCCGAAGACATGCCAGAGTAACAAGCGGAAATATGCTTTCGTCACCGAGAAGAACCAGCTCCCGGAAGGGAGCCGCTGCCCATGCATCCGTTGCGCGCGCCTTGTCTCCTGCAACACCCGTAATGTAGCGGCAGGATGGCTGCTCTCTCCGTTTCCTTGTCGCATTCCAACCGTTACCAAGTTCGTGATAAACGCGGCATCGGCGGTTTTTAACTCTCGTAACAACAGTTCATAATCCCCTGCGATCCGAAAAGATTCGTCAAATCCGCCATGCACTTCGAACAAGCTTCTGCGATGCATCATGCCCGGATGCGGGATACACATACTCTTCAAGAATCGCTGTCTGAGCCTCTCCCACGGCTCGCCAATCACATAGAGCCGTTCCCCTCCGCCGTTGAGAAGCATGATTTGCCCATATGCTACGCGAATGTGGAGAGGGAGCCTTGCCAATTCCTCGGCCATCCTGCTTAGCACATGCTCATCCCAAAAGTGATCATCCGCCCCCAGGAAGCAGATCCACTCACCGCGCGCCCGAAGCAACGCTTTGTTCCATGCGTGGTAGATGCCTCGGTCAGGCTCGGATACCCAATAGGTGATCTTCTGCTGGCTGGCTTTCAATAACTCAACCGTACCATCGTTGGAACCTCCATCGATGATAATCAATTCTCTATGCTGGTACGTTTGCAGGACAACGCTGTTGATGCACTGCTGCAACGTAGCCACCCCGTTGTAGGCTGCAACAACGATCGATATCAGAGGTGGAACGGGGTGTGTACCTGAATTGTCCAATCGACTGGCCTAGAAACTACAGAGTCGGCAGGAAACACACAGTGACTCACCGTGATTCATGCACCATCATGCTATGCCCGACACCGCTTTCGTTGGCCCCATGACAGTAGCTCACCGGCGGTAGTCCCTAAAAGATGGAATCTCCCCATCAGCTTCGCGCTGCATAAAACATTTGCCTATTACGTTCGGTGGCACCTAGTCGAACAATTTGCATGAATCCGGCCTGTCTCAAGTTCGATTCAGCTTCCTGCTCAGTCTCATGCCCCTCGTAGAGCACCTCGTTATGCCGCGCAATAAAAGCCCATGCACGTTTCTTGTCCTTTACCCAGTGCAGCACCGACAGAGCGGAAACAATGTCGAACCCCTTCAGTTCTCCTTCCCATGGAAATGGAGCATCTAAATCCAAGAGTCGATGAGCCACTTCCACCTCAAACGCGCGTGAGGCAAAAGCCGCCGCTTCGAGAATCTCCTTATCCACATCGATGCCAAGGCATGCCGCTGCACCATAGAGCTTTGCATGTATCGAGAGGAGACCCATATTACAGCCCAGCTCCAACAGTCGCTTCCCTTTGAAATCTATGCCCTTTTGGATGCGATCCCATCTCAACATCCAAGGTCGCTCGCCAGGAAAATTGATTCCTGCAATATCAATCGAGTAATAGCCGATATCCACGCCTGGAGCGGAGGCATGGGCTCGCGCCGCAAGACGCCAAGCATTAGCCAGTACTTCCAGATTCGGATCAGCCCGAAGTCTCGCCCGTTCCATAAACGCAGGTTCAGGCGCCTTATTGGAGACGGATGAGGAGGGTGTGCTTGATAGGAAACCGAGAAGATGCTTGCTCCCCCGCACGAACGCCCTCAAGACCAGTCCAATACCTCGTACATCCCGCAAACGATTGAAGAGGGAGAATTCGCTTCTTCTCTCGCACGTCCCCAGACCAAGCATGTCACGCATCATGCATCGCCATGGATGATCCAAACAAGCCTGATCAAAGTCAAACATACTTATACTGCCCTGAATATTTCTCCCTACATTATCCCGATGGAGATCGCCATGCGAACAACCATTCCGGTTCAGCTCCCACGTAAGTTGAATGACATTCCAAAAATCGATGAGTGTTTCTTTCGGCCTCCCAAATGTCGGATCATAGCCTTGTAATGCTGGCAGCACCTCCATCTCAAGCTGTTCCCACTGATCTTTCCGCTTATAGCTGTGAGCCTTCGGCACACCACGTATGGAGGACAACCGTTTCAGAGCAAGATACTCATCTTCCAGTGAGTTGTTTCGATTCCTTATACTCGCGGGTGTAAGTCGGCGGATCTTATGGATCGTTCCGCTCGATTCATACACGCGCGAGTCCGAACTGAACTTACTCACATTGACAAGCTTTGCGCTCTCACCCAGATTACCTCGGATGAACTGATCCCACGCTTCCTGCTCTTGAACATACCGGAGCATCTATATCGCCACTCTTCGCAGATAAATGCTCTGGTAGATGAAAAATCTCGTCAGATCCAAGGCGCGGCTCATAGGATGCGTTGAAGGACAATGTTCAGCAAAGATCTTTCGGAGAGTCCGAATATGCTCCCGCCGGGGGGCTTTAGATAACCCGAGTGGATTATTCCGGTATGCCGTTCCAACGACTCCTGAATAGTGCCAGGTGCATCGCTGGCTGAGGCGGATTTTGAGATCCCAGTCCTCATAAAGCCTCAATGAGGAATTGAATCCACCAGCGGCCAAATAGTCCGCTCGTGCGACAAGGTAATCTCTTGGGATAAACCCACTGAGGTGCCTGATAAAGAAAGAGAGGTCACCCTCTCGTATGCGCCTACGAGAGGACACCAGCGATAGCGACTTCCCCCTTGTATCCACACTGACAACATCCGAGAAAGCAATCCGCCTTACACCCGAAGACTCCGCAATCACTCTCGCTTCCTCGGCAAGCTTCTGTGAACTCTGGTAAAAGTCATCAGCATCTAACGTCGTAATGTACTCGCTCACGCTTTGCTCAATGGCCTTGTGGCGGCTAGCGGAAACGCCAAGAGGGATCTCATTGAATATTGGCTTAATGCTCCCACTCCGCACATATTCGCGAATAATTTCTCGGGAGTGGTCCGTGGAGGCGTCGTCTATCACCACTACTTCGGCAGGTCGTAGCGTTTGAGAGAACACGCTATCAAGACATTGAGGAAGAAACTGCGCATTGTTTCGATTCGCGATAATTACGGCAATTGAAAGCATTGCTCAGGCTGTCGCTCTATCAATAATCTGGGATCTATCTCACTATCGTTTTAGTCCCTGGTCGTCCTCTGACTCGCGTCCGACTCGGAGGAACTGGCAGATACAGTGCCGCTGCTGGACAACCCATCTAGAAAGAATGCCGTATTACATGTCTTAGCATACAACATGTACTGTTGCGTTTTCATAAAACCATACACCTCATTGCTCATCATATCTTCCAGTGAGCTCTGTAATATCTCAATCAACACGCATGTAGGACGATATCTCTCCCAATCATTTGATTTCAAAACAGCCAAATCTAGCCCTTCGACATCGATCGACAAAAAGTCTATCAGCGTTCCGCCAGGTAGGTGCGAGTTCAATATCCTATCCAATCGATCAACCGGCACCTGACAAGTTGACTTCACATGATACCGCTTTTTCGCCAAACTCGTCTGTACAGATTGACCATCAAATGTATTCATTGCCGGCTCATTAAATTGATAGTAGGTAAGCTCTCCAGGCGAGTCAGATATGCCAAGCTGGAGATGGATATCTCTTCGGCGTACAGACTTAAAGAGAACACCAGTGCTAGGATTAGGCTCAATATTTATTCCGAACCAGCCGCGCTTGTAAAAGTAATAGGTATTTGAAAACCGGATTGGATGATGCGCGCCCACATCCACATAGAAGCCATGAGGTTTCTTCTCAAAAATCCGGCGGAGTATCATATCCTCCCCTTCCTGCGAATACGATTCGAGCCCCTGCCAGTTAGACGGGCTCATTCCACTCCCCCTCATCAACTCAAGAAATCGTCCCGAGACAAACTTCCTAACGAAGCGTTTCAGCATGGTCCTTCTTTATAGCCGCGATTGAATAATGTGGCTGCGAGCCCTGAAGAGGGCGCAATCGGGCACTGCGAGAAATAAATACGCTTGTGGTCCAGGTATATGGATTGATTGGACCAAAACCATGAAAGTCTACTTGCAGCAAATTCAAATTGTCCCTCAAATATCTGGACGTTGTCCGATGCCAGTCCGCATTATCAAGAATGACTATTCCGTCATCCGCCAGATGACCATGTACGAGTTCGGCACAGGCCTGCCTATAGAGTCCATCAATAACAATGACGTCGACTTTCCCCGGCAATCTCCCTATGGCGTTTACGTAATCCTCTTCCTTCTCGCACAATTCGATAATTTGGTTATCCGCGACCGCACGTTTTACTTCTTCATACCACTTCCGCTCGTGCTCGACTGAGTACACACATTTTGCCTTTCTTGCCCAGTAGGCCGACGAATTCCCACTCCCATACTCAAAGACGACCATTCCATGAAAGTCGATGCTGTTCAAATACTCGATAGCCGGGTAGGTATACCATGGGATCTTGGCGTTATTGGCATCCACACATTCCCACCTGCGGATGGTCCGATACTGTCCGTACTTGACAGCCAGCGTGTTGAAGTTCTGCAACTGCTTCCCGACACTCTTCGGCAAGAGTTTCGAGCAGCACCTCAACCAAAGATCTTCAATGCCCAACTCTCATTCCTTTCATACAGAACGCGTCTACCTTCATAAAGAACATCCTCCTGGTTTTACTACTGAACAGGTCGAAGATAAATCCGGCCAGCATATACCCGGCTACCGTCGCAAGCGCTGCACCAACAATGCCGTAATGCGGGATCAACACCATATTAAGGCCCACATTAGCGATCGCGCCAGATAGAGTCCTGTACAAAGCAATGTGCTGGAGGTTTTCACTCAACAACCAACTACTGCTCGCGGTTCCTAGCGCTACAAATACCCCAGCCCAGACATGGATCATGAGTACCGGGCCAGCATCGCGGTACGCAAGACCATACAGGATCTGCACGATCCAATCGCTCAACAATGTCACAGGCAACGCGATCGCTAGAGCCACTAAAACCATTGCGCCATACAGCTTCTGCAGTCTGTCGTAATAGAGCACTTGGTCGTTACTCTTTGCGCTCAGAATGGCGGGGAACAATGAATTAGTCACGATTACCGGAATAAAATTCCAGACCTCCGATATCCTCGCGGCAGCAGCATAGATCCCCACCTCCCTAGCGCCTAATAGTTCCTTAATAATTACTTGGTCAATTCTCATGTAAATTGCTATGGAGACCTGGGAAAGCATCAGCGGCCAACACTTTTCGAGCATGGCCACGGCAACATCTGAATCGAATCTCAGCCAAAAAGCACCAAGCCTCTGCCGGTGATATGACCACAGAAGACTTAGAGCCAAAGACACTTGATCGATTAAACTCACCAGCACGAACCAGAAAAGATCGGCATGAATGAAGACAAAATACAACTTCAAGACAGAAGAGAGAATAAGCTGAAAGATTTTAGGGATGGCCACGTACTTGGAAAGCACTTTTGATTGAAAGTAAGAATCGACGACCTCACAACTTTGAAATAGTAAGCCGCTAGCAATGATATAAATGTAGAGTTTTGTCTCTGCGTCATTCGTGACAACCTGCAGCATGACACTTAAGATCATGAGTGTAATCGCAACACCTGTCACCTTGAGCCAAAATGCCGTCCCCAGATAAATATCCCGCCGGTCCTGATGATTGACCAGATCACGCACTAGGATGCTGTCCAAACCTACCCGACCCAGAGCAGAAAACAGTGCCACAAAAGCCAACGCATAACTATAAGCCCCGAACTGTTCCGGCCCTAAGTAACGCGCTACATAAATCCCGACGAACAGTCCGGCGAGGATGCGTAAGACTTGCTCAACAAACATCCATGAGGTATTGAAAAGATACCGACGGAATCCTTGGTGGGCAATCACCCGCTCAGCAAGACTTTGGATGGTTGTCAACATATCGGCTATCATTTAGCAAAAGTGATTTGACCTCACTGAGCTCAGTCAGCGGTGTCTCTATGGAGCGGGAAACGGCCTAGAACGCGGTGGTCCAACCTGCAGGCATTCACATAACCACCACATCGTTCACATCGATCTCCACCGCTGCCGCTTGTTGGATCAGATGTACTCCGATCACTAACCGATGTCGCTTCTCTTTCCGTAAGAGAATCCCATGAATTCCCTGCAGTGGACCACGAACCACTTCCACCTTCATCCCTTCGTGTAGATAGGGATGAGGATCATAAGGAAGGACGCTTATCATGAGACGGCGCAATGCGTCGATCTCAGGCTCTGGAATCGGTTCAGGCCGACTTCCACTCCCGACAATTTCAACGACGCCGATCGTCTTTTGTACCGGCGTCTTTTCGTGCTGACCGAACCGCACAAAGCAATAGCCGGAAAACAACGGGACCTCGATCTCTTTTTTCCTATCCTTCCACTGGCTCAGCCGTTTGACCGTCGGAAGCAGCGGCTCAATTCCCTGCTTATCCAATTGATCTCGCACCAACTTCTCGTGACGAGACTTCGTTCTCAGGGCATACCAGTTGAGATTGTTTGTCTGGTCTGTCTGGTCCATGTGGTTGATCTCGTCTGTCTGGTCTGTTTGGACTATTCGATCTATCTTGTCTTTCTGGTCAACTGACCGGACAAACGAAACAGACCAGGTAGACATCTCCCATCAGATAGACGGTTTTTGATGTAGCTTCGCCCTCTCACTTACAGTGAATAGAAAACCGGTGCCTTGCGCGCTTACACCAACAATGTCAGCGCAATAATCTTGCTGTCTGGAACCTGATGATGCTCCAGTTTGGTACGGACCCCAGTCTGCTGATCGAAGTTTGCCAGCAGCACCGCATCAAACTGCCATTCCCGCAATACGTCCAACGACCGCACGGGATACGACAGAAACGATTCCTGCCGTCCATCATCCACAAATCCCACCAATGTCATCTGCATCTCACGGAGCGACAAATAGGTCATCTCCGCAAGTTCACTGGTTCCATAAATGACGACTCGGTTCATTCCATTCCGAGCCATCTGAGACAGGGCTTCCCGGAGTCGAGCACGTAGCTCGCGATAATGAGATAGCGCATACTCCAGGCGAAGGGACGTCAGCCTCGACTTCTCAGCAGACCCTTCCGGCGTCAATACGTAGCGAATACGGCGGGAGGGAATCGTGGTAATGGCGATATACCCGTTTCGGACCAATCGCTTCAGGTACAGATTGGCAAGCCCCAAGGCCACCCCGAGCTTGGCCGCAAGGGATCGCTGTGTCACCCCGCCATCTCGCTCCACCTCGGTCAGCAAGAGCAGATCTCGTTGGCCTTGCAGATTCATGGAGTTGTGAGGTCTCCACCGATACGTTCAGAATATGAACATATACGTGAGATGGAGTCAAGGCCAATAGCGCGAGCCCATCGTATATCCTGCTAACACTCAATGTTAGATGTGGTGTATGACGAGAGCTGAAGGGGTAGCAATCACCTGCCTAACGGCGGCTGCCACGTTGTCGACCGTGAAATGGTCGAGGCAATCCCAATATGAACAGGCATCACCGATACATTTGTCACAGGTAGGAACATCTGGGCGGAGCACGACTCCCGTTCCTAGTGGCTTCCATCTCACCGGCAAATTGTTCCGGCGAGGATCAAACAGGCTGACCGTGGGGATGCCCAGCGCTGCCGCCATGTGGGCCGGCCCTGTGGCTCCAGAAACGACCACATGGGCGTTCGCGATCACAGCCATGAGCTGGCGAAGCGACAATTGCCCCATGCAATTCATGATCTGGGTTGGGATCGGTGTAGGTGGTGGGGCACTGGCTTCAAACTGTTTCTTTTCTGACTCGCTGCCGGTCAATATCACCCCATAACCGGCTTGTGCCAACTCAAAAGCCAAATCCCGGTAAGACTCCGGTCGCCATCGTCGCGCCGAAAGGCCTCCCGGATGAACGACGACTCGTGGACCGGGCAGACTCGCCCACAGCGATGTCCCGATCGTTCGCTCGTGCTCAGTGACGAACAGAGTTGGAGGTTGAACCTTTCGGGGACTCAATCCCAGGCCTCTCAACATCTCGACGTTGTACTCTGATTCATGTTTGGAAAACTCACTGCGATGTTCATAGATCCGTCGATTCGACAAGGGACTATACCAGCGATAGCCCGTCGCGATTCGAATCGGCACCCGTGCCAGCCAGGCCGCCCACATCAAGCGGCGAAACGGCTTGAGAAACACCGCCACCTCAACTCCGTGTAAAAAAGCACGACGCAATTCTGTCAACGGATCTGTCAGACGAATGGTGCGGACCGCATCCACATCAGGATGATGCTCAAGCAGCGGCGCCACGGTGGGGCTGGTTAAGAACTCGACTCTGACGCCTCGTACGAGTTCACGCAGTTGGGTTGCCACGGGGAGCGAGAGAAGCACATCGCCGATACCATCTGGGCGAACGATCAAGACATTCATTGACATGGGGCGTGAGCCGTTAACCTTGGCCGAATAATATCACCCACGGGGGTCAGCCTATCGAGGTGAAGACCTTCCAATTCGGGAGCGTATCGACAGACCCGGCTGAACGGAGCACATCGCCGATACTCTTTAGGACAAGCGATCAAGACGTTCATTGACATGGGGCGTGAGCCGCCAACCGCAGACGAATGGCATCAACCACGTGAGCCGGTGTAATTACGTGAAGACATTCCAATTCTGGAATATGTCGGCAGACACGGCTGAAACAGGGGCTACATGGAACCGGCCCACTCAGGATCTGATGGCCATCGCCATAGGGTCCGGTCCGAATCGCACTGGTCGGTCCAAACAACGCAACGACAGGAACCCCCAGTGCCGACGCGATATGCATCGGGCCGGAGTCGTTTGTCACCATGGCGGATGCGGATAAAAGCAGTGCCGGGAGATATTTCAACGGAAGCTCCCCACACAAATCGATAAACGGACTTGAAGTCAGGGTCCTGAGCTGATTCGTGGAACGACGCTCGTCCGAACTTCCTATGACCACAACCGGCCCAAGC
>CXWJ01001294.1_pt1 | contig 11038 bp, 12 predicted proteins | sample 590841 | NCBI WGS metagenome assembly CXWJ01 (sample SAMEA3498367, study PRJEB10139) | wastewater metagenome | biome: wastewater treatment plant; material: activated sludge | place: Austria | collected 2015-01-21 | reverse complement strand
TTCGTGCAGTGGATGCAGGCGTATCCCTGCCCAAGGAATACATCCTGCGTCTGATTGGTGAACTCTCCGGGATGGGTCCTTTACTGGAACTCATCGCCCGCTCGGACATCGAAGACATCGCCATCAACCTGGGACATATCTATGTGTACACGACCAGCAATGGCTGGGAACATGCGGGTGCTGCACCGGATGGGATCGGCGATGCACTGCGAGTCATGATCGACCGCGCAGGACAACGCGCGCCAACACCCGATTACCCGATTGCCGATGCGATGTTACAGGTTATGGTTCCGTTGGTGGATGGAACCGTGCGGAGAAAAGGTGTGCGTATCAACTATGTCATGCCACCTGCCTCGCCTTACGGTGACACCGTTACGTTGCGTGTTTCGAATTATCGAACAGCATCTGACCTCACACATGGCAGTCTTGCGTTGTTATGTCAGAATAGACTCCCGCCTGTCCCGCGTCCCAAATTCGATCCGAAGGATTTCCCGCGTGGTAATGGCATTCTCACGCCCGAAGCCGCGAATTATTTGTTGAGTGTCATGGTACATGGCGGGACGCTCGTCATCGCCGGCACCACGGGTTCGGGCAAGACTTTTGTGGGTCAAAGAATTCTCCAGGAGATGCTGGACTACTACCCGCGTGGTGCGATCCGCTTGTTTATCGTGGAAGACAGTAATGAAATTATCCTCAATGGTTGGAATGGGGATGGCAAAACCGATACGGGCAACATCATCTACACCGTGACCCGCCCCGAGATCCGTGGTGGTCCACCACCCGTCACCATGTATGACTTGATCCGTTCTGCTTTGCGTTCGCGTCCGCATGGAGTCGTCATCGGTGAAGCGCGTGGTGCAGAAGCTTGGGAATTGATTCGTGCCGCAGCGACTGGGCATGGACATTCTGCTTTCACCATCCACGCCACCAGCGCCGAGCATGTCTGGCCACGCTTTTTGCAGGTGGTACAGGCTCATCCGGATGCGGCGCGCATGTCGGAGATCCAGATCGCGCAGTCGTTTGCAGAAGCAGTCACAGCAGCCGTGTATATCGAACGCAATCCGCAGCATGGACAGATCGTGCGCGAGATCGTGGAGGTGTCCACCATTGTGGAACGCACCGCTGCACGTCCATCCTTTTCCCCGTTGTTCAAATTTGAAGCCGGCAAGGGACTCGTTCCCACCGGCAATCGTCCCATGCGTCCGGGCTTTCGCGCCACGGACTTGAATATTTCTGAATCCATGTTCAAACCATAGGAGACCCATATGGCAAAAAGATCGAAACGATTACCTCAAATGATTGCAAGAGGCTTTGAGATTATGTTGAAGTCCATCCCTGCAGACGCCCTGGTCAACCAAACCGGGGCAGAAGAGGCTATTCAACGCTATCGTGTTCGCCCGGATAATCATCTTACAAGTGCGTTTTCCGATCTGTTACAGGAGATAAATCCTTGTATCGATTCAAAAAAACTGCAGGAGGCAGACGTTGATATCGCCCTCCTGCAAGTGAAGGCAGATCTTAAGTCATGGAGTTTCCAATGAATGATGTGGGAACAACCCATGCTTTTGTGTTGAGTAAAGGGTTTGCGCAGGTCGGCAATCACTCGGCATTGATCGGCGAGGATGACACCAGACGCCTGTTTGCCGAAGTGTATGCCGACCCGGATCGTCCTGATGTGCGACCGCAGGAGGCATACAAGTCCATTCTCTCCTCCATCCAACCTGGCTGGACATTACGTTTACTCCAATTGTTCTGGCCTGACCCGGAACCGAGGTTGGAATTCCAGAAGCAGGTCAGCCAATGGGAAACTCCTGTTTCAGAGGGCTTGGATATTCTGCATCAGGGCTTATCGCTTGCCGTGCAGGAATATCCACTTCCCTTTGTGCGGCGAACTGTATTGGAATTTGTATTACCAGGTGATGAGGGAATTGCCTGGTGGGAGGGACTTGTGGGATTGTGTGCCGGCTTTGGGTTACGAATTCGGTATCTGGATCAAGCAGAAATCGAAGGGTTGACCCGCTGGATATTAAATCCAAATCTGGTATACAAATAAGCTTCTAATTTTGATTAATTTGAAGAAGCCATTAATGAGATTGATATCCTTGTGCAGAACACCGTAACGGACGTTTTGGAACTCGCGGATGGCGGTGAGAGTACCGGGTGAAAAATTGAATGAACTGGCATTTGAACACGTGAAGTAAAGTGTTGGTGGCTAAAGTCTACTCAAAATGAGAGGGACATACAGGCTTCTCCAAACAAGATACGCGCCAGCCACAATGAGCATGACCGCGCTAAGGCGATATACATGTGGAAGGAATCTGCGATACCACTGGGCAATTGCGCCTTTTAGCAACGCCGTACCAAGCGCAACGCCCATCAGGATAACTGCGATGCCCAAAGCATATCCACTGAACATAATTACACCTGAAAGAAAGCCAGAAACTGTAAGACTTGCGCCAACAATGGATATGAATACAGGTAAAGTACAACTTAATGAAGCCAATCCGTAGCCAACCCCAAACATGAACGCTGATTTTGGATTCCTTGTGCGGGATGGGTTGATTTGAGGCAGGGACAGGGAGAACGGAAATGGTTTGCCAGCCAAAAGCCATAAACCGAGAATAATCAACGCAATGCCTGTGATCAATGACCCGAAAGGCAGATAGCGCACAATAAACCTTAACCCGATTGATAAGATCACAGCCACTATGCTAAAGACCAACAAAAAGCCGCCCGTAACCAGCAAGCCAAGTGTCAAGCCTTCAGCGGCACGAGCCGCAAAACTCCGCTGTTCGTAATCGGCTTCGCGCGAGCCAAGATAGAAGGATACAAAAGTGGGCAACATCGCCCAGGCGCAGGGATTGAACGTAGCCAGCACGCCCGCTGAAAAGGCAAAAGCAAAATTCAAGGTTTCCATGTTAGAAGCCAGCCTCCTTGATTACAAAGATGGATTCTGCCAGCCGCCGCCCGAGTCGATATGCTTCTTTCACGGGCAAGGTCGTTGCACCTGGATGTTTACTTAGCCATGAGGAAGCCGCTTCGTTTGAACTGAAAAAATTCACGTAGTCACAAAATGAACGTCGGATATCTGCTGAAGCATCTGGAGCCACTAAAGAAACAACGGCTTCGGGCGGCTCAACTTGCTCCACACCGTCCGCTGTGATTTTCACTCGCACTGGAGTGCCTGTGGTTGCGCACGGCGACTCAACTTGGACTGTCTGCCCAAGTAGCCCTGGAAACATCAGCGCGTCCAACGCGCACCAGGTAAACAAGGTTCGGTCATTGATCGTGAAGCGATGAGGCGTTGGACGAAGTGTCAAGCCTGCACCGACAACGTTTCCCTCTTCATCAAGTTCAATGCTCGGCATTTGGCGCAGGATGGTTTCGAGTTCTTCGGATGAACGTTCCATCACCGCCGCAATACGCGCGGGGGATACGGGCTTTCCCTCCGCCAGGAGCAGTATCAGGTGGTGAAACAGGGCATACCCTTGCGCGCTACCGCTTTCGCGGAAACTGGCATCCAGTACTGTGGTTAGTTCTTCGATCTGCTGGTTTGTCATAATAGGAACTCTCCTTCTTTAATTGTATAAACTCATGGCAGGAGTTTTTCCAACTCACTCTTGAGGGCGTCGTAAGTGGATGGAACCTGATCCCGATAAACGATAATACCTTTGGCATCAAGAATGAGAGTGGTATCCAGAGCGTTCACCTGATAAGATGAAGCTACCTCAAAATCGGGATCGAATGCCCAAACATACACCCCATTACCTGCGGCTTGCTTGAACTGCTCCAGACTTTCCGCTGTGCTCGATGCGTCAATATCAAGCGCAATAATGTTGATACGATCGCCATATTCTTTTTGCAGTTGCGCCAGAGCGCGAGCCTCAGGAATGCAGTTGCCGCACCAATATGCCATAAACAGGATAATTGTGGGTTTACCCTGATTTTCGCTGAGGACGAAAGTCTTTCCATCCAGTGTCGGAACGCTAAAATCTGGGGCAATATCGTCGACGTCGCTTCCAGATTGCGGCGATTGGGATGTGTTTTGGAATGGGGTTCGGGATAGGGTGAAAGTCGCCGCTACGCCAATAATTAGAAATAGGGGTATGCCCCATCGAAGTAGATTTGGCGAGCGCTTGCTTTTTCCAATGCGATTTTGATAGGATTTGGTTTTCATTTCAATTCCTCATTCGAAGCCAACGTAAAGAGATGACGGATAACCTCTGGCGGGGGTGGGACATCGCTGTGAAAGACCAATTTTCCAACAGGATCAATTACCAGAAATGTACCTAACCCGTAAACGTCATAATCTTCGAGGAATGTGGGAGTATCCAGCACAGCCCAGCGATAATTCGGTTGGTTGATCGCGTCTGCATAACTTTGCCAGTATTCTGGCAGGTCTGGGATGTAGATGTCCAACACAAGTATATTCATACTGTCTGGGTTTTGCGTCTTTGTTTCCTCGCCAAGCAAATACAAACTATATGTACACTCTCCACAGCCAAAGGAAGTCGGCAGAACCAGCAAGTATTTCCCCAATTCCTTTGAAAGGACAAACGTACCGCCTCCCAACAGCCGCGCAGTAAAATCTGCGGCGGGCTGACCAGTTGCCCGATTTCCAGGCATCTGATCGAAACTTGTGATTCCTTCCAAAGAGATTTCATTACCACCAAACGAATCAAGCGGAGCAATGGACAAGGTTGCCTGCGGTGTTGGCAGAGGGGTCGGAGTTTCGATCACGGATACGGTTTGAGTGGGAGGCATATCCGTTGCAGATAGTGGCTCCACTGTTGGTGTTGGCAATGCTGATTCAGGTGAACCACATGCCGCAAGAAACATCAACAGAAACGGAATGAACAAGCGTTTCATACCGTTTATTTATTCTTTGCTGTGGATACGGAAGAAATCGAACGATTTGGGCGCGGCTCGCAAACTTCGCCAGCCTTTTCATCTGGCGATCCCATCCACACAAAGCCCAAAGCCAGACTGAGGAGGAAGATACCCGTCAAAATCCCATATACCCAGCCGCTATGTTGCGTGATCCATACCGCCGCAGGCGTGCCCGCTAAGAAAACGAGAAAGAGCGGCATAGTGATGGGTAAATGACATGGACAACTGACGAACGCAACAACGTACATAACTCCACTGCGAATTTTTTGCCAGAACATGATTAACTCCATTTATCTCTAAACTGTTGCAACAACCAACTTTTCTGCCTGTTTGATTACGCCGCGCACATTCCCCAAACAGCATGAGCCTTGCGGGTTTCGCAAATCGCAGGCGCATTGCCCTGCCTTGATACCTGCGTTGATGTCGTCCAAAATGGCTGCTTGACTTTCAGACGAAGCGGTGCGAACTTCGCCGACGGTATGTCGAAAGCAATAGCAAACGAAAGTGTCATCCATATCAGGCTCTTTTTGGTACACCCGCTCCCGAACTTCATCCCTGCCGAACGTTTGCAGACCATCGTTTGAAAAATATACGGTGGGACAATCGCGGTTTTGGCAGAAAAAATACGGAACATCTTTGATCTGATTGAGGGAAACGGACAACATGGATTTCACCGTCGCCGTATCTACAGGTTTTCCCTTCTGCCTGCAGGTGGGACAGGCATTTTTGGCGCGTAGGGGGATCTGCGCGTTCTCTTCTGGGATTTCAATCAAGAACCCTTTTTCGTCAACAGGCAATGAACAACAACTTGACATTTCATACTCCTTTCAAAACACAGATGCAATTTACTCTGCGCAACAAGACAACTTGGCAGGGTCTTTGAAATACGAAATTGCCGCGATCTTCAACGCCTCCGCCATTGTCGGGTAGACATGGATCATGTCAATATAATCTTCAAGTTTGGCGCGGAATCTCAAAGCCATTGCCGCCTCATGGATTACCTCTCCCGCATTAGGCATGACCAATGAGACGCCTACTACTTCCTGCGTTTCTCTATTAATCACCATTTTCGCAATGCCGTTGGTTTGATGAGTCGCGCCTGCGCGGGGAACGAGTTCCAGCGGGATCGTCCCGCACCAGCAACGAATGCCTGACCCAACCGCTTCTTCATCGGTCTGCCCAACGACTGCCACCTGTGGGTCTGTAAAAATCGTGCGGGGAATCACGCGATGGTCAACCTTCTGATGCGCACCTGCGAGCGCATTCTTGGCAACAATCACGCCATCATGCGCGCCAACAGGCGTGGCTGGCTGGCTTTCTGTTTGACGACCAATCACATCCCCCGCCGCCCAAATGTTGGAAATATTGGTTTGCAATTCGTCATTGACTTTCACGAAGCCATGTTCATCGAGTTGAACACCGACCTTATCCAGACCTGCATTATCGGTGTTTGGCTCTCTGCCTGTGGCAACTAGGAGTTTCTGAGCTTTGAAAGGTTGTTCTTTGCCGCCAAGATTCGCAACTACTTCAATTTCCTTGCTTGATTTATTTGAGACGCGCACAACCTGCGCGCCCGTCACAATCTGGAGACCCTCTTCTCGCAGTGAAAACGTCAAAGCCTCGGAAACTTCTGGCTCATAGTTGGGAAGGATGACTTGATTGCGTTCCAGAATTGTTAACCGTGTGCCAAAGCGATGAAACATTTGCCCTAACTCAAGCGCGATGTAACCACCGCCAATAATTACCAGAGACTCGGGAAGTTCCTTTAATTCCTGCCCTTCGTCTGATGTCAAAAGGTCAGAAGTTAAATATGGAACATGGTCAAGACCCTCAATCTGAGGGATCGTTGGGCGTGTGCCTGTGGCAATTAGAATTTGGTCGCCGCTGACTTTCTGCCCGCCAACGAGAACAGTGTGCTTGTCTATCAATTCTGCCTGTCCGTTAAAAACCCTGATTTTGTCCTCTTCATACACGAGGGATTGATATTTCTTATCGCGATAAGCATGAACGACATCCTGTTTTTGAGAAATCAATTCCCCGAAATCGAATTTCATCTTTGCAGGTTTGAGACCTTCGTAACGCGGATGGGAAGATTCCCAAACAATCCGCGCGGCTTCGATGAGATTCTTGCTGGGCAGACAACCGCGATTGACACACGTGCCGCCAAGAGTCCGCATTTCTGTCATGACGGCAGTCTTGCCGAGTTCAGCCGCGCGTAATGCCGCCGCAAATGCAGTTGAACCAGAACCTAAAATTAACAAGTCAAAATGATTTTCCATGAAATTCTCCTTATGGTTTCAATTGTTTTTTCGTTCTTTCACAAGATGGCAAATGCAATTTTTACCGTCTACGTCATCAGTCGGGAATGTCAAGCCGAGTTTATAAAGTTTCCGTAAATCTTTTTCCATTTGCTGTAATAGCACAATTCGCTCGTTAATTTGTTCTGCTTTGTGTTTGATCTGATTCAACATGGTTCGGCACGGAGCCTCTCTTTGATCTTGCATAGCCAGCAATTCCGAAATCTCATCCAACGAAAGTTCAAGGGAGCGCGCTCCCGCCACAAAACGAGCGCGCTCCAAATCTTGTTCGCTGTATTCACGGTAGCCATTCGGCGCACGTTGCGGAGAACGCAATATGCCAATCGATTCATAGTAACGAATTGTTTTGGCAGATAGACCAGTTTGTTGAGAAAACTCTTGTATTTTCATGGAATTACTCCTGTTTAATATACACCTTCCAATTACTGGAATGTCAAGGATGGATTTTCAATCAATCATGGCATTTTTCTGCCGACACGAACAGACCACCCGTCTATATCTTTTTGTATCCTCACGTGTATGTCATCACTAACAGAACAACCCATCCAAATCCCTTTCATCCTGCGCGGGCAGGAAGTCACTGCAAAGGATCTGTTGTACCAAAGCCGGGACAGAAAGAATCAGTTCCTTTATCCCGACCCGCGTCCCCTGCTTGACCGGATCGTGCTTTCGAATCCAGTACAACTCCAGCGTGACTTTGCCTCCATACATGTTGGCGAGATCATCGACTTCCTTGCCGAAGCAGGCAAAGCCATGACCCTTAATCATGCCCGCATGGAACAGGCTTGTCGTTTCAGCGTGCCGTTCAGCGCCCTGCCGGAGTCCATCGTGCGCGGCAGTTATGACCTGATCCCGGTGGTGTTCTCGAAGCTGGCGTTGCGCACGATGGTCGAGAATGAGATCGGCTCAAAGTATCTGGACGGCTGGGTCGAGATGCCCTATGCGGACAAGATCGCCAGACGACGAGCCTATGGAGCGCGCACCCTGCATTTCATCTCCGGCAATGTCCCGGTCGTGGCTGCCCTGAGCATCGCCCGCGCCGCCTTGATCAAGTCGGACAACATCATCAAGGTCACGCCCAACGATCCGCTCACCGCCTCTGCCATCGTCGGCGCGATGATGGATGTCGATTCAAATCATCCGGTCACCAAACATTTCTCGGTCGTGTACTGGTCGAAGGAACTACATGACTTCGAACACGAACTGATCCAACCACGCTATCTGGAAAAGATCATCTCCTGGGGCGGTGCAATGGGTGGTATCAACTCAACCTTGAATCATGGCAACCTGCAAGCCTCAGGTATTGATGTCATTGCCTTGGGTCCAAAGTTCAGCATTTCCATTTTGGGACGTGAAGCCTTCCAATCCAGTGCTGAGATTGAACAAGTTGCAAAACGTACCGCCAAAGATGCGGGTTCATTCAACATGGAGTCCTGCGGTTCGTCGCGTTTCCATTTTGTGCAGGCGTCCCCTGGCCAGGCGATGGAATATGCGCGACGTTTATATGATCACATGCAACACCAGGATCCATCCTTGAGTGCCATGCCGAAGAATTTCCCAGCTGACCTACGGGATGAGATCAACGCTACCCGTGCCCAGGACGATTTCTATTATGTCGTCGGCGGGGATAGGAACGAAGGCGCTGTGGTGGTGAGTCTCACCGGCGATCTACCCGACTTCTTCCCCATCCACAAAGTGGTAGTGGTCCTCCCATTCGAGGATCCCATTCAGCTCATGGACCGCATCCATCCTTCCACACAGACGGTTGGCATCTATCCTGAAACCCTCAAGAAGCCATTACGCGACCTCCTGGTGGCGCGCGGTGTGTGTCGTTTCATTTCCATCGGACATACTGTGGAGTATTCCATCGGTGGTCCCTTCAATTCAACCGAGATCATGCGGCGTGCCTGCCGCTGGATCCTGGATGAGTCCCATCCATCCCAATGGGAACTGCCTGGCTTCTATCTGCGCAAAGCCTGGCAGATCCTCAAACACCATATTCTTTAGGAGATTTATTTCATGACTGACCCCATTCTTTCGGGCACACCCGAATCCTGGACGCGCCTGCCGGTCCAGACCTTGTTCTCGCTATCCAAACCGGAACTGGACTCTTTGCAATTGCATTGGGCGCAAACCCGCTTTCAACAATTGCAGGAGCGCATTCCCGCCCTGGATGCCCTGGCGGAAAAGCAGGGCGTGAAGATCATCGCCGACTTCGAGACTCTTGCAACCATCCTCTTCACCCATCAGGTTTACAAGAACTATCCCTTTGCGTTCATCGAACGCAAGTTGTTCACCGAATTGACGCGTTGGTTGAACAAGTTGACGGCGCATGATCTCTCCACGCTTGACATGCGCGGCGTGGATACCATCGACGAATGGCTGACTCGTCTGGATGAAGCCGGCATGTTCGTCTTTCACTCGACCGGCACGAGCGGCAAGTTGAGTTTCTTCCCGCGCAGCCAGACCGAAAAGGAAGCCTGGGTGGAAGGCACATACACCTTCCTGGAAGCCTTCATACCGGGCATCCGCGATCTCCATCTGCCTGTCTTCTGGCCCGCGTATCGCAGCGGAAGGCAGGCGTCCATGCGCCTGATCACACATTTCGGCCCGGCGCTGGCAGGGGATGAGGCGGAGTATCACAGCCTGTTCAATGCACCCATGTCGGCGGATTTCATGTCGCTGGCCATGCGCATGAAACATGCCCAGGAACACGGCGATCTGACGGCGATGGATACGATCAAAGCCATCTTCAAGACCAAAGGCGAGATTGTCACCCTCAAGGCGCGCAAGGCAGGTCTCACCAAAGCCTTCTTCGACAAGATGGTGCGCGAGTATCGTGGTCAGCGGGTCTTCCTGATGGCTTCCGCCACGGATCTCCTGGATGTCGCAATGGAGGGTTTGGCAGCCGGACAGGAGAAAGTCTTTGCGTCCGACTCGGTTCTTTTGACAGGCGGTGGTTTCAAAGGACGCCAGACCATTTCGGATTGGAAGGACATCCTCAAAAAGTTTTACGGTGTCGATCAGGTTTTCATGTCCTATGGCATGACCGAACTCAACACCTATAACATCGCCTGTTCCAAGGGTGTTTATCACGTCTTCCCCTGGAACATCCCGATGGTATTAGACCCGGACGGTACGCCTTTACCGCGTACTGGTGTACAGACCGGACGGGCTGGCTATTTTGATCTGCTCGCCCAGACCTATTGGGGCGGCATCCTGACTGGTGACTGCATTACAGTTCATTATGATGAAGAATGCGACTGCGGCTGGAAGGGTCCGTGGATCGAGGACAATGTGCAGCGTTTCAGCGAACTGACGGGCGGCGAGGACATCATTTCCTGCGCCGGGGTACAGTCTGCCTACAGTGACTTCATGGAATACATCGCCGCCGATGTGCCGGAAGGAGAATAGGCAAATGGATATCGCCGCTCTGACCATGTTGGTCTTTGGCATGGTGATCGTGGGGTCCGGTCTGACCGGGTTACTCGCACCGCAACTTCTTCTTACTGTGTTGGGTATCACGGACACCGGTTCTGCCACTCTACTATTTCTGTTGGCGACCTCCCAGGCGTCACTTGCGATGGGACTGTATTACATCCTGGCTTCCGTCAACGGAACCCGCGTCTTCTTTCAGTGGAGCGTGCCTTTGCGGATCATCAACTTCATGGTGTTTGCCGCCATGATCCCACTGGGCATCGCGCCGATGCAATGGCTGCAGGTGGCTGGACTCGAACTGGCAGGCGCATCGGCAACCGCGATTGCGATGGCTTCGAAGAGTCATTACACCCTGGATCATTTTCATGTGTTACGGATCGCCAGCCTGACTC
>CXWJ01006038.1_pt1 | contig 11046 bp, 12 predicted proteins | sample 590841 | NCBI WGS metagenome assembly CXWJ01 (sample SAMEA3498367, study PRJEB10139) | wastewater metagenome | biome: wastewater treatment plant; material: activated sludge | place: Austria | collected 2015-01-21 | reverse complement strand
GGCGATCTGCTCGTGGTGACCCGACATCAGCACCGCAGGCACCGCCCCGCCTTCGCCGGGAAGGCGTTCGGGGCGGCTGTAGTGCGGGCAATCGAGCAGGCCGTCTGAAAAGCTGTCCTGCTCGTGCGACAGCGCTTCGCCGAGCACGCCCGGCTGCAAGCGCGCCACCGCGTCGAGCAGCGCCAGCGCCGGCAGTTCGCCGCCCGAGAGCACGAAGTCGCCGAGGCTGATCTCGACGTCGACGTGGCGCGCGACGAATCGCTCGTCGATGCCTTCGTAACGTCCGCACAGCAGCAACGCGCCGGGCCCGGTGGCGAACTCGCGCACCCATTCCTGGTCGAGGCGCCGGCCGGTGGGCGTGAAGTGCACCAGCGGCGCCGGCGAGACCTCGGCACGCGCCGCGCGGATCGCCGCCAGCGCGCGCTCGAGCGGCTCGACCAGCATCACCATGCCCGGGCCGCCGCCATAAGGCCGGTCGTCGACGCGGCGGTAGGGCTCGTCGGCGAAGTCGCGCAGCGGCCAGAGTTTCACGTCGACCTGGCTGGTCTCGAACGCGCGCCGCGTCACACCCAGCCTCAGATGCGGGCCGAACAGATCGGGGAACAGCGTGATGACGTCGAAGCGCACGGCGGTTCAGTAGTCGAGGCCCCAGTCGACCGTGACGCGCTTGTGTTCGAGGCTCACATCGTCGACATACGCGGCGACGAAGGGGATCAGGCGCTCTTCGCCACCGGCACCGGCGACGCGAAGCACGCTGTGCGGCCCGGTGTCGATCAGGTCGGCGACGCTGCCGAGCGCGATACCCTCGCGGTTGACTACCACCAGGCCGATCAGGTCGACCCAGTAGTACTCGCCGTCGCCGGCGGTCGGAAAGCTGGAGCGCGCGACGAACACGCGCGCGCCGTGCAAGGCCTCGGCGGCGCTGCGGTCGGAGACCTCATGGACCTGCGCGACGACGCCGTCACCATGGTCCTTCGCGCGCGCGACCTTCAGGAGTGTCGGGTAGGCCACGGCGCTGACGTTCGGCCGCAGCGTCTCGGGTGGCTGGAGAAACCAGCGGCGCGACGAGAACAGCGCCTGCGGGTCGGCAGCGAAGGCCTGGACGCGGATCCAGCCCTTCACGCCGAAGGCGCCGACGATGCGCCCCACTTCCACCGCGTCGGCCGGCCACTCGGGCTCGGCGCCGACATCGGGCAGCGCGGGCGACACGGCCGGCGCTGCGGCCTCAGGCCGCTGCCTTGGCCTGGTCGACCAGGCGCTGCACCGTCGGCGACAGCTGCGCGCCGTGGCTCGCCCAATGCTCGATGCGGTCGAATGCGACACGCAGCGGCTGCTCGCCACCGGCGGCGACCGGGTTGTAGAAACCCACGCGCTCGATGAAGCGGCCGTCGCGGCGGGTGCGCGAGTCGGCGACGACGATATTGAAGAACGGGCGCTTCTTGGCGCCGCCGCGTGCGAGTCGGATCACGACCATGGCTGAATCCTCGGTTGTCGGTGCATCCGCCGCGCCGCGGGACACGCCAGGCCGGACAGATCGGTTCGCGCCACCGTAGATACACCGGTCACCCGACCGGCCGGCAGCGAAACCGCGCATTATAAACTCGCCAGACACCCCGACATTGCCGTCATGCCCGACCCGACCCTGATCCTGCGCCCGAGCACTGCAAGCGACCTCGCGGCGATCACCGCGATCTACGCCGACCACGTGCTCTACGGCACCGCCACCTTCGAGCTCGAGGCGCCCGACGAGGCCGAGATGGCGCGCCGCCGCGACGACGTGCTCGGCAAGGGCCTGCCCTGGCTCGTCGCCGAACGCGGCGGCCGGGTGCTCGGCTACGCCTACGCGAACCACTTCCGAGCGCGACGGGCGTACCGCTTCTGCCTCGAAGATTCGGTCTACCTGGCCGAAGCCGCGCGCGGCCGGGGCATCGGCCGGCTGCTGCTGGCCGAACTGCTGGCGCGCTGCGAAGCCGCGGGCGCGCGCCAGATGCTCGCGGTGATCGGCGATTCGGCCAACGCCGGCTCGATCGGCGTGCACCGCACGCTCGGCTTCGAGCTCGTCGGCGTGATGAAGTCGTCGGGCTGGAAGTTCGACCGCTGGGTCGACGTGGTGATCATGCAGAAGGCGCTCGGCCTCGGCGACGCCGCGCCGCCGCCGGCGGGTGCCTGAGCGCAGCGCATGTACAAGTCCAAGACGCTCGCGACCTGGATCGCGCTGCTCGGCGGATGCCTCGGCCTGCACCGCTTCTACCTGCACGGATTCCGCGATGGGGTCGGCTGGCTCTTCCCGCTGCCGACGCTGCTCGGCGCCTACGGCGTCGGGCGCATGAACGATATCGGTCAGGACGACCGGCTCGCCTGGCTGCTGATCCCGTTGCTCGGCCTGGCGATCAGCGCGGCGATGCTGTCGGCGCTGATCTGCGGGCTCACGCCCGACGAGAAATGGAACGCACGCTTCAACCCGGGCGGGCCGGCGCAGCGCAGCGGCTGGATCACGATCATCGGCGTGATCGTCGCGCTGATGATCGGCGCCGGCGTCCTGATGGCGACGATCGCATTCAGCGCTCAGCGCTGGTTCGAATCGCAGGCCGCGGGCTGAAGCGGCTCAGGGAAACAGGCTCAGGCCGACCCAGTAGAACAGGCCGGCGACGAAGGCCGACGCCGGGATCGTGAAGATCCAGGCCCAGACGATGTTGCCGGCCACACCCCAGCGCACCGCCGAAGCGCGCCGCACCGAGCCGACGCCGACGATCGCACCGGTGATGGTGTGCGTCGTCGACACCGGGATGCCCAGGCCCGTGGCCAGGAACAGCGTGATCGCACCGCCCGTTTCGGCGCAGAAGCCGCCCACCGGCTTCAGCTTCGTGATCTTCTGGCCCATGGTCTTGACGATGCGCCAGCCGCCGAACATCGTTCCCAGGCCGATGGCGATGTAGCAGGTCCAGATCACCCAGCTCGGCGGCAGCTTGGCGTCGGCCGAGGCGTAGCCGGTGGCGATCAGCAGCATCCAGATGATGCCGATGGTCTTCTGCGCATCGTTGCCGCCGTGGCCCAGGCTGTACAGGCCGGCCGAGACGAGCTGCATGCGCCGGAAACTTCGGTCCACGCGCAGCGGCGACGCGCGCCGGAACAGGTGCGCCACCACGACCATCAGCAGCGAGCCGAGCAGGAAGCCCATGAACGGCGAGACGAAGATGAAGGCCACGGTCTTGAGGATGCCGGCAGCGTTCAGCGAGGCCACGCCGCCCTTGGCGATGACCGCGCCGCAGATGCCGCCGATGAGCGCATGCGACGAACTCGACGGGATGCCGTACCACCAGGTCACGACGTTCCAGAAGATCGCGCCGATCAACGCGCCGAACACGACATGGTGGTCGACGACACCCGAGTCGACGATGCCCTTGCCGACCGTGGCCGCGACCTTGAGCTGGAAGACGAAGATCGCCACGACGTTGAAGAACGCGGCGAAGACGATCGCCTGCTGCGGCTTGAGCACGCCGGTGGAGACGACCGTCGCGATCGAGTTCGCGGCGTCGTGGAAGCCGTTCATGAAATCGAACGCCACCGCCAGCGCGACCAGCATCGCAACCACCCAGAACGCCGTCTGAACCGAGTCCATGAATGCAGCGTCGGCTCAGGAGTTCTCGAGGACCACGCCCTCGATCAGGTTGGCGACGTCCTCGCAGCGGTCGGTGATCGATTCGAGCTGTTCGTAGATGGTCTTGAGCTTGATCAGCTCGCGCACGTCGGTCTCTTCGCGGAACAGCCGCGACATCGCGCCGCGCATCACGCGGTCGGCGTCGGACTCGAGCTTGTCGATTTCTTCGCAGGTCTTGATCGCCGCTTCGGCCGACTCGTGCTGGCTGATGCGCGGCAGCAGCGTCACCGCGTGCTGCACACGCTCGCAGCACTTGGCGCTCAGGTCGGCCAGGCGGATCACGTCCTCGGTCATGTGATGCACGTCGTACAGCGACATGGTCTCGGTCGCGTCCTGCAGCAGGTCGAGGATGTCGTCCATGGCGTTGATCAGACCGTGGATCTGCTCGCGGTCGATCGGCGTGATGAAGGTCTTGTGCAGCAGCCGGTTGACCTCGGCGGTGATGCGGTCGGCATTGCGCTCGGCGTTGCCGACGTCGTGGGCGTGTTTCTCGCGCAGGCCGATGTCGGCGTAGTTCTGCACCATCAGCATGAACGAGCGTGCGCCGGCCACGATGTAGTCGCCGTGCTGGTTGAACAGCTCGAAGAAATTGCCCTCGCGCGGCAGCAGCTTGCCGAACAGCATCGTGGTTCCTCCCGGGGCCGGTCGCGCCGGCCTTGTCACGCGACGGTCATCGTTCCGTCACAAAAGGCTGCGCGAGTGTAGCCGCGCTCAGGTATCGATCCGGGCGGCGAGCTGCTCGGCGAGCGCGGGCAGCAAGGCGTCGACGCGTCCGCGGCCGGGGATGTGCAGCCGCGCATCGAGATCGGCCAGCGGCCGCAGCACGAAGGCGCGCTCGTGCATGCGCGGGTGCGGCACGATCAGTTCCGGTGTCGCGATCACCGCATCGCCGTAGAGCAGCAGGTCGAGGTCGAGCGTGCGTGGCGCGTTGCGGTACGGCCGTTCGCGGCCGTGCGCGAGCTCGATCGCTTGCAGCTGCCTGAGCAGTTCGTGCGGCCCGAGCGCCGTGGCCATCGCCGCCACGGCGTTGAGGTAGTCCGGGCCGCTCGAATCGACCGGCGCGCTGCGGTACAGCGGCGAGCGTGCGCGCAGCGAGGTCCGCGGCAGCGCCGCGAGCGCGACGAACGCCGCTTCGATGGCCGCGCAAGGATCGCCGAGGTTGGCGCCGATGCCGATCCAGGCGAAGACGCCGTCCCTCACGACGCTTCGGGCGCGCCGAGCGACGCGGCGTCGGCGCCGCCCGCGGGCTTGCGCCGCCTGCGGCGCCGCTTGCGCGCAGGGTCGGTCGCCANNGCTTGCCGCGGCCCGAGATGTCGCCGATGCGCGCGTCGAACACCCGGTCGACGGCCTGCTGCAGAGCGGGAAACGGCGCTTCGCCGCCGTCCTTGAGCGCCTGCCAGCGGCCTTGCACGTCGTGCCACAACATGCTGGCGAGCATGAAGCTCGGCGCCACCGGCTTGCCTTCGGCGACGCGCCGGTCGGTGTCGGCGAGCGCGAGCTGGACGAACTTCTCGCGGCCGTCGTGGCGATGCGCTTCGTCCAGCGCCACGTCGAGCACCGGGAATACGCCGCGGTGCAGGCCCTGCTTGCGCAACTCTTCGATGCTCGCCAGCGCGTGGCCGGTCTGCAGGAGCTTGATCATCTCGTCGAAGGTGCGCGACTGCGGCACATTGTCGAGCAGCCCGGCCATCTCCTTGATCGGCGCGCGCGTCTTCGCTTCGATCTCGAAGCCGAGCTTGGCGGCGAAGCGCACGACGCGAATGATGCGCACCGGGTCTTCGCGATAACGCGCGGCCGGGTCGCCGATCATGCGCAGCAGCTTCTTCTTCGCGTCGTGCAGGCCGCCGTGGTAGTCGACGACGATCTCGCGGCGCGGGTCGTAGTACAGCGCGTTGACGGTGAAGTCGCGGCGCGCCGCATCTTCGACCTGCGGGCCCCAGACGTTGTCGCGCAATACGCGGCCGGCGGCGTCGACGACGCTGGTCTTGCCGGCGAGTTCGCTGCGCGAGGTCTTCTCGTTGCCGCCGACCTGCTCGGCTGCGGTGGCGTCGAGCAGCGCGCGGAAGGTCGAGACCTCGATCACCTCGTGCTCGCGGCCGCGGCCGAAGACGACGTGCACGATGCGAAAGCGCCGGCCGATGATGAAAGCGCGCCGGAACAGCGCCTTGACCTGCTCGGGCGTGGCGTTCGTGGCGACGTCGAAGTCCTTCGGACGCAGCCCGAGCAGCAGGTCGCGCACCGCGCCGCCGACGATGTAGGCCTCGTGGCCGGCATCGGCAAGCGCATCGACGACCTTGATCGCGTTCGCGTCGACGCGGCTGCGGTCGATGCCGTGTTCGGCCTGCGGCACTTCCACGCGCTTGCTGACGTGCGGCTTGTCGGCCTTGGCGCTTTTGCCCAGCAGTTTGTCGATCAGTTTTCGGATCATTCGAAGAGCCTGAGAATTCGCCAGCCGCGTTCGCGCGCGACCGCCTCGAGTGCCGGCGACGGGTTCGTCGCGACCGGGTCGGTGGCGCGTTCGAGCAGCGGCAGGTCGTTGACCGAATCGCTGTAGACGCTGATGCGGCCGAAGCCGCCCCAGCCGGCGCCGGACGCCGCGAGCCACTGCTCGACACGCGTCACTTTGCCTTCGCGGTAGCTCGGCGTTCCGTCGATGCGGCCTGTGATGGTACCCCCAGGGCCGCGCTCGAGCCGAACGGCGATCAGCTCGTCGATGCCGAAGGCGCCCGCGATGGGCGCGGTGACGAAGTCGTTGGTCGCGGTGACGAGGGCGATGCGATCGCCGAGCGCCCGGTGCCGGCGTACCAGGTCGAGCGCCGCCGGACGCAGCGCCGGCGCAATGACCTCGTGCATGAAGCGCGCGTGCGCCGCGGCTGCCGCCTCGGGACCGCGCTCGCGCAAGGGTGCCGTCGCGAATTCGACATAGGCATGGATGTCGAGCGCGCCGGCCTTGTAGCTCTCGTAGAACGCGTCGTTGCGGCGCCGGAACGCGGCTTCGTCGACCCAGCCGAGGCGGATGACGAATTCGCCCCAGGCGTGGTCCGAGTCCAGCGGCAGCAGCGTCTCGTCGAGGTCGAAAAGGGACAACGCGGGCCGAGTCACGCAGCACCCTCCTCGGCCAGCATCTGCTTGAGCATCGGCACGGTGATCGCGCGCTGGTGCACGAGCGAGAACTCGTCGAGCCGTTCGAGCCGCTGCATCAGGTGGTCCAGGTCGCGCTCGAAGCGCGTCAGCAGGTAGCTCATGACTTCGTCCGAGAGCATCACGCCGCGCCGATCGGCCTCGCGCCGCAACACGGCGCGCACCTCGGGCTCGGCGAGCGGCTGCAGGCCGAACACATGGCCCCAGCCGAGGCGCGTGCGCAGGTCCTCGCGCAGCGGCAGGTCGACGGGCGGCAATCGGCCTGCGGCGACGATCGCCGCGCCGTGCGTGGCGGCGTCGACGAACAGCGCGAATGCGGCCTGCTGCTGCGCCGCGTCGAGCTCGTCGCAGCGATCGATGAGCACGAGCGACCAGTCGTCCTGGCGCTGCCAGGGCGCCGGCTCGGCCGCGCCGAACGAACCGCAATGCCGCCCGCGCTGGCGTTCGGCGCGCGCCAGCGCTTGCAGCAAGTGCGTCTTGCCGCTCGCCGCCGGCCCCCACAGGTACACCGGCGCGGCCAGCGCGGCGCTGCGGCGCAGGTGGTCGAGCGGCAGCGCGTTCGGGCCGGGCAGGAAGTTGTCGAAGCTCATCTCGGCGCCCGCGGCACGTGCGCCCAGCGCCAGCGGGATCTGCTTCATCCGAGGAACAGCGGGCTGGCGAGGTAGGCCGCGCGCAGGCGCCGCGCCGCCACGACCAGCAGCGCGCTCACCGGCAAGGCGATCAACACGCCGACGAAGCCGAACAGGTGGCCGAAGGCGAGCAGCGCGAAGATCACCATCAGCGGGTTCATGCCGATGCGCTCGCCGACGAGCCGCGGCGTGAGGAACAGGCTCTCGACCACCTGGCCGACGCCGTAGACCACCGCCACCGCGACCAGCCCGTACAGGCTGGCGAACTGCAGCAGCGCCGCCAGCAGCGCGAGCATCAGCCCGAGGCCGAAACCGACATAGGGGATGAAGATCGCCAGGCCCGTGAACACGCCGACCGGCAGCGCCAGGTCGAAGCCGAACAGCGCCAGGCCGATGCTGTAGAAGGCCGCGAGCACCAGCATCACCGCGAGCTGGCCGCGCAGGTACTGGCCGAGCACGCTGTCGCACTCGGCGAGAAAGCCTTCGACGGCCTCGCGCATGCGCGGCGGCACCATGTCCGAGCAGCGCTGCACCAGCGCCGGCCAGTCGAGCAGCAGGTAGAAGAGCACCAGCGGCACGAGGATCGCGTTGCCGATGATCGCCATGACGATGCTGCCGCCGATGCGCGCCGAGCTGAGCACCGTGGCGAGCCAATCCTCGAGGTTCGCATCCAGGTACTTGAGCAGGAAGGCCTTGATGCTCGCGATGTCGAGCGCGACCTTGACGCCGAACTGCGCGAGCCACGGCGACAGCGTCCGGTTCAGCTTGTCGGCCAGCAGCGGAATCTGCTCGCGCAGCAGCGGCAGTTCCTTGGACAGGATCGGCACGATCAGCAACACGACCGCGAGCAGCGCGACGATGGCCGCCGCTTCGACGAGCAGCACCGCGACGATGCGCGGCACGCGGCGTCCGGCGAGGCGCTCGACCGCCGGGTGCAAGGCATACGCGAGCACCGCGCCGACGATGAAGGGGGTGAGCACCGGCGCCAGCAGCCACAAAAACGCGAAGGCCGCGAAGCTGAGCGCGAGCCACGTCAGGGTGCGGCGTTGGGCGTGGGTCAGGGTCATGCGTCTCGGCAGGGCGCGGACCCCGGGAGCGCCCCGGCGCCAGGCGCGCGAAAGTGCGCGGATTCTACGGGCACCGGCCGGCGGCGCCGCCGGCCTGGAAAGTCAGGGCCGGCGCTCGATCGCAGTCTGGCACGCCAGGCACAACGCCGCCTCGGGGGAGGCGACGAGGCGCGCCGCGGCGATCGGCTCGCCACAGGCGCTGCATAGGCCGTAGCCGCCCCGCGCGAGGCGCGCCAGGGCGGCGTCGACCGCCGCCAGCTCGCCGTCCAGGCGCGCCAGTTCTCCGATCTCCATCGCGTCCATCGCGTCGACGATCGCATCGTCGTCGGTCTCGCCGCGGTGCGTGCGCAGGTGCGTGGCGCCGTCGCTGCGGTGCACCTTGTGCGCGTCGATGGCGTCGAGCAGCGCGCGGCGCCGCGCGTGCAAGCGCGCTTCGAGAGCCGTGGAGGGGGCGTTCGGGTTCATCGGGCCTTCCTGTTCGCGTGCGCGCTGCGGTTCGCGGCACGTCGAGCACAGTCTCGCAGCGCGCACGCACGGCGGCTTCGACCTGGATCAAGTCGAGCGCGTCAATGCCGCCGCGGGCGTTTCCGGCCGCTGCGCAACTCGGCCAGGCGCGCGGCGATGGCGTCCCGGTCGGCGGCGTCGTAGGCATGCTCGAGGTAGGCGGCAAGATCGCTCACGGCCTCGTCGTCGTGGCCCAGTTCGGCGTGCACCAGGCCGCGGTCGCGGTATTCGTCCCAGGCCTGCGGCAGCAGGATCACCAGACGGCGTTGCACCGCCAGCAGGCGCGGCCAGTCTTCGGCGCTGCGGTGGATCTCCTTCAGGTTGCGCAGCATGCGCGCGACCACGTCGCGCGCCGGCGCGGCTTGCAGGAACAGGCCCAGCGGCGCGTCGAACTCGCCGAGCAGCCCGCGCGTGCGCTTGTACGGCAGCAGCAGCTCGTCGAGCTCCTCGCGCGACAGCGAGTGGCCGCTGAAGGGGTCGATGACGACCTCGCCCTCGGGCATGCGCAGCTTGACGAGGAAGTGGCCCGGGAACGACACGCCGCGCGCCGTCAGCCCGATCTGCGTGGCCAGTTCGATGTAGAGCACGGCCAGGGTGATCGGGATGCCGCGGCGCGTGGCGAGCACGGTGTGCAGATAGCTGTTGCCCGGGTCGTAGTAGTCGTTGACGTTGCCGGCGAAGCCCAGCTCCTGGAAGAAGAAGCGGTTCAGCCAGCGCAGGCGCTGCACCGGCACCGCGTCGGCCGGGATGCGGCGCCTCAGGCGCTCGGCGAGCGCGTCGATGTCGGCAAGCACCGCCTGCGTGTCGAGCTGCGGGAAGTCATCCTGCGCGATCGCCGCGGCCGCCTCGACCAGCGACAGGCTCGCGTCGTCGGCCACCAGCGTGGCGAAGTAGTCGAGCGCGCTCGGCGCTTCGAAAGGCATCGGGCCCGGCATGAACCCAGTTTAGCCGCGGCGCACGAACTGCCGCAGCTTCAGACCGGTGATTCGCAGCACGCCGAAATAGACGATCGCGGCACCGGCCAGGCAGCCGGCCAGCAGGCCGATGCGCAGCCAGGGCTGCGTGCGCAGGCCGATCCAGTCGACGGCGTGCGCCGCCCACGCGAGCCCGCCGGCCAGCAGCGCGGTGGCGAAGACGACGCGCGCCGCGAACCCGGCCCAGCCCGGCTCGGGGGTGTACAGGCCGGCGCGCCGCAGGCCGACGAACAGCCAGGTCGCGTTCACGAGCGCGCCGACGCCGATCGACAGCGCCAGGCCGGCGTGGCCGAGCCTGGGAACGAACAGCAGGTTCAGCGCCTGCGTCAACGCGAGCACCACGACGGCGATCTTCACCGGCGTGCGGATGTCCTGGCGTGCGTAGAAGCCGGGCGCGAGGATCTTCACGCCGACCAGCCCCATCAGCCCGACGCCGTAGCCCATCAGCGCGAGCACGGTCATCTGCACGTCGCGCGGCGCGAACGCACCGTAGTGGTACAGCACCGCCACCAGCGCGCGCGGAAAGACCAGCAGCGCCGCCGCGCACGGCAGCGCGAGCAGCAGCACCAGGCGCAGCCCCCAGTCGAGCAGGCCGGAGTAGGCGCGCGCGTCGTCCCTGGCCTGCGCGGCCGACAGCTGCGGCAGCAGGATCACGCCGAGCGCGACGCCGAGCAGCGCGGTCGGGAACTCCATCAGCCGGTCGGCGTAGGTCAGCCATGACACCGCGCCCACGCCCTGGTGCGATGCGATCTGCGTGTTGATGAGCAGCGACAGCTGCGCGACCGACACGCCCAGCAGCGCCGGCGCCATCTGGCGCAGCACTCGGCCGACGCCGGGGTGCGTCCAGGCAGCGCGCATCGCCGCGCCGCTGAAGCCGACGTGCGGCATGGCGCCGATGCGCAGCAGCGCCGGCACCTGCACCGCGAGCTGCAAGGCGCCGCCGGCCATCACGCCGACCGCCAGCGCGTAGATCGGCTCGATGCCCCAGCCGCGAAAGGCCGGCGCGAGCAGCGCTGCCGCGGCGATCACCGCGAGGTTCAGCAGCACCGGCGTGGCAGCCGGCACGGCGAAAC